>Ga0209383_1000023_pt1 | contig 114077 bp, 128 predicted proteins | sample CoawatmetaG02DNA_FD_187510 | JGI IMG/M metagenome (GOLD analysis project Ga0209383, IMG submission 187510) | Marine microbial communities from the West Antarctic Peninsula - Coastal water metaG029-DNA (SPAdes) (version 2) | ecosystem: Environmental > Aquatic > Marine > Coastal ...
TACCAGTAATAATATTGCCAGCGGGTCAAATACGAATATAAGCATGTAAATTACCCATCTTACAGCGTTGTCAAGGTACTTGACAGCATTCTCCTGTCCGTATATTACCTCTGCAATGTACTTAATTGGGCCCACTTCACGTTCTAGTGTAAGTATAATCTGTTTACTTTCAAACATTTCGTCCTTATACCCATCTATTATATCATATGATTGGTCTATCAACAAGTTGAATTCATCTGTTTTTACAATCAGTTCGTCTACATCTCCAGTAGATGACTGTTGTAATCTCTTAATCTCTACGTTAGCACCGTCAATAGTTTCCTGTGCTTGTGACCTGTAGTTGTCTATGTTACCCTGTTGTTCCCCAATGTCGTCTCTTATCTGTTCTCTCTGACCGTTCTGTTGAGTGAACAAGGTGTTTGCCTGTGCAACGTAATCTATGACCTCTAACTCGTCCTGTGAGAACACACCACCCTCTTGTGTAGTGATTGTCTCGACACCCTTGACTCTTAGTTCATTTACTGCAGTATCTAAGGTCGTTAGTTGACCTCTAAGAGATGTTATTTGTCCCTTTGCATAGTCAATGTCACCCTGTACTCGCTCCCATGAGCCGTCTCTAATCTCTTCCTGTTGGGTGATAGACGCACTTACATCTATCTTAGACCCACTAAGATTCTCAATCCTATCTTGATAGGTTATTATCTTATTCTCTTCTCTTGCTATCTGTGACTCGATACGTTGTACTACTGATTGTGCTTGTGCAGTGTCACCTGTTGTTTCTGAATGTGCTTTGGATAGGTAACCGAATATACCAAGGGATGTAATGAACATGAGAACAACCACTGAAAATACTAGGTAGTACTTCATGTAGTTTAGTTTGTCCCATGCAAGGTGTAGATAGGCTGCAGTTACAACCTTACCGAACTCTAAAGCACCTGCCATGATTACGATACCCATGAAAGCACCAGCAAATATAGTTGCAAGTCCTAACACTGAGAAATATGCAGCGATTGATGCAATTCCTAGGGACGTAATTACCGCGAGGTAATTCAAAAATCTATCCATAATTTACCTTTTTATGTTTCTACGCAAGAGTTGAAATAGTGCATGGGGTTCATACTTCTTATTTCTCTTCTTGTAACCAATGCTTGATGCATCGGTTGAAACAGCTGCTCCAGTTGCGTTAACTGGTGCATCTTCACTTAGGTTGTCTTCAACCATTTTCTTATTCATGTCAAATAGTGTACTAATATACGTCATTTTCGGTTACCAATACCCTGTCTTCGTTGAGTCCGTTCATATAACCGATATACACATCAATCCCGAAGACTTTCGAATGATGTTCGGCTATTACGATTTCTGTTTTGTGAGCGTATTCTTTATCTAAGACTTCAAGTCTTCTACGTAAGTTGTATGTACCTACCTCTAGTTTACCGACTGACATGGATTCTTCTAGAACCTCTCCATCTATCTTACCTAATTCCTTTAGATGACGATAGAACTTTTCACATAGTTCTTCCATTTGGTTTTCGTCCATCTCATTTGATTCTTTTAACATGAGTAATGCAACAGCGTATGATGCAAATTGGGATTTACCGAATGGTACCTTGTTTATTATTTTCTTTAGATTGAATACAAGTCTGTGTAACGGTGTTAGGGAAGATTTCTCTGCAGAAGTTTCGGGGTTGTTGGGGATAGACACACCTACTTCATTGTCTATCATTTTGATTCGTGTCCCTTTGTTATCAATGAACCCGAATTTGTATGCCTGCATTTTTTCCCAAGGTGTAGTTAACATCTTGAGGATTCTAAAAGTTATTAGCGTATCTACGATTCTCATATATCTATTTAGGTGATTTTAAAGGTGGAGCTCCCAGTCTGATTCGAACAGACCACCTAATGCTTACAAAGCATTTGCTCTACCGAATGAGCTATGGGAGCTTAGAGGTCTCTTAACCTTTGTACAATTTCATCATCTAGGGGTAAGTCTGACTTAAAGTCCTGTGTGATGTACTCTAGGTATAATAAGAGGGTTTTAATTGAAGACCAATACCTATCTTCCTTAATTTTAAACTCCAACATCCTCATACATGCATCGTATCCAAAGACATTGAATAGACAAATAAGGTGATTGAGTAGTAGACGTTCCCTTAGTTCACCACTTTCATGGTATCTAAATAGAAGTCTCTTGAGGTATCTAAACCTGCGTAAGTCCTCTTGGAAGTCTTCCATGTCCTCACACTGAGGGTCATCGTAATGCTTCAGTGCAAATGCTGAAAAGTTTTTGGCTGTTAGTTTATCAAAAAGACTCATAATGTAATATAAAGTTAGTTGGTCTACCTTTATTTAGTAGACGCAACTAAAAGGTTTTAGACCAAAGAACCGTATACTTTGTAACTGTTGTTCTGTAGTCGTTCGTATTTCACTTTTAGTGAAACTGTTTTTTCTTCTTTTTCAAACTCATCATGTGGAGTATCAACGGTCTTACCGAAAGATTCCCCATAGAGAGAGAAAGATAGGTCAAACTCACCACTTTCATTGAATTCCATGTCATATTCATTACATGTTAAACCCAATTGACCGAGTTTTGCCTTCATTTGTTCAACAGCAGCGTTAGGATTCATGTATTCTGAAGAAGCAGTATGTCCTAGAATTGCATTTATCTTAGACTTAACAACAGCATCATCTATATTGTGAGGAACGTTCTCTGAAGAAAGTCCTGCTGGGGATGTACTGTGTTCTACCATAAATTCGTTGAATTTTTTCATAATTTTATCCTGTTATTGCAACACCAACACCAAGTACTTCTGCGTGAGCAGCGAATACTTCATGGGTGGAGTCTTTCTGAATGATTTCAGATTGACCACCACCTAGTGTGAATGTTCCTATTAAAGTTGGTGACGCATCACCAGTTTCTATTGAGACTAGTCTTGCTGTTGTGCCTGAGTTTACAACTCTCACTGCAGTTGAAACTGTGAAGTTACTACCGTTAGTCGATGAAACTCCACAAGCTGCTTCTGAACCTAATACTCTAATTTTCATCTGATTATGCAACCGCTGTTACGTTACCAGCTGCAGAACCGATTCCTGCTACTGAAGTGATAACCGATACTGTTGCAATACCTTTATCTTTAATCGTTCCACCTGCTAATGCTAATGGGTTTGCACCAATTACTAGTACATCATTGGCTGCGATTGCAGCGTTGGCTGCACCGTATACAATTGAGAATGTAAGTTCGTTAGTTCCAGTTCCACTTGCATATGTAAGTGAATGTGGGCCTCTACCTGTTCCAGCACCTTGGTTTCCGTTAGTTACTGATAAAGTAGGTGTACCTGTTACGTCAACTGCTTCGTTGAATATAACTTTTGCAGATAATGTTCCACCTGCTGATACGTCCCATGCTGTAGATACCCAATCGATATCCGTAATGTTCGCTGCCCCAAGAGCAGTAGTAAGTGCTGAACTTGACCATGCAACTAATGTTTCAGTCAATGTTCTACTTCCTACGATTTTCTTAAGTTCCCAGCCGTGTGGTTTTGCTGATGTGTTGGTTTTTTCAGCATCTGATAACCAGTTAGGTTTAGATTCTGTACCACTTGTATGTCCCCAAAGTGCCATGATTTTCTCCGTTTTTTTCCGTTATTTAGCAACCTTCAACACTGCGTCGAAGGTCTTTTTAAAAGATTTTATATCTTTTTGTAATAGTCGTGAGTATTTATCTCTTAAGGCGGGCTTAACAGACATTAATGCCTTATAAACTTTTTCTGCATCCGTATGCTTCACCTTCAACTTTTTCATATCATCTGTTCTTACTTCTGTATCTCGTTTAGTGTCCATCATTTTGGATAACTGAACTAATACATTTGCATCGGGTCTTAATTGCATACCCTTTGCTTTCGAGTTAAAAGCATCGATTGCTCTATCGATAACCTCGTCCTCTTGTGCTTCTGAATACTTTCCACCAGCCATTGTACTGATTTTCTCTATCGCTGCACGCAATTCTTTCTCTGATTTTGCTTTTGATACTGCACGTGCAATTTTCTTATTGCCACCGTCACTCATCATTGCAAAGTCTGAAGACTTCTCCATTATGGCACTAGTCTTCTTTGCAGCGTCTTTGATATATCCTAACTTCTTAAGTTTTTCCTTAAAAAGTGAATATCTTGCATCGCCCTTTACGCTCATTATTTACTCAAATCTGATTGTTTCATTGATGAAGGGTCACCATATGATGATTTTCCTCTTGCCACTCCATCAAAGTCATTGAGTTTCTTCTTAGTTCCATGCATAGCAACTATTGTATAACCTCTGTGCATACCTTTGTTACGTGTATCCATGGTAAGCTTTAGACCCATCAATTTTGCAGATTGTTCGAATTTCTTTTCTTCGGGTGTTGTCATACCTTTAACTCTGTAAAACATTATAGCTTCGTCAATAGACTCTTCAGAGATAGTCTCTTCTTTCATACCCATGATACGTTGTGCAAGACCTACAAGTTTTTTAACATCGGACTTTTCCATGTTTGCTTTGTTCTTGTCATTTACCTTTTCGTATGCTTGAGTGATAACACTTGCAGTGAACATGTCTACCATGATTCCACCGATTTTCTTTGCACCCTTAGTCTTAACGATTTCTTGAAAAGCAGGTATTAAGTTCTTACCTTCTTCAAGAGATTCTCCCTGCTCTGCTATGTATGATTCGTTTGCATATCGTAATGCTTGTTTGACATCTTTGTTGTCTCTTACTGCTTTACCGAAGAACTTTTGTATCTCTTTCCCTGCTATATCCATAGCACCACCCATGTCAAGTGCAACTTCAATTGCTTTCTTAACTTGTGGGTCTGTAATCTTGTTTCTTCTAAAGTACGTTGCAACTTCTCTACCAGTCAGCTTCTGCTTACCGTAAGGCCCTAAAGGATTTACCTTTCCGTCCTTATCTAATATTTTCTTTGCTTCGTGAAAAAGATTCATTGGATTATGCTCCGTATGGTGCAAGTATGGCTGACATAGCATCGTCATCATGTTTCTTCATGATGTAATAGATTTCGTCTCTTACGAATGTATCCATTCTACCCCAAACTTTATCCCACTGGTCGAGACCTTTCTTACTAATGACTGCTGGTTCCCCATCATCACTCTCTACTTCAATGCCTTTTTTAAGTTGTGCTATGATTGCGCCAACTTCTTTGTCATTGATAGTCTCTTCTTTCTCTAATTTCTGTAGGTCTTTATAGACTTTTGAATTGATTTTTAACTTAGACTTAACAACTTTCTCTGAGATATCTTCTTCACCCATGTTAAGTTTAGGTTTTCTATACTTACCCACTGGTGATTTTGCTTTATCTCTTGAACCCTCTTCTATCTGTCCTTCAAATACAGACATAAGAATTCTTTCAAATCCTTTGTCTTCTTTGATACCTAATTTTTTGATTTCGGCTGCAATCTTCTTATTGATGTCACCGACTTCTTTTGTTGCAGCGGGGCCTTGTGCAACTAGTCTTGCTTTTTGCATAAGAAGGTCTGAGTATTTTCCATACTTTCCAGCTTTCTCATTGAATGTCTCGGATTCTGCAACTCCGTCTAGGGGTGTAGGTAAGATTTCTTCTATCTTATATGCTTTCTTCTTTGATGCATACAGTCCTTCACTCTTTTCGTCTTTACCTTTCCAGTTTGCATCGATATAATCGTAGAACTCTTTCTCTTTGTCACCCTTAAGTTCTGCTGGAGATGTAACTCCAAACTTCTTAAGTGCAGCGTTAAAGAAATCCTTATAGTCTTTACCTTCAGTAACGATTTTACCAGCAGCTGCTAGTAAGTCGTCTGATAGACCGTGTCCTAATCCTTTGAAATTGTTCATTGTTTGAGTTCCCCTTTTTCGAAATAGTCGAACATCTTCTCTTTGCCTTGTTCATCAAGACGTAAAGACTTTGCAAGTCTACCTAACATGTTTTTTTCTGTAAGTTTTTCAGCTGTTTTAGCTAACGATAATTTTTCTTCTTCTACTATGACTGGTACTTCGGGTAGTTTATCTTCTGTATCCCCGATTATCTCTTCAGTACCTTCTGCAAGAGCTATGATTTTAGCTTCAACTAGTTTTAATTCGTCTTGTAATTTAGTTTTTTCTTCATGAAGTTTCTGCAATGCTCCGACACTTACATCTTCTTCTAAGTGTGCAATTAAGAGTTCTATCTCTTCATTTACAATGTCTTCAGCCGTTTTTTCTACCGAACCCTCTTTGCGTGGTTCAACGTAGTTACGAACTTCGTCTAGTTTTTCCTTCCAGTTTTCTGATTTATAACTCATAGTCTTATTTATGTTATTTGTATCCTAACGACGAGATTCCCCTCACCTTTTACTAACCTGTGATAGGTCATTCCTTGGATAAAATGGTCTTCTCCTCTGTTCATTTGTATTGGTAACTGGTCATCTATTTGCAGTTCCCAATGTTCACCTTCTAGAACATGTACCATTCGAGACTCCGTGTCTCTATGCCATACAAGTTCTGCTTCATTTACGGTATCAGTGAAAGTACGTATCATGTACTTTGTTCCTGTTCCGTGTTGTTCTAAAATTTGTTCAGTATACGGTTTAATCGTCTAACCCTTTAACATAAGTGTTATCATCTTTATAAGGGTTACCACCCTCATACCAACTACCTTCTTTCTTTTCCGTTGTTTCTATGTCTGTTAATCTAATCTGGCCTGATACCCAGTTCTCTGCACAATTCTCTGCATATGATTCTGAATGATTATGCACCTTTCTTGTTGCTAACCAGTCATCTACTTCATGTAAATCAACTTCCCAACCTTTTGGGGTCTTAAATACCTCGGCCAACCTGTTGTTGTCGCGATAAGTGTGATACAATTCTCTCATAATATTTATTTCCTACACCTATATTTAGACTACCAAAAAAAGTCTCCACCACCCGACAAACCTAATTGTTTTGCATAGTATGGTAGTCTGCAAGCCCAATAACCTGCTGTAGTCTTATCATTCTTCGTGTCGCATTGGTGTCTTGCAACAAAACTTTTACGGGCCTTATCGTTCTTTAACTTAACTTTCAGTCCTGTAGTATCACCCCAAGATATCTTCTTTACCTTGTCTCCGTCCTTAACGTAAACGTAATACTTCTTTGAACCACCCACTTTGGGTTTGTTCAACTCGGGTTCCTTCTCGTCTTCTTCTAGAATCATTGGACAATCCAATGGTACGAGTTCTCCTTCATGCACATCAAAATTACCGAGTTCTGTTTCGATGATGTTTCTATCAACTTCTGTAAGTCGATATTTGTTCTCTGCAACAAGTCTTCTTGCTTCATTGATAGTTTCAAAATACATCAATGACCCCAATCTAAATGGGTTATCAGTGAGGTTAGTTCCTTCTATCTGAAGCGTCTCTAGAGTTTCGTCTATTGCAACTTCCTTAAGTGTCTTCATAATTTAAGTTATTCTACTCTTCGGATTCTGACATATGGTATCCACTACCATCACAATGAGTACACTCTTTATCGTCTACTTCACCAGAGCCTTTACATTCAGGGCATACAACTTTGTCTGCTTCTGCAACGTCTAATGACTCCTTCTGATATGGATATCCTTTTAGGGGGTTAGGAAACTTAGTAGAGAAATGTTTCTTTTGCACTTCTTCGTTTACTGTTTTGATAGCCATCAAGTATTTCTCAACTGCTTGGCCTGGAGTATCCTCTTGATATGAAACTACTGCTTCATCTGTACCAATTTCTAGTACTCCGTTGTCTGTTTTATTACCTGTCATCTTATACCCCTTAAATTTCTTAATGCTTCTGTATTGAATTCTTTGATTGGTTTTCCATAACCACCACCGTGGTCTTCTGCAGTTTTAAGTTTTGCAAGTTGGTCAACCAAAGGTCTTAAATCGTGATTCTTATCGTTAGTGTTGTTTTTTGCAAAGACACCTACTTTGAATGCACTTGAACCTTTTCTTGGGTCACTGTATAAAGGAGCTCCGTTTGCATCTTTGATGTTTAACTTATGTGTCTTACTGTATGCAGATACGATTTTCTTTGCTTGATTCCAGTCTTTCTCGGTTTGTTTATCATCACCTCTGAACTGAATTTCAAAATCTGTTATTCTTTCAGAACCTTTAATCTTATCAGGCCTGAACTTCTCGCCTAAAGACTCATTTGCCTTTCTGTCTGCATCTCTCTTTTTATCTATTGCATCGTTTGCTGATTCTTTCTCTTTTTGACCAGCCATCTTGTCGTTGTCACGGTCATGTCTTTTCTGTAGTGCTTCGACTTCTTGTTCTTGTTTGTCCTTAAGTCTCTCAATCTCTTCTGCTTGTTTTGCTTTTAGATTTGCAGAATCTACGGCTGCATCTTCCTGTATCTCTACCTCTTCACCAAATTTAAGGAATAGTTTACCCTTTTCTTGTGATTGAGATGTAACTTTATGTTTAACCATTGCACCAATGCTGTTTAGCATACTTTCTGCAGATTCGGGATTCTTTGCATAGGTCTTCTCTATCTTATCTGAGACTTTCTTAAGAATGACATCTGTGATATGTTGAATACCCGATACTAGTTTACCTTCTGAGGTGTCTTCTATTACAGTATTCTTTGGGTATGATTTCTTGATATATCTAAGAATCTCTTGTACTCTTCTACCATCAATTACTGCAAAGACTCTAAACTTACCTTGGTGTTTCTTTAGTATGACTTGAGCACCCATACCAGTAGTTTCTAGTTTATCACCCTTTGCTATAACGGATTTACCGACCATGTCTTTACCATCATAGAATGCATCAATGACCTTCTTATCTTTAGGAGATAATGCTTCTGTTAGGGTTGATTCACTCATTACTAGAGCACTCAACTGTTGTGCAATGACTTGCATCTGTGCAGCTGGAATGCTTTGGAGTGCTTTCACTTGGTCTTTAGTAAGACCTTTGATTTTCTTGAAGACATTTGACACTTTACTTTCATTGTGTACTAGGTCATTAAAGGTAACAGACTCTTTCGGTACACAATTAGGGACATCCTTTCCACCCTTCTTCTTCATACCGATTTGCTTATAGTTCTTCCAACATGGGTCATCTTCCGTCATCGGAGTTTTGCATGTATCACAACTACATTTAGGTGTTTTCTTTTCTTGTAATATCTTATCTAATATATCCATAGTGTTATTTATCGTTTTTTAGCATCTAATTCTGCTTGTTTCCAAGCTAATGCTTTCTTGTTAGAAGGTAATGACCCACTCCATCCCAATAGTTTGGAATAGAGACCACTTGCTTTCTTTTTGATAGCAGATAAGTCGTCGTCGTTTGTTACGTGTATGAAGTTCTGACCAAAGATTGACTTCATTTCTTTTGCATTCTTTTGCGCTGCAGTCCAGTCTGATTTAACTATCTCAGCAGGTACGACACGAGGTCTACCTAAATTTCTTTTCTGTGCATTTTCTAGTGATGCATCCACGTATACCATTTTGTAATCATAACCCATTTGGTCTAATAATTTCTTATAATTCTTAATCTTCTGTGCCTTTGCACTAGTAGTATCAAAGATAAGACCTAGTCTTCCTCTGAGATATGCATCTAGGTTCTTACCAGTAATCTTCTTAGCTTTTGCTCTGAGAGGGTCTCTGTCCTTTGCATCTACCTTTGAAAGGTCAAGACTTAGTCCTGCCTTCTTTAATCCGTGTTCAAACGCTGCATCGGTATTGACCATCTTAAGTCCTAATGACTTTAGTGACAATGCATCAACTACTGTTGACTTACCACTGCCTGGGCCACCCATAAGGAATACTGCCTTAAAGATACCTTGGTCGTAAACACCTTCGGTTATAAGGTCTTCAATCATGTAGTCGGGTAGGTGTGACTCAACGATTCCCATTCCTTTACGAATATCTTTGTATAGACCTTCTACATCCTTTTTATTTGTTGATGGAACACCTTGTGCAAATGCTTTAAAGTCACCGATTTCTGCAAGAGCTCTTAACTTGGATGCACTCATACCACTTAGGTCATCTGCATCGGGGTCTCTCTCCCCTGCTGATACAATTTGAATGTCCTCAAACTTGTAGTAACCGTGTCTTGCTTTGACACCATTGTATTTGTTCAGTAACATTTCGAATTCTTTGATTCTGTCTGAACCAACTACCATCTTAACTCGTGAGAATCCCTGTCTATGGAGTTCATTTGCAATATCAAATACAGTTCTTGCCTGTACGTCTGCAACTATCCTACCAAAGAACTTCTTAAGGTATCTTACTTTGACTTTATGGTCTAGAGGGTTTTTCTGTTTGTCGTTTGAATGGGATGAGAAAAGCATTGGTTGATAACCACCGCTAGATTCTTTTTTAAGCTTTGTAACTAACTTTGCATGACCAGTGGTTGGTGGATTGAATCTACCAAATGTGAATACAACACCTTTGTCTTTTGCTTCAGTTAAGAATTTTCCGAATGTTTTACTCATTATTTGTCCCAGTTCTTAATTGCAGTAAAGTTATTGAATGCAAACTCCATACGGTCTACTAGTTTCACAGCTTTACCTGTTCTATCGATTGCAACGTAACCTTCGGGGTTGACTGCTTCAAATCCCTTATCAGTTTTCTTAAACGTTCCAATACTCTTTACTCTATTTAGGGCAACGATAATTATCTGTTTTGCAACTACCAAATGACCCATGAAACTAGTGAGGTTTGTTACGAACTTCTTAAGTCCTCTTATCTCTCTTGATAAGTCATCACCGATTTCTTTCTTAATTTGTTTATGTTTTTCTGTCTTAACACCACCGACAACCTTATCTGCCCATATCTTCTCAAAGTGATTCAAGTATCCAATATAGGATGGGTTGAACTTACCTTGTCTGATTAATGAGTTACAGTACGTCTTGTAAGATGCACCAGCACCTTTCTTTGTGATAGTCATCTGTATGTCTTGGAACTTCTGTAGGTCTTTCTTAGTGATACCGTGGAATGCTTTACCTGTTACAGTCAACTCTTTGGTCAAGTTAGCAGTCTCCATTGCAGTCATTGAACTGTTACCAGTGACATCTTTGTATGTTGCATCGTCTAACCACACATCGGTACTAGAACCTAACTTAGATATGTTTGCACCGAATGATGCACCCAATCCTTCTATAGTGGCACCTTCGTATGTAGTATGGAATACAATTCCCATCTTAGAGTTTGCAATTACTTTACCGAGCTGAGAATCTACGTCAACTGCATATAAAATTGTGTTGGGTTGGAATGTAATGTATGACTTACCATCTATCTTTTGTGTCTTGGTGTCGTTAGTGTACATCAAGTCACCTTGCATGACTGTGTTCCAAGATAGTTTAGATAAGCATTTGAATGAGGTTAAGAATTTCTCTTTGAGGTTACCACTGAGGTCGGGACTGTTGTTTATCTCGTCTTCTGAGGTATAAAATAACGGTGTCTTGTTGAATAGGGATTTCTTTGCAACAAAGAACTGACCTGTTTCGGGATGTTTTCCACAAAATATAGCAGGAGCTCCATCCCATTTTACAGTCATGTTAACTGAAGATGAAGAATGCCCCTTCATCATATCTCTAAGACCTTGTAAGAAGTTAATTGCACCTCTGCCACCATCAATACCTTGATTGATGATTTCGTCTTCTAGATGTTCTAAATGTAGATTTTTTGCACTCATAGTAGATATTATACCACAGTTTGTGGTTCCTGTCTACTATTTATGGTTCTTTTTTAGCTACGGTGCTATGGTAGTTTCACCAGCATCGATTCTTGCTTGGATAGCAGCGATGTCGGTTACGTATGAATCTATTGATGCAGTAATGACTGCTGAGATTTCAGAATTCATTGCAATTGCATTTGCTGGAGAACTGTTTTCAGTCGAAGCTCTTTCTGCAACCATATCAACAAACATTTGGTCTAAATCATCTGCATTAACACCTTGTGTGTCATGCCAAGTTAGGAATGCATCTCTTCCAGCTCCTGTCCATTCTGCTGGAGTTGATGATGATTTTGTTGCACCAGTGAAATAAGTCTTATTGACTCCATTATGCCAATCTTTTTGATTAACTAGTGATTGATGATGTGCAGTTTGTTCTGCTAATAGGTCTGTAAGTTCTGACATGTATAACTCCGTGTGTGTTTACAGGATTATTTATGTTTTAGACAGCGGTGTCGAGTGCAATTTGTCCTCAATTTTATCAATTTTTTTCGATATTTTCTTAGATGCTGAGGTGTCGTGGTCTTTTTTTGCTTCTCTGAGTTTCTTCTTCAAAGCAATCTTCTCTTCTATTGCAGAGATAACGTCTGTGGATTTCAAATTAGTAGTCATAATATAACTGTATTTATAGCACTTCAGAACACCTGTTATAAGCTTCTGTTCCTGTAGTGCGTTCTATTTGTGTTCTTGTATCCCAATCGTATTGTGTGCATTCTTCAGTAAGGGAACCATTTGTCATCTGTTGTCTAAACAACCACGAATTGATAGAGGAATTACCACCTTCATATAGGTTGAAGTCATCTGCATATAAAAGATACGTGTTGCTTTGTGACCCACTCATAGACATATCAATTGTAGTGATATCATTATATAACTGTACTATATCTGAGGTGTTCCTAGTACTCATTAGAGTAACAATGTTATCTGTGTAGTATGGGTTATCACTGGCTCGGATTCTTAATTCAAAACCACTAGTTGTGGCATTCTTACCACTCATAATGACTGAACGATAACTATCCCTAACTGCAAGTTCTATGGAATGGTCACCTATAAATCTTACGAAAGTTTTCTCATAGTTATATCCACCAACTTGTTTTTGTTGTTCTACGGATATGTGTACTCTGTAACCACTTACAATAGTTTCACTCTCTTTATTCTCTTCATAGTTCTCTGATATGATTACTGAAGCGTTTGCTTCTAGATTTGCCATAGTAATTGCAATGGGTAGACCATTTTGGTCTAATATCTGACCTAGAGAGTTACCCTTAACATCGTTAAAGTTATGTCTACGGTTGTATCTAAACCACTCGTCTTGTTGTGTACTGATACTTTGATTTTGTATGTCGAAGGTAACAGAAGTGAATTCTTGGTTTTGTAGTATTTTACCAATGATTGTTTCTGTTAAGATTCCTCTGAATCCCATGTTGTATTGTTGTTTGAGAACATTCTCGACTTTGTGTAGTGTGGTAAGGAAATCCACAACCTTTTCACCTATGGCTTGTTGTGTGGTATCACCCGACGCTATGAAATCGTCATAGAAATAGTATCTACTGATATTGAAATTGGTTTCTAGGTTGTATAAGAAATTGTTGACATCCTGTTTAATGTTATCTGCAACACTGTTTGCACTAGAACCACAACCATCTGCAACTGTTATGCCACTAGGTAATAGTTCATTGATTGATGTGACCAACATAGTAGTGAATGGGGTAACATTTGCTTTACCTGTACCCATTTCATGTGGGAAGTACAACATAGTGTATGCATCGTTCACATATCCCCTTGTTGAATCCCATGCACCTACTGGTACCTCTGCAACTCTTGGACGGTTTAACCCACAATTGGTAGTGAAGTTTGTTACTGCACTAAATTCTGTTGCAAGGAATTCATACTCATTGTTATCAGTATTGTAGGTTCCCGAAGGTTCACCTTCATCCTGTACTAGGTTGAAGTTAAAGTCGACAAAGACATTTGCACCTTCGACGTATCCATCAATGACTTTGGTGCCATATATCGGGGACGAGGAAACTGGGGTGGTAGTGGGAAACTGAAGTTCTGCAAGGGTAGGTGTAACTGCTGTACCACCACCGCCACATGATGATAATATCACCACTCCAGCAAGTAAAGTTAATTTATTTTTCATTGTAAAGACCTCTCATAATCTATAGTACTATTATACACTATAAGTAGTGGTCATGTCTAGAGGCTTTAGTCTTTAGTCTTAAACTCTTCTCTTAGTTCGGGGAATTCCGATAAGAATCGCATCATTATATGAAGGTTATTATCGTCCTGTGCTAGTTTTGTAAGCATCTCTCTGAGAGCCATATAGTTGTCCATAGAGACATCTCTTCGTATCTCTGCAACCATCTCTTCTACTAATATATTAGGTTTGTAAGTCATTTTGTGGACTTACTTTTACGTTGCCTGAGATTGTTATCCTAGGACTATCGCTTTTGTTTGGGGACACTGCATGTAAAACTGTTGATGGAAAGATGTATAAAGTACCTTTACCTTTTAGGTCGGGAACATAATCCATATGTGCTTCATATGTGTCAAAGTATTCCTTTAAACAGTTGTCACTATTGGTTGCATTTCTATTCTTGAATACAATATGTGAATCACCTGCTTGATGAATATAACACCAAGAGAAATCTGAATTTCGTGTTCCTTGGTGGTCATGTGCATCTTGGAATCCATTCTTCTCATAGACATTAACCCATGGTACTTCGAATTGACTGGACATTAACATCTTAGGCCCTAATGCATCTAAGAATTGACTGAACTCGTCATAGACTTTGTCCATAGGAACTCTGTAATCAATTTTATAGTTTGCATCTACACCGTTAGATGTCTTACAATTACTAAATGTAAATTCTTCCGTACATAGAACTTCAGTATCAATGAATTCATCAAACCAATCATCAATTTCACTTGCTGAGATTTGGATGGCTGTAATGGGCTGACCCCATAATAGAATATCAGACCTTGAAGTCTGCAAAATCTCGTTTTTGTCCGTCATTTCTTCCCCTATCAAACACTGGTGTGTCGTCACTAATATTCGTTGAATCGTGTAACTCTTCTTGTGCTTCTTGTTCACAATCGTATAACTTCATACGACTTCTATCTACTCCAATGACAAACCTTTTAAATATGGTTGGGTCATTGTATCTGTTCTTTAACTGTTTAACGACCATTTGGTCTAGTTCTTCCAACTCTTCGGATGTAATCAGTGCAAACATAAAGTCGGCTGTTGCTGGTAATCCGAATGACTCTGAGGTATCTGTTAGTTCCACATCTGTAGAACCATAACCACTACGAGTCGTTTGTGTTGCACTCATGATTGGTACATTAAACTCTACTGCAAGTCCTCTGAGTTCTTCTGCAATACTCTTAACCAGTGTATAACTGTTTGCACCAGCTCCTGGCTTTACTCTTGCACTTGAACATATATTTAGGTAATCGATATAAATCATATCGGGTTTGAAATCTTTCTTAATACTCAACTCTTGTAGTAGATGTCTAAAGTGACCAACGTGAGCTGATGCAGTAGGATATTCCTTTATAATCAACTTACCTTTGGTCTTCTCTTTAATCTTATCAATCTTCTTATCAAACATTTTCTTAGATAAGTCGGGTAAATCTTGCATAGGGATATTCAATGTGTTTGCATCGATTCTTTCTGCAATCCTTTCCTCTGACATTTCCATGGTAATGTATAAGACATTCTTGTTCATCATTAAGTTAGCAGATGCCATGTGACACATGAAAAGGGACTTACCCACACCTGTTCCTGCCAAGCAGATATTCAAGGTTTTATTGGGTAAGCCTCCCTTAGTAACTTTGTTGAAGTATTCCAAATCAAATGGTAACTTCTCTTCTTCTGTGTGATAGAATTCCCATCTATCATCGGAATTTTCTATGAAATCATGACCAATATTGGTATCGAATGATACAGATAATGCATCCTTTAAAAGGTCGGGTATTTCTCCAGTCGAGCGTTGGGACTTCTTATCGATGACTTCGATACTGTCCATCACTGCAATATAGATTGCTCTATCTTTGCACCATGATTCAGTTTCGTTTACCAACCAATCGGTTGGTGTCGCTTCGGTAAGTTTTCCTATACTATCTACAATAGTTTTGCTTTGAGATAACAGTCCATCATTCAATGACGTGTTGTTATCTAGATTTATGAGAAGTGCTTCCACTGTAGGTGGTTTAGTGTACTTATCGAAATAAGATATTATCTCGTTAAATACAGTCTTCTCGTCCGACTCGGAGAAATACTCTTCCTTAAGGAACGGTATTACCTTCCTTGTAAAGGGTTCATTCTGAACTAAGTTCTTCAGTATTGTCTGTTCTAATCTCACTTGTTCCATACTTAAAATATTCCTGTGCTTTCTCTTCAAGTAACGCCATTACATCGGGTGTAAAGTGTTTCTCGGGATTGTTATTAATTGTCTTTCCGAATTCGGTTTTACCTGTAGGTAGTTTAACACGAGTTCCTTCTTTTGTAAAGACGCCAAATGCAAGTGCCATGTCTAAAAGACCATAGTACCTGTCCAATCCTTTCTCATAAGAAAGTCTTACATCCACCACTCTATTCTCAACTGTCATCCTTGACTTTGCATTCTTGCAATGGATGATGTTTCCGATTACCTCTGTACCCTCTTTCTCTTTCTTCTTAGAAAGATAGATGATTGATGATGCAGCGTACTTGAGTCCACTACCACCACCCATCTCTTTTTGAGGGAACATTGACCCAATCACATCATATGTGTGATTAGTGACAATCATGGGGACACCAACTCTACCTAATTTCAATGTCAAGACTCTGAATGCACCTTTGGTGATTTGAGCTCTTGTCATATCTTTGGTTTCCTTACCTTCTGCAGTGTCTTCGATTTCTTTAGTAGTTGATAACATACCAAGTGAATCTAAACAAAACATCATTTTAGGACGTTTGGTTTTGGGGGTATCATTATACTTATCCAGTATACTGATTGCTTGATTTCTGAATTCCTGTACTGTAACAACTGGAACAATAACAACTCTTGACGAGTCTATTCCTCTTGATTCAATCATATCTCTCGATATTGCAGATTCAGATTCAAAGTAAATCACTGCTGAATCGGGATGGTCTTCGAGGAATTGTTTTACCATGCCGAGGGCAAAGTAAGTTTTTCCTGTTGCAGATTCTCCAGCGATTGCTGTGATTTTGTTTGCTGGTAGACCACCGTATAGTGACCCACTTAATAGTGCATTAAAAATATGACTTCCAGTATCAATAAAGGAATCCACATCTCCAGCTGCGACACCGTCGGAAACTATACTTGCGTATTCGTTGCCCGATGCTTTTACTAAATCTTTTAAAAATGACATAACACTTCTCCTAATGTATACATCTATTATACACAAAGGGTGGTGAAATTGTAAGAGGGTTTTAGAGTTTTTTTTCTATTTCTTTTAGAGACTTACCAACTTGAGACATTTTTTGGTCGAACTTGGTATGTTCTTTCATCATTGCTGTAAGCTTAGTCATAGATATTTCTAGATGAAAGATACAACCAAAGATAATCATAATCATTCCTATATAGAAACAATCCATGATAGTAATCAACATTAGGAAACCTCGTCTATTTGCTCTTGTGTAACGGTACCGTTACTGAGTAATAGAGCTCTATGTTCCATGTGTCTTTCTTGAGTAGTGTCTTTGTTTTCACCAGTGTATAATACTGCGTGATGGTCAAAAATCATTCGTTGATTGACTGAAACTCTTTCGTCTGTTTGAACGATTGGATTTCCTTCTTCGTCAAGTGGAGTAACAAATAGTTCTCCAAGTATTCTTCCGAACTTTCCTTTGTCATGACTAACGAGTGTGACATCACCTTGTGCAAGTAATTTTGTAAGATGATACTTAGATGCTTTACCAAAAACCTTCTCCACTAAGTCTCTTGTACGTGACTCGGGGGTATCGATTCCCATAAGACGCACTCTTTGTTTTTTTAGTACAGTTGAAAAACCTAAATCTATATCAACGTCAATTGTGTCGCCGTCAACGATTTTGGTTACTGTTACGTGAAATTCTGCTTGTTTAAATAATTTTTTACCCATGATTCTATTTAGGAGTTCGCTAACTTAGGGGGGTTATTATGACCAATCATTGAATGGTCTAAGATGGGATGTTTGTAGTCTTCTGCTTGTTTGGACTCATAGTCTACCATCGCCTGTTTAATAGCATCTTCTGCTAGTACTGAACAATGTAATTTGATTGGTGGTAGTTGCAGTGCATCTGCAATGTCTTTGTCTTTGATGAGTTTTGCTTCATCGATAGTCTTACCCATCATCAAGTCCACGAACAACGAAGAAGATGCAATTGCACTCCCACATCCGTAAGTCTTGAATTTTACGTCGACAATCTTTTCGTTGTCATCGAGTAAGAGTTGAAGTTGCATTACATCACCACACGCAGGAGCTCCTGCAAGTCCTGTTGCAACCTTGGGATTGTTTCTATCCAGTGAACCAACAGCGTGTTTTTGTGGGTTAGCGAGTACGGCTTCGAACCGTTGTACTACTTCTTTTGAGTATGCCATATAGTTATTTATCCAAAAAACGCATCAAGCGACGCAACTGGTTCAACATTCCAGCCAATCTTCTCAATAACCACCTTCAATGGTTCTATGAATGACTTGTCAAATTGCATGTCGTAGTTGATATATTTGTGTAATTCCAACTCTCTCGGAAGTACATTCAAGAACGATATGACGTTCTCGTTAATTGGGTTAGGTGTTGTGAGGTATGTGAAGTGTAACTTCTCTCCACTCTTAATCAACTCGTAACGTTTGTGTATGTTCTTCTTCTTGAGATGATGGTTGTAAAGTAAAGCACCGCGTACGTGTATGGGTGTACCCTTTCCGTAAATCATCGATGGGTCTGCATACTGTTGTAGATTGTTGCAACCTCTTGGTGATGACATGTCTTCGGGTGGTAACCTTCTGAAGTCCATACGAGCATTCTCTACGAAATCCCATAGTTCTTGTTCGTCACCTTGCATCACAATCTTGAATGCATCCGTAAGTCTACCTCTAACCCATTGTGGTGTACTAGACTTTGCAGTCTCAATACCCATCATCTTGAGTTTAGGTACGGCTAGTCGGACTCCTTCGTTGTCGATGACGTTGAGGATATATCTTTTCTTTGCTGTCCATATTCCTCTGTCGGCGATGACCTCTCGTCCCATCTCCATTTTTTGTTCGTATGCGTTGGTGTATTCTGCAAGGTCTTCGAAACCTTTTTCAAGAACGCTCTCCATGTGTGACTTGGCGATGGAGTCGATGAAGTTAGTGATTTTGGTTTTATCTGTTTCATTGGGCATGACCTGTTGTATCAATTTGTCTAGTGTAATATAAACAGAATCAGTATCCATTGCAACAACATAATCTTCGTCTGTCTTTAGAGTTGTGTTTAACCAATCATTGATTGTCTTCTCTGCATGTTTGATAATCAACTGACCCGACAATGTGATTGCCTCGGCAAGTTGTGGGTCAAAGAATGCAAAGTATTGATTGGCCAATGCACCATAAGCTGAGTTAAGTGCAATCTTTCTAACCTGTTGGTTATTGTAAGAACGTTTGATTAATGTATTGAGTTCGTTCTTACGTGTCTTGTCTTTACAAGTTTGCAGTTCCTTCTGATACTCAATCATCTTACCCTTCCACATCTTACGTTCGTCATAGAACTTCTGCATAAGTTCGGGAAGGAAACCTTGTTTGTCGTTAGAGAACCTAGCACCGTTTGGTGTGATACCGAATGCACCGTCAACTACTGTTTCTTTGTTGAATAGTTTCTCTACGGATGTATCTGTTAGTCCTCTCTGCATCTTCTCGGGTGAGATGTTGTACTGCATAATGATGTGAGGATACAGTGAGTTTAAATCGAATGAGACAACCCATTCATGTTTACCCACGATAGGTTCTTTAACATATGCACCTTGAATCCTGTCACCTTTTATCTGACCAAGTCTCTGAGGTGGTGTAGCAATGTTCTGTTCTTTAAGGAAGTTGTAGATGATTGTTTCCCAATACTTAACCATACCAAATGTATCATTGTAGTTACATTTTGCATTGTAAGACATTGCAAGAATCAATTCCATCAATCCTAGTTTGTCTTCTAAGTCTTCTACCAAGGTAACATCCTTTACATTATATGCAAGGAACTTAGAATAGTTGTTTCTGTATAGATGGTGAAGAGAACCTTCCTCTTCATAGCTTATCTTGGTCTTACCTAACTCTACCTTTGCAATATGGTCTAGTCTGTAAGACTCTTGGTTTACGAATGTATGTTTTTTGTATAGTTCTAGGTAATCAATTACATTGATTCCGTACAGATTAAAAACCTGTTGCTGAGAACCCCAATTGGTTTTGAATTCTCTGACATCGCACATGTTCCATGGTGAGAACTTTTTGTGTGATTCTGTACCAAAGACTCTGTCCACACGATTACACAAATAAGTAATGTCAAAAGTATTAACATTCCAACCTGTGATGATATCGAACTTCTCTTTTCTCCAGTACTTGATAAACTGTTCAAGTAAGTCTTTTTCATCCTGTGCTTCATGATAAGTCACATTCGCTGGTTTTTCATCCCATGGGCCGATACCAAAAGTATGTGCCATGAATCTGAAGGGTTTGATTGTTATTGCATTGACCTTTTCCAAAGCTTGCATAGGTTCGGGGAACCCATCTTCACATTCACACTCAATGTCGAGTGTTGCAATCTTGATTACTTTGGGGTCGTATTTGATGTCACCTTGAAACTTGTCGGCAATGTAGGTGTAGATATATCTATCATAACCATGAATGTCCATTCCAGCAGTTCCTGCGAACTTCTCTCGGAACTTCCTTGCACCACCCATTGAATTTAGGTTCACTGGTTCTAGGTTTCTACCATCCAATGACTTGAATGCAGAGTCCTTTTTAGTCGGGACGTAATGAGTTGGACGGTAATCCACAGACATTTGCACCTGTTTCTTACCTTGGTAACCCTTTACGAGTATCTTGTCGCGTGTACGACATACGTTTGTATAAAAATCCATACTGTTATTATAACAGAAAAAGGATTATTCTACAAGTGTATTTCTAGAGGGATTCAGTAATTCTTTTACTGCTTTGAGTTTGTCCTGTGCATCGGCTAAGTTAGCGACCAATTCATCAACAGCACCAACGACATCGGGATGTTCTCCGATACCGACTGGGTTTTGCTGATAGACTGAGATGTTTGCAGTATGAACTGCAATATCACCTTGGTACTTCTTTTCTAATGCTCTTAATATATCTGCCATTCTACTTATTGCCTGTTAGAACCTTGAAATTTTGTGCAAGATTTGGTCTTGGTTCAAATGCAGCTACTACTCTGACTTTTTTAATGTTAAAGGTATAATCCTTTGCATAAGGTATCCATGGTGCAAGACCTACTTCCATATTGGTTCCCTTTAATTCTACGATACATGCGTGTGCTTCTTTTACTGTATAACTAGTTACGTTTTCGGAAACTAAACCTATTACAACATCGCCATTTTCTAGACGTAAACACTTTATAATTTCAGACACTTCTTACTTGCTCCTGTAATTCGAGAGAACGTCTCCCAACTTGTTTAAACCATCGAGAGTCTTCCATCTCAACAGCCATTCCTTCCCAATTCTCCGATACAACTGCTTTCCACATGTTGTTAAATTTACCAAAACGACTTCCACCTAAGTTGAATGTCATGTTAACCAATACGTGTTGTATTGCTTCGGGTAGACTATAGAAGTCCTTCCCACCTTTTGATTCAAATACATGGATAGTTTCATCTACATGCTTGTCAAAATCAGATTCGTAATACGCATCTACTGTTGATTGACTAACTGGAGTTCCAGCTGGTTTACCTTGTTCTGCATCACCATCTTTAATAAGATGACCAACACCTAGTGTTAGATAACCTAATGAGTCTGCATAGACTTCAAGGACTTCACCTTCATGTCTTTTAATTTGTTCTTTTAATATTTCTTTATTCATCCTGTTCCTGTTCCCTTTTCAATTGTTCATCCACGAGTTCCATCAAAATGTCACCCATGAGGTCGTTTAATTCACTATTATTTAGGAGTTCCTCAAGTCCAATATCTGTCTTTTGTTGACCGTGAGGGAACCTTCTTATAGTTCTTTGGAAATTAATGTTGGGTTTTCCATCTTCGAATTGTAACTTACCATATTGGTATACAAGTCCGTCCCATTCTCCACCTGTCATCTCGATAGCAGCGTCGTTTTCACTTGGATTCTCGACTACCATGTAGACTTTGTTATCGAATAATTTTGGCATGTATTTCCTCTTCGATTCTCATAGAATCATGTATAGAATTGTTATCATGTATATTTAGTTGTCCTAAAAGATTCATGTTTGTTAGTATGTTATTTATCTGTGTTCGTCTTCCCTTCAGCCATACTTCTGATTGTGTGTCTCCACGTTCTGCGTGACGATTGTGTTCTTCGGTTATGTCTACTGTTAGAACGTAAACTAATGCTTCGTGATTTTGCATTAACCATTCTATGTCTACTCCTCTAAAGTATCTATCACCTTCTATTAGAACATGTTTGTAGGCAATGTTTGCCCACTCAATGAATTCTCTAAATTGTGGTATAGAACCGTGAGAGAGCTTATCAGTTCCACCGAATGTCTCTCCCTCGGGATATTGACCGACTACTAATATGTCACCATGTTCTTGGCACTTAAATAGTTTCATCGGTTCAATTAGGTTGGGTTCATCTAACCTAGAGATAAGTCTTCTCATGAGAGTTGACTTTCCCGAACATGGAACTCCACCAACCATGATAATCATACTGAACTACCGTCCAAGTTGACTACCACATCTTCCAGTGGAAGACCATCATTAAGAGGGTCTGCTGTAGTAATCTGACCTATGAATCCTCTGAATTCAAAGATGTGATGATACTTTCTATTAAGATGCTGGGTTACCCACAACATAGTTCTGTCAAAAGAATCCATCCAGTTACTTCTTTGGTCTGCAATTTTTGAAGGGTCTACATTTAAAATGTAACCATAGATTTGAACTGGTACTAAGTACGTATCATACAAATCTATCATCTGTTTTATTTTAGTTCCAAAGTCCCCATTTGGTCTTGCAAAACCTATCTGCTGTAAGTCAAGAACATACCCTTTCGATGGGAATTGATTCTCAGCAAGAATCCTGTTTGCAACTCCAGCGTCTACATCTATCACATTTTCAAATACAGAAAGACTTGACCTAAATCTATTAAAGATTGCAGTCCTTTGTGCTGGTGACTTTGTTGGGGTCATATCTTTTAATCTATCCTTCAAATAAGAAGTGTTATCTCTTGTACAAGAACCTTGGGCTACAAGTATCTTTAAAGCTTTAACATAGTCTTTGTCATCATTATCCTGTGCTGGTAAATGACATTCATTGGATTGAATCATAAACATGATTTCATTAGCTGGTGTATCAAAAGTTACAACATCTACTATGACCATAGTTTGCTCAAGTTCTGTAAATGCTTCTAGTCTATTGAAACCTGCTTTCAGATAGTACTTTTCATCTGCACCAAGTTCGACTACCAATGGTGGTTCTGAATAGACCCAACCTAGGTTTTGAAATGAATCTACTAACTTAAGAACGTTTGCTCTTAAATGGTTGTAGACTCTAATGTTTAAAGATGGGCCTTTCTTTACAGAATGTATGATATCTTCAAGTGGGATTAGTTTCCTAGTGGTGAAGTTTACACCTTTAGGATACTTTGGTTTACACTCTTTGAGTGACCTATTCACGTCGAATAGGATTTGATTATTGTTTGACATAGTTGTTCTCCATAGTCGTTAGTTTGGAACGACACCCATAAAAAAGGGTCTCTTTTTTATTTCAAGTGTAACTCCACTATTATTTAGGTCTAAAAGAAACTGTCCAGTGAACCTTTGTCTTCATACTTTCCAGCATGAGGGCCGATAGGGTTCTCTGTCTTTCCAGCTCTTCCTTTAGTTGCAACATGTTCATCACAATATGCAACACATGATAACCTTACTCCTTCACCAGTGATAGGGGTAACACCGTGCAATTCATTTGAATCTGCAATCAGTACGTCTCCATCATCTGCTTCAATAGCAATACCATATCTAGGGAAACATAAGTATGCACCCCCAAATTCTCCAATACGGAAGACACACATAGTTGTCATTCCGAACTCTAAATCTTTACCATCCAAATGTGCAGACATCTTTACAGTGCCACCAGTTGAATACTTGTTTGCAGATAACGCTGTCATCGGTGAACCACCAATGTGATACTTCTCATCTATACACTCATCTGCAAAAGTTTTTTGTAAGTTGTATACTTCGGGAACTGCACTCTTCAATGCTTCTTCATTGACGTTTGCAATCTGTGATAAGGTTTCAAACTTTTCTGCGTTAGATTTCTTTTGCATCCAACCACTTGCCTTAATCATTCCTGTGAATCTGCCACGTTTATACCCGATTAGAACTGAATGAATCTCGTTTGCTTCTGCAATACGATTGAACTCACCATTCTTCTTTAGTGGGTAATAACTGTTAGGTGTTCTTAGGACATAGTCCTTACCTTCGATTAATCCTTTTGCCTTCATATCTTCGTGGTCGATAGGCCCGGCTGCATTTGCTCTCATTGTAGATGTATCATCGATAGAGAACAAAGTATCTTTAACTGTTTGGTAAGTCTTACCTTTGTATGCATTCTTTACAATACATGCAAGTAAGGTTTCACCCATAAGAGTACCATGTGGTTTATAGATTTTGATAACATCACCATCATATTCGATAGATGATATAACAGTATCATAGGAATCTTCGGTAAGATATTTACCGTTCCACTCTTTGAAGGTTTCTTTAAACCCTAAGTCTTTTGTTGCAGTGAATTCCATGGTTCTATTATTTGTCCTTTTATGCTTTGAACGAGGTAGTATAAACAAAGTGGTGCAACCATCAATCCGATTCTTGCTCCCTTGTCGTCATAATCACCTGTCATTTTATAATCATTAGGTAAAGTCATTATCCTTACCATTTCTTGAGGTGTATAAATTCTTTTACCACCATGGTGGAAATGATTACCACCCATAAACTTTGGTTGACACCCTGCTTCAGTCAATGAATGAGCTGGAAGATGTTTAGGAACGATTCTTGACATGTAGTAAGAATGTTTCTCATCTTCGGGTTTGATATGTCCAAGTCTAATGTTCTCTTGGAACCATGGTTTTACGATATGGTCTCCGATAGATGTATATGCTTGGTTCTCTCTTTCTTTAAGTACAGGGGTGAGTCCAAGACATGGAGTACACTCTGCAAATTCTTCCTTTGGGTGTACATCAAATCCATTTACCCAATGTCCTTTGGAAGATTCATCCATTGCAGTTTCTAAATAAGCTGCATCAATAATGTTCTGTTCGTCTGTTTCTAAATCGTGAATTGCATCTTCAATGGATGCAAATTCTTTTACTGGGTCGGGGAAAACTGAAGACATGCACATCCAAGGCATTCCAATTCCTTCTAGTACATCATCACGTACACCAACCATGAATACTCTTTCTCTCTTCTGAGGTACACCATGCTGATGTCCCTTCATAACTTTCCAAGTCACTGAGTATCCTAGTGCTTCGAAGTCGTTTACCATCCTGTTTAGATGGTCTCTTGCATAGTCCATTGAAAGACCCTTCACGTTCTCACATATTATAACTTTAGGCATTAACCCTTCGGCAATCCTAATCATTTCCCATGTAAGGTCTTCAATGTTCTGTTGCTTCATACCATAAGCCATCTTCTCTTTGTTCCAACCTTCTTTCTTGGAACCTGCCATAGAAAATGGTGGACAAGGTGGTGACCCATCCATGATATCTAATTCGTATTTCTTAAGTCCACTAAGCTCCATGATACCTTCTGCAGTGACTTCTTTGATGTCTCTACATTCGTGTACTGTGTTAGGGAAGTTTTCTAGGTAGGTGTCAACATGTAACTGTTGGAACTCGTTCATGTAACGAACGTCACCACCTGCTAGTTTGTAACCACATGAAGAACCCCCACCACCAGCAAAGAAAGTAATGTAATTAAACTGTTTACTTTCACTGTTACGGTGAAGGTCTTCTAGGTTGTATTGAAAATATTTATTATCACTCATCATAGACTCCATTATACTATATTTAGCACAACTCTGTCAAGGCGATTTCTAAAGATTTTTCAATATATTTTCAGGGCTTGAAACTTCATAAGGGTCGGACTCTGCATTATCAGTGTATCCTTCTTCAATGAATGCTTTTTCAATTACACCATCGTTAACAACGACTGCATATCTCCAAGACCTATATCCGAAACCAAGATTTGATTTAGAACATTCTGCACCAATCAAATGTGTGAACTCACCATTACCATCGGGTAGTGGGTAAACATTCTTGATACCTAATGATTCAAACCATGTGTTCATAACGAATGTATCGTTAACTGAAACACAATAAATCTCATCGATTCCTTTTGCTCTGAACTCTTCGAATTTCTCTTCAAAGCCAGGCAGTTGTTGTGTAGAACATGTTGGTGTGAATGCGCCAGGCAATCCAAATATGATTACTCTTTTACCAGCAAACTGTTCTTTAGTGTCTAGTGATACAAACTCACCGTCAATTCTCTGAGGTATAATTACTTCGGGAACTGTTGTAGTCCCTTCGATAATTTCTAATCCCATTGTTACTTCTGTCATAATCTATACTCCATAATAAATAGATACACCCATTGTAACATCAATGAGTATATCTTTCAAGGGGGTTTCTTAAGAAATTTTGATTTCTTGAGGTTTATCTTCTTCGGGTATAATCCTTTCTAAAGACACACTCAAAATACCATTCTTCATGTCTGCACCTTTAACGACAATGTCGTCTGCAAGTGTGAATGTTCTTTTGAATGAACGAGATGCAAGTCCTCTATGGACATACTCAAGTTCTTCTCCACCCTTTTGTTTACCTTCGATAAGAAGTACATTTTTCTCTTTTGAGATTGTGATATCTTTCTTATCAAATCCAGCCAGTGCAAGTTCGATACTGAAGTTCTCTGCATCGTGTTTTACAATATTGTAAGGTGGATAGTTTGTATTAGTCGGTGACTGATTGGCACGTTCTAATAGTTGAAGAGTTCTGTCGAACCCGATTGCGAATGGGAATTCTTTCCCGAAATTGAAGATGTCGAAATCTCCGAGCTGTTTACTTGTCATAGTGTTTCTCCTTTATTAAGCAAGTTATGTTATGTAACCCCTAATGGGCATTACAATAGTATTTATAGCATATATGGGGACGAATTTAAAAACTTCAAGTCTTTTTAAGTAATCTAGTTTTACCATCGAATAATGGTGCATAGATTTTGACTGGTATCTCCTTACCTTTAACCTTGATTTCGTCGATGAACTTCCAGTCAATATCGATTTGGTCTTTGGTAAACTCTGAGAATAGAATTGGAGTATCGTATTGTCTAGTCTGAACTTCAAGTCTGGCTGCAAGGTTGACTGCATCACCGACCACTGAGTAATCGAACCTAAGTTCTGACCCCATATTACCTACGATACATGGGCCTGTGTTGACCCCTGTGCCGATTACAACTGGTGGTAGGTCTAATCCTTCCTCTACAATATCCTTATTCATCTGTTCAGTAAGTATCTCTATTTCCATTGCAGTTCTGATAGCCATCTCTGCATGGTTCGGACAATCCAAAGGAGCATTCCAAAATGCCATTAGACAATCGCCCATATATTTGTCGACGGTTCCACCGTTCTTGATTACTATCTTAGTCATACCATCGAGGAATCTATTGATGAGTAGGACTAATCCCTCGGGGTCATCGTTTTTCATGTAAGCTTCACTGATTGGAGTGAATCCTACGATGTCTGCGAAGAGGAATGAAAGTTCCTTTCTGTCTCCACCTAATCGTAATTTAGAGGGGTCTTTTTGTAGCTCTTCAATCATGTCGGGAGATAAATACTTTTGGAACTGCTTCTTGATTTGTTGCTTTTCTTGGAAAGTCACATAGTATTTGTTAAACGAAGCATGACCGAAAACTACTAAGGAGGCCAACGATGAAAAGAAGGTATCGAAAAGAACGAGCTCTGAAGTCCAAATATAATAACTCCCGCCAATCTGGCATACTACAAGTAATAGAAACCCTGTCCCCGAAAGAACTGTGGGAAGCTTGTAAACCATCGCAAGTATCATTAGCAAAACTATCAGAAGAAGAGCAGTCTCTAGTGATTCAAGATAGTAGGATTGTTGTATTTGAACTCCTGTCAAAACGGTTTGAAGCAGGTTCGCTTGCACTTCGTGGGGATACATTACACCCCTTGGGGTTGAAACTGGATTATTCAAACCCTCTGCGGTTAGACCCCATACAAGTATTTTATTCTCAACATTAGAATCGGGTAAGTCTACAGCAGAAATCCTTTGGAAAGTGTTCCAATAGGATATCATTACGTCACTGGTTGGAGTGGTGGTTATCGGTTTGTCTCTTCCCATCCGAACCCACTCCACTCCAGTCTCGGGTGTGATTCTAGTTTGATAACTTGGTTGTTCTCTAAGGGCTCTTAAAGCTTCTAACATTAGTGAGGGGTACACTTCACCGTTTGCCGTAACCAATAGTGGTACAGACCGCGTGGTACCGTCAAAATTGGGTGTTCCAGTGACCGCTGGGGTAGCCGTCACAACTCCAACTCCATAGGTGTTACTCATCAAAATTTCAATCGGACTAACAATCCCATCGAAGTTCCATAGAAAATCTTTAGGTTCCCCACCCCCAAACGTTGAGTTACCAACAAATGGTGCAGAACCTTTTTGAGTTTGTGAGGTTGGAGCAGCTCCGAGTATTGTGAGACGGTTTACTAATCCTTCTGCGAATACCGCGTCTTGTGTTGGGTCTCTATCGGGTTTTGAAAATAGCATACCAAAAATATGAGTGTTGCTATAATGGGTATTAAGAAGCAAGTCACGATAAATCCCACGACGAATAGGATACTGTCCGTAAGTTTCAAGAGATTTTTCGTCAATGTCGACGAGAATGATGTTATCGACATAGAATTCTTCCTGTTGTTGGTGTAAGTAATCGAACCATGACCATGATATGTTCTCTATAAAATATGGGTTCCATATCTTAAGTGCAAAGAGAGCTAGTATAGTTACTAATACTGTTTTCCAAGTATACATCTAGTTTTGTGTGACTGATATATTACAACCACCTGCTGTTTGACAACTTTGAGTTAGTGTATAGTTTTGTACGCTATTACTTTGTTGAGTTAGATTTATGTTAGTTGAGTATGTTCCTGTTAGGGTTATGTTTGCGTTATGAGCTCCTGAACCACTTTGGGATATAGTACCTGTATTACCATCAACATATGATTTCAATGAAAGAGTTTTCTTTCCATCTGTTTCTTGGACTACATAAAATGAATTATCGTCTGCATACAAGTATACTGTAGCATCATGTTCTGAATAGGCATTATTGTTACCATTTCTTTGATACCCTGCTAATGCATTATTACTACCGTGGATATCTAGAGTAAGTGTCACTCCACCACCTTCATCACCGTCACTAGTAAATGTAGTATCGGATGACCCACTTAAAGTCACTCCTTGACCCCATCGAACAGAATTACTGTCACCCAAGATATGAAAATCTATATTTGATTCTTTACATGAAGAACCCCTAGTGCAATTTTGTTCAAAGTGAAGTGAATTGGAATCACCATTTAAGTCTCCACCCGAACCTTGTTGAGTACCCCAAGTAGGAACAAAGGAAATAAAATTCTTGTTTCCTGTTTGTTTGATTAGTATTTGATTTGATGCACCACCTAGTGAAAAGATAGTGTCGTTGTTGAACCCAATTTGAGTTACATTGAAGACAAGATTGTCATTGGACTGACTCCCTGTCGTTTCCACATCAACCTTGTTGTTATCGTTTGCGACAACAAACAAGGGTAACATAATTAATAATGATAAAAACTTTTTCATAATCCTTTTAGATTAACCATTGAAACAATAAGCATAAAATAACTCCTTCAGAAAATGATAACCAATACATATGGTAATCATCTAGTCGCATAGCTTTTTGAAATCCAAAGATTTGGTTCTCATGCCATACACGGAATTTTTCTGATATGTTCATATATTCTCCTAGTTTGTTTGTGTGATGGTAATATTTAGAGACGAACCATCACCCACCTGTATTGATGACTCTTTTTCGTCTGTTATGGTTCTAATGGATGCTTGTGCAAACATCGGTAACTTAATAGATATAATTCCATTAACTTCCCTGTAGAACCATATTTGACCAAGACCCTTGTCTACAATAGTAGAATATTGTGTGTCTTTGTCAAAGCCTGGCAGAGTTCCGTCAATACGAACCACTCCGAAGGCATTAGATTGTTGTCTGTCGAGACCAACCTTACGGTCAATGTCTAAAACTACATCTAATAAATCTTGTAAGAAATCGACATCAAGTAAATCTCTGTCGAGCTCTGTGTATTCTAACTCATCATCTTCAAAGTACTGTTCTTCCAAGTCATTAAACTCTAGGAAGTCCACGTCAAGAACGTTACTTGTATCGTTCTCTTTACTACTCTGTTCTTCTGCAACCTGTTTGTTCACCTCTTCGGGTGGACTGACAATGAATAAGTTGTCAATCAAGTTGGGTGTAATTCCATTAACCACTATTGGTTTAGTTGGTGAATCATCGTATGTAGAAACCATTGTTGCTTGATACGCTTCATCCAATAATACCTGTCCGCCTGCATTACTAACTAGGATACTTCCCGAAGGAGCTCCCCATTTATCGGGTAGCAGTATCACAAGTGACCTTCCGATTTCATCAATAGATGTTGTGAAGTCGGTGCCGTTAACTGTTATCTGTGCAGTCGGTGTAGTTATATTTATGTTAGCTTTCTTAATCTTTCCACCAAAACCCGAAGCAAATCGAGCGGTGCCTTGTGCCATACGAATGGCCATCTTGGACTTTGAAGGGTCGGGGTCATAGTAAACCTCGTCTATCCATACCTTTGAATGTTCTGTTAAATCCAGTTGTTCCGTACCTTGGAATTGGATTTTCATTCTGCCGTTCTGAGTCTGTGCTGTATCATACATCAGCACATCGGATTCATCTGTTGCAGATATCACGGAAGTTTCTCCGTCTCTCTGAAGACCAGCTGAACCCTTGTATTCGATAATCTGACCTATCGGTTCACCATATGATAGTGAACTGATAAGTAAGAGATTAACTATCGTTGTCGTCTTTCTGAATAATGTCGATGTTAGCATTAGAGGTCACAAATGATACGTCAATGATACCACTACAAGATTGACCACTCGGACAACTTGTATCTGAACCACTCTTCTGAATGATATCAATATCATTGCCTGAACCAGTTAAGATTGCAGTGATTTTATTATCAGTCGCGTCAGCTTGAATGGTATTAATGTCGTTTGATGAACCACTTACAGTCCAGTTCCAAACAGCATTATCCGAATCAACTTTGGTTGTGAATACGTTACTTGAACCACCTACTACTAAGTCCCAGTTTAAGTATTCTGCTGATGCAGTGTAACCGACATCTATATCAAACGTGTTAGATGAACCTGTTACAGCACCTGCCATGTTTAAGTTGTCTGCACTACCTTGATAACCTATGTTCCAATCCATTGAGTTCGAACCACCAGTAAATGTTAAATTTACTGTTGAACTATCTGCAATGAAAGGGCCGTATAGTTTGTTGACATCACCAAATTGTACTAGTGTGAAACTGTTGTTTGCACCAGTAAGAATCATGTCAGCAGATGTTCCCGAGAAATTATCTAAACCGACTTTGTTTCCGTAACCTTTCTGAGTGAAGTTCAACGTTAGGGCTGTACCACTTTGTTGTAACCATATTTCGTTATCGTCTGCTCCTGCAAATGCAGTAGTCGATAATCCTAATGTTAACATAATCAATAATAATTTATTCTTCATGTTTTTCTCCTATTGAATGTAACTCGTTTCTTCCATGTGTTCCATGGGGGTGACGATGTTCATCTTTAATTACCCAAAAACTTCTATCGTGTCCTTGGTATATTAGTTCTAGAACGGCAAGTTCAATTGCTGAACGTGTTGCTTTCGTAACACCTTCATTTTCTGCTCTGCCATCTTCCATTTCAATTAACTTCGTATCCATATCAACGAAGCGGAATACATCATAACCACCACCTGTACTTAGAATCGTTTTCTGAGTCTGTACATTCAGTAAAATCTCACCAGTTAAAGTTGATATTCCTCTCAACGATACGGTGATAACATCCCTACGATATGAAATAGAACTGCCAATACCTAAGTATCTTGCGCCTCTTCCACCGCTTTCGATGTTCGAATCATAACCAATAATCCCACCTTCCAGTAGGATTCCTGCGAAGAGCAAGGGTTGAATTCCTGTTGGGGAACCCTCATTACCTTCCTGTTCTGCAAAACTTTCTCTAGTAGAACGAATGATTTGACGCTCTCTTACTAGTGCATCTAAACTTGTTCTCTCTACTACTCTAAACCATTTACCCTTCCCTGCTGTCTTAAGTGCATCAATCAAAAATGATTCAGCTCCTTGTGTGACTGCAGTGGAGAAAGATGCAATTCCATCTTTACTCTTACGTTGTCCTGTCTTATCCATGAAAGCGTAGACTGCAACGACTGGCATTACATCTGCTGGTGGTAACAGTAACAACTCTTTATAAGTAGGTATATTTACTACTTCTGCCTTCTCAATGCACTCACCCACCTTACTCATTACAAGAGAGGTGCAACTGTCGGTCATAGACGGAATACTTGCACACCCAGTGGTGAACAAGACCGTTATCAGTCCTATAATTGCCCATTGCTTCATTTAGAAACTTCCTGTACCAACTGGTATATCTAAAATCGTTGTTGTCCCATCCTCGGTCACTATCGTTAATCGAATGAAGTCTACTCCATCCTCTCCAGTCATCCTTTCATATGTGACTGTATTACCTTCCATTACGAAAGTACCGTAGGCAGCTGCTGTTCCGTTAGAGAACATGTTCTCTACTAACTGTTTTGCTAACTGAGCATAAATTCTGCTCTCTACGTTTCTTAAAAATTTTGCAAGTGTTGTGTTCTGTGCTTCTCTGTCTGCCTTTGCAATGGCATCTTCTAAATCTTGTTTTATCTTATCACGTCTAGACTTCTCTTGATTTTCTATAGTCAAATAGTGAGCAGATATCCCTATCCCATTAAAGGATGGACTCTTAAACTTGTGTACTATCTCGTCTGCATTGGCATAGTTGATACCAAGACCACATGCTGTTACCAACATTATTAGTCTTACAACGTGCAATTTACTTTCTATTTTTCTCAACATTCTGTGACTCCTGCTTCTTGCTGTTCTCTTTCATTTCGAGAACCACATTTACTTTCTGCTGTAAACGGATTAAATCTTGGTCTAACATTCTGACTTGGTCAATAACTTTAATCAATGCAAAATGCTGTTTCTCTATCTCGGGTTCTAGTTTTTCACCTACGAACCACCAAATAAAATATATGAAATATCCTAGACCCACCATCATTACAATTGGGAATCCGTAATCAGATATTACTTGAACGAGACCTTCCATTTAGTCTCTCCTTACATCTAGTTTACCGTCTTCTATAAAGTTCTCTGCTCTTGCAACCCTGTCTATATCGGGTCTAAGTTCTAACGCTGCAGAGACTAGTAAATCTATCTTAATCATTTCATTGGACATTGTTCTTGCACGATTCTCTAGGGATGTACAGAACATTGTAAGGGTTTTGATATCATCAACAACACCTTCAAGTATTTGTTTTATGACAAGGAATATGAAAAAGCCCATTACTAAACTTCCAGCAATCGGAGCTCCCACTTCACCTATCAATACAAATATATCATTCATGCATTTATTTATGTTTTTTCTTTATTAGTAAGCACTTACATGGGCTAAAAAAAAGAGACGTTTCCATCTCTTTTTCAAACTCGTATAGAGTTACTTCAATTGTTCACGGATTTCACTAATCACAGCAGCCTTGGAGCCAGACTTCTTAACCTTAAGGTTCTTCTTGTCTGCAAGTTCTACTAGTTGATTCTTAGTCAATTTCTTAAGGTCTGCAACGGTAGTTGGTTTCTCTTGAGTTGACTTGGTCGCTGGTTTCGAAACGGCTTGTTTCTTGTCACCTTTGACAGCGAAAAACAAGAATGCAACAGCGAGTATTGCTACTATAACTATTCCGTCCATAATGTTCTCCTAATTTATTTATCCAACAATGGATTTTTATCTTTTGCTTTACCAATGGCAAGTGCAAAGACTTCTATGTATTTATAGCACTTCGCCCAGACGGCATCGTCCTTCGGTGTGTCGGTCATCATTACAATGACTGAACATATAGATATGATTGCTGGTATCGCTGACATGAATGCCCAGATACTACTGATTAAATCCCACATAAGTTTCTCCTATTAAAGTTAACAGAAGTATTTATCTATTTAGTACCACCAATGGAGTACTTTGTTGTAAGTTTCCAGTTAGTTTTTTCTTTGTAAGGTATAATTTTGATTTGTGAAAGGGGTGCAGTTGGTTCTTCTATCATAGAAGGTGTAACTACTGTGACAAGTTTCCACTGTGCTAGCAGCTGACAGATAGTGTTTCTTCTACCTATATCAGACTCATCTATGTTAGTGGGTTTACCGTCGAGTTTGAATAACTCTTTGAAGTGAGTGATGTAATACTTACCACGTTTGTGTAGTATGTGACAAGATTGAAATAACTCTTGGTCTCTTCTAGATGCAACACCTATGCGTGAAAGTGTCTCCCTAATCTTTAGGAAGTCGTCTTTTTCGGGGAAGGTTACCTCAACGAGGTCTTTTACTATTTTTTCTTGTCCATCATCCATTGTTATTACCACCAATATTCATTCTGTTCTTCAACTCACGTATTTCTTTATCAGACAATAGAGTAAACAATTCTTTTGCTTCTCTTGTTGACATCTGATAATAGTCTTTTACGACAGTGAGTTTTTTACTAACGTATGGTTTAGCCCATTTTGAAAATCTCTGTCGTTTTCGTAAAGTATTTAGGAAAAATACGTATTGAAGACGATTGTCTAGACCGTGGCGACAGTTCATTTCGTTAGTAAAGAAAACAGAATCTTGGTGGTAAGACAAAGATTTGTTTATAAGGAATGGTTGATATGCTTTCTCTTCGATATCATCAACCATGATATCTTTTTTGTCGGAAGAGACCGACTTAACAAAGTCAAAAGGATTTCGTTTGTTAGGGTTCATTACTTACCTGTTACAGCAGAAAATGAATTGAGTAGGTCATCACCATAAAGAGGTTCACCAAAGAAAACAATTTCACCTGTCTCTCTAATCTCTCTCTTGACGACACCGTTGTTGTATTCAATATCCAATACTGAACCATCGTTTCCCCTAGTGTCGTACCAGCAGGAGTTTAAGGAATGTGCGTGAAGGGATTTGACCTTGTTAGACCACTCCTCTGCGAGAAGTAATCGTCTTTGTTTGTCTACTACTGAATCGTATTCACTCATTTTTTAATCCCCCATCCTAGGCACCAACAAGTGGTGACTGTAATTGCAAGTAGTAACATCACTACATCAATCATTTGAATTTGCATTCTCCCATGACTTCTGTTAGACATGCAACAAAGTTAATCTCTGAGTCCATTGCAAAAGCTGCTTTGTATTGATAGTCTGCAATTATTAAAACTGCAGCTGGTATTGATTGTGGTTCGAGTTTAGTTTCAAGTGCATTGAAAACTTTTCGGAATAATGTATTGAAGTCATTGTCGGAATTAGTTCCAACCCACTTCCTCATTGCCGACCAGTTCTTTGACTTAATCATATCGACCAGTGGTGTTAACTTCTCTTCCGATAAGGTTGAGATGAGTCCACTATCAATTACACCACTTACACCGTAACGTTGAATCTCATTGAGACATCTACGGAAATCGGGGAAGAACTTCATGATTAATTCTGCAAGGACTTTAGGGTCTGCCTCAATCTTTTCTATCTCACAAATGTTCTTACATCTTGACAACATCTGTTGTGCAAGTTGAGGTCTTTGTGTTGGTGTTATTGAAAAATCTATAACTGTAGTTCTAGAATGTAATGGTGGAATAATTCTATTCTTGTAATTACATGTAAAGATAAATCTACAATTGGACGAGAACTCTTCTATGAAGTTTCTCAAAGCTGGTTGAACTGAGTCTGCAGATATGTAATCTGCTTCGTCTAAGATAACGACCTTTGCACCACCCGATAATGAAACCGAAGATGCAAAGTTCTTAATCTTTGTTCTGAGTGTGTCAATCAAACGTCCTTCATCGGAACCGTTGATTACTATAAAGTCTGCATCGAGTTCATTACACAATGCTTTTGCAACCGTTGTTTTACCAACACCTGCTGACCCACACAATAATAGGTTAGGTATCTCTCCCTGCTTTACAAATTCCTTAAAGGTTTCTTTAAGTTCTTTTGGTAGTATGGTGTCCTCAATTGTTTGAGGACGATACTTTTCTACATAGAGAAATTCATTCATAGGAGCAAACCCCCCACCGAGTTTGCAGTGCAGACAACCCATTGATGAGTGAAGTCTACTCCCGCGTATATTGCAGAGACTGGCACAATATTCACACTATTAATATATAGGTTAGGCATTGTATTTGCTGTCTGGCTCCAGTGCAATAAAGTACTCAAGTTCTACATCTACATTATTGAAATGAGATATACCTTTTGATGATACTTGAACATCATAGTTACCGTCTAGAATTTTAAGATTCTCCATCTTGAAATTCATTTCATAAGATGTACCATCACTCTCTGCTTCTACGATTCTTGAGAACGTATTAGAAGAAGGACTCTTCTTATCTGTAACAACTAATGTTACGACTGTACCATCTGACTTAAGAACTAAATCATTAACACCTAGAACTGCAGCTGCTTTCTTCAAGTCACCTAACAATGTGGATGTTACTTTGAATTCAATCTCTGCCTCTGGCATAGTTATCATCTTGTCGGGTGCAGTCACCATACCTTCCGCTGCATAGAAATATGCGAGAGAGGAATTGTTATCTGCCACAGACAATGACGAAGCATTGAATTGGAAGTCGGGGTCATCCATTAAGGATGTTGCACCTAAGAATTCTGGCAAGTTGTATATACTGAAGTCTTGAGGGAATTCCTCAGACACAGTTGCAACTGCAAGAATGTTTTTCATATTGGAAATAGTTTCCAGTTTGTTGCCTGTTTTGACTCGAATGCCCGAGTTTATAGTCGAGAAGTTCTTTAGAACATCTTTTGTATCATTACTAATTTTCATCACTAGTTAGTCTCCTTTTTGTAGCCCGATTCCTCGAGCAATAATTTATCGTGGTTGTTAAGGGCAAGGAATCCATAATGGATTACCTTCAATAGGTCGGCACGATTCTTCCCACCCTTTTTCCCATATCTCTGGGCATATTTCATAATATTCCCAACACAGAATCCTTCACCGTGACCTGCGTCCATGATAAACTCTGTTGCTTGATATTTGTTAAGACTATAATGTTGGTCGTAAGTCGAGTCAACATATGAAGTGAACTCCTTTAAGAGTTCTCCTTCATTGTATTTGTAGTCTACAGTCTTAATAGTTTTATTCCAATACATGATACTAGTATACTCCTAGTAGTCCGATTGGTCAATAGTGTTTTCTGAACTTTCTGCATTCAAGTCGATGCCTGCATCAATCTTGGAGTAGAGGTCAAGAATACTGTTTCTAGTTTCTTCGTCGAACCTAGAGATACACATTGTAATTGACTTGAGTTTGTCATTGAACATTCTGAATGCATTGACAATGTGAACAAGTCTTCTAGTCGTAACAACATCGTCGATACCACCTTCGTAATATGTTTTTCTAATGATGTCAGCCCAGTCAACAAGTTTCTCACAGAACTCTGTGTCAACTTCACCAGTAAGACCCATCTCTTTTGTAAGGATTGTCTTCTCAATTTTCACTGGTGGATATTCTTGTTGCATCGTAATTGCAAACCTTTCCAACATCGCTTCGTTCATGATTTGAGTTCCAATGAACTTTCCATCGTCTGAACCTTGACCTTTAGTGTTTGCAGTTGCAAGAACTGTAAACCCAGCAGTAGGTGAAACCCACTCACCAGTCTTCTTAATAAGGTAACCTTTACCTTCTAGAACTGATTGTAGACACATCAACTTGTTAGAACCTAAGTCCACTTCGTCAAGAAGTAACACGGCACCTTTTCTCATTGCTTTGATAACTGGGCCTTCTCTAAAGATGACGTTACCATTCTGCAAAGTGTGACCACCCATTAGGTCGTCCTCATCGGTCTCGATAGTAATGTTAACTCTGTAAAGTTCTCTCTTCAATTGAGCACAAGTTTGTTCTATCATTAACGTTTTACCATTACCACTCAGACCAGTAACGAATACTGGAAAGAACAATTTGGATTTGATAATGTTCTTGACATCTTTGAAATGTCCGAAAGGAACATAGTTAGACATAATCTCGGGGATGATTTTAACACCATCGTCGAGTAGATTGACTGACTCTGTTTGAGCTGCAACTGGCATATTACTTGGGGAAGCAATTGATGTAATTGGAGCAGCCTTTGTAGAAACTGCAACTGGAACATCATCTGAATACCCACCGTTATAACCAGTGATAACTGCTTGAAGGTTGTACAACAAAGGCCCAGTCTCTTGGGTTTCTTTGAAGTCATACTTCGAGGATTTTATCCATGAAGGGAAATATCCATCAAAGGCATCTTTGATTTCTTTCCTTCCAAAGGAAGTTTGGTTAGGGAATTTCGTAACGAGTTCTCCCAAAAACTCAGCCCTGTCGGGTGTGTAAGAAAATTTCTTACCGTTAACATCAATTGAATTTGTCATATAGTCTCCTTGTCTTTCAATTTGTTTTCTCATCATGTATATAATAACAAAAAGCTGGGGGCATTGTCAAGGCTACTTTAGCGACTCGAATCTAGTTCCCATTTTCTCTAAGCATTTCACAACGCCCTTCTTGTTTCTTTCGGTCAAATAGTTCTCACCTTTGTTGACCCATATTCTGAATGCAAAGCATTCCTTTTCTTCAGACTTACATTCTTGTATCTTTGGACAATCATGGAATGTACATGGGGCAGGCCCAACATCCATAACTGCATCTGCAAATTTGGAATAGTCTGATTGGTGGTTTATGTAATACGCCTCGTCTACTCTAAGTGGGTCTCTATTCATTATGATATCTCCTTGATAAATTCATTTGTTAAAAATCTTGATGTAGTTTTTGCTCTCTGATTTCTTTTGAAAGCTGCCATGACTTTTGACTTCTTGGCATCGAACAATTCGTCGGACAGTTCGTCTGAACCTTCAGCCGATAACGATGAGGTTGCAGTCAAGAATAATTTTCCGTATCCGTGAGCCTCAACAACCAATCCGTTTTTTCTAATCTCCATCCAAAGAGCTCTGTCGTTATGGTAAACTGTATCTTTATGTTCTGTGTATTGCATGATGTCCATCATGTCTGCTTTCTTGTCTAGGCAGAAGTAACCAGTGACAGTAACGTTACAAGTTTTTGACAACCAAGACAAAAGGTTCTGAGTCTTTTTGAAGTCATTGCTGTATCTTGCACTGTATCTGTTACTTCTCTGAATTTCTTGATAAGGAAATACTTTGTTATCGTAAGGGTCAATGATTTCTGTCATCTCATTCATATCCCAAGAATCTATTCCTTGTGCTTTTGCCCAGTCGTATTTCTCATCTCTATCCCCATCATTAAGAAGTGGAGAAGAGTGTGAGTAACCATCTGTGATAACTGTTAAGATTGACTTCTCGATACTGTATGCAGTGTTGAACTCAGGCAGTAACTTTCTCATTGCAACTAAACAATGGTTCAGAGGAGTGCCACCTAATCTGTAATTGACAGGTCTGCAACCAGTGTTGAAGTGAACGTAGTACTCATTCTCGTCAAGTAGTAACTCAGAGTCATTGTAAAACTCATTATGTTTTGCAATAGTCTTCTCAGAACTTCTCCATCCAAACTTTCCTAGGAAGTGATTGTTCCAAAGAGCTGCAACGTTCTTCATCATCTTTGTATATTTTTTGTTGTTCATTTCGTTAGAGAATATTTCTACAAGGTTTCCTGCGTCGGTACCGTAAGTGTATTCTTCTTCCGCTGCATATGCATCTGAGAACAAGTAGATTCTGTGAGGGATGTTAGTCGCTCTACAGAATTCTGAAAGGATAATTGTTTGTTCTAATAAGTCAGCACAACTGTTACCAATTGAACCACTCCAATCAAGTAAAACATTCACACCATGATTTTGTCCATCTGGCAAGTAAGTAACTCTTTTGAAAACGTCATCGACGATTTGATACTTTGCAAGTTTGTTCATGTCTAACTTTCCAGTTTTACCACTGAAAGCTTTAACACTTCTCATTGCAGTCTGTCTCATTTCAAATTCTTTTGCCATGTGCATAACAAGTTTCTTGTTCTTGTCTCTAAGTTTCTTAGAAGTGAACTCTGCTCTGTAATCTGATTTCGACTTGTTTTCTTTGACCCAAAAAGTATCCCAGTCAGCAAGAACTTTATCATGACCGATAACTAAATCAACATTTGATTTCTTTTTGAAAACTTCTCTTAAGTTTATTTGAGTTCTCCATGTTGGAGTGTCTTCTTGAAACATCTCTTCATTGTTATGTGCATTATGTTCAGTGATTGATTCCCTTGCTCCTTGAGCATCGTCGAAGTCTTCGGCAGTACCTTGACTACCCTCTTTACCACCAGTAGATTTTCTACCTTCTTCTTCTGACTCGTCATCGTCTTCATCGGTGTCATCTGAATCATCACCACCGTCACCGTACTCGGGTGCTTCTGGCAGGTTGTCTTCACTATCGTCTTCGTCTTCTTCTTCTGAGTCTGAAGTATCATCGTTCCACTCTTCAGAACCAGTTGACTCGTCACCTTCTTCTTGGTCTTCGTCGTCGTCTCCCTCGGAAGGAATGTAAGTCTGAGGAACTAATGCTTCGTCGTCTTCAGTTCTTGTCTCGTTTTCTTTAGACCACTCATAGATAGCAGTTGCACAAACCACAACGTCTTCCCAAGTCTGACAAGCTTCTGCCATGTCTAGGAATACTTGTTCTTCTTTTGTTAGGTTGATTGTAATTCTTGAACCACACTTAGTAATAAGATTAATCTTATCAATTATTGAAAGTTCCTGTAAGTCTCTTTTTGCAATTCCGAAGAAGTCCTTTTCCATCAACTCATTGTATGCAGTGTAGAAAGATTTTCTTAGTCCTTGAAATTTTAGTTTGATTGCTTTCTCAATTCTGACATCCTCAACAACGTTAAGGTAACCTTTAAGAGTTTTGTTTTTAGTCAATGCATTATGAAGACCCTCGTAAGGTGTGTTCAATGCATGACCAACTTCGTGACCCATGAACAAGTCATAAAGTTCATTACTAATTCCTTCTTTGAAAGTAGGACAAGCAAGTATCCTATTCTTGACATCGAAGTATGCAGTAGGTATTGGTTTGTGAACAATAGTAATGTTCTCAGTCGCCATTAACTTTGCAAGTTGGTCTTTTTGGTTTCTAGTATTTGTCATAATTAATTTGTTTCCCGATTCAGACTATAGTATATCAAAATAGCTGATGCATTGTCAAGGCTTAGATTGTAATAAATTTTCGTCTTGATTTTGAGAATTGTTTCATTGGAGACTTGAAGATGATTTCTTCAGTGGTTCCTTGTTTGATATAACCAACTAACTGTAAAGCTTTGTTTACTATGTAAGTGTGGTTCTTGCATGGGTATTCACCCCAATCTGTAATCTCTTTTAAATAAGTATTCATTATACAGTATCCAAATGTGTTCTAAGTTGATTGAAATATACCTTTCCAATATTTGGATAATTCATAACCTGTCTATAGTGTTGAACAATATTTTCCTTAGTAAGTTTGACACCAAGGTCACTTTCAATCCAAGACAATACTATTAAGAATTTTTGATGTTTCATTATGCAGCGACCTTTAAGTAGGTAGTGTATGATTCGTAGTGACCACTTGTTCCGATTGCAGAGTTGTCACATCCTCTTCCGTCTGTCCACATTTCTAACTCGATGTTATCATATGAAGTTGAAGGGATTAACACTTTAGGATATTTTTGTTTAAGGTTCCAATCATACTCGTGGTTGATTGATGTAATCTTGACGACTAGATGGTCGTCATGAATTTCTTTGAGGTAACCATTGTAGTAGTCACCGTTCTGTTTCCACTGTACTTGTTCGTACTCTTCTAACCACTCATCCCACATTATGACTGACTCCTTAAAAGTGCAGTTGCATATTCCGTCATGGAAACACCCTCGGCACCAGTGTACTTTGATAACTTGCTGATGTTTACAGCAGTAAGTTTCATACAGATTTCTTGAATAGTCATATTTGTTCCTCTTTGATTTTTCATTATATACATAGTATAACAAAAAGCCAGAGGCATCGTCAAGGCATGATTAGCGAAGGATGTGGGAGTTTCTTTCTCGGATTTGGTGTTGGTTTTCGTCTAGGTTTAGACGTTCGTCGACTAGGATTCTGTCCTCGATATCTGTGAACCACATTGAAATGGTGTGTCTCGAGCCCCTTCTCACAGTTTGTACGCCATGTTCAAGGTATAGACCTTGGAATAGAAGACCCCCAGCGGTCTCTATGGGATGCTCATGGCCTATTGGGAAGGTGTCACTGGGTGGAAAATAAGTTGTTCCACCACGGAAATTGTCGTTTAAATAAAGGATGCACGTCCATTCTCTAGAGTTTCCTTTCTCGGGAACTGCATTTTCATTAATCTCTGAATTAGAATAGGTATCGTAGTGTGGTTTTTGTACTCCACCAATTTCCCATTCGTTAAGTGCAATCATTTCGGGATAGAAATGTTGTCCTGTTTCTTTGTATATTTCGGATGTACATTGCTGAGCTGCACGTCTAATACAATCACGAACCCATGGGGTTTTTATGTGAACGTAATCAATAGCACGGTAATCTGTACCGTCACCAATTGTTCTTAGATGTTTATGCTTTAGATGATACGTTATCAGACTCTTGCAGTCTTGTGGACTCAACATGTTCTGAAGACTTATCGGCTGATACACTTTGGATGTATTTGGCAAGTGCTTGTCGTTTCTCATACTCTATTCTCTTAGCTTTTTCTTTAGGTCGTGATTTCAATGCACGGTCTAGTTTCAATTTTGAAGCACGTTGTAAAAAGATGATACCATTAAGATGGTCAACTTCATGTTGAACACATCTTGATGCGAGTCCATCTAGACTTATAACTATTTCTTCACCTTGTGCAGTCTGATATTTTAGTTCTATCATCTTTGCACGTTTAATCATAAGGTACATATCGGGGAACGATAAGCAACCTTCTTTCATCAAATCTGTTTCTTGGGATATCTTTGTTATCTCGGGATTAAAGAAACATACATTTCCTTGGTCTTGAGATTTCATTACAAAGACTCTTGCATCCAGTCCTACTTGGTTTGCACTCAAACCTATTCCACCGAATCTACCCATTGCATCTGACAATGCTTTTTCTATTTCTTCTGCATCCGTTCTTTTTTCAAAGTCGAAAGTTTGTGGTGGGGTTCTTAAAACCTTTGAGGCTTCTTCTATCAATTGATACATATTTATTTCTTAAGTAGACCGTTATATTTAACGGCAAGGTTATAATATTGCCCGAGTTTCTTAAGTCCAGCATGTCCTGCCTTGTTAGTCCTCACTGACATCTGCATGGTATACGTTGTATCTTTCGATGCAAGATGTATAAACCAATTTTGTTTTGATGATTTAGAAGCTTCTGCTTTAATGAACTTAACTACTGGTAAAAATACTCCGAGTTCATCATCATCTGTAACCTGCTCATACGTGGAACCAATTCCTTTAATAACTTTGGTTGGAACGCCTGGGGCTTCACGTAAAATTTCTTTCTTTATATAGTCAAATGATTTGCCACCTTGTTTCCCATTCTTATTGAATAGGTCTATCAGTGATTGACGGACTATCTCTAGTACTTGATTGTAGTACTCTTCATATTGTTTGTTGTTATTTTTATCTAAGTCCTTTAGAACTTGTTGTGTAGTCTTTCTATCTTTACTATCATACGTTGCAGAAGAAGGCATACCTTCAATCTTTGAGTATACTTTCTTATGTAAGTCTAGTGATAGTTTCTTAACATCTTTACCACTTGAAAATGCTTGGAATACTGGATTCACATATGTGTTAAGTTTTGGTTCTGAAGTTTTCTTACCACCTGCTTTAAGAGAGGTTCCTAAGAGAGCTCCATCTGTAAATTGTAAAAAGATATCGCCTGGATGTTTGGGTGGGACTCCAGCTGGTTTTGCACGGTACCCCCAAAAGACACTCTTGATTGATTTTTCTTTCATCTCATCATAGATATACTTTGTAATACCTATTGCATTCTCAACCTTCTCTGTAAACTTGGATGACTCTTCTGCTTGTGCAATGAAATCTTTTGCTGATTGTTTGTCTGAAGCACCAACACATTTTAACTTGTCAACGTCCTGTGTAAGTATCCACTCATAGAATGATGGTACCGACTTAGGTTTGTAACGTTTTTCCCATGCAATGCAAGGGAAGAGTTCTGTGATACTTGAATTCAGTGTTGTCTCATTCATGCCACCACTCTTGGGTTTAAACATGATGATTGCACGGTCTCCATTCAATGATGGGATAAAGATAGGGTCAAAACTTGATAGAGAACTTCCTTTAACTTCTGCAGTAATATCTGCATTCCTTAATTTCTTTTCCATCTCATCTCTATCAGCATCTCTGTCCTGTGTCTTAACAACAAAAACTGTAGTCTTAGTATTAGATTTCTTATGCTTCTCAATCGTCAACCCATCTATTACTTCCGAAGGTAGGTCATTGACTTCTAATGCTTCGTCGAGTGAAGGAATATCTAGTCTGATATCCTCAAGTTTGGGGTCGAGTAATTCGTTGAATGATTTCATAATACTATTTATCCTATTCTGCTAGTCTAGAGAAGTTTTTGTACTTCTCAAATCTTAACACATTACTGAACTTATCATATAATGTATCTCCTTTATGACTAATGATAAATGCATTTACTCCATCTGTCAAGGTGTTTAACAGCTTTAAAAATTCATCTGTACCTGTAACGTCTAGAGATGAGTCAAATACTTCATCTAAAATAAGTAGATTAGTGTTCACACTGTTCTTCATTCTTGCAACACTTCTCCATGTGAATAGTAGTGCAAGGTCGATTCTCATCTTCTCACCTTGAGAAAAGTTTTCGTATTTGAATACGTCACGGAATCTTGATTTAATTGTTTCATCGAATGATTCGTCCAATTCAAACCCAACATAGAACTCAAGTTGTGCTAGATACTTATTAATAAGCTTGTTCATGATAGGAACGTACTGTTTAATAATCTTCTCTTTAACACCTTGGTCTCTGAGAAGCATGGTTGCAATCTCATAGTAATGTGTTTTGTCTATTAAGGATTTGTTTTTGGTGTGTAGGATATCTAATTGGTCTTCACCTTCAGTAATTCTTTCATGTACGTCTGAACCACCAGTGGTCTCTACCTTTAAGGTTTCTATCTCTTCACTAATCTTTTGAATGTACTTTTGATTAGATAGAATTTCAGTTTGATGTAACCCTACTTGTCTTTGTATTTGGTCGATGCCGTGTTGGATGTCACAGATTTCAATGATACGGTTTGAACAATTCCATAATCCTTCTTCAATCTGTTTGAGCGCAGAAGCAATCTCCGTTGCCTTCGTACTCTTTGATTTGAGATGTTCTTTCTTATGTTCCTCATCTAACCCCTGTTTGCATGTTGGACATTCGTCGTTCTCTTCATAAAACTCAACTTCTTTCAATGCTTTATTACGTGCATTCGTGAGTTGCTTTTCCACATCTTGTAAGTCTTTCAACTTCTTATTGATGGAATCTCTATCAGAAATTGTCAACTGAATAGTATTAATTTCTGTGGTATTACTATCTATGACTTCTAAAAGCTCACCGATATTTTTATTGGTATCAATAATGGTTTCTTGGAACTGGGTAATCTTTTGCATTCTATTCTCAGTCATCACTTTAACTTGTTCGTTTAAGCCACTGAGTCTTTCTTCTAGAATTTCAACTTGATGTTGGGTATCCTTCAAGTCAATTTGATGAGCAGCTTTCTTCTTACGAAGTAGTTGCATCATGGTTGTAAAGATGTTTATATCAAGTAAGTCTTCTACCAGTTTCCTTCTATCCTTTGCTCTCAATTGCATAAAGGGTGTGAAGTTGGCAGAACCTAGGATTGCAACCTGTGTAAATGAGCGATAAGACATCTTTAGAATGTTACGTTCTAGATGGTCTTGGTAGTCTCTTACTGTTGCATCTTGGTTTACAAATACGTCATCGACATACAGTTCAAAGATGTTTGGTTTGATACCACGGATTATTTTGTATTCTCTTTTACCAATATAAAAGAACACCTCAACGACCATAGCTTTCTCGTTGATACTATTAATGAGTAGTTCTTTTTTTAGATTTCTAAATCCACGTCCATACAATCCGAAACATAATGCATCTAATAGTGTGGACTTACCAGCACCATTCTCTCCTAAGATAAGGGTAGTTTGATGTGAGTCTAATTGTATTTCAGTAAATTTATTACCCGATGAAAGTAAGTTCTTCCATCGTACTTTTGTAAAATTTATCATAGGTAAGTGTGTTCATCCAATGCTTCATTATATAAGGTCTTCATAATCTCGTCGAGCTTCTCTTTCTTACCTTGTATTTCTAACCCATCAACATACTTGGATAATATGGTTAGGGTATCGTCGACACCTTCGATTTCATCATCGTCAAAGAAATCCATGTGTTTGTTATCATCTACAACTGCAACATGTATCGGGTTAGATGCATGTACCTTGTCTAGGTATGAGTCAAACCAATAAGGATTGTCTTTATTAACAACAATAACCTTTACAAATTTACCCTCAAATCTTGAGTAGTCAATATCGTTTAAGGCTTCGAACGTTTCTATCTTACCATCATCATAGTATCCCTTCTCGAACATAGTTAAAGGGTTGTGTACTGGTGTAAGTTCTTTTGTTTCTGTATCAAAAATGTGGAAGTACTTCTTGTCATTATAATCTGACCAAGTGAATTCCATTTGTGAACCTAAGTATCTGCAGTTCTTTACTTCTGATTTGTGATGGAAGTGACCACTGTATACCTGTTCAAACCTCTTGAGGTAGGATATGTCGAGTCCGTGTTGACACGTCATGTTAGGTAATAGTAATGCACCTTCTATCTCGAAATGTCCCATACAGTGTGTAGCAGCTGCCGTCTGCATGAATTCTACCATGTCTGCATAGTTATCATTGTTAATCCATGGGACTAATGCAATTGGGAAGTCATCGTAATCCTTTACAATAGGGTCGGCGTATACGGTAATATTAGGTTGATTGTAAAGAAGTAACTCGGGTGAGTTAACATCATTTGTGTTCTTATAATATGTATCATGGTTACCTAGAATCAAGTCCATCTTGATTCCCCTTTCGTTAAGTGGGTTTACAAAGTGTTCGATGTTTGCTTTCATCGATGCAAAGTTTACATACTTACGTCTATCAAAGTAATCACCCATGTGGATAATCTGTTTGATATTATGTTCGTCTAGATATGGGAAGAAAACTTCTTCATAAAAACGTCCTTGGTACTTGGACATCTCAACCATGTCTGAACGGACACCACAATGGGTGTCATTTAGAATAGCTATTTTCATTCAGTCGGTTCTTCGAATTTTTCTAGTGACTTTTTCTCTTTTGCTTTTTTGGATTTTGATTTACGTGGTTCATACTCAACACGGTTCATATTCTCTTGCATCCATTCAACGTTTGAGTTTGTAAGGGTGGGGTCATGTTGACCATCGATAGTAGAGAATGAATCCATAGTAAGGGATGATTCCATAATTTGTTTCTGTTTAATATAGACCTGCTTCTTTTCCTTCTGAATCCTTCTCAAGAAAGCGTAGTAACAAATCTGAGTAACATATGCAAATGCATTACTTGATTTTTCAACGTTGAAGTTACCGATGTATTGAATACAATTTTCGATTGCATCACAAATCATTTCGTCACGGTAAGTATAGTTGATGAAATTTGGTCGAGTGGATAATCGGGTTGCAATCTTATAGATGCACTCACCAATGTATTCAGTCATACGTGGTTTGATGTTTCCTTCGAGAAGTTCTGCCTTTACCAAATTATTATACTCTGCAACAGCAGCTGTAAACTCTTTGTTATTGACGTAATGTTCTGCTTTCTTTGGGTCTTTTTTAGTAGTCATGTATACATTATACCTGTTTTAACTGGTATTGTAAGTGGCTTTCTCAATTAATTCATTTGAGTAATGTTGGGGGATACTTCGGATAGTCTTGCATTGATTTCTATGTAATGAATTTGATTCTTGGGGACTTCATCTTCTGAGAATATAGCATCTACTGGACACTCTGCAACACATAGACCACAATCAATACATTCGTCGGGATGGATAACTAACATGTCATCTGCTTCATAGAAACAATCTACTGGACATATCTCTACACAATCTGTGTATTTACATCCAATGCATGGTTCTGTTATAATAAAAGCCATTTAGTTTTAAAAGCCTATAGACATATGAGAAAAGTGTGATAAAATGAATATGTCCCAAGGGGGATATACTTAGCTAGTAGGTAGATTAGTTCCTAGATTGATGACTGCAAACATCATAAACATCATTCCCATTACTGTTATTTGTATTAAGGTAGGAATTACGACGAACATTACCAAGGGGTCGAATTTCATTGACATGAAGAAGTCTTCTTCTAACCAATCATTTGCTTCTTTGTCTGTCGCGTCTTTCACAGTATTATTTAGGTAAGTTAAATCACCCTGTTTTAAATCAGTCAAATCGAATACGGATTGTTTAGGTTTTCCCCATGCATCTTTCATAGAGCTTTACATACCATTTTGAATTGTTCCAACTCTCTGACTGCTCGAAGAGCTCCAGGCTCTCTATCCATTAACATCCATCCCATAAAGAATACAATCATTAAAGTGTATTTCATTTACGGACTCTGATTGAATAGATTACTGCAATGATTAAAGCTTGCATTGACAATGCTGTCAATAGAAATTGGATATCAGACACTTGGCATAATCCCCAAAATTGAGATGATAAAGATTAGGCAGAGACATAAAGTCTCTACCGTATCTCGTAAAACATTTAGTTTATTTCTTATCATTATGCTACTGTAGCGACGATAATCAATACTGGTAATGCGAAAGGAAGAGTCAACAGCACTAGAAATTCGATAGTGTCACAAACTTTACATTCAAAGATTGAAACTTCTCTAGCTTTTCGTACCATGCTCTTCGCAATGTAAGTTGCTGTGGACATGGTTTTCCTATAGGTTATTATAAAAGTCATGTATAATATGATATAAACCAAAATTATACGGTACTATGTATACAAATTAAAATCCTAATGAATAATTCTGTCGTCGTCGATATCATAATCAAAATCCTCTAAGAGGTCATCATCATTTTCAATCAAAGATTCCATTACTTTATTCATGTATTTTCTTTGTACGTCTTCAATACCAATTTTCTTATTAGTAAGAGGGATGGTTCCCTGTTCTACCATTTCTAACCAACGACTAGAAGCTTCATCATAGAAAGGTATGAACTGTTGGTTCATATCACTCCTATGTAATACTTCTGTTGCTGGTATTAAAACAATAGAGTCTTCACTCAAAGGTGCATACGGATAAAACGTAGCAAGAGTCTGAGTTAAGTTTTGAACTGTGAGTTGGCATATCATAGGTAAGGTTATTTCCAATCCAACATGGGTATCTCTAACCATGCCTACAAGTTCACTACCAGTCTTTAGTTTAATAACTTCGTACTTTTGTGGTGTTAAATCTGAGGGTCTTGTCATTTTAAGTCAAACTGCCTTATCTCGTATGTAAAGTTCTCTTCGTTGTATATATTTATACGTTCTCTAAGGTGGTTCAGCGTATGATTCTCACATTGTAAGTCGTCTGATATATCAAACAACCTCATGGAATCTTTACCGTCGGCCTTACGAAGTCCTCTACCTATCGATTGAAGGTTTCTAATTCGACTCTTTGATGGGGATGCAAAAACAATGTTGTCTATCTTCTTAATGTTCACACCAGTTGAGAAGGTTCCGTATGATGCTAGTATGACATTGTCATTTGCTTTCTCTACTAACCCTCTGACTGCTTCCCTGTCTATTACATCCGTACCACCATATACATAGTGCAACTTATCTCCCAAACGAGGGAACATTTTTTTCTGTAGAACTGCACCGTGCTTCTCTACAAACTGGAATAAGACTAGGGTGTTACCTTTTAAACTGTATACAAGATTACATAAGAAGTCGTTACGAAGTTCACTTGAAACTAGGTAATCCATCTCATCTTGGTAGGACATTTTCTTCTGTTTAGTATGACGTAGTATGACACAATCTATAGAAAGATTTGCAATCGTACCCTCGTCCATTAATTCTTTTGTTGTGATAACCTTTTTAACTGGGCCGAAGAGACCTTCTAGTTGTAGTCTGTGTACCTCTGTTCCGTCTAGTGTACCAGTGCAACCAATTCTTATAGAAGTCTTCTTCATCTTCTCTAGGATACCTTTCAGTACATTTGCTTTGAATAGATGGGCTTCATCTCCGACAACCATCTCAAAAGATTCTAAAACTTCCTTCGGTGCTTTAGCAAACGATTGCCATGTAGTAACTGTGATGGGTGCATCAAACACTGGTTGTTTAGAATAGATTTTACAGATAGGTTCTTTGTATCCATAGTCTTGGAAATCTTTAGTCATCTGTTCTACCAGTGAGGTAGTAGGAACGATAACAACGGTTTTACAATCGTAGTATCTTGCTAGCATATAAATGATAAGAGACTTACCACTTGCAGTAGGTGACAATAGTAACTGTCTTCCATACTTAACTGCAGACTCGAATGCTTCTATCTGATAATCTCTAGGTTTGAATGGTAGATTCAAATCCTCAATGTGCCAGTCTTTTAGTTTGTGTTTGTAACCGATGACATCTTGGATACCTTCAAACTCATACCCACGTTCTCTACAGAACTCATCCACGTATGGAAGTAATCCTATGTAGACCTTGTGTGTTTTGATTGAGAAAAGATATACCTTACCATCCCACCATTTGTTTTTATAACTTGGCATGAATTTTGCGTTAGGTACGGTGAAGGAAAAATAATCGTGAAGGTCTTTAGCCAAACCATCATCACAATCTACCTTCATGAAACATTCATCCACTTTAGAGACGGTGACTTTCATTTATCTGTATGGTTGTCCTATGTACCAGCCGACTAGACTAGTTCTAGTTCCTTGGGTAACTGGAGTAACTTGGTGATGTACAAATGAGGGGAACATTATTAATGAACCTTTTTGCTTTGCAGAATTAGGAATCTGCCTCATGTAATCTCTCATGTCTCTTGTATAATCTGTTGAGGTTAACGTATCTTTTGCACGGATGTCTTCCATCCATTGGAAGTTACCACCCTCGTATTCTAAAGGGTCTGTTAACTGTATGGAGAAACTAATCTTTCTAAACATACCACTGTTTGCATATGGTTTGTCACTGGCATCTGTGTGCCATGTATAGAAACCACCACGACTTCCTTGTTGTGCATTATATGTTGTATGTTGTAATGGTTCTAATCTGTCTAAGTCGAAGTTCCAACCACTCTGTTTCATTCCCATGTGGACTGCATTTTCTACCTTCTCCCAAACCTCACCCATGAGAACTTTTGCATCACCAGTCATCCATCTTATGTCGGATGCTCTGATATTGTTTACAACTTCACCACCTTCTCCACCACCAGCTCTTTCTGCACCTCGGGATTCATCGTCGGGGTCTAAGTCTAGTCTACCACCTTGGCCAACTGCACCTGCCTCTAACGGAAACTCCATTGCCTTTCCGTTGATTAATTCAACTTCAGCTGAGGATAGTAGTTCGGGGTATGTAAAAATATGGGTATTCAGATTCATTATTGTCCAGCCATAAACTTTCTCCAATCGATTGTGTTCTTAATCGTTTGGTGTCTCCATGTTATATTCTGCATACATTCCTTAAGGAAGTCTACAGTCACTTTAAGGTACTCAATCTTTGCATTGAGTTCTTGTAAATCTTTATCTGCATTAAAAAATATCTGCATGTCATTCTTCATGATTTTTAAACCATTGAATGGGTCGGGTTCCCAACCAAGTTCTCGGATTGTATCGTCATCCATTTTTCCGTTGAACCACAACCACTTATCTTTAAGTAGAGTGTTGTATTTTGTTTGGTAGTTTTTAAGGACGAGAATCTTACTTGTTAGTAAGTCTTGATATTTTGCATGGAGTTTAGGTACTTCTAACGAAGCAGTATCCAATTCGATATCATCTATTTCACAGTCATTAACCCATTGGGCTTTCAATTCATCTAAGTTCATAATATATATTATACCACAAAAAGGGTCTTTTAACTAGTGGTTTCTATGTCGTAGTAAGTAAATTTAAACTCTACGGTGGCAACCACTGCCTCTCCGTCTGCACCCGATTCAAACTCTAGACCACTCAAACTGATTGGAAAACAGTCGTGGAATCTAAAGAACTTATTAGGTATGTTTTTGTTAGTTGTTGTAATCAAAGTGATGTCCGACATCTCATTGTCTGTTGCACCGAGAGATGCCATCTGTCCAGTAGCAGTTTGTTTACTACCAACATAATCTGCATAATCTTTAGGGTCTTTGATTGGTACAATTGCATTCATCCAATCGTAGATTTCTTTAAAGTTTTGAATATCTTCATCGACTAAAAAGTCAACTGATAAATTTTCGAACGTAACCTTGTCGCCTGGAAAATATGCATCCAATCCGACTCCAGCACCCTGTGCAATTTCAGAAAACTGCAGGCCTGGAATATTACACTTCTTAATGTAGTATTCAGTAGTAGGTACCTTGTCAATAAGAAGTCTAAAATTATTCTTATTGAGAATGGATTTATTGATATCAACCATTTATTTTTGTTATCCGTTTGTTACGTACAGAGTCTTGGTAGTCTCCGTCTCTGTAATCTCGTGTCGTTGTTGATTCACAAAGATATCCATCTTGGATATAAGTTGTAATCGTTTTTCTAGAGATGACATTGGTTGTCTCTTCACCATTTGGGAATGTAACATCTACCCATGGGCCCTCTAGAACCTTCACTTGTTTTTCAAATTCTTTCATAATTTCTCCGTATACCTTTATTTAGGTGTTTCGATATGCCAGAACCTACGAAAGTGTACATAGTTTGGTGGTATAGATGCATATTTAACTGGAGTCTTTGGGTCTTTTGGTACAACTTCTTCTTGTGTCCAGTTATAAACGTCTCTTCTGTAACACTCATGTTCTATAACAACACCAAAATCAGTATTCATATCTTCGTCATCGTGTCTTGTATAAGTCTTACCTAATTGTTCTAGGTATTCTTCCACATGGTAGTCATTGAATGCAGCTTCCCAGTGTTCATATCCATTGAAGACTCTTTTTTGTTTTATAACATCCCCACATCTAAGGGTATTGTTGTCTGCATGGAACACTTGTGAGAGATGTACCTCTGTCTTACTTGGGTGTACTGCAGTCTCTAAAAACATTTCGTCTGCATGATTGAATGCCCTTCTTAAATCATCGTAAGGACTTTCAACATGATAGAGTGTACCAAAGTGAATAATTAAATCCCACTTTCTGTCATAACTCCACTCATCGTTATGGTTGATACATAACTTCTCTGAGTCTGTATCAATTACATCTAATAGTTCTTGTCTTGCATCTGCATAAGTAACTGTTGCACCTAGTTTCTCAAAGTGTTTACTAACCAATCCATGTGCAGTTCCTAGTTCTAGGATAGTCTTCCCATCAAACCAGTCTTCTCCCTTACAATCGATAACCTTTTGGGCTCTCTTTTCTGTTGGAAGGAACATTGTATGGTCTTCACCCTGTGCATCTGTAAATCTGTAGAACCCTTCGAGTCCGTCTGAGTATTTAATCATCTTTATCATACAGGTATTTATCGCTTTCAAATGCCTTGACAACGACACCAGCTTTTTGTTATACTATGTATATAATGAAAAAACAAACTATAATTTTTGACGTTGATGGAACTATTGCTGATGTAGAGCATAGGAGACATCACGTAACACAACAACCTACTGACTGGAAATCGTTTAAAGAACAAACTGTTTTTGATACTCCTGTACAATGGGTGTGTGATATTGCAAAGAGACACATTGAAGAGGGACACGATGTTGTATTCTTCAGTGCAAGAAACGAATCACAAAGAAGTCTTACTGAAGCTCAGATTGATGAGTGGATTGGTAAGGGTCATCAAGGATTGTTCCTTAGACCCGAAGGTGACTTCAGACCCGACGAGATATTCAAATCAGAACTTGCAGATAAGTTCGAAGAGTTTGGTGGTAAGATTGACCTTGTATACGATGACAGGAATAAAGTTGTTGCAATGTGGAAGGCAAGAGGTATCACTACTGTTCAAGTTGCCGAGGGTGATTTCTGATACTGCAACGTGTTTCTGCAAGACCAAAAAAAAACCCCTCGAAAGAGGGGTTTTTAGTATCACCGAAGTGATTAGAACCGAAGTCCTTACAGAATGTTTGACACTGCAAATTTTCTGTAGTACTGGTTAGTTCCCGCAGTTGCAAGTCCGTCTGCTGGTGTAGCACCAACGAAAGGATTTGAAACCATACCATATCTAGTTTTGAAACCGATTTTTGGTTGGAAAGTATTCTCACCGACAGCACGAACCATTTGTAATGGTACGTAAGGACAGTAGAAAAGACCAGCATCATAAGGGTTAGTTCCTCTATAACCTACAGTCAAGTAATCAACACCAGCATATGGGTCGACGTATACTTTAACTCTTCCGTTTAGGATACCAGCAAATGTATTGCCAGTGTCGTCAACGTTTAAGTTTGTAGATAAAGCAGGTGCGTAATCTAATACTCCTGCCATTGAAAGAGCAGATGCTACGTCTGAAGAACATAGGATAAAGTTACCTTTTCCTCTTCTTGTTTCTTTAGCTATCTTGTTTGACTCTCTTTCGATTTGGAACAATAATCCTTTAAATTTCTCAACAGACCATCTTCCGTTTGCGTCAACGTCTAAGTTGAACGTTCCAGCAGTAGCAGTTGCAGCTGCACCTACTTTAGCTTGAACGTTAACATTTCTGATAACTTCACGGTTGATTTCTGCAAGAATTTCTGATGAAAGAATATTTGCAAGTTCTGATTCTGCATCAAGACCGTGGATTGCTTTGAGGTCTTGTGCTAATTCGAGTGTGTACTCTGCTTTTAATGCTCTGGATTTTGCAGTTACGGTTGCTTTCTCAATGCTGAATGCCATTTGAGCGAAACCGTTTGATGCTTCAACGTCTCCAAGTGCTTCTGCACTTGCTGTTGACATACCCGCACCTGTATCAGTCGCATATGAACCATTGAATGGGTCATTATTACGTGCTGCTAAAGGGCCGTCAGCGACAACTTGGTTGTCATTGGAATACTTAGTATCTGCTTCGTTAAATAACGCTTCAGTTTTACCTTCTCTTCCTGCTGATGGATAGTCATTGTATCTTGCTTTCATAGCAAAGATAAGCCCTGTTGGGCCAGTCATTGGTTGAACACCACAAATGTCGTATGCAACGAGATTTGGCATGGCTCTACGTACTAATGAAATCAAGATTGGATTCCAGTTAGATACTGCAGAACTTCCAGTAGCATTTAAAGGTGCTGCTTCGTCAAGAGTTTGACCTTCTTCGAAAAGGGCCTTCTCTTGGTTTTCAAGAATAACAGCAGTAACGGCACGCTTGTAGTTGTCTTCGATTTTTGGTAAATCGGAGTGTTCTAGAATCGGCTGCCACTTCTCTTGTAAGTTTTCTGATAAAAACATAATTTTTCCTTTAAATTAACCTAATGGTTTTAGTTTTGTTATTGCTTGAGTGTACTGTTGCATATCGGGTGCAAGTGTTGGTGCAGATTGCTCTGAGATAACACCTGTTCCTTCTTCTACAATAGTATCCTCAACTAGTTTGTCAATGTCATTTGGGAAGTAAGCTTCTGCAATTTCAGCAATCTTCTCAGCGAAGTCTGCCTCATCTTTAAAGTCTACACCATTTGACAATGATTCTAGCTTCTCTTTTTGTGATTCGGACAAACTGTCACCAGCTGCCGTTACCACGTTACTTCTCTTGAGGGCATCTAACTCTTCTGTGATGTCAATATTTCTACTAACTTCACCATCAAGTTTCTGTTCCATCTCGTCGAGACGATTTGCGAGTTCATCGATAACGTTGTACTTATCTTCTGGCACGTCAACATAATGTTCTGTGAACAATGTTTTCAAACCATCGATGAAGTTTTCTGTCATCTCTGCTCTCAATCCTCTTTCTATTGCAAGTTCGTTTTCTTTCGTCCACTCTTCTGCAACATATGAAAGATATTTATCAACACCTTCCGCTAGGTCGGTTTTGATTTTTTCCACTGAGGATTTTAATTCTTCTGTGTACTGAGTCTCTAGGGACTCTTTAATTTCTGCAACTTTTGAAGTCACTGCAGCTTTGAAGATAGTTCTAGCTTTGTCAGAATTCTCGTCTGATAAATCTAATGCTTCTGAGATTTTAGATAGGTCGTCTTCTACTTCAATCTCGATTAGATTTGCTTCGAGCTCTGCAGAAGTTTCTTCGTCAACTTCCTTCTCTTTCTTTTTATCTTCGTCTTCGTCATCACCCTTTTCGAAATTGAACTTTTCAGCGAAGTCTGCGACTGCATCTTCGTCCATTCCTTTTAGTGATTCTACTATTTTTCTAGCTACTTCTGCTTTAGTAAGGGTCTCGTCAACTTCTTCTTCTGATATAGAACTAAATCTACTTTGAAGTTCTTCCTTAGTCATTTCCTTCATATTGTTGACGATAGCTTTGATAGATTCCATTTTAGTAGATTTAACTACGTCTTTAGATTCTTCTTCTTCTTCTGAAACTTTTGCAAGTTTAGGTTGCTTGTCTGCCTTACCAGCATTCTTTTGTTGGGCATCACCACTTACTGGTTTCTGTCCTTCTGCTTTCTTGATAGATGCAACTGCTTTGTCAACAGGATTTTCTTCGGGTTTAACGACTTCTGCTTTACCTTGACCTACGGTCTCGGCGTCAGATGAACCTTGCTTTACAGGTTTCGCGTCACCTTTTTGAGCACCGTCTGTAGGTTGTTTCACTTCAGAAACTTCTACTTCTGTACTTTCTAGGTTATTTTCTAACTCTGCCATGTTTTTCTCCTGTTTGAGTTTACTTTTTTATTTATATGTTAAAGGCTTTCAACAAACCTTTTCCATAGATTTAACTTAGTTTCTTCTAATTTATTCAGCTTAGCACCCCTTAATTGAGTCCTCATGCTGTCTGCGTCAACTGCTTTTAATATACCGTTAGACATAATCCACTCTACACCCTCGTAAATACCTTCAACGAAGGCCTCGGGAGCAGATGGGTCTGCCACTATATCGGCTGCTGTTGCCAATTGGAAGTCACCTTTTACGTATTGAGCACCACCTTTTTCTTCCAAAGAACCTAATCCTCTAGATGAAACTCCTAATTTGGCACCATCGTCGATAAGATTTCTTACAATCTGACCGTTTGGTGTGCTCAAAATCTTTGCACGTCCTATATAATTGTTACCATCTTCTTCTAAAGATGTAATCATATGTGACACTTTATCAAGATTGATAGTCGGGCCCTCGGGATGACCGAGTTCTCCGAATGCTCTATCCTTCTCAATGAATTCTTTTCTATAACGGTTAACTTCTTTTTCCATAATTGCTTTAGGATAGACTCTACCGTTTCTATTTTTTATTTCTGACTGCATGAAGACACCTTCTATGAAGTATTCCTTCTTGCCTTCACTGTTTGCTTCAACAATGACTGGTGACATTTGATAGTCGTTATATTCAGATATTAATTTCATTTATAATTTCCTCTACTGTTATTCCTTCTTCAGACATGGTAGACATTATCTTTTTAATGTCTTTCATCTCTTTCTCTGCAGCTTTCAAATCCTTATAAGAATTATCACCACTGAATAAATTACCATCCATATACACATCAACTCTATTCTTTCTGTTCTGTGCATACGACACCATCACTTTTTTCGAACCAATCCTTACCGAATCACTTTTGAGTTCTTTTGAACCTGTTGGCAACTTTAATTTTGCCTCGTTCAACTCATTAGATAATACGTTAAAGGATTTCACTAACTACTCTCCAGTAGGTTCTTTAGTGGGATTATCCATCCAGTCGACTTGAGCATTAACTCGTTTCATGTCGACAGCATCCGCTGCACTCTGTTTAAGTCCATCACCGATAGACCCTCTTGCAGCTTCGAATTGACCTTGTTCTATTTGGTCAACTATACTTTTTGCTATTTCACTACTCATATTTTAAAAACTCCCGAAGTCATCTTCGTCTTCTTCATCGCCCTTATCACTATTTCCTTCTTTAGCGATTTGAGCATCAATTATTTTTATGTCTTCTTCTGATTGTCTTAGTATATACTTTCTAATGTACTCATCTGAATAGTACTTACCAACATACTCTGAAGCCTGACCGAGAGTATCTAATCTCTCTCTTAAAATCTCTGCATCCTTCAACTCTGTAAAATGGTTGTCGGTTGTAAAATCATACTGTAAGAAGTCTTTGACTTTGTCAAACTCCTCACCACTTACGATTTCCTTAAGTACTAATTGTGTCTTAAGAATATCTGTAAAAACTCTTCCAAACTTCTTCTGAAGTCTGTTTGTGAACTTATTAAATTTAAGTTCGTCTCTAGAAATTTCAGATGAACGACCCATGTTGAATCCGTTATCTGCTTCCATTCTAGATGAAGGTACGTTTAGAGATTGATATAACTTCTTCTTGAAGTATTCTATATCATCTATGTCTGCTAGGTTTTGTCCGCCTGGCAATGTAGTAATCTCTGTTCCTCTACCACCTTCTCTTCTTGGTAACCAAAAATCTTCTAACATACTCATATGTTTTCTATCATCTTTGATTTCACCTGTATCTGCATTGTAAACCAACTTGTTCTTGTATCGGTTCATTACATCAGCAAGATACTGTTCTGCCTTTGCTTTTGGAAGGTTACCTACGTCGATGTAGAATATCCTTCTTTCGGGGGCTCTTGAAATCCTATAGATAACAAGTGCATCTTCCATCATTGATAACTGATTTGCAGTCTTCAATGCCTTGTGCAGATACCCGATAACTACGTTCTTAGTGTAGTCAAGTAATCCCGAAGTTGTATAACATACTGCCTCGGGTGCGATTCGTACAGTGTTTCCTTCCGCTGCACTAGTCTTATCAAAACCTTTATCATTGAATACGAAGAACTCTTCTATCTTAGAAACCCTTTCTATCTTAGTCTTTGGGTCTCTTTCCTTCTCAATGTTTCTAACCTTCTTAATCTTAATAGGGTCAATATTTCTCAAGTCCATGATACCAGCTTTTGGTTTTTTGCCGTCCACGACTTTATGGAAGTATATCCTTCCATCCACGTACCATTTTCTGAATAATTCATGAGAGTTCTGATTGAACTTCATCATTGATAGGATGCTACTGAACTCGTCTTGTACCTTGTTTTTGATACTGTCAGAGAGTTTAACATCTCTGAGGTCGAGTGACACTATCCTATCGGAACTATCCGATGTGATACACTCATTAATAATGTCTTCGATAGCAGAGTCACACTCTGGCACCAAAGATATTTCACGGTATCGTCTAATGAGTTCTGCCTCATTTTTGATACCACCTTCCATATCGATGTAAGCACCGTATGCTCCACCCGATATAAAACCGCTCTGTTGTTGTATGACTGGCGTACCGTCATCATCAACTGGGGGTACAAATGATGGAGATGAGGGCATCTCCTTCGTTCGTAATTCATCCTTTTTACGGGATATTTCAAATCCTAATATTTCCATAACTATATTTATACCACTCCAAAAGTGGTTTTTTTCACTTTAATTAAAGGACTCTTTCCCAATGAGAGAAAGCTATTTCAACTGTAAATTCTTCTAATGCATCGACTGTTTCATAACTTAATGCTATTTCACCGATGTTTTTAGGGAACATGTTGAAGAACTCGTATCTCGCTAGAACTGAGTCATCTTTGTTTAACTGTTCTACAAATCCTCTAGATAATAAGTAATCTAAAGTTGTAGAGCCTTCACCACTATCCATTGCTTGGATTTCCATCTGCCATGCTTCAAGAGCAGTTCTTGCAGAGAATTCCATATCATTGATGATAGTAACTGACCAGTCTGCGAAACTTCTTTCACCTGCCAGTTTTAGAACCATTCCTCTAAAAGGAACTGGTGTTTCACTCAAGGTTGCAGCTGGAATGTTTGCACCCTTACACATGAACTCGATATTGTTTCCAGCTCTTGGTAAGAATACTCTAAAACGGTTTGCTCTTGGGCCACCACCGATTAGTTGTGCTTTAAATTGGTCTATTGTTGCCATGTTTTATACTCCTTAAACTGCGCCATAGATTTCACTAAACTCAACACCCGACCTTGCAGCCACGAAGTTAAGAGTGATAAAGTTAATACTTCTAGCAGGTTTAACAAAGATAGAACAAACGAATTCGTTTCTATCAATGACACTATCAGTGTTGTTTGTTTCGTCACAAACTACTGAAAAGTCTACTAGTCCTCTTCTGTTTTTTACATCTCTTAGGAAAGGTTCTACTGCAGCTCTAAATTGTGCTCTTGTGAATGCATCGTTGAATTCAAAGAGTTGTGCTTTCGCAGCTGTTGATATTGCCTTCTCTAATACTATGAATAATCTTCTGACATTAATTCTATCAAATGCTGATGGAGAACTTAATGCTGTCTTATCACCGTAAAGAATTGTTCCTTGGCCTGGGAATGTTACTACTGGATTAACTCTTGCTCTGTACAAGTCATCTCTAGATGCTTGTGAAGGGTTAAACGCAAGTTTAGTAATTCCTAGGTACTGTCCTCTTGAGAATCCTGCTGGTGAGAACCATGCATCTCTAAGTAGGTCAGACCTTGCCATTATGCCTGCTGTATGTCCGTTAGCAGGTACGTAACAGTACTTATCGTTGTATCTGTCGTACTGATATGTCCAACCGCTGTCGATTACGGCATATGAACTTGAAGACATAGTGTTAGCAGTGGTTATAACGTTACTTGATTGTGTTGACTCTGAAGTAACACCAACAACGTCTGCACGTCTTGGTGACATAACTGCGACACAATCTTTTCTTGATTCTGCAATCATTACCGCTTGATTAGAAAGTGTAGTCCAGTCTGCAAGAATGTCTTGGTCTGTTCCACTTCCATTATCAGTTCTTGAAGAACCTACGATTAGGAAAGATATATCTGTTGTTTCACCATCTTTGAAATGAGTTTCCCATGCACCGTACTTCTGAGCTGCTGTTGCAGTTCTTCCGTTGGCACCATTTGCTAGGGATGTAGTCTCTGGCAATGTAGGTCTTCCGAATGCTTTGCCTGAAGTAGCAGATATTGCATGAGTTCTGTTTTCATTTGCAGTGTTTACCATTGCAGTTGAATGGAATGTCCAATATATGTACTCTGATTTATTTGCTATTACTTTTTTGTAATAGTTAGTCTCACCACTTGCATCTTTTGCGTCTGACGCAAGAGAAACAAATCCGTAAGTTTCTAAAATTGAATGTCTAACACCACTGATTGCACCGTCTTCGTCGGATACAACAACGTGAATCTCGTCAGCAACTCCACCCGCTGCAGTTGCAGAAGTAGATGTGCCAGGAGCTTTATCGAATGATGCAAAGAATTCCCAGTATCTATTTACTGCAGAACCATTAGCAACTGTTGCAATTAGACCTGTCCCTGTAGGTTGACCTAATGCTTCGATTGTTATAATGTCTGTGTTGATTGCAGTAACACGATATTGTTGTGTTACAGCAGCGAATGTTATGATGTCTCTGACTTTTAATAATGCTCCACCACCACTCGCAAGAGTGATTAGTGTTTGACCAGCTGCTTCTTCAGCACCTGTTGTCGTTGCAGCGTCATTGTAATATGCATCGGGTGATGTACATACAGAAACTTTTAATGAATTACCTAAGACGCCAGGGCATCGTGCAATCCATTTTCCTACTGTTGAACCTAGAGCGCCTGTTTCATAAGATGCGACGTAAGTGTCGTTGTTCTTAAGAAGTGATGTAGTAGAACCACCAGCGTTTGCACTAAACAAACCTGTAGTTCCGACTCTAACGACTCTTAATGATGAACCATATCTTAAAAATGCTTCTGCTGAATAAAAGTCTTCTGCTCCAGCATTGGTATTAGCTGGTTCTGAGAACTCTTCTACTAAAGCCTTTGTGTCTGAAACTGTCTTAACTTCATCAACAGGGCCCCATTGGAATGAACCAGCGAAAGCACCAGTTGTGCTTGATACTGCTGGTACAACATTTGTAAGGTCAACCTCTTTGACCTGTACGCCTGGTGATACTTGAAATGCCATACTTTTTCTCCTGTTAATGTAAAAAGTTGTTTACTGTTTTATTTATAACTTTTAATTTCCTATTAAATGGCACTAAGGCCATCACATGTTTTTGTGATACCATCTATCACCTTCCTTATCCACAAATGAAGATTCTTGAGGACTTCCCTCTCCGAAGACTCCTGCTGGTAGCAAATCGTCTTGGATTATCTTCTGTTGTTCGGCATACAACAAGTCTTTAACTTGTGTATCGGTTAAGTGATAGAAGTATTCTGTAGTGATAAACCAACTAAACAGGACAATATTCATTACCATGTCGTCGTGATAACCTCTATCAGCTTCGAAACTTGTACCTTTATTTATAAAGGTCATGAGCTCGGTTATTGTAGGCCTATCCACTAACTCTAATCTGTGTTCTTCTAACAATTCTTTCATTGTTGAACAACCGATTCGTTTAATCTTTCTTGACATCGTAACTCCGATGTCGGCTGCACTTGCAAAACCTTGGGTAAAAACGTTCTCATACTCAATGTCATAGTGCAATTGATTAGCAACCATAGCACCTTCATTATTATTTTCAATTATTACAATTGGTTTATTATAAGGTGTTACAAACTTATTTATAATATCGGGGAAGAGAAGGGGACTTATCATGTTATCTCTGTACACAGCCACCTGTTTAAAGGGTTGTATGGAGACATCAAAGATTGTGAACGTACTCCAATCCATCCCCCTACCCTTTGCAACATCGACTGTTACTATGTATTCATGACCCTCTACTGGTTTATCATACATCGTAAACCCATCTCTCACCCATTCACCGTCTATTGCTTTCATTTCCAATAGGGTGTTACTATTAATAAGAGTATTACCAGTTCCTAAGAACGAGTTACCATACTCTTGTTCAAACTGTGCTTCGGACGTGTTGCCGATTGTTTGTTGTTTCCATGCTTCATCTCTGCCTGGCACATCAAACCAGTTAATAAGGAAGTCTTTATAGTCCGACTGGCCATGTACTGCACTCTCATATATCTTATGGAACATATTACCTACACCGTTTGCAGTAGAGGTAATGATAACCTTGGAGTTTTTACCCGAGGTAACAACTGGATATGTTGCAGTATAGAAGGTTGCAGCGTCTTCTACGAATGCAAACTCATCTAGATATAGTAAGTTAATTGACATACCACGAATAGATGATGAGGATGTTGCAGCTGCAACTACCTTTGAATCGTTTGCAAATTCTATTGAACCTTTGTTAAGAATCTTAACGCCGGGCTGTAGAAAGAACGGAACTGATTCTAACATAGTAACAATACGTGCAATCATCTCCCTTGCAATTGCACCTTTGTTTGCAAGAACCGCTACGGTAACTTCGGGATGAAATACTAGGAACCATAGTAAGTAAGCACATGACGTAATGGATTTACCACTCTGTCTAGATGCAAGTACTACGTTAAACCTATTGTCGTTATAATGATTTATTAGTTTGTCTTGATACCCACGAAGTTTAAAGGGAACCATACCCTCGTCTAGTGAGATAATCTGTGTGTAATTCTCAATGAAATGACAAGGGTCTTCAGAACATTTGATGTATTCTGCAAGCTCATCCTTGGTGTATTGTATATCAATACCACCTCTTTTGATGAGGTTGTTACCTAGATAACCTTCATTGGTTGGTGCAACCATTACTCTTTAGTCTTCTTCAAAAATTTCTGTAATTCTGAAGTTGAACCTACGTATAGATGATTGTGTTGTGTACCAACCTTTGGTTTATCATCGTCTTTCTCTAGGTCTTTAATCTTCTTTTGTAGGTCTAATAATTTCTCTGCAGTCTCACCGACTGTCTTAAGTAACTGACCAGCAACCTCGTATGCACGTGGGTGTTCAGTTTCTTTTGCAACCTCTAAGATACCATCGATAGCATCTTGGCCACGCTCTACAAGACCATAGAGATTCTCTCTTGCGTATTTGTAGTCGTTTATTATGGATTCACCTCGGTCATTTAGTGACGGAAGCTTGTTCGGTATTACTTGAACTTCTTGTTTGATTTCTTTTTCGATACCAAGGATGTCATCCAGTTGGTTATCTATTGTATCTTTCGCCATAATTAACTCGCATCTGTAGTCCTATCGTCTGCAAAACTTCGGGTAGAACCGTCATCATAAAATGTTACTGTCTCTGCGACAACAAAGGTATCGGTTGGGTCAACTGAACCTACAAACTTCAAGTTTGTTTTTGCATCTATTGTGACTGCAGCGGAAACTACCATTGATAGTTTATTTGCATTAATAGAAACAATGGTTGGATTGGTTCCCAAATTCGTTCCGAACACTTCATCGTTCACACTTACCTTTGTATTTATAGCTACTGGAAAAGTGATTGTAGTCGATGCTGATACGGCATTACTTCTGGCTGCAAATGCTGGTTCGTAATGTTTGACTTCTTTAACTAGACCACTACTATCTATTTCACTAGTAGTGAACAGACCACTTGCAGTCTTAACTTGTCCTTGGACTCCGTCTGATATATAAATTCTTTCGATAACGTTCTTAATAACCTCTCCAGTATATACTGGGCCGAAGAAGTATAGTTTCATAGAGAACTCTAAAGTGTATTCTATAACACGTCTTTCTTCGAATGTACCTTCATATGAGTCTTCCATTGTCACTGAGTTAAGGATGATTGGTACATCTCTGTAATCAGTCATCGAATCAATCATCTTCATGGTAACTGTGTATTCGGGTTGGAAGTATGGTAGTATTTGTTCTACTATTTGTAGTGCATCATTCATGTTCTTTGCAAGAATTGATAAACTAAATGTTAAATTGTATGGTGCTGGTTGGTATTGAAACCCTCTTTTTCCAGTATCGCTTCCTTCTAAAGATGATTTACTATTTCTAATTAATTTGTTTTGTTGTCTAGTTGCATCATACTCAAATCCAGTAAGTTCAAATGCAAGTCTAGGCATACTGATTGCAGTTCTCATACCATCATTAAGATTAGCATCTTCTGCTAGTCGTTGTAAGAACTTCTGTTTAGGCCCATAACTTATGGGTACTTTTGATTCTGTGAGTACAGTTCCGTCTGCCTTGACTTTCTTAACAGTTATGTTATTAAACAGAGTTCCAAATATGGAAACAGCACGTTTAAAAGTTTCATTATAAAAGTATGTCCCAAACATTATGTAACCTCACCAAATGGATTCGTCTCACTGAAGTCTAGGTAACCATCTGCCTTATCTTCAAAGTCTTTATTCTGTGCATTACCATCGTTAGCAAACGTCAGCACGTCTGTAATGGATTCTATGACTACTGTCTTACCACTTGTTGCACCGACTAGGGTGTCACCAACAGCAAGGGTTCTAGTAACATCCTTGATAGTAAGTTTACGAACGTTGTCTGTCACGCCTGGAGTCCAACCAATAACTTCACCAGTTGCAGCCCCACTATAATTGATAACTTCTTGAATAGTAAAGTCTCCACTTGTATTTGAAACAACCATTTCGATTGTGTATGCTTGTTCGTTCTCTACTAAGTCTATAACAGTTCCAGTATCGAAGTCTTCTCCACTGTACTCGAACAGTTCACACTGCATCTTGAATACAAATAGTTTTCCGACTTGATAGAATGGATTCTCATGTTCTACAAATTTGATTTCAAACAAAGAACCACTGAGAGGGAAGTAAATTAAATCTCCCTCGTTAGGTCTTAGTGATGTTGTAAGGTTTGAATCTAGGGAAATGAATCTCTCCCAAGTTCTTAATGATAATACAAAGGTTGCTTGGTCTCTTACTTGTACACCAAACTTGGACATTAAGTCCCCATCACCTTCAAATCCATCTGTATTTTCTAGATACATTTCTACTGCATAGGATTCTCCGAATGCAGATTGTACATCTTCACCGAGGATTGTGTCCTCTTCAACTACTTCTCTTGGTAGATAGTAGACTTCATGTCCATACATTCGTAATGATTCAACTACTATATCTTCGTACAGGTGTTGTTCAGAATTAACTGCATGGTTAAAAAATACATTTGTTGGCATATTGTTATCCCATTAAATCCATGACTGGCATTTCGAAATTCAGTCTTGACTCTTCTTCTAATCTTAATATCTCTTCTTGAGCTTCTGTTTTCATTTGAGCAGCGTCTAGTGTGACTCCGCCCGGCAATGCAATACCACTAAATTTGGATAGGTTTTCTCCCCATTGATACTTAACTAATGCAGTACAATACTTCTTCAACCACATGTCATTGAATACGTCTGTCATATCTGTAGGGTCGATTTTTCTGTAACACTCAATGATTAAGTATTCTCCAGTAACCAATCTAGATGCATCTAAGTTCATGTACAATCTGTTGCTGTGCATGTTGTAACTTATTGGTGTTCTTCCAACTAAAATATTGTTCATCAATGAAAGGTTCTGTTGAACCATGGAGTAATGTAATACATTTGTAGATGATAAGTCATGCATATCATTCAGTCTTAACTGATATCTTAAGTCAAACATATTGAGGTTTGATTTATCATTGAATGGTAGAATGTTTAGAACTGACAATACATGCTCTGGAAGAGTCAAGTAATTTTGTTGTTCTAGATATGTTTGACCGTCAACAGCTTGACCGCCACTTGTCGCTGCAGTATGAGACTCGTTAGTTTTGAACGAAGCAATTTGAGCTGCAGTAAGTTGGTGTTTTAGATAACACTTAATTGAACCGTCATAACAGAATTCTCTGAAGTATTGTAATGCTTCGTCGAGTCTATCGTCGAACTGGTCGTCATCTACGTTGATTTCCAACACAGGTGCGCCTAGTTTTCTCTTGACGTATTCCTTAAGAGTAGCTTTTGAATTTGGTGAGGCCATAGTATTAATCCTAGTTTAATACTATTTAGGTGTTTTTATTCTTGGAAATAAGTTTTGGTAGCGAGTTTATCTATTTTATCTGAGATACGGTTCATTTGGTCAAGAAGCTTCGTCATATCCCTCTCAATCTCTTCACGTGTGACATAGTCTTTTGCTATCTCTTCACGTGTTTTATTTAGTAGAATACCTTGTCGTGATACTTCTTGAAGTGTGTTCCTAAGAAGGAAACCAATAGGTACGATAACGAATACCGTAACGATATTCCATAGTATGTAAGGTGTGACTGTAAGTTCCATACCTTTATTTATGAAACCTATTTCACCAAGGGGTTGCCTAGGGCATCTAAATTGAAAATAAATTCATCTATTGATGGTGGAGTATCTTGGGCGTCTCTTCTATCCGAACCTGCGTTCCCAATATGATGTACTCTTGAATTGAATGATATACTGTATCTTTCTTTGTCGGTAGGATTAGGTTCTACCATATGCATTGCACCACTAGGAAACAATACAAGTCTTCCTCTAACTGGCATGTATCCGATACTCTCTTGATTTCTAGCAACGGATGGATGGTCTGCAACAACTTTAGGGTCACAGTTGATTAACTGAAGGTCTCCCTCGTCACCGTCTCCGTGTATGTAAAAGACTCCACTGTACCAACAACCATTATGTAAATGTGGTGTATTCCATGCACCCTTGTCATTGATGTTTGCCCATGTGTTATCTATTTTGACTTGTGCATCGTCGGGATGAACTCTAAAGAATTGTTGTACTTCATCTCTCAACGTAGCTTCAATACATCTAATAATCTTTGCAAAGGCTGGATGTTTTTCAACACCATCTTGTGATTGCCAACCAGTATATCTATTTGATATCTGTCTACCCTTCGGGTCTCTTCTTCTCCACTCATCCATTTCTTTCTTAAGAGATATTAAGTATTCTTCTGATACTGAATCTTTACCATACCTTTCTTGGTCTAGTAAGTCTCTCTCAAATATGAATGTGGGGAATGCTAATCTAACTGACATCTTGGTCTCCAAATAATTCCAATTGTACTTCTTCTTTCTGTTCTAAGTCGGGGTTATGCATAGGACATTCGGGTGGTGGATTGTCTTCTTTAAACATCTTACCCTTCTCATTCCAATACTTAATCCTTCTGTATGCACCTGCCATACCTTCGATATGTCTCTTCTCTTCTCTGAGTTCGGGTGACCTATTCCACTCATCCATGGTCTTAAGTTTACTACCGTCTTCACCTTCTCTATGAGTGGTTCGAACGGAACGATTCTCTTGCCATGATTTATTGTCGTATGTTATGTATGATGCTGTCCAATCTTCTCTTCTGTAAGGTATTATTTGAACTAAGGGTGTGCCTGCTTTGATTGTGAAATCTTTGTCTGTTCTAGGATAGAAAATAATCTGAGAGTTATCCATGTTAACATTGAATGCATCTGTATCAATCATACCTTGCCATGTTGCAAAATACTTATTCTGAAATAGGAATGGGTCTAGATATAGACAAGAATAGCCAGGCGGTGTGATAATGTTCCAAGGTGCTTTCATCTTGAATGCATCCCTTGTTGGTGCATCATCCTCGTGTAAGTATGTAAAGTGATGACCTGCTTGAGCAGCTGGATGTGTTGGGGATGATAATGAATCTCCCTTATCGGTATTTGCAGCTGAGGAGTTTGGACTTACTTTAACTTCCATATCTCTCTTTGCACATATTAACCAACCAGTTTTTAACCAGTCATCCATAGCAGGACATGACCTTAGAGTCTGTGCCTTTTGTCCACGAATATTCTGTTGCACCTTCATGGTCTTCCACCAATCGGGTTGAATGGATTTTGCAAGAACTGGTCTCCAGTTCTCTACCGTTTCCTTATCGTATGTGGTGAATTCTATCGTAGGCATCTTCCCCCCAGTTTACTTTGAGACTAATTTCGTCTCCTCTTATTACTAAAGAACGTCTATCCATGTATCGTGCTTTAGGTGAAGGTGCATCAGCACCATGTGGTATTCTTCCATCAAATATTAACAGTCTATTTGGTTTAAAATAAACCTCTTGTGTTTGATGATTCTTAATGTGGTCTGCTCTTCCATGTATTCCTTGTTGCATTTCATCATACAATCTTAAAGAACCACCCCATGAGTCATTCCAAAATCTATTAGGATAGTATAGGAATGAAAGATTCCAATCATCTTGCATATCACAATCTGCATGTGTAGTTCCTTCAAGTCCTTGAGTCTGAGAATTCAAACCAAAGTATTGAAACCTCTCCCACATAAATCCAAAGTCTGTTTGGAGTTTTCTATTTAACCAAGCCATTAGATATGTGTCTCTAGGTTCCATACCATCTTCTATTTTTTGGTCATGACCTCTGAAGAAACCTGCTCCCCAAAAACTATGATGAGGTAATCCTGTAGGACTATCTCCTCTAACTTGATTAGTTTTTGCCCAGTAACTTTTCTGTGTGATGGATTCGTCAATTCTATGATGCATAGTTTGACCTAGATAATCATCTAGGACATATACCTTTTGTAAAGGCATATCTTTAATATGAAAGGGTTCGTTGATGAACTCTAACTCAACATCATCATACATTGACTAAACTCTTCTAGTATCTTCGGGTGCGTAAGGTGAAGGTATTTCACTCACATAAGAATCAAAGTCTTTCAAGAAATCTTCTCTTGTAGATTGTATCTCATTTGCAAGTTGGTCTAGAACACAATTGGCTGCATCTGCATATTCCATTACTCTTCTAGCGTTGTTTCTATGAGGATGGTTAGACCCTTCTCTTCCAGCATACATTGTTTCTGCAAGAGTATCAAAGTTATACTGTAAACATTCCTGTTCAACGTATTGTTTAGTTTGTCTGAAAAGAGATTCAACATATTGTTGATTGAGACTATGACCCATAGGTGGTTCACTGTTCTCAATATACTGTTCAATCATTTCACACTCTTCTTTCGAAAGTGCTACTTTTGTTTGTTGGTCAAATGATAGACCGTCTTCGTAATTGACTATCTTAACTTCGATATCGTCATAGACGATAACATCGAAATCAAAGTCAAAGGCTGGTTTGTCGACATTCTGATAGTCGTATTCTAGTCCGTTTGGTTTACGGATGAATAACGTTCCGTCACTGTCGTATATAAATGCATTCATAATTTAGTTCCTCTCAATATTATTGTATCACATTAGTCGCCAATTGGCAACTTTCTTTTCCATTTTAAAAAGTCTTCAAGATTATTTATGGTGCTATAATCCATCCCTTTTACCCAAGGGCCACCACGTGTGTAGTGAATCCCGCTGTAGTTATATTTCTCTTCGTGATTATCGTATCCTTCTACGAAGATATAGTGTTCGGGTATCTTGGATATCTTCTCCGTCCACTCAAATTGGTGTAACTGTTTTCCTGTCCATGTATTAACTACTTCGGGTGTTAACTTCTTACAGTCTTCATGACCATTGTTGAACACCATCATACTAGACCAAAGTTTCCTAGGGTAATCTATGTTAACCTCACCATCAAACTTTGTCTCATCATGTTTGTATTGTGGATACTGAATACATGCAACAGCATCATTAGGGTTTAAGTAGTAGAACATTGGTAGTATACTCTTCTTAAAGATGAAATCATCATCAATAAAGATACTAAATCCTTCATAGTTCTCTAAGTAAGGTATTAAGAATCTACTGTATGTAAACTCAGTACTTTGATTTGCATACTCTCTAGTATACTCTTCAATCTCTGCAATGTCAAGTATTTTAACTTCGGGTGCCCAATGACATTGGTCATGCATCCATCCTTTACCAAAGCCTTGTTGAATACTTTCTAAGATTGCATACTTAGATACTTTTGATAAGTCTCCATGTCTACTGTCATGACCGATATAGATTGTAAGTGGTTTACCTTTTGCAAGGTCAAACATCTGTTTGTTGAATTCATGTACTTCATCTCTGAAATCTAAATCCATCAATGCAGTATTGTATTCGATACACCCATCCACGTATGTACATGAGATATGATATGGTTTATTTAATCTTTCACACTTATTATACCACATCTGTAATACGCTGTCAAGGCTTGATGGTTCTACTTTGACCACATCATAACTATCTAAGACCATGATTTCCATATCATTATCTTGCAACTCTTCAAAGACACCCGAACGAATAGAGCCTGGATGTATTCTAAAGGTATAAGTAGGTTCAGTATTCAAACCAGTAATACCATTCTCAATTACGTAACCTTGAATAGGAGCTCTAAGACCTTCTTCTTGAATACTCTGAATTAACCAATGTGCTTTTGCACCATGATAATACATTGATAGTAATGAACCTTCTGACTGTTCATTTCTGTCTACACCTTCCCAATCGATTAATGTGTCTAAATTAACATACCCATCTGCATCTTTCATGTCCATTCCAGCATGGCCTGGAATTGGTGTCCTAGGTTTCTCTGCATATCCTACTGGTAAAAACTTGTTATATATTACGGATTCATTTCTAAGACCATTGAACCCACCAAATCTATTGTCCTTTCTTAGATACTCAAAGTCTTTCCACTTTGCAACTTTTACTGGGGGTAGAATTTCATCGAACAACCATTCTAATATCTTGTATGATTCTTTGGTTTTATCTATGCTATCGAGATTAAAAGCACCTAGATGATAGGGCCCAAGGGATTGTCTGTCTTGTGACGTAAGATTTTTCCAATCTTGTTTTGAGATAAGTTCTTTCGCTTGTTCTAAGGTCTCAATTTTCTGCATGATGTCTCCATAATATCTGTCCTATATTTAGGTAGACAAAAAAAACCCCTCTTTCGAGGGGTCTTTATTCACTGTCGGGTAAGTTCCTACCTATGCTGAAATTGGTGTTGCAGGCCACTGTTGTGAACCAACTCCATCCCATCTTGCTTCGGGGGTTTGACCCTGTCTTGCATATGTGAACGGACTTCTATGTTGGTACGTAAACGGTGTCTGACCAGTTCTATTGTAAGTAAACGGACTTCTATGTTGATATGTGAAAGGTGTTTGACCTTGTCTAGCATATGTACTAGGAGACCTGTGACTGTACGTAAACGGTGTCTGTCCAGTTCTTTGATACGTAAACGGTGTTTGTGCATTTCTTATATTAGGTTCTTGACCTGTTGCGATATAAGGGAAGTTAACCGCTGCATTTCTTATGTTAGGTTCTTGTGCATTTACAGGGTTTCTATAAGTGAACGGTGACCTATGTTGATAAGTAGCAGGTTGTCTAGCATTAGAAGGGTTCTGATAAGTGAACGGACTTCTATGGTTATACGTAAACGGTGACTGACTGTTTCTAATATTAGGTTCCTGTGAAGAACGGATATTAGGTTCTTGGTTGTTTCTAATATTAGGCTCTTGTGCAGATACAGGGTTTCTGTAAGTGAACGGTGACCTATGGTTGTACGTAAATGGTGCTTGGTTATTCCTAATGTTAGGTTCTTGTATAGACCTAATGTTCGGTTCTTGAATACTTCTAATGTTAGGCTCTTGTGCAGATACAGGACTTCTGTAAGTGAACGGTGACCTGTAGTTGTACGTATATGGTGACCTATGGTTGTAAGTACTAGGTTGTCTTGCATTATTAGGCTGTCTTGCATTTGCAATATACGGTTGTCTATATGTAAACGGTTGCCTTGCACTGTTAGGTTGTCTTGCATTTGCAATATACGGTTGTCTATATGTAAACGGTTGTCTTGCATTATTAGGCTGTCTTGCACTTACTGGATGTCTGTATGTAAACGGATTCTGAAACGTAAATGGATTCTGTCCATTTGCTGGATATCTTGCGTTATATGTAAATGGTGCTTGGAATGTAAATGGTTGTTGAGCATTCGCAGGGTATCTTGCACTATATGTAAACGGTTGCTGTGATATCGAAGGCGACCTTACGTTCACACTCGACTGAGCATTACGGATATTCGGTTGTTGTCTGTACCCTATTGGCATCTTAATAGTCCTGTTAAATTATTTGTCATTGTCATATGTCTCATCAGCTTACGGCTCATAATAGTTAGGACTTCCGCCACCATAGGCAAAGTAGTATGTAAATGGTGACCTATGTTGATATGAACTAGGTGATTGTGCAATACTTGGAGTCTGAACATTCACCGACGAACGAGCATTGGCAATGTAAGGGACTCTATATGTAAACGGATTCCTTGCACTATTAGGTTGCCTTGCGTTAGCAATGTATGGTTGTCTATAAGTAAACGGTTGTCTTGCACTATTCGGTTGTCTCGCATTACTTGGTTGTTGATAAGTAAACGGTGCTTGGAATGTGAAAGGACTCTGTCCATTTGCTGGATACCTACTGTTGTAAGTAAACGGTGCTTGGAATGTAAACGGTGACTGACCATTTGCTGGATACCTACTGTTGTAAGTAAACGGGGCTTGGAATGTAAACGGTGACTGACTGTTTCTAATATTAGGTTCTTGAATACTTCTAATGTTAGGTTGCTGAGCACTCACTGGGTTTCTATATGTAAATGGAGACCTATGGTTGTACGTAAACGGTGACCTATGGTTGTATGTGTAAGGAGACCTGTGATTGTATGTACTAGGTTGTCTTGCGTCTCTTATGTTAGGTTGCTGTGCATTTACAGGGTTTCTATAAGTGAACGGTGACCTGTGGTTATACGTTGATGGTGACCTATGGTTATAAGTAAACGGACTTCTGTGTTGATACGAAGCAGGTTGTCTTGCTTGACGTATGTTAGGTTCTTGTCCATTCACTGGGTTTCTGTAAGTGAAAGGAGTCTGACTATTACGTATGTTAGGTTCTTGTCCGTTTACTGGGTTTCTATATGTAAATGGAGACCTATATTGATAAGTAACAGGTTGTTGACCTACATTATTGTAAGTAAATGGAGACCTATGTTGATACGTACTAGGTTGTCTTGCATTAGCAATGTAAGGATACGGTTGTTGTGCAGACCTAATGTTAGGTTCTTGGTTGTTAGCAATGTACGGATACGGTTGCTGTGCATCTCTTATGTTTGGTTCTTGTCCAGTTGCAATATAAGGATACGGTTGTTGTGCATCTCTTATGTTTGGTTGCTGACCAGCTGCAATGTATGGATATGGAATTTGCGTTGCAGTTTGCCCTGACGCATTATTCCATCCAGTAGGAGTCTTAACATAAATTTGGTCGACGGCCTTCCATGTAGTAGAACCTGTCTTTACCCATGCACCTTGAGTTGAATTCCAACCCGACGGTGTTTTGACCTTTTGTGAACCTGTTGCCATTTAGTTATCCATTAATTATATTGTTATTTATTAAGATTCTAAACCCCTATTTTAGGAGTATAGAACCCACATGTCACCAACCGCTCCATCACCACTTGTAGGTGCTGAAGTTGACTGGTACATATTTCTTGCAGTTCCACCACTATTAGATGCATTTGTTATTGACAATGCTCCTGTAGATACTGCCGAAGGGGTTACTGATATCGCTCCAGTTGAAGCACCAGTTGCAGAAGTTGTACCGAATACAAATCCTGTTGCACTGTCGTCCCACCCCATAAATACGTTACTCTCACTTCCTCTCTCAATCACTATACCTGCGTCGTTTGAAGGACTGCCTGTAGTTCCGTTTCCTAACTCAATCAATGAGTCTGTCATTGTTGTGTTAGTAGAACTTACTGTAGAAGTAGTTCCGTTAACTGTTAAGTTTCCACTTAGTACCATGTCTGCAAACGTTACGTTACTTGAAGTAGCAACTGCCTGTCCGATGGATATTGCACCACCACTAAATCCGACACCAGTACCAGCACTTAGTTGAGCTCTTACATCTGAAGCAGTAGGGCCGTCATAAGTATATGCACCTGTTGAAGCGTTGTATGCAAGTCCACCAATTCCGTTTGAAACTGCTGAATGTAATGCTCTGATTTCTCCATCTGTACTACCAGTAATGGTAAGTGTTCCAGCTGCGTCATTGTAAGTTTTTGTGATGTTAGTGCCTGCAGTAATAACTGCATTCATTCTGTCATCTACTTGTTCTTGGTCTAAAGCATCTGTTGCAATAGTAAGTGTTCCAGCACTGTCATCATATGTTGATGTGATGTTTGCACCGTCTGTGATTAAAGTATTAACTCTATCGTCAACTCTCTCATCTGTGTAGTATAAGTTTCCACTCTCACCAACGTGAGATGTGTTTAAAGTGACCGCTGCTCCTAGAGCAACTGCTTGTGAGTTAATTGTAACTGAAGAGTTGGAAAGTTTTGCGTTTGCAATTGAACCTGCTAACATGGCATTAGTAATACCAGTTGCTTTTACTCTTAGTGTATCTGAATTTGTTTCGATTGAACTGTCATCTACTGTTACGGATAGAACACCACTTGAGTGTCCAAGACCGTCACCTGCTACTGAAGCATCTAGGTTTAGGGTTGCATCTCCCGAAGTAGCACCACCTGTTAGACCGTCACCTGCGATAACACCTGTGATGTCCGCTGCGTTTCCGTCAATAGTAAGTGTTCCAGCTGCATCATTATATGTTGCAGTGATGTTTGTACCACCAACAACTAATGCACCGACTCTGTCGTCGACTCTTTCGTTTGTGTAGTAAAGGTTACCACTCTCTGTGATTCCACCAGTATTTAATGTGATGTTTGCTGTACCGTCGAATCCAACACCCGAGATAGTTCTTGAACTTGCAAGTGCTGTAGCAGTTCCTGCTAGGCCTGTTGTATCTTGGTTAAGTGTTGCAACTGTAAAGTCTAATGTGTTGTCTGCATCTTGATAAGCTACTGTAATACCACTTTCAGCATTACTTGTTACCATTGCTCCGACTGTATCTGCGATAAATTCTGCGTCTACTGCAAGGTCTATTGTTCCGTCTGCATCGTCATATGTTACTGCAATACCTGTTTCAGTATTTGAACTGAACATTGCACCAGCAATATCTTGAACTCTTTCTGAAGTATGATAAAGGTTAGTTGAACCTTCTGTTAAACTGTCTGTGTTTGATGAACTTTCATCTACTAATTTTCTCCATGAACCAGCATGAGCAAAGTACCCTTTTCCTGTTCCATGAACATGAGCAAACATACCATGGTATGTACTTGCACTAGGTAAGTCACCTTCTGCACTATACATGTTAGCAAACAATACTTTGTTACCACCCATGTCGAGGTCTGAACCATCGATACTTGCTCTAATAGCAGTCATGTCAGCTTCAATAGTATCTGCATTAACTGTGATACCTGTTCCAGCACCAATGTTTAATGTAGCATCTCCACTAGATGCAGTACCAGTTAAACCAGCTCCTGCGTTAACTCCAGTGATATCACCTTGTTGTCCATTCAGTGTAAGTGTTCCTGCTGAATCGTCGTAAGTTGCAGTAATTCCTGTTCCACCAACGATTAATGCATTGACTCTATCGTCAATTGCTTCGTTTGCAGCGGTACCAAAAGCAGCTGCTACTAGGTCACCCGAACTGTCTAATACATCGTTCGTTCCTACTGATAAACCATTCTTAAGTATAAAATTCTTTTCGCCTGCCATTAGATAGTGCCTCCATCAATTGTCGCATTTGCTAATCTAGTATCGAATGCACTGTTAAATCTACTATCTGTATAGTAAAGGTTTGATGAACCTTCTGTAAGGTTATCGGATGTAAGTAGAGATATAGCAGTCGCTGCCAGTTTTCCTGCTGAAGAAATAACTTCAGTCGAACCTACTGTGAGACCATATTCTATTACGAATGTATTTTGTGTTGCCATTTGTGTGTCCTTTTAATGGTTACCTTGAGGTGTTGATACATTTATTTATCGATTCCACCAGTTCAAGACCACCGTATATTGTGTGTTTTAAAAAAAATTGCTCTTTATTTAAGCGTCAACCAAAATCTTCTTAAACTTGAAGACCGTTGAGTTGCTTGAGGCAGGAGTAGTTCTGATACGCAATGTTCCAATGTTTATATCAACACCGAACGTTGCGAGTTCTGTAGACCCTGTTAAGACCGTGCCATACTGTGACACTGAACCTACTGTTCCATTATGTACTATTGATAATTCTGTGAACTGATAAGTCCCACTTGTCGAATCAGAGATAGATACTTCATACTTTGCACTTCTATATGTCGAAGTTGAGAATGTATCCATACTAGTTTCAGTTGTTGCAGTAGTAGTTAGTGTTCCACCATCTAATCCAGCTGCAGATTGGAATGTCAATACACCACTACCATTTGTAGTGAGAATTTGACCACTAGTTCCATCTGAAGTTGGGTAATTTATACTTGCACCTGTCAAACTATTCGTTGCAGTCAATGTTGTTGCAACTAAGTCACCAACATGTAAGTCTGCTAATGCGTACCCACTGCCAGTTAGGTTAACAGTAGATGAAGGTTCTACTTCAAGACCATCAAATAACTTCCATGTAGAGTCTGTAGCGTCTCTGAATAGACCTGTATACTCACTTGCACCACCTTCCCCACTTAAACCATCATTATAGTTACCATAGATTCCTATATCAATAGTATCCGTAGCAGTGTTACCACTTGCCAGTTCTATTAAGGAGTCGGTAACGGATTGCGTTGTTGAGTCAATAACCGTATTGGTTCCGTTAACAGTTAGGTCACCTGTAACAACTAGATTGCCACCAATACTGGTGTCACCTGCTGTTTGAAGACCAACGTCTGCAAAAAATTTACTCTTTGTTGCCATAGTCTTATTTATAGCTAATCCAGCACAAAAAAAGGGGTTCCGAAGAACCCCTTAAAAGAATTTACGTTATCTTTTACTTATGCATTTACTGTTGTTCTATCGAACTTAGTAACGGTTGATGTAGTTGAGGCAGGTGTGATTCTCAATCTGAGGTCACTCCCACTTATATCTGCATCAAATGTTGCTAGAGCAGAACCGCTTTTTAACGTGCCGTATGCTGTTAGTGTTACATTAGTACCGTCATGAATTAACATTAATTCAGTACTATGGAAATCACTCCCTTGAGACATTGCAATAACATATCTCGCAGCTCTATAACTAGCCTTTGCAAACGTATCCAAGTTAACTTGGGTAGTTGCAGTAGTAGTTGTATCACCACGACTTCTGTTAGCATCTTCTAAGGCTTTCGTAGTAGTGATACTATCCGAGGATGTATCATACTGAAAAACACGGATTAATTCTGCTAATTTAAAACTCATTGATTTTGCCATTAGTTAATCCCCCCTTAAGAGTGTCTAATTTGGAATGTATCCACTGTAGTGTTGGTGTTACTTGGAGTTATGAGAAGTCTCATATTCCCCGAGTTAACATCAGCACTCAATGTAAACAAACTTGCTGTTGAATACACATCTCCGTATTGTACGAAGAATGCATTCGAGCCGTTATTAATAAGTAATACTTCACATGCATGTGTCCCTGCCGAAGCATGGGTTGCATTAACGACATACTTGATGCCTTTAATTGCAACTGCATTTGAAGATAATACTTGGTCTGCTGTCGTAGCGGTTAAAACACTTGCAGTAAAGAACCCTTGAACAAGGTTCGCTGCAGCTGTTAGAGCCACTACTTCTAGTACATCTCCACTCAAAGCATTTGCTTGGAGTGTAATAGTCGAACTATTAGTAGCAGTATAATCTACTCCACCGTCGATTAGTTTCACACCATTCAAATAGACTTGTTCACTACCTGCTTGATAAGTCAACGAATTACTACTATCATCGTTTCCGCTGATAACTGTAGTCGTTGAACCTATCGTGTAGGTAAATGTGGCAATTCCACTTGATGGTTGTGCAACGAATGACAATGCCCCACTACCATTGGTAGATAGGACTTGATTCGAACTACCGTCACTAGTCGGAAAGGCATAGGCATCATTAACGCTTAAAGTTGTAGGATTAGAACCGATTTCGAAAACCGCTGCTGACCCATCGTTCTTTTCAGTATACATTCTACCATGATAGGTATTAATCGCGACTTCACCTAGTGATAAATCACCAGTAGTCGGGACTGCATTCTGAGTCGAACTTCTTTTAAAATTAATAACTGTTGCCATGTTACTCTCCTAGTATTGATTGATTGATGAAATTTTAATATTAATTAAAATGTTCCGCCGTCAATACCAGTGATTGCAACTGCACCACTAGAAACCGTGAAGTTTGCTGTAGCAAAACTTGCGATACCTTTGTTAGATACTGTTGCATCTTCTCCAGTAATCGTAGCAGTTCCACCACTATAAGCAACATCCATACCTTCACCAGCTGCAACAATAACAACACCTAAATTAGATGCAGTTGACTGTTCACTACTGATTGTTATGCTTCCAGCACCGTTAGTAACATCAATTCCGTCACCAGCAGTAATAGTTCCTAGAGCTAAATCTGAACCAGTACCCATCATTATCTGACCGTTACTTGGAGCTGAACCGTCTATTGAAGTGATTGAACCACTTAGAGCAAGACCTGTTGCTTCAACATTACCGAATACACCGTCCATCGCTGTACCACTGAATACTGAAGAAGAATCTGTTGCAGCTTTAAGAGCAACAAATTTCTGATTATTTTCGTCCATACCGAAGAAACCAATTTTAGCAGTTCCATCGTTATATTTGAATTTAATACCACGGTCTAAGTTATCATCTGAACTATCTGAACCAATTTCAAAAACTGGGTCTGCGATAGAAACAGTTTCACTGTTTACTGTAGTTGTTGTACCGTTAACACTTAAGTTACCTGTAACTACAACGTTACCACTTGCAGTCAATGTTGATGCAGTGATGTCGTCTGAGTTAAGTGTTCCGCCAACTGTTACGTTGCCGAAGTTAACGTTGTCTGAAGTTCCAACTGACTGACCAATTGCAAACGTTACCGCTTGTCCTGTTGCAGAAGTTGTTACACCAGTTCCACCTGTGAAGGCGATTGCTTGTGAGTCTAAATCAACTGCTAATGTTCCACTGTCTGCAGTTCCGTCAAGGTCTTGACCTTGTAGTTCTGAAGTTACTGCGTCTACATATGCTTTAACTGACTGCTGTGATGCTACCTTAACTGCTGAGTTAGAAGCCATGTTGTCTTCATCGACTAAGAAGTCAATGTTTCCAACTTGAACTGCGCCTGCAGAGATTGTTACAGCACCGTTGGCTGCTAGAGTTGCGTCACCACTGAATGTTACGTTGTCAAATGAGTTACTACCGTCATGAACAAGTACTTGACCTGCTGATGGAGTTGTAATATCTGAATCCGTAGCACCTGCTAGGGTTGATGTTGTTGATAAGAATGAAAGTTGTCCCGAACCATCTGTACCGATGACTTGGTTTGAACTACCATCACTTGAAGGAAGAGTCCATGTTACTGAAGAACCTAAAGTATTTGGAGATTTAAGAGCAACGAAGTTTGTTCCGTTGTCTGTGTCTTCCATTAACTTTAAACTACCACCTGTACTTGCACTATTACCAACCTTAAGGTCGGCAGGAGTTGCAGAAGTACCAGCAAGCATATCTGTATAGTACTTACCACCAATTGCTTGGATTAACGGTGTACTATTATCAGAATCTACTGATTCGATGAATAATTTTGCTCCAGCACCTGAATTCGTCCTATCCTGTACGTACGCTAATTCTCCCTCAGATAAATCTGAGATTGAAGGATTAGCAAGACCCGTACTTCTTTTAATTTGAATTACTGTTGCCATTTTTATTTTCCTTTAAATAAAATTATTAGTTTTTTCTCGTTCACTATCCCGAGAAGTTGAGTTCATAATATAGTCTGTCCACTCACAATGTGGGTCGTATCCTCACTGTCGGATACCTTGATTTGTACACTTATTTAGTGTTTTAGAATGTTCCACCGTCAAGGACGGTAGTTGTTGTCCATTTGTCTGCTGACTGGTCATACGATAGTAACCCACCATCTGTCTCTGTTGCAGAAACATCTGAAAGTTCTTGGATAGATTTAGTGCCTAAATCAGCACCAGTACCCACGGTTACTTGGTTTGCTTTGATATTACCAGCTCCTGCTACTCTACCACCTACGGTTGCAATTCGTGATAATGTTCCTCTAATTGCCATAATCTTACCTCGTTACACTTGGAGTTACGATGGCTTGTCCTTCTATTACTCTTGTAGTAGTCGAACCTGTAGTTACAGTCATATCATATACGTATCTACCTGCTTCTAAAGCACCTGTTACAGTATCAGTTAAGGTTAATGAAACCTTACCTGCGTTAGCAACAATGACCGTACCAAAAGTTGCAGAAACAGCAGAAGAACTATAAGTCTTTCTCATTTGAGCAGATGCTGTATAACCAGTTAGATTTAATACATTACCCACTGCGTCTGTGACATCCACAGTAATTGTAAAATCTGTATGTTGGTCGATGAATATGTTTGCAAGAATAGCCATAATACTATTTATAACCTTTTATGTTTGGTACTGAGCAGATGGTACAGATTGGTGTATTTTCCTTGCTGTACCTTGGTCGTTTACATGTAGTTCTGATAATTTTTTAAGAGTTCCACCATCATTTACAAAGATACCTTTGACCTTTGCATATCTAGGTATGACTCTTGTTGTCGCATATGTTACTTGATATGTGAACGGACTTCTATGTTGATATGAAACTTGACTTCCAGCGTTATAGAAGAATGGTGTTTGTGAGTTTCTTATATTAGGTTCTTGTCCAGCAACAGCAGACTGATAAGTAAACGGACTTCTATGTTGGTACGTAAACGGTGTCTGACTACTAGCAATGTATGGGTAAGGTAATTGTGCATTCCTAATATTAGGTTCTTGTCCAGTTGCTTGATACGTATATGTTATATCATGATTGGCTGCGACTGGAGTTCGACCAGTTCTATTATAAGTAAACGGACTTCTATGTTGATACGTGAACGGTAACTGACCAGTATTTTGATAAGTAAATGGTGTCTGACTTACCTTTACAACATTAGTCTGAGCGTTACTAGGATTCCTATATGTGAAAGGAGTTCTAGACTGATAGGTAGCAGGTTGCAGTCCTTGTCTTGAATACGTAAATGGACTTCTTCTATCATAAGTAAACGGACTCTGATGCTGATACTCGGATGGTTGTCTTGTGTCCCTAATGTTAGGTTCTTGAGCATTCACTGGACTTCTATAAGTAAATGGACTTTGATGACTGTATTCAGAAGGGTTTCTTCCTTGAGCAATGTACGGATACGGTTGTTGTTGTTGTCTAGTATCTTGATACGTCAATGGACTTCTATGATTGTATTCTGCTGGTTGTCTTGCCTCTCTTATGTTTGGCTCTTGTGCAGATACAGGACTTCTATACGTAAACGGACTTTGATGTTGATACGTAAACGGTGTTTGTACCGTTGTTGGATGCCTGTAAATTGCAGATACTTGACCCTGTCTTGCATAAGTAGAAGGTTGTTGAGCATCCCTAATGTTTGGTTCCTGTCCAGTTGCAATGTACGGATACGGTTGCTGTGCATTTGCGATAGAAGGTGTTCTATATGAAACTATAGAAGGGTGCTGATATATGAATGGTTGTTGTCCTGTTGCCATGTTATAAAGGAGCTCCTCCACCTTTTGCTGATACTAGTCTTACTGTTTGATTTGATGGCCCTGTTGTATACAAAGTAGTTTCACCAGTCTTGTAAACTCTTAATTGGATTTGCACTGCCGTACTCTTCGTTTCTGCATAAGGGTTTTGATTCGAACCACCAGTATTTGTAGACCATTTGAATTCGACGCCCGTTTGAGACGAACCATTCCAAACATTATGCCATGTGTTTTTAGCCTTTGCACCAGTTGGATTACTACTATCAAATGGGGCTTTAGCACTACCACCACCTGTTTCGGTTTGCTGGTCAGAACTTGAAGTCCACTTCACATCAATAGACCAAGTGTTATCAATTGGACTGTATACATCAATGTAGTCTTCATATGCAGGCCCTACCGCTGATGAGTCAACAGCATACCAGTTTGTTTTTACTTTGTTGACATTACTTCCACTAGTTTGATAGTTGAATTCCATACTTGCAGCTGCTGAATTTGAAAAGCTTGACTGATACGACCTTTGTGTATCCCAAGTTCTGTTTGTTGTCCCTTGTGAATATTGTGCATTTGTATGTTGGGCTGCACTATTGCCTGGGCCCCAAGTAGTATTACCTACCCCATTATCATCTCCATCTACACCATCAAAGATGAAAGGAGTTCTTCCTACTGCTGGAGACCTTTGACTTGTAGTTGCTGGAGTCTGTACATTATATGTGAAAGGTGTTTGACCCTGTCTTGCATATGTAAATGGACTTCTGTGTTGGTACGTAAATGGTGACCTAGCATTTGCAATGTACGGATATGGTGTCTGTGACTCCGAAGGTTGCTGAGCGTCTGAGGGTTGTCTTGCGTTTCTAATGTTAGGTTCTTGACCACTCACTGGGTTTCTATATGTAAATGGAGACCTGTAATTGTACGTAAACGCTGTTTGGTTATTCCTAATATTAGGTTCTTGAGTTGTCACTGATACAGTATAAGTAGTAGGTGTTTGACCAGTTCTCTGATACGTAAACGGTGATTGATTGTTTCTAATGTTAGGTTCTCGACCCGACACTGGGTTTCTATAAGTGAAAGGAGACCTGTGTTGATAATCAACTAATGCTTGTGCATTCCTAATGTTAGGTTCTTGACCAGCTGCGATATTAGGTTCTTGTCCAGTTGCAATATAAGGATAAGGTATTTGTGAGTTTGCAATATTTGGTTGTTGCCCACTTACTGGATTCTGATAAGTGAACGGACTAGGATGCTGATAAAAACCCGAGGCTCTTGCCTGTGCTATATAAGGGTAAGGTTGTTGTGCATTCCTTCCATTCGGTTCTTGTCCAGTTGCAATATAAGGATAAGGTTGTTGATGTTGATATATTGCTGGTTGTTGTCCAGTCCTAACATATGTAAACGGTGACCTATGTTGATACGCTGCTGGAGATTGTCCTTGTCTTACATAAGTACTAGGTTGTCTTGCATTTCTTATGTTAGGTTCTTGTGCAGATACAGGATTGTTGTAAATGAACGGACTTCTGTGTTGATAAGTATTTGGTTGACGTGCGTTTGCTGGAGACTGTATTGCTACCTGTCGTATATTAGGTTCTTGGGCATTTGCGGGAACTCTAGCAATATAAGGTTGCTGAATCTCCGTCGCTATATTTACAAAAGTTTCTTCAGACATATCATATCACAAACCATAGGTGTCCAACTTCGGTTCCATCCACACTACTAGGAGCCGATGACACTATTTCATAATCCAATTGTATTTTATCTGTAACAAGACTGCCTGAGTGTTTTAACCCATGGCCTGGGTCTGTTGCAAACGTTAATGCATTTCCATCACCAGTATATGTTTCAGTAATACCAGTACCACCCACTGTCAATGCAGCGACATCGTTATCTCCGTATGTAGGAACTCCAGTAAGTATAATTTTGTCAGCTGCATCGTCATATGATGCAGTGATGTTTGTATGAGAACTATGATTTAATAGTCCCGACACTTTGTCTTGTGCAAATTCTTGGAAAGTTACTCCACTGAATGTTAGGTTACCAGCAATATCTACGTTGCCACTTACATCTAATGAACCTGCGTCTAGTTCACCACTAAGTGTAACGTTTCTGAATCCAGTGATGTCTTTGTTTGCATCTACTACGACTGTTCTATTTGCAACTATGGTTCCTTGAGTTGAACCATCATTGAAGTTTAGTTCGGTTGCAGTTGAACTTACGGTCACACCGTTAAGTGAGAACCCATCTGTTTCAAGAATACCATCAACGTCAACGTTACCACTGATATCTAAAGAACCTGCGTCGAGTTCTCCAGTCAATGTTATATTTCTGAATCCAGTAATGTCTTTGTTTGTATCTACTGCAACTGCTTTACTAGCAATTACAGTTCCATTTGTTAGGTCATCGATTTTTTCTAAATCTGTTTGGTCTATTCTTGCACTTCCGATTACGAATTCACTTCCAGCAATTATGTCTGTAGATGACGTAATGTCTCCACCAGCTTGAACTGTTGAAGTTAGAACTGCAGTCGTACCACTTAGATTACCGTTGAATACTGTTGATGTGATTGCAGTAAATCCTGTACCCACACCGCCTGTAATCGTTGCTGTTGAGTCGGTAAAGGTTGGTGCGGTGATTGTATGTCCTGTGTCTACTGTAAGATTGCCATTAAGGAAGGTCTTACCGTATAATTCTATATCATTGGTACCTGTAAGAGTTGTTACCCTACTGGCTGCATCTGCATAGTTACCATTTATAATAACACCGTTATCGTTATGATTATAAATTGTATTTGCAGCGGTCTCTGTAAAGAAACCTATTGCAGTTCCACCTTCAGTTGATGTACCTAAGTATGAACCTGTGAATGAGTATATGACAACCATGTCATCAACATTAACGGCTGCCGTTAAAGTGATTCTGAAATAGATATTTCCAACAACTTGAGAGATAGAGTAGTCAGCACCCTCTAATAATAGAGTAGAATTTTTGAATACTTGGAACCTATCTTGTCTTAGTCTAAGTGTATTATTAAAATCATCTACACCTTGGAATACTGTTTGACCTGCTGTTGAGGTATAGATAAACTCTTGAAAGAAAAACGATTTGTCTTCTAGACTATTCAGAGCATCGATTACCGTTTCGGTATTCTCCGTTCTTAAGCCAGACTTATCACCAACGTCAACTGCTAATTCGTTGTACTTGGTTCTAAACTGTTCAATAGTTGAGTATGTGTCTACTGTCTTTGCCATTATTCCCTATCCAATAATTGTTGAAGCATCACTTTCATGTCCGATACTTCGTTCTTTAATGTATTTATCTCTTCTCTCTGAGCTAAAAACTTTTGTTTTCTAACTCTGTGTAATCTATACTGTTCTGTATCAGTATTTATGATAGCATGAGATGTTGCATCTCTATAAAGATGAGTATGTCCCTCAACCTTTATAGACATCTTATGCAAGTGCCATACATCTCAATGCAGTTACCGCTGGTACCACTGAGGTGTTTTGACCTTGTCCTACTATCTTAACTACGAATCCACTAAACTCGGGTAAGTTGTTTACAGTAAACTCATATTCTTTAAAGTTTCTTGCATCAGCTTCTGTTGCCACATCGGGTGCGCCAGTTGTATTGAAATATTCAAAACCGACATCATCTAGTAAAGTTTCTTCGTCATTTTTGATGATTTTATACATCAATTTAACTTCTGTTGTTGGTGGTCTAAAGACATCGCAAATAACCTTAATGGATGTTGCTGGAGTCTTGAGATTAACCTTTCTTGTTACATAGACCATTACGTTATTATCACCTTCGGACTCTGTTGATGGGACATATACTGACCCACTTGGTAGAGAATTTGTAGTTGTATTAACTTTCTTCGAAGTTGCACTGTCTATGTTATTAATTCTGTTTGCAATACCTAAGCAACCACATGTTTGTACGTCAATCATAGGTGATATATTAGGGTTAAATGACATTAATTGTAACTGTAGGTTAAACGATTTCTGTGAGGACATGTTTAACTCTTCATTTTCGGGTGAAGCCACGATTGCTGGTGCATCCATGAAGACATTGTCATTTAATGTTACAAATTTATTTGTTAGGTTCCTTGTATATACAGTTCCATTGATACTACCTTCGGGTGAGTACTGAGGAGTTGTAAGAACGTTTGCACTAATTATAGTTCCTTTCAATTGTACTGAAGGAATCATTGTGTGTAATGCATCGAAGTAATAGTTTCTAGTTGCAGTTGCGCTACTTCCACCACCGATTGTTGAATCGAATGCATATGAAGCTGAAAAACTATAACTTGATATCGAAGGAGTGATTCTAAATGAATCTATTCCTCTATCTGCCATTGTACTGGCAAGATGTAGTTTATTAAGAGATGAAAGAGGACATCCACCGAGGGTGTCTTCAACTGTACCTAATACAACGGTTACTTCTGCAGTTCCAGTTCCCATGTCTGTGATGACAATACTATCACCAGTAGTGTAGTTCTGTCCACATTTTAGAATGTTTACATCTGTTACTGCACCACTTGCTACGATAACTTCAAATTTGATTCCACTACCTGTTCCACCACTATGGACATCATTTGTACAATCGATTGTTGCATCTGCTGGTAATGTTCCACTACCAGTCGTTGAAAAACTAGTTACGAGTACTGCAGAATTTTTCTTATCTGCAACAATACCTGCTAGAGTTACGTTATCTTTACTACTAGTATCATCATAGAAACCATGTTGATATGAATATACTTTGATTTTCTTATCAGCAAAAGTTTCGATTGGGTTTAACTGTAGTTTAGTTGCTGGTATAGCATCGTTTTCAAAATTAACATTACCTATTTTTGTAATATCATATTTTGCAACTTTCATGTTAAATTTAAGGTCGTCTGTCTGTTCTGCAGTCCAAGTGGAAGCATTCTGAGACATGAATAATGACCCAGCATATGGTTGACCACTTATAACTTCTGCAGTCACTATGTCTGTTTCTCCCATTCTAGAAATGAAGCACTCATACTCGTTTGAGTTAGAGTAAACAACGAAACAATATTCATTGTCTTGTTCTAAATGAACTGCTGAATCAAATGTAAATGTTGTTTTAACTGAACCATCTGCAGAGGTATTAATATCTGCTGGATTCTTAGTAACATCTGAGAATGGCATTACAATCTGGCCTGGATATCCATTGACCATGTTTCTAATTTGTACTGAACAAGGCATGAATGTATCTTTTGTTGAAAAGAACAAGTCGATTGAAGTCATGTCCATACCACCCTGTGCATCAACCAAGAATGATTGTGCAAGTGGGTCACCCCATCCTCTCATCTCTCCACCATTCAATATTTGGATTAGAGGTCTGTCAATTGACAATCCACTGAAATCTCTTCTGTCAATAAATGGTACTGCTGGTGGCAACGGAGGCGGTGTTGGTAGAGATATAACAGGTGGTATAAACCTAATATTTGGTATAATGTTAGGTATCAATATCGGTATTGGTATCTCGGGAATGAATATATCAATTATAACTGGTATGTTATCAATTGGTATCTCATTGACTGGCGGTAGGTCGGGTGCAGTAGTATCATGTACTTCTGAGTTCAGTCTTTCACCTCTTCTAGAGAAATCTCTAGTTGCTGAACGGTCTTCTCTAATAACTCTACCATTTCTTGTTGAAACTACTTCTGTTTGAGACGCTTGCAATATACCTTGTGCAGTATACATTGCATTACCTTGTGAAGCAGGGTTGGCCATGTTGTAGAAACTTGAAGTTATTCTAAAGTCTCTTTGTCCTGTTGGGAATCGTTGAGTTGCATTGTTAGGCAATACAAATACTGCTCTTAGTCTACCATTACCATCTGTTTTACACTGTAGTGGTAAATTAGCTGCAAGTGTAAGGAAGTCCTCATCACTTGAACCTTCAACAAATGAATCGGGTGTTTGAGCATACGTTGAACTATAAGGTCTTACAAATTTGTTAACATTGATGTTATCAAAGTAGAAGTAATGGTTCGAATTTGGTTTTAAATTAGTTGCATCAACTGTAATAAGTCTTGTACGGATAAATGGTATCAATGACATTGACACAATTCTATCGTTTCTTGTCTCTACAAAATCTTCAACTACACTTGTTGAAACACCAGTTCTTGTTTGAATTTCGGGTGTGTCTGTAAGTTCTCTACTAACCTGTAGTCCAGCAATCCATTCACCACCTTGTAGTGGGTCTCCACTCCATGAACCATTTGAAGTTGCTTGTACTTCACTTGATACAGTAGATGGTTCTCCTGCCCATGTTGTTTGCCATGAGTTCCAAACTGTTCCTAATGCATTTGCATTAGTAGACATCAATGCATCGAAGTTACCTTCACGGTTAACTCTTACATCTGGCAGTCTGTCTGTGTCTTGCCAAATATCTGTATCGGGTGATAACTTAATGTTACCAATGAATGCAAATACGTGATAAGGGTTTACGTTTATTGAACGAGATGCTTTTGTTTGATTGACATAACTAACTTCACTATATGGTAAAGTAATCATATCACCAGTTCTTTGATAGTTAGATGATGCACCAAGATTCTGTGTGACACCGAAGAACTGAGTGAACGACTTAGGTCTTAACATACCTGTTTTAGTATCGATAGCACAGTTATAGTCGGGATGATTTACATCACCAATCTTGTGACCTCTAAAGTTATCTACTAGGAAGCCTGACTTGTATCTATCAAATCCTTCTGCATCTAGTATCTGTTTTGTTTGTGTGTCTTTTTCTAATAAAGAAAGAGACGTAATTCTTTCAAGGTTAGTAACCCTGTTGTTTATCTTACCGATATCCTTCATGGTATATCGTCTATGGTCGAAACTTCTTACCGATATATCACTTAACTTATTGGTATAAGGTGGTATTTTCATTTCAAACATTTGAATACAATCGTCTAATGCTGTTGGCTTAGTCGGTGATAATGCTGGTGTTCCCTGTGATATTTCGAACTTACCTTTCTTATGTAAGAATACTTTATCGATTCTTCCAACATAGAATGAGATGTTACCAGTAACAGCCGAACCACTTACTGGAACGTCTACTGAGTTAGCACCTGTTGATGTAATACCAGTTCTTGCACCCAAGAATGAACGACCACTCTCATATCCAAATGGTGCATAGTATGCTCCATTCGAATTATCCGATAAATCTACTGGTGATGATGGGTCATTATCTGTTGTTCCGAAACTTGAGGTTCCAAGAATTTGTCCTACAACTGGTCTAAAGTCCAATGCATCTGAAAGTTCATATGTTCCATCGGGTTCTAATCCACCTAAATCTACTTTGTTTGGTGAGTAAACTGGGATGTCTGAATAATCAATTGTTGAATATGAAGATACATCAAAGAAATCTCCACCACCCGATACTCTAAAGTAATCGAATACGATTAGAAGAGGCCCGTTAGGTGTTGGTTGCCCAGGCTTTAATGTTAGTTTTGATAGGTCATAATACCCATCTCTCTGACCGTTGTCAAAGAAGTATCTGTCTTTAATATCGAGTGAACCAGTTTCCAGTCCAGTTGCCAGTGGCATTGTTCCAGTTGCTAAGGATGTTTGTCCTACTACGGTTTCACTTGCAGAGAATACTTCACCATCTGTTGATTTGTAATACCAGTATGATTTGGTACCACCACCATTTTTGATGAGACATGCTCTTGCGCCCGATGTTTGTCCAATGAATGTTTCATAGTTGACAAATGTACCACTTGTTGTGGTTATAACTCCGTTAGGTGTGATTGGTGTTCCATCCACTCCTTCGTATACTGCAACAATCTTGTGTACGTCTGCAACACCAAATGATATATCTTTATCATCGTATGCAGTTCCGTAATGACCATTACTACTTCTTGGTAATGATACTTTAAGACATCTTGCTTGAGATAACGTTTTACCTCTTGCAGTAGGGGATGCTACAATAACTGTGTACGTTGCATCGATTATAGCAGTATTGTTCCCACTAGGAACGGTCAATGTTAATGTTTGTGTATTTCCACTGGTTGTAACGTTTGGTGATAGGTCTTCAATATTAATTATGTCACCAGCATTGTATCCGCCACCAATTGCTTCTCTTACTGAGATTGCAAAGTTGTCTGTAGTTCTAGAATCAAATTGTTCGCCTGCGTTAGTTACAATTTGTATACTAGTTCCACCGACTTGTTTACTTACCTGTCTTCTTACTTTTGAAGTAAGTGGAGTATGGGTCTTGACCCAATCTCTAGGGAATGAATGAATGTTTGCAGTTTGGTTTTGGTCATATAGTTTTGCACGTCTTCTGATTGCATTACCACTATATGTTGATGAACCAACAGCAGTTAAAGTTAAACTTGTTTCTGACTGTACCGAAAGTACTTGGTTTATAGTACCTGCTTGGTCTAGGAGTTTGTCCCCTTCTTTTAGTTCTTTTGCAAACTGAGTTGCAAAACCTGTAACGGTTGCTGAACCAGTTGACATTGTAACTGTTCCAGTTACGACATTGTCTAGGGTTAGTGAGATGTCTGCTTTAAATATCTCTCTTGCAACTACGTTAGGTGTTTGTAAGATTGACCTTGCACGGTCTAAGTTATAAGCTCTTATTGCAGTATTATTAGCTGCAGTAATTGTTGCAGTGTTACCTGTACCAATTGCTGTTATTGCATCTGAAGTTGTGAATACACCTTGTACATCATGCACATATAGTCCTGCTGAACTTCCACTTCCATCAATGTGATGAACTATAGCACTTGCACCACTTACACTACCAGTGACTTTATCACCTGCTACAAATGTATTTGTTTGTGTTCCAGTAATTTTAGTGAACATCTTGATATCAAATAGATATAGATTGAATACTGCATCCGTACCATATACGTCACTTGAATCAACACCACTAACATGGTCAACGTTTCTAATTCTACATGTTCCAATGTTTAAACCAGCAGACGCTGCTAAACCATCATGTAGTAATGCTGGATTGTGTGGGTCTATTACATCTGAACCAACTTCGTTACCGAACTCGGGTAGACCATGAGCATTGAATACTCTTAATTTGTTTCCTAATCTAATAGGTGCTGATACACCAGTTAGGGATTCTGTTGTTCTTGCTTTTGGAATGTTTAGAGTAGTTGTTCCAACCTTATCGATTTCATAACCTCTAACATATGCCTTGCCCGGCGATACCATGAATACAAATCTTGCTTCTTCTCCACCATTATTTTTTGTGTAGAAACCTAGATTGGTTCCATCGTCTAAATGTTGTCTCATTGATGCAGTGAATTGTGAAACTACAAAGTCTCCGTTTGCATCGAATGTTCTTCTTGCAAGAGTATTTTCTATCTCTGCATATTTTGTTTTGTCTATTTTAAGTGTGATGACACCTGCGTTAACTCTTGATAGTTCAACGAAGGATGTTCCCAATACTGAATCTAAAGTGTGTTTACCTAATGTTAGATTGAATTGTAAACGGTCAGCACCAACTGCGTTTTCGTTTGTTGTTCCCGAGGCGTTATCTTCTAGAGATGTATCAGCTGATGATGTTACTAATGTTTCAACAATGTCTAAACCCACTCTGAAAGAAGGTGAACCATTGTATTTTTCTAACATTAATGTTTGTTTTGCAACCTTGACAAAGAACCCTCTTACGAATACAATACCTTCTGATATTTCTGCAAGAGATGCTCTACCAGTTGGGGACTCTGATTTAGGTTGGACTTCGAAATCATTGTTCGATGCTGAATCAGCAGTAACAGTACCATTTGCATCATAACCAACTAACTCTAATGTTTCTGTTGCAGAGAACATGAAGTCGGCACTAGCATTAGTACCTTGTTGAACTGGTCTAACAAATAATGTTAGTTTATCTGCAGTAGTTTCTGCAGTAGATGTTACAACTTTTGCAACGACACCAGTAGTTTGACCTCTTACATACTTCTCATGAAATGATTCTCTGTATGTTTCTACTGAAGTGTCACCCGCTGAATTTGGGTTTGCAGCTTTTACTTTAACAAAGTAGATATCCATATCGATGTTCGTTTGAGCACCTTGGATAATTGTTCCCTCTTCGAAGAAATGGTCACCCATTCTTTCAATTTGGTTTTGCAATATAGATTGAGACTGAGTTAACTCCCTTGCTTGCAGAGGACGGCCCGCACGATAAAGAACTTTATGGAACTTTTTATCTTCGGAAAAATCGTCGTAATAAGGTGTTATATTTAAGTCTGTCTTCTCTGCCATAGTCTTTTAGCCTTGTATAAAATGTAAAGGGGATTACTCCCCAGTATTACATTTCAATAATTAATTTAATATCTTCTATTTGGTCTGCAGCCCTTGAAACAGCACCACGATTCTCAATGTACATGATGTTGCCAGAGTAATGTTCTACTTCGGGATGTGCAGCAGATACTGCTGAGACGGTACCAATGTTTGCACCAGCCTTATAGACTACGTCAGCATTGGCGAAGTTGAAATACCCACCTTCTGAGTTTGCAACTGGAATGTGAGATACCACTGTACCGTTTATAGAAACGATTCTTGATACTGCAGTTCCTGCTACATCTGAGCTTGAATCTGTGATAAGGTCATCGGGAGATAGACCTGTAACACTTGATAGTGTCATCTGAGAATAAGCAGTCATTGAAGTGTCTGAACCTATAATTGTTGTACCATTTTTGAATGGGTCTTGCACCAATCCAATTCTTCTAAAGTCGTTATCTGTTGGGAAGTCTCCACCACCTTCACCGAACTCAAATCTAGAGTTGATGATTATGTAGTTTCCACCTAATTCTTCTACTGGGTCTGCACCGTGTCCAATGATTGGTGATACGATTACCTTAATGACGCCTGATGAACCACCACCGATTCCACTGATACCAGCAACATCGATAGTTGCACGTCTGTATCCCGAACCTACAGTTGTTACTGTTGCATGTGTGATTGCTCCACTTGATACGTGTACTGAAACTTTACCTAGTGAACCATCTCCGTCGATTGCAACATTTGCGTATGTACCATCTGTATAACCCGAACCTGCTGAAGTTACAACGGCATGATTTGCTCCACCGTCTACTGCATCTTTTTCAACATCGTACTGTGCTGTAGAATCATCTGTTGCTACAGTTCCTAATGCACCGTTAGTACCAGTACCGTAAATCTCTGATTGAGCTCCGATTGTTTTAACTGGGATAAAGTCATTAGTTACGAATTTGATTACGTCTGAAGCAGAGATTGAGTACATATATTTCCATACATATCCTCTACCTGTTCCTGCGCCTGAATCTGCAAGTGTTAATAAGGTTGTTGAAGATGTACCAGTAGGTTTGACGCTTGAGGCAACAACAGCACCATCTGAATCTCTACCAGTTCTTATACATTTGTATACGTTGTACTCTTCTGTCATCACATAAAATCTAGAATCGTAAATATTTGAGGCACTAGTTGCAGTGGATGTGTTTGTTGCACTTACATCATGCTGATATTCGTCATAGGTTGTGTTAGTAGTCCAGTTATATCTGACTAAACCATGAGTTACGTCTGAATTAGGCACCTTCTTAAGTGCAATCATGTCTGACCATGCGTCTAACTCTTCACCAACTGAGTTTGCTGGTGCAGTAGGAACTGCATCGTTCGGCCAAGCAAATGACCTTCCTATGAATATGTATGTTGAAGAAGCGGTTTCTGCTGATGAGAAGTCTTCTTTGAATTGTTTCGCATTATGTGTACGAAACTTCTCTGTAATTATAGCTGCCATTTTAATATCTCTCCCGAAATTTTTATAATACTATTTATTAATACTATTTATAACACTAACCCGACTTAACATAAGCGGAATAGGTTAAATTTGTTCTTTTATTTGCAAAACTCTTCTCATATTCGTCCGAATATCTTCTTGGGAAGTAGTTTTCGTAGTCACTTATTCTTATACCTTCATATTTAGGTGTTTCAATTAGGACATTTCCAGTACCATTCTCTAAAACTATACCATCATGTCCTTCGAAAGTTAAGGTTCTATAGTCTGACATGTTAACTGCATGACTCAAAGTGATTTGAGTAGTACTAACTTTGGCTACAATTGTTGGAGCGGTATCTAAATTAGTTCCTAACACCTCATCTCCAACTTCAATCCTTGAATTGATTGCTGAACCGAAGTTTACCGTGGTAGAATTAACTACTGGGTTTGAAGTATGTTGTATTAATGTTCCATCTGAGTCACGATGACCTTCACCTTTCATATAGAAAGACATATCATATGACTGCTGACTTGATAACATATTTAATCGTCTTAATGTCGTTCCAAAACCATAATTCTGTTCTGAAGCTGCATAAGTTTGAGTTCTTTCTGTTACAAAATACTCTTCTTCTCTTGTTGTTGTTGCATCTTCTAGTTCCATAGAATCATTATCTTCATATTGCATGATGTCTCCTTCCTCTGCAGCGGTATTCTGTGCATGGGTAGGTTCCATTTGCATGAAGTTATGAATTTGTTCTTGAACTATCTTTGAACCATCTTCTAATACTAGTCCTTCATCTCTAAGTGTTTGGACTGAAGTCTGTACTTTACCATCCATAGAAGTTCTTGTTGGTAATGGTATAAGATTTGGTGGTGTTGATTGGTCATATACGGCACTGTTTATGTTTCCACCAATGCCTGAAATCTCTACGTGGTCTCCGTACTGGTCTGTTGGATATAAGGATACTACAGTTTCATAAATCGGAACAACCTTCGATGCTTTACCACCCATGTTGTCATGACTCGAACAGAAATAATAAAGAGTAGTTGGTGTTGAACCATCTACAATTAATTGAGTCATGTTATACAAGTCGGCTGCATTATTATGGGCATAATGTATTACACCAGTTGTGTGAAAGACTCCACCGTTATGTGTTCCTCTATCAGTTGTTGAAAATTTTAATGGGTGTGCTTTAGGTGTTGTAAAGAAGTATTGATACCCCTGTTGCATAACAAAAGCACCATTGTCATCTGCAATATCCATTACAAATTTACCACCGACCACTGTTACATTAACATGTGCATACTTCAGATTAGTATTAAGTCTAGTTGTCTTTCTTACTATTGGCGATGACTTAGAAACGATTCTTGTAATGTTTACATGTCGTTGTTGTAATCTAGTTGATACCTGTACTGGGTCTGTTATAACCATTGATGATGAGTCATCAACCTCGTCACCGTCACTATCTTGGACTCCTGTAACTCTAAGTGTATCTGTGTCAAAAACACCATCTGAAATTGGTGAACCAGCATCATTATAGAATGTTATTGGTGCATTGATTCTCGCAGCTGGAATGAATCTCTCATCATTAATCTTACTCTCTGCTCTTGATAGTTCACTGATAAACTTGGTGAGACTTGAATTTGTATAGTCTTCATGACCAAATGGAATTCCATCCTCTTGACATATGTGATGCTCTTCATAAAGTTTACCGTCTACTTTAGTCTCAAGAACCAAGTAATCTGTAAGGTATATTTGTATAATTCTTTTTGATTCTTTAGAAGTGTGTGCAAAATTGTCTCTAGAGTTTTCATTCTCTAGTAGATGTATGTTTGATGGTGTATATAAGTCATGGTCAATTGCTAATCCATCCTCAAGAGCAAGATGGTCTTGTCCATCTCTATGAGATGTTTCTAACAGGACATTGTCTGTCGGGTGCAATTGCATTATAACCATAGGCACAAATGTTGATGTGAGTGCCATTGCATTTTCGGGATTTAGGTCTTCCTCGGAAAATCTTCCATCATAGATAGCCAAGTCTGTAGATTTTACAACGTTTTCAATTGCAACTTCACCAAAGAATATATGACCAGCTGGATGTAGTAAATCTTTAACCACACTTCTCCATTTATTAATGGACTCACCAACTTTAACCACATAAGAATGTGATTGGTATCTATAGTTATCATGTATGTTGGCTGCAGAAGCATCCAACCAAGATTTGTCACCTAGGAATTGTTCTTGTATTACACCTTCACCACCAAAAGTACCACGACCATTATATGGAGTGTCAATTAATACGGTGAATGAGTCCACATTTTCGAATGCACATCTTTCGTTCTCTAAGAATGACCCTTTTAAATTTGTGTACTTAAGTACGTGTCTGTCTTGGTCATATCTAACAACGGTTGCACTTGCACCCGAGATATCACCAGTAAATTTCAAACCAGTGTTCAAATTTCCAGTTGGAGTGGTAATCAACATAGGGAATGTTGAAGTAGGACTTGCTACTGCATCTGAATTAAATCTGTTACCTTGGTTTAGTATGTTTAAACTTTCAATTGCACCAATAGTATCTGAGTATACAAATAGTTTTGCACCGTTACCTGTTGCAACATTATTGTTAACAATGATGGTTGTTGCTAGAGATGTACCACCTTTGACTAGTTTTGTATTTACAAATACACCTGTATGTGTACTGTCTCTTAGGACTGTAATTCTGTTTAAGGATGCATCTATTTCTAAAATCCTTGCAGTGGCAGTGGTACTTCCACTTTCTATCTGTTGTAATTGTTCACCTACTACCAATCCTGTTACAGATTTAGCAAAGATATGTCCGCCTGGATATGCTTTAGGAAGAGTATGGTAACCAGCACCACCGTCTGTAATTACGACTTCTCTAATTCTTCCATCGGTTGATGAATAGTTAATTACTGTACTATCTTCATAAACCATTCTGTAGTATTCGATAACAATCTCTACTACATCACCAGCATTTGTTGGTTCTGTGAATACTACTCTATCGTTTTTATGTGAGTAGTCATGAACTGTATGTGAAGTATTAGCCTTTCTTTCTATTCCATTTTTGAATACTGTTATTGAGTTATCATTGAAGAATAAACTCTTACCATGAATATCATTACCATTGAAAAGTGTTTGTCCAGCAGTTGCAATGTATTCATATTGTCCAAATGTTTCATGGTTTTCTTGGATGACCTCGTCACCTACAGAACCCAATACAGCAGCTGCACCCGAACCTCCAGTGGCAAAATTGTCAAAGACAATCATCTCTCCACCTTCGTAATTGGTTCCACCTGTTTCTATATAAATCTTTTTAACACCACCTAAAGATAGACCATTAATGGATGTTACTGCTTCTATAGTATCAGTGTCATCTTTTGCACCAAGGAAGTTAATCTTATCCCCTTGTGAGTACATGGAACCCGCGGTTCCACCTTCCATTAGAACACCGCCACCGTCTTCCCATAATAGGTCAAACTCTACAGCTTCTTGTAATAGACTGAACCCATCTTCCTGTAGTACAAGTGACCCATCTTCCAATGCCATTGCACCGTCTTCAGAATCTACTGAGATGTATGTTGCTGATGCATCATGATTTATAGAATGGACTAGACCTTGTAGAGTTGCAGTCTCGATTGTTATACCGTCTCTGTCAACTAAGTCAACTAATTTCCCAGCAGTAAATGTTCCTTTATGATTGTCTGTAATCTCTAGTGAGTATTCATCGTTTTCTACAGAAGTAACAAACACTGCTTCGATAATACTCTCTGCTTGAACTACTGTCTTGGTATCATTTTTATACTCTATTATCTTATCTGTGGCAACTGGAATGTTACCAACCTTTGTCATCTTAACATTGACTCTTCTCTTCTGAGAGTAGTTAGAATCGGATGCAAATATAGTTTCGTTATAAGGGTATCGCACCGTTGCATCTTGACCATAGATAAGTCTCATTAAGAATTTTAATGAATCTTCTGTACCCTTTTGTTGGTATAGGTCTTTGATGTTTTTGATTGTAAGTCTTTTGTTTACTGTAAGACCCAAATCGAAAGATGGTGCTAAATCTTTTTGGAAGTAGTCTAAAAACTCTTCCGTTGTATGGTCGATATCAGAATAATCTAATAGTCGATTGTTTGCGAGAATGCTATTCTCTTTGTACGATTTTACAGTAGCAGTTTGTCTACCTTGTCGTCCAGTTATGGTTTCACTTTTTGCAAAACCTGTTCCCGATATTGTTTTTATGTATAATGTTTTACCATTAATTACCGTAATCTCTGCAACTGTTTTAGTCTTAGAACCCACAATATACTCACCAACTGTAAGTGGCATTGCCAATATCTTGTTGTTGCTAGAGTCTAATTCTGCTTTGTTGTCTTGGGGGTTAGTTGCACTTTGTTCATATCTAATTTTTGACGTTTCTTCGTCGGGTGATGGTGAGACGGTAGCAGTTTCCAATAACATGGAACCTGTACCGTCTTCATTTAAAACACCATCTATGTCACTCACTACATCGAGTGTTAAGATTTCTGCTTCTAGATATTCAAAGTATGCATTGAGGAAAGCCTCAAACATTGGAGACTCTTCCTTCAAATACTCGGGAAGTAATGAAGGAAGTCTCTGACTTAGTTTATCTATAGAATATTCTTGGTGTGACATATTTTAGTTTAACCTTAACTTAAAGTTGCACCAGTAGATGAAACTACGAACCATGAAGTTCCGTTCCACATTAACAATACTGCTTCTCCACGAGTATCCAACTTAATTTGCTCTGTACTGTCAGCTGAGTAACCCCAACTTGAAACAGTAATAGCAGCTTTATAAGTTGAAGCTGGTTCTGTTGAAGCAAGAATAACTTTTAACTGACCTACGTCTGTTCCGTTATCCAAAGTGAATGCCACATCAGCACTGAATGCAGTACCATCAATGAACGTTGCAAAAGTTGATGCAAGGTTTGATGCTGTCGCTGTCAATGTTGCAATGTCATCGATTGCAATGTGTGTTGGAATGTTTTCAAACATCTGACCAATGGTCATCTTTTTGTTTACAGGAGTTCCGCCTGGATTGTCTACTATGTGCAATAAATCATCAGCACCGATTTCTGAATCAGCAACTGCTGTTAAAGCTGTTATTTTCTTGTCTGCCATTTTTATTTCTCCTAAAATTGACTAATTTATTATAAACCTCTTTCGAGGAATGCTACTCTAAGCACTGAACCTACAGTCTTAGACCACTCTATGCATAATTAATATGCCGAGGATGATGTTGATTTATAACCAACTCCAGCACTCGACTCACCACTTGCAATGGTGTCTACCTCACCTGTTACCTTAACATCTATTGGTGCAATATCAATTAGATTACCTCTACTTGCTACTACATCATTACCTGCTGGGATAACTGTGAAATCAATCGTTGAATCAGTATTACTTGTAGAAGTAATGTTGATGGCATTGATTGTTATTTTTCCATTTGGATAATCCACTGTACCAGCTGTATTGTCCAAATAAACTCTGGCACCACTTGATAAGTAGTACCTTCGGATTACACCTAAACCATCATCATCGAAATAGTGAAGGTTAGTTGCGTCTCCTTGAGTATAGAAACCTGTTGTTTGGATGATACCACCACCCACTGAATTATAACCACTGTTAGGGTTATAGAATCCATTACCAAACGAACTTGTATAACCGAGAGTTTTACCTACGATTACGTTAGTCGCTTTCTTTAATCTGATATTACATGTGTTAGATAGTATTGCACTATCTGTTTCATCGATTGCCTTAACAAGATTCGAATGTCTGAATACAGAATCGAAGTTTGCAAGGTTAGTATTATCGAATACATTAATTGCACTCGTTACAAGTGTTACCAACTCTCCGTTAGAGTATTGGGTTGCATTCTCATTGTACTTGAATATACATGTTATTAAAATTTTAACTATATCTGCATCAACAATAGTAGGTCTTACTGTCAACATGTTCAATGCATTTAGTTTTGTTTGTACTGACTTCTTCTCTGTGTCTGATAGGTAGTCTGAGTTCTTTGGTTTAAGTGCAATAAACACTTTACCATATTGTGGTGGGTCATTATCTTCTCCACCCCATACTGCAACTGCATCTGCGTTCGGGTAATACTCACTGACCTTTGCTTTGTAGTCATTCAGTGTTACCAGTCTGTTCTGAGATGTATAGAACTTTGTTGCTTTAAATTTGATTGAGTCTATAGATTCTTTCTCTGCACCACCGCCTGCCTTGACGACTCTTGTAGTTGTGATATCTGAGAATCCATTGATGTTACTAGTAATTGAGAACTTGTTCGCTCCGTCTGCGTGAGTCACATCAACAACAATGTAAGTTACTGTTATTGTATCACCATCTTTTAGAGCTGCACCTAGAACACCATCTCCGAAGTATAGTTCTACATACCCCTCTTCGTTTTCTTGAGTGTAGTATACTTTAGATGATGTAGTAATTGAAGAGATATTTGTTGACAATGCATAGGTCGATGTCACACCATTAGATGCTACTGTTACAGCAATCTGTTGTTTATCGATTCTTGGATTTGATAATACAAATTTAGGATTTGCAATCTGTGTGTCAAAGATAAATGTATCAGTTGAATAGGTTCCTTGAACTAAATTTACATCCGTGTAATTGTAAGTAGTTCCGTTCTGAGATGGTCTGACTGTTGAAGTCACAACAAAGTTATAGTTAGTTCCATCATAAACTGTTTGGAAAACTGTTCCTCTTAGTAACTGCATCGCTGCAGTAGATGGGGAAGTCCCATCTGAATTGATTACTTTAGAACATGCAACATCAATTGTTGCTACTGAAGCAGTCTCGGAAGCAGGTGTAAATCCTAAATCCTTTGCACGAGACACTACGTTCTTTCTCATCTGAGCAGAATCTAAGAATAGTTCAGAAGCTGCAATGTTAGTATTTACTGCACCAATGTGTGATGCATATGCAAGTAGGTCAATCAACACTGACATGTTAGACCCTTCAAAGTCATAATCCTTAAACTTATCTTGACCTTTGAGATACCCTTTTAGATTATCTGCAATTGCATCAAAATCTAAATCGGTTACGTTTATTTGTGAACTGTTTGTTGTTGCCATCTTATCTTGCCCTTGTTACGGTGAATGTTAAATCTTGATTCTTCACACCATCTACTATGTTATAAAAGATAGTTACGTCCATCTCGTTTCTTTCTACGTCTCCAAATCTGACTACTACGTTTGAAACTCTTGGTTCAAAAGTCTCTATCATTTCCTTTATCGTACCACGCATTCTATTAATCTTTCTATCGGTATCCAATTCGAATAACATGTTTCTAATAGAAGCACCAAAGTTTGGTTTAAATGGTCTCTCATACTTATTGGTAAGAACTATATTTCTGACTGCTCTTTTGATTGCATCTGTATCGGACTTAAGAGTGACATCACCTGTAACTGGATGAGCTCTCATACCAATATCCATATCAGAGTAAATATTTTTCGTTGCAACGGTCTTCCCGTTATTGATTATTGAATCTACCATGTATCTATTTATACTCGCTTAACATCTCTAACTTGGTTTCTTAGAAGTATATGTACCCGAACTTGAACCACCACTTACAATTGTCTTATGTTTGTGGGTTGCAAGTGTCGGAGCTGCTCCAGCCTTAGTTGAGATATCTCCAGTCGCTGCAATTGTTGAATCATTTGTTTGAGCTCCAGTGATATGAACCGTTCCGTCAACCTTTAAGTTTGTAGTCATTGTTGTTTCGGGTGAAGTCAATGTAGTATTGCCTGTGACATCTGCATTCAGTGTTCCACCTATCTGTGCATCTACGTTACCTTCGGTCACATCTAAGTTGACGTTTCCTTTTGTTACTGTTGTAAGAACATTTCCTTCTGAAACTGTTGTAGTCATGTCTCCTAGTAATACGTTTGTTGTTACGTTACCTGTATTGACATTGATAGTTACGTTACCTTTCTCTACGGTCACCTCTGCATTACCAGCGATGTAAATCTTGTCGTCCTTACATACTACTTGATAGTGGTCGTTAACTATTCGTGAAACCTCTGACCCATCGGGATGTATCTCATGGAACGTTCCCGACCTGTGATGTATGTTGAGTCTTTCTGCACCTAGTGTGTCATCAACTTCGATTAGATGACCCGACTCTGTTGCTGTTACTTTGTTGTATGGATAGACTGGTGCTTCTGCACTGTCTAAGAATCCTTCTAGGTTGTCTGATAGTTTATGTTCATATAGAGTTCCTTCTTTGGAAGTTCCTCTAGCAAAACTTGACAAATCCGAAGCATCGGTATATAATGGATAGTATGGTAAATCTTTTTCTGTAAGTTCTGTCTCTGTGATTGTAGAACCTGTTGCATCATACATTACCGTAATTTCTTTTGGAGTCTTTGGTGCAGTATCCATTGCCGTTGTTAATCCAAATCCCCTTCTAGTATCTTGTACTGGATTAGGCCCATCGGATGTATCTTTGTAATCGTCAACGGTTAATTTTCTTGGGTCATTGAACCCTCTTTCAGTTGTCCTAGTTATAAGATTATCTTGGACGGTTTCTTTGTATCCTGCTTGAGTGATTCCTGCTGTTGTTCCTAGGATGATTGGGTCTTGTTTTAAATCCCCATCTCTAAAGTAACCGAATACAGTAGAACCTTCTATCAGTCCATGTTGTGTTCCTATTCCCGAAAGACCTGCTGTGGTTGTTGGAAGGATTACTTGACACCATGGTAAATCGGGAGACGCAATGTATTGTTTGTCGTCTGTATGAATTCCGTATATACGTACACGTACCCTACCTATCATAAGAGGGTCTTGTCTGTCCTCAACTATTCCATAAAAATATTCCATTATACGTTCTTCGCTCCTTTATCAGAATCATAAGCAGATTGTGCATCCTCAATCTTCATTGTTAAACTTTCCTTGACACATTCTAAATGCATTACACCACTTCCTTCAGTCGGTTGAAAATTAACACTAAGGTCGGTTATAAGATATCTGTCATCATTTAAACTATCACCACTATTACCGTCTATGGTTTCTGCATGTGGTATGTTAAGTTTAATAACCATCCCCACTGAGATGTCTGTTCTTAATGGTATGGATACTACCATCCTATGTTGTTGTAAAATTTCCATCAATGCCTTTCTTTCTAGTTCTGCATTACTCTTACTTTTTGAACCTTGAAAGACTTCATCTGTTTCAATAGAATCTGCATTATCAAATGTATGATTAGATGTATACCCATAGTGAACTACGGAATCAAATCCCATGTTCATTGCTATGTCAACATCTAATTCCATTGAATCGGGAGACTGTCTATCATCTGTTTGGTTATGAGCGGACATAACAACTTCGGGTTCGTCGGTTATGATTAATGGGAAGCCAGAGATGTGAGCTCCTCTTTCCATAGTTTCTTTGTAATCATAAACCACGTCCTCTTGTAGTTTTCTAACTGGGTCATAGATTTTCATAGAAGACCCATATGCACCACCGATTAATCCTGCGAGAGTATCGAACTCTTGTGGTTTGTAATAAGATAGTATTCTACTGTTGAGACCGCCTGGAGCGTTTAAGTCTTTATTTTCACTGTCGGTATCGCCTGATGTTGGTTTGAATGTAAACTCAACTGGGAATTCCATACCAAACATTGAATCAACTGAACCAAATCTAAATCCACCATTGAGTGTTTGATAAAAGAACATAGAGTTTTTCCAACCCTCACTCTTTTCAGAATTAGAGGTATTGACAATGTAATCTATGAATCTATTTACCGTCCAATTAGGACAAATGAATTGATGGTTTGCTGGAGTGGTTTCTTCCCACAAGTCAAACTCATCTACTTGGAAATGGGCATCGTCTATTAATGCACTGAGTAGCATTGCACTCTTTGACCCTCTAAAGGTCTTACTTAATCTTTTCTTTTTAACAAAGAATTGTCTAGGGTCAATGAAAGATAACACATATGACTGTGTACTTTCTTTTGGTCTTTGTACGTTCTCTACTTTATAAATTCTGAAGGTCTTATCTATAGTAAATTCTTTTGCAGCTTCTTCATCGAAACCTTCTTTCTGTTTAATGGATATACGGATGAATTCTTGACCTGTAAATCTGTAGTTCTTTAATAGTCCTAGACCATCAATAACGGATGCTTGACCCGAACAAAACTTTGAGTAGATTGATTCATATAAGGTAACCCCTACAGTCGTTGCGTCGACAACTACTGTCTCACCAAATTGGTTTATAATTGTGAATGCTTCGAGGGTAAACCCCCCTGCTACGAAATTACCTGTCGCCATTACGAACTCATTACTCTATCAAACTCTTGTACTACTCTTCTTATATACTCGGGTCTGATAATCTTTATTAGTCTCTTCTTCTCATTTTTGTCGAACTCATCCTGCCATAGAGTTACAGACGAGAACCCACTTGCAAAGGTGTTTCTTATTAACCCATCTGCATTTTTATAATATGCAATACCATCAATCTGATTGATAGCATCTTGGACTGTTGATGACTTATTAGATATTGAACCAGTAATAGTATCACCACCTGTGAAAGGTAACACACCTGTAACACCCATACGGCTATATGTAGGTTGCACTTTGATGACGTTTCCTGTATTACCATCTCCAGCAGTAATGGTTTCTCCTAATAGGTACTTACTTGTCTGAGATATCATCGATGAGGTATCTGCAAACGTCAACCATTGGCCTGGATATTTTTGTTTTAAATATGTCTCGAAGGTCTGTGTATCTTTATGCCAATCGAAGTAGGATTCCATTTCATTAACTAATAGGAATGTCCAATGAAGGTCACCGTTACCGTACAACTTAGTTGCAACTACATCGGGCCGTTCACCATCTTCCAATTCGTAGAACTCATAATTGACAATTTGATTAACTGCATTTTGTTCTATAGAAGACTTTCTAAAAAAGTCTTTGATTGTAATCCATTTACCATTACTAAGTTTGTATTGAGTTGTAGGAAAATTCTTAAAATATTCGTTTGCCATTCTTAACCACCGCCTGGTTTGTTAGGTTTTTGAGACATTGCAACGGTATCTGACCTTCTACTTGCAAGTGACTTATTACCTTCACCAATAGTCTTATCTGCATATGAATTTTTAGATATCTGCTGATAGTTCTCTTGAGTGAGTATTTTTATTTCTGTGAAACTTATTGACATAGATGTTGAGATTGGGTATCCATCTTCGAATAACTTAGTTGAATGTTTGACTGTTACATTTGTACAAACCATAGGTAGGAAGTCATCGAATCTCATTGCGATTGGGCCTTCCCAAGCAACATCAAAAATATTAGGATAATTGAAATAGTTTTCTACTGCAGTTTCCCCTTCAGCATTACTATATGTATCGGGTAGCATTGCAGTCTTGAATGCCCATATGATATCCTGTACTGCTTTTGCTTCCTGTGTATTTCTAGGATAGAATTGGTAATCAAAACTAAAGTCTCTGAAAGGAACTCCTTCAAACATCTGTTCTTCCATAGGGTTGATTGCTCTACCAGCAAGGAAGTTTGATGCATCACCAACAACCATTGTTGCAAGGGATTGCAGTCCAGTCTGAATTGCACCTTCTAATGCAGTACCAGTCGCTTGCATTGTTGAACCGTCCATCTTACCATTAAAGGAATCTTTTATTTCTAAGACACCTCTGATACCAGCACCAATACCAGTTTTAGCATAAGAGGCCTCAACCTTATCATCCATTTCTTCTGGCACGTATAATGCAATCACTGCTTTCTCTGTGGAAAGTAGATTCTTATTGTTTGCACCTTCTCTTGCTGTTCTTGGTCTAGTAGTAAAGACGATGAAGTTTTCCACACCGTCACCAATTGGATATTGCATTTCCCTTACTGTAGTCGCAGGGGACATCTTAGCATACTTTTTAGTGTTTCTAGTTTCTTGACTTTTACTTAGACTGTTCCTTCTTGCATTCAAAGTCTGATTTGCTTTTTCAGCTTGTTGTTTAAGTACGTCTGCTTTGGCGTCTGTCAAACCCTCAAAGTCTTTTATATCGTATCCAGTTCCAGTAAGTTTTGCTTGTATTCCTTTTAGGGATTTAACGGCACTCTTTGCTTGGTTTACTTTGTTCAGTATCTTGTTGATATTCGGCATTCGAAATCCCTATAAATAGTTATATTAATTATGGTTACTGTTATTTATGGCATATTCGGGTAAGTTTAAACCAAAGAACTACAAAAAATATAGAGGAGACCCTACTAAAATCTTTTATAGGTCGTTGTGGGAGCGTAGATTCATGGTTTACTGTGATGAAAACAGCAATATCCTTGAATGGGGAAGTGAAGAAATCATAATCCCCTACATTTCTCCCTTAGACAAACGAGCTCATAGGTATTTTCCCGACTTTTACATAAAGTATGTGAACGCACAAGGTAAAATACTCCGTGAAATCATAGAAGTGAAACCAAAACGACAAACTAAACCCCCCAAGATGCCTAAAAGAAAAACTCAAAGGTACTATAAAGAGGTTGCAACCTACGTTGTCAACGAAGCAAAGTTTAAAGCTGCAGAAAGTTTCTGCAAAGATAGGAAACTAGGTTTTAGAATACTAACCGAAGACCATTTACTCCCAAAGAAGGTAAAAAAATGAAGAAATTATATGTATTTGATTTAGATGGAGTCTTGATTGACTCAAAAGCAAACATGGAACTGGCATTCAACAAGTTAGACACTGGTAAACCTTTTGAGGATACCACTAATACGTTCCCAAGTTACTTTAAACACATCGGTAAACCGTTTAAAGATATCTTAACTGAGATGGGTATACTTACTGACCAAGATGAGTTGATGAGAAGGTACAATAGATACTCTGCAGCGAACTCTAAGTTGATAAAGTTTTACGATGGGGTGGAAGAACACCTTCAATCTTTAGAGCGTGACGGTAAGAAATTAGCCGTGGTAACTTCGAAGTCGGAATCACGAGCAAATGCTATTCTCGCTGAGATTAACGTCAATTTTGAAATCATATGTTGTCCCACTGAAGGATTGAGAGGCAAACCATCCCCCGACCAACTACTGTATACCCTTGCATATTGTAACACTGACCCAAAGGATGCAGTCTATGTTGGTGACATGCAAGTAGATATGGATTGTGCAAACAGAGCGGGAGTGGATTTCATTTACGCAGAATATGGTTATGGAGATATAGAGTCATGTTGGAACAGAGCAGAATGCATACAGTCGGTTTAATCCCAGCACGTTGGGGTTCATCTAGGTTCGAGGGTAAACCCCTTGCAATCATATGTGGGGAGTCGATGATTAAAAGAACGTATGACCGTGCATCCGCTTCAAAGAGACTAGACCAAATTTATGTAGTTACGGATGATAAGAGAATTGAAAATCATTGTAGTCTATTCAACATTCCTGTAATGAGAGTGGATGATGATTGTGCAACTGGAACAGATAGATGTGCAATTGCATCTCAAAAGATTGATGCCGATATCTATGTTAACATACAAGGTGACGAACCTTTGATTGACCCCGAAGCAATCGATAGACTATGTGACTACTTCAAACCCGAAATCGGTGTGGCAAATGCATACGTTACAATCGACAAACCATATAAGGTCATGGACAACGATGTAGTGAAGGTTGTCTTTGATACAAACCATTGTGCAATGTATTACTCACGTCATGGTATACCTTTCCCACGAGGAGTAGGTGGTGCCTGTCATCAACAACTAGGATTGTATGCATTCACTAAGGAACGTCTCGAACAATTCAGTTCATTACCTATGCAGACTTTAGAGAAAGCAGAGAGTGTTGAAATGTTGAGATTCCTTGAACATGGTCACAAAGTATTGATGGTCTATGTAGATGATGATGGTCTATCAGTCGATACCCCTAAAGATATTACATTAGTAGAGGAAAGAATAAATGGTTATAACTAGTGGCCTACGAGAAGCCTTCGAAAATAAATCTAGGGTATCAATACCAAAGATAGCGACACTGGGTGAATGTAAACATTGGCATCCTTATCACCCGAAGTCGTTTGGTAAGAATCTCTTGTCATTTATCCATCATGAGAATGTTTCTGAGAACAAGACCAATGAAGATGCATTACGAAACGAAGCACAGAAATTAGTTTGGTTAATAGACCAATACAAAACAGTCGGATTCTATTCCACACCACAAGCATGGATTAAACCGAATGGTAAGTGGAGAGTACATCCAGGCTCCGTTCGTGTAAATGCTATGATACAATGTAAAGCCTATGAAACAAAATTCATTGTTTGGGATGACTCAAACTATCTCCCCGACAATAAACAAATTACTTATGATGACTGGGTAAACGAATTCCCAATCCCCGAAGGTAGAACAAGCCAGTGCTTTGATGTCGAGGGTATGATTGAATTTCATATATCCGAAGACCGTGCCGAGATGTATGATTACTATAAAGAGTTGAGAGACTTATATGATGGTAAGAGACCTAGACTGTTTGGAACTTGTGATGAGAGTATCAAACATTTGTTTGATGATGATGGTAAGGTTGAAGTCAATGGACACATCACTGAAGATGACTTAGGGTCATTCTTGGAATTGACGCCAATTAATCGTAAAGTAATAGAAACAAATTTCACGATTGTTGCGTAAAAAGTATAAATAGTTCTATGGTATCAAAAGTATTACTATCAGCTGTTGCAAAACTACTACCCGAGGCAATTGAAGCGGGAACAGAGGATAGTCTAGAATGGTTCAGACGGAACATAAGAGATATCAGACTTAGGCCTGATATGGTTATGAGTAGTCTAAGTGGTAGTGGTGTTACTGGTTCACAAATGAAACAAGGTAAAGTATACATGTTTCATTATGATGCTAAACATCAAGATACCTTACCATACTGGGATAAGTATCCGATAGTAATTCCTATTGATAGATACAAGGATGGATTTTTAGGAATCAATGTACATTACATCTCTCCAGCAATGAGAGTTGTATTACTGAAACCGTTACTAGAACAATTGAGAAGTAACTCAATTGAAGGTGATGGAGATAGTAGATTGGATGTTGATTATAATATAATAGAAGCCAATAGTGATTTAAGGTTTGCAAAACCATGTATCAAGAGATACTTAACATCACATGTAGGTGCAAGGATAGTAGAAGTTCCATATGAGAACTGGGAAGCAATTATGATGTTACCACTGGCAAAATTTAATGTCCATGCAAACACTGTATATAAAGATAGTAGAAGGAAAGTATTATGAGTATAGAAGCATTTAAAGCAAATTTCGATTCTGGCGCAAAAGCAAACATGTTCGATGTTACACTCTTGGGGCCATTGCAAGCGTTTCAATTTACGCAAGATGCAATGCTTCGTTGTAGAAGTGTATCTGTAAATGGTTCATCAATGGGTACGAACACAAGGAATCAATACAATTCGGGATACGAGATTCCCGACGGAACTGTAGACCAAGGTGGAACGGTTGACCTCTCGTTTCTATGTGACTCATCATTTGTTGACCGTGCTTTAATCGAGGCATGGCACCAATACATTTTTACTGCAGAGTACAAAGGGCCCGAAGGTGGTACAATGGGTTCTGCACAAATACCAGTTATGAAATACTTAGATGATTATACAGGAAAAATGGAAGTGTTTACATTAAACAAAGCTGCACAACCAACTATGAAGATGGAGTACTTTGATATATACCCTGTCTCTTTTGAATCACTGGATATGTCTGCTGATAGTGATTCACTATTAGAAATCTCTGTATCATTTCAATTCAGACATCATGAAACAACTTATTTACCACCTTCGGAAGCAAGAACTCCTTATGAACCAATAAAGGAACCTTCTAAGAGACAACAAGTATTATCAAATATCAACTCTTCGTCTACCATAAATAGTGGTAGGAAAGTGTTAGATACTGTCCTCGGCGGATTAAATGTCGGTGGCAGATTTAATAAAAAACTGGGTGGTTACTTTAAAAAGTTATCAGCCCTTGACACTGCTGGAACACGAGTGCAAAATCTTTCGGGTGGAGTATCTCGACAAGATTTAGCAAAACGAATGGCAGCTGCCAACAAACTTAATCCGTTTGGTGGTATTTAAAATTTTAATTATGGAGTATAATTATGGCATTACCAATTCAGGCAACACCCACATACAAATGTGACCTGCCCTCAACTGGTGCTGAAGTAAAATTCAGACCGTTCCTAGTAAAGGAACAAAAAATTCTTGTGATTGCACAAGAAAGTGAAGACCCTTCAACTACACTTAGTGCAGTTAAGGATTTAATTAATAATGTAACGTTTGATAAAGTCAATGCGAATGAATTGACTATGTTTGACTTAGAGTATTTGTTCTGTAAAATCAGAGCAAAGTCTGTAGGTGAAACCGTTCCCTTGAAGATGGCTTGTATGGTCACCGACTGTAAGGGAAGTGGAGAGACGGTAGTTAACTTAGATGAACTAACAGTAACAGAAAGTACTAGTGGTGACCCTAAGATAATGATATCCGATGAAGTTGGAATTGTATTAAGATACCCAACTGTTAAGGATATGGAAAAGATAACTACTGCAACGGAAGCAGAACAATCGATAGAAGTTCTTAAAGCATCAATTACACAAATCTTTGATGCAGAGAATATCTATGAAGAGGCTGATATGTCAGCTGACGACAAAGCAGAGTTTGTGGAGAATTTAACCTTTCCACAAATCGAGAAGTTGAGTGCATTCTTTATGGGCATGCCCAAACTTCAAGGTAAAATAGGCTATACGTGTAACACATGTGGTAAGCAGAATGAAAGAATATTGGAAGGACTACAAAGTTTTTTTTAATAACCCTTTCTCACGAGTCGGTGTTTAATTACTATAACACCAACTTTCAACTAATGCAACACCACAAATATTCGTTAGATGAATTAGATACTATGATACCTTGGGAAAGGGAAGTCTACATCAAATTGCTAATGCAACATCTTGAAGAAGAACGTGAACGTCAGAAGCAGGAACAGGCTAGGAACAGATAGATTAACAGATTAAATTAGAGGACACACTAATGAGCGATATGGAAAAATTTCAAGGCGACATGAGTCGTAACGAAGTCGAAATTGATTTGAAGAAATTCATGAGCATGGTTACTGAGATTGGTGACTTAAAACAAGAAATATTCGAATTAACAAACGAAGATAGAAAGAACCCTTGGCAGAAATGGGTATTTGCAGCCAAGACAATTGATGCATGGAGAGTAATACCTCGTGCATTCCTAGGTATATACATGTACCTACTATACTATGCAACATTTTGGTTTATGGAACTGCCTGAACCATCACTAGAACAATCGGGATTGATTTCCGTATTGGTTGGTGCTGGAGCAGCTTGGTTCGGATTGTACACATCAAGTGCATCCAAAGAACATGGTGATTCAAACCCTAACTAGGAAATAACAAATGGCCGTAGATAACGCAGAAATAAAGAATTTCACACAAGGTTTAATTGGAAGCTTAAACAGGGTAACAACTGGTTTTGCTTTCAAGCAGTCGGGTGAAATAATTAAAGCAAACGAGAGAATGAAAGATTCGCAAGAAAGACTTGCTCGTAGGCAATCTGCACATCAAGATAAGGTCGTCACACAACAAGAGAAGTATGAAAAGTCTCGTGAGAAGATTCAAGTAAAACACGCTAGCAATCAAACACAACGTGACATTGAATTATTCAAATTAGACAATCGAAGAAATGCATCTACCAAAGAATTAGTAGATGACTTTGATACTTTCAAAAAATCGTTACAAGACGGTGTTGACTTAGAGAAGGAACATATCACTAACCTCAAATCTGAAGGTAGTATGAATAGTGGCTTCGATGGTATGTCTGCTGGTCTTGATAACATGACCAAAGGTATTGAAGGTTTAACATTCGGAATCGTCGACTTAAGTGGTGGTACTAGTAAACTAACAAATTTCTTTAAAGGATTAATTTCTTTAGGTGCTGGTCTCATAGGATTCTTAGGAAGTCTTGGTGAAACTATTGTAATGTTAACAGACCATATGGGGGTATTCGAGAGAAAGACCACTATAACAAGGAAGGTTAATACTGAACAGATGGGCGGAGGAGGCGGTGATGGTGGTGGAGCTAAATTTACTTCATCTCCTATGGGTTCTGGCGATATGTTGGGAGGCCGACAAATTGATGCCACTGCAGTAGATACAATTTCTTCTGCATCGATTCAATCATCTCAAAAGTTTTCGGAAAACGTCATTGGTAAAGCAACAGCATCCATTGGAAAAGGTTTTAAGAATATCGGGAATGCACTTAATCCTAAAACTATTGCTGGTCAATTTGCCGATGCAAGTAAGGGATTAAAAAGTGGTATCAGTGACATCATCCACTTGACTCCATCTAACAAGTTTGACAAAGATGGTCAAGGGCAATTGGATATGGAGATGGGCCCTCCACAAAATCCGATGTATATGAACGACTCTGTACCAAAGGAAGCAGCTGCTGGTATAACCGATATGTTGAATGGGGTTAAGAATGCTCTTATAAGTGTAATACCCAAACAGATTGGAGGCAGTGCCACAATAGGTGGAGATAAGAACACCTCAGAATTCGGCCCAGTCATGCCAGCTAAAAACGAAGCTCGTGACATGATGAATGAAAATTTCGACCAAATGAAAGGTCATGCTGAAAACTATAAAAATTTACTGACAATGGAAGGTTCTTCGTTCGACAAACTTAGGAACGCTGGTTCAAAGTCCTTGCAGAAGTATGGGGAAACTGTTAATGGATTCTTCAGTAGTATTGGAGAGATGGGTAAGTCTACCAAGAAAATGGTAATGTCAATGAAGATGTTTGGTGGAGATGGATTAGTCTTGAGCGCAGGTTTGAAATCATTCGGTGTGAGTGCAAAGAGAGTCTTAATGTCAGCATTGAAATTCATTCCTGCTGTATTAGGATTTGTTGTTGCAACCACTATGTTTGCAGTTTCAATGATTGTAGCATCCTTACCATTCATTGCAATGGGGTTATTAATTGCACTTGGAGTTGCACTACTAGTTGCAGCGGTGGTTGCAGTATTCAATAAGTTCCCTATCATAGGTGAGACTTTAAAGAGCGTGTTTGGATTTGTATTCGATGTTATTACGAGCATAGTTAGTAACATCATGGATGTCTTTGGTAATATGTGGCAAGCAGTAAAAGATGTCTTCGGTGGATTCTTTGATATGTTCTCAGCTGCATTCCAAGGGGACTTTGGTGGTGTTGTAGATGGGTTCTTTAAAATAGTCACAGGAATATTTGACTTCATGTTCGCACCACTTAGAAAGATTGGTTCACTTGTAGGTGACTTCGTTGAAAGTCTTCTACCCGAATGGGCAGCCAATATGCTTACTGGAAGGGGTACTGAATCTGCAGAAGAAAGTGGTCTCTACAATAGAAACAGTTTATTATTCTCTACAATAGATGA
>Ga0209383_1000024_pt1 | contig 112331 bp, 84 predicted proteins | sample CoawatmetaG02DNA_FD_187510 | JGI IMG/M metagenome (GOLD analysis project Ga0209383, IMG submission 187510) | Marine microbial communities from the West Antarctic Peninsula - Coastal water metaG029-DNA (SPAdes) (version 2) | ecosystem: Environmental > Aquatic > Marine > Coastal ...
TATAGATAATGAGACAGATTGTTCTTGATACCGAAACCACTGGCTTAGAAACTTCTCAAGACCATCGAATTATTGAAATTGGGTGTGTTGAAATGGTCGACCGAAAGTTGACGGGCCGCCATTACCACCAATATGTAAATCCTCAGCGTAAGGTAGATGAAGGCGCAATGGAGGTGCATGGCATTACTGATCAATTCCTCGAAGATAAGCCTCTCTTTGAAGCCATAGTCTCCGATTTCTTTGCGTTTTTAGATGGTGCCGAATTAATCATTCACAATGCATCTTTTGATATTGGTTTTATTAATCACGAGTCTAAAAAATTGCGTGGCAAGCACCAGCCCTTAGAGTCCAAGTGTAGGGTTATTGATACTCTCGCCCTTGCACGCCAGAGGCACCCGGGACAAAAAAATAATCTAGATGCCTTATGTAAGCGATATGGCGTGGATAACTCTCAGCGTCAACTGCATGGTGCTTTGTTGGATGCGGAGATTTTAGCGGATGTGTATCTACTAATGACGGGAGGTCAGGTTAATTTAAACATTAATGATCAGTCAGACTCTGATAGTGGTGAAATGAACAAAACCTCGATCATTCGACGACTTCCTGAAGATCGCCCCCCGCTGAGGGTTGTTAAGGCTTCCGATGAAGAAATAGTCAGTCATGAGAAAAAGTTATCTGCCATCGTGGATATAGCGGGCCAATGTGTCTGGCAAGGTTCTGGCGAATAGCGCTTTTTTATGCAGGATCTGAATCCTATGAATTTTCCGGCTAAGCTGCCATTGACGTCGAGGCAACTTGGGCAGTTAAAGCAAGAGCTCATCGTGTGCGTGCCAAGTTCAGACTTGTTTCGTTTGACCAAGCGTGCGGGTCGATTTGCCCCATCAAGTGTTAACGATGAAGCAACGTCTAAAGAATGGAAAAGCTTTCAAGATGCCGTGACGCGCGCTCACGAAAAGGTTTTATCGCGGCAACAAAATATCCCAAAGATTCGTTTCCCTGATTTACCTGTTAGTGCTCGCTCTGAAGAAATCAGACGGCTGATTGAAGACAGTCAAGTGGTTATCATCGCGGGAGAAACAGGATCAGGTAAAACCACTCAAATCCCTAAGATATGCCTTCAGGCTGGAAGAGGTGTGAAGGGTATTATCGGCCATACTCAACCGCGCCGAATTGCAGCGCGCACCGTGGCAAATCGTATCGCAGAAGAACTGGAGTCTCCTCTGGGCAAGGCCGTTGGGTATAAGGTTCGTTTTTCTGATCAAACATCGCCGGATAGTTACATTAAGTTAATGACAGACGGTATTTTATTGGCAGAAATACAGCAGGACAGGTTTCTCAGTAAATACGATACTTTGATTATAGATGAGGCTCATGAGCGTAGTTTAAATATTGACTTTTTACTCGGCTACCTAAAAACGCTGTTGGTACAGCGAAAAGATCTAAAATTGATTATTACCTCGGCGACTATCGACATACAAAAGTTCTCAGCTCATTTTAACGATGCGCCTATCGTTGAAGTGTCAGGTAGGACTTACCCAGTTGATATTATATATAGCGATTTAGATATTTTAGAGGGCGATCGAAATCAACAAATAGTTGATTGTTTGCGCAACATTCAAGATACGCAAGAACAGGGCGATGTCCTGGTTTTCCTCAGTGGCGAGAGAGAAATTCGTGAGGCGAGTCTAGCGCTTAGGCGTGCCCAATTCCCCAATACAGAAATAGCCCCTCTTTATGCTAGATTAAGCCTGGCCGAGCAAAGTAAGATCTTTTCGCCACACAAGGGTAGGCGCGTTATTTTGAGCACGAATGTGGCTGAAACCTCCATTACAGTGCCAGGCATTCGCTATGTCATCGATACAGGTCGTGCCAGAGTCTCTCGTTATAGTTTTAGAACAAAGGTTCAGAGACTTCCCATAGAGGCTATATCGCAGGCTAGTGCCAATCAGCGTGCTGGACGCTGCGGGCGAGTCAGTGATGGGGTATGTTTCAGGTTGTACCGTCAGGATGATTTTGACGGACGCCCTGAGTTTACTGATCCAGAGATAGTTCGTACAAATTTAGCCGCAGTCATTTTACAGATGTTGCAACTGCGGCTGGGCGATATCAGGGATTTCCCCTTCATTGATCCGCCCGATAGTCGTTTGATAAACGATGGTTATAAACTCTTAGAGGAACTCCAGGCCGTCACAGCGGATGGTAACTTGACCGCGATGGGTAAGAAGCTAGTGACATTGCCGGTAGATCCACGATTTGCACGAATGATCGTAGAGTCTGACAAGAACGGATCTTTGAATGAATTGGTCGTTATTACCAGTGGATTGAGCATTCAAGATCCTCGAGAACGACCTGGAGATAAACAGCAGGCGGCTGACCAAGCTCATAAGCAATGGGCAGATCAAGATTCTGATTTTGTGTCACTACTCAACTTGTGGAATCACTTCGAAGAGAAACGTAGGGATCTTTCCACGAATCAATATAGTAAATATTGCCGGTCTCAGTATGTATCATTTATCAGAATGAGAGAGTGGCGTGATTTACATCATCAGCTTCACAGCGCATGTAGAGCTCTGTCTCTAAAAGAGAATCAGCAGCCTGCAGATTACGCTAGCGTGCATAGGTCGTTGCTGTCTGGTCTGCTGGGGCAAATTGGTATTCGAGAGGAAAAGTGGGAATTTTTAGGGACTAGAAATCGTAAGTTTTTCATTTTCCCCGGATCTGGACTTAGTAAGAAACCACCAAAATGGGTTATGGCTGGATCCTTAATGGAGACCACCAAGCAATATGCCTTAAATGCTGCAAAAATTGATTCTGCTTGGCTTGAAAGCCTCGCTGCACACTTAGTTAAGAAAACCCATAGCGAGCCCTTTTATCATCATAAATCGGGTCAAGTAATGGCCAGTGAACGCCAAACCTTATTTGGTTTGTCCATTGTCGAGGGAAAAAAGGTCGTATATGGCAATATAAACGCTTCTGAGGCGAGAAAGGTATTTATACAGCAAGCTCTAGTGGAAGAGGGGTATCGCGGTAAGGGGGCATTTCATGCGCACAACCACGCGCTAGTGTCAGAGCTTCAAGCGTTAGAGGATCGTTTTAGACGCAGAGATCTCCTCGCAGAACAAATGGTCATTTTCAGCCATTATGACGAGCGAGTTCCGGCGACTGTGTGCAATCTCCCAGCCTTTGAAAAATGGCGTAAAACAGCTGAAAAAACAGACTCAAAACTACTTTTCATGAGCAAAGAATATTTACTTTTACGGGGGTTGTCCGACAGTGAAGAGGCGCAATTTCCTGAGGTGATACTCCATGAAGGGTTTGAGTTTGATTTGCGCTACCACTTTGAACCTGGTCACCCAGAGGATGGCATCAATCTATTGATACCCTTAGCAATACTGCATCAATTACCGCACTACCTTTTCCAATGGTTGGTTCCCGGGATGTTGCGAGATAAGTGTATTGCATTGATTAAGGGTCTACCTAAACAGATCCGTAGGCAGTTTGTTCCTGTTCCAGATTATGTGGACAAGATTCTGCTCAACGTTAGCGCTCAAGACAGGCCTCTGACTGTCGTGTTGAGTGAACAATTGCAGCGATTGACTGGAATAAAAGTTGAAGAAGCTTCCTGGAATTCGAAAAATCTTGATAACTGGTATCAGATGAACTTTGTATTGCAGAACGACAAGGACCAGTTAATTGCAATGGCCCGAAGCTTGCACCGGCTACAGGGAGACTTCAAACAACAGATTAAGCAAAGTTTAGGTCGACCATCAGAGCAGTCTATTGCGCGAAAAGGCGTTCTGGAATGGGATTTTGACCAGTTGCCTGTTGAAGTAGAGCTACCTCGCGGCGATATGACTATTAAGGCGTGGCCCGCACTCCAAGATAATGGTGAATCTGCCTCTATAGAGCTGGTGGATAATCCTTTGGTGGCCCAGCAAATATCTCGGCATGGACAGCTTAGACTGGCTTTGCTCAAAGGTAAGGAGCAACATAAATACCTGTCGAAGAACCTCTTAAGAGGTGAAGAACTTGCTCTTAAAGCAGCGGGCTTAGGTCCTCGAGAGGAAATAGTTACAGCTATTATCGAAGCGAGTTTTCAGCAGGCTATATTTGCAAGCGGGGTTGTTATCCGCGATAGAGATAATTTTGAAAATAGTTTCTCTACAGGAATTTCACATGTAGTTGATATTGCACAGCGGCATGCAGTGCAGATTGGTAGCGTTCTGGCTGAATTACACGAACAACAAAAGCGCTTGCGAGGGCTTGATTCATTGGCTGTTGATACGCAGCTTGATATAGCCTCTCAGGTGAGTTGGCTATTTTCCAGTGACACTCTGCGCAGAGTGAAACCCGAGAACACGCAGCAATATCCACGGTTTGTGAAGGGAATCAGTATACGAATCGATAAGCTCACTTCTCAAGTCGCCAAAGATCGAGAGCACATAATAGACTTGCGCTTGTTTGCTGATGGCGTTGAGGGGTTGCGAGAAAAACAGCAACTACTTACCTCAGATTTAGCCGATTCATTATTAGATTTTCAGTGGTTGTTAGAAGAATACCGGATCTCCTTATTTGCTCAGCAACTAAAAACGCGAGTGCCGGTTTCAGCAAAGCGCTTAGGTAAGCGTTGGTCGGATATCTTAGACCAGTTAAAAATACTTTTGCCTGATTATCACTAGTCGGCTTATCGATTTGTTAGGGGGAATCAAGTCATGAGCTAGTATAAACATCTCGTTAAAAAGGTAGCTGCCATTGGTTGTTTTTTTTATGGTGGGTGAAACACTCCGATGACCAATGCGAAGAAAAATCGTCGTTTAGCCTGTGTGTCCGCTCTATTCAATAGTGTACCTAGGACGTCAGTGCTAGTAGAATGGCGACAAGACTAACCGCAAAACTTGCCCATTTAGGAAATTTACAGAAAAGATATGTTTAAATTAGTAACAATTATTACTCTGCTTTTTGCATCGATGACTGCATTAGCTGAAGAGGTAGAAAATCCTGATCCGCTAGAGGGTTTGAACCGTGGCGTTTGGGACTTTAATGAAACGGTCATTAATAGTGTCGCACGACCCGTGGTTGATATATACGAAACAGTGACGCCAACGCCAATCCATAACGGCATAGTGAATTTTTTCGGTAATCTTAATGAGATTCCAAATGCGGCTAACAGCTTGTTGCAGGGTAAAGTGAAACAGGCAGCCAATGACACGGGTAGATTCTTGATTAATACAACCCTTGGTTTGGGTGGTCTGTTCGATTTCGCCTCAAAGGTAGGTTTACACGTTGGAGATGGGGAAGATTTTGGCCAAACACTCGCTGTGTGGGGGGTTGGGCAGGGCCCTTATCTAATGCTGCCTTTTTTAGGGCCGACAACATTCCGTGATGCTCCAGCAGACTTTATTGACAGCTTTCTAGATCCTTTCTCATATTCGGATAAATTGGCGCTGCGGGTTGGTATGAAAGGGATGAGTGTGATCGCTGAGAACGGTTCTTATCTAGATCAATTAGATGTTATTTCTGGTGATAAATATCTTTTTATTCGGGATGTATATCTGCAAAATAGAGAGTATGTTATCAGTGACGGAGCCATTGAAGATGATTTTGGTGACTTAGATGATTATTAGTGACACTTAAATCGTTATAACGGTTTAGTCAAACGTACAAAAGTTAGATAGCTATAGGGCTATAAAGATTATAAGAAAATGAAAAGTCGGATGTACCATGACTGCAATTAATAGCCCCGTTATTCTCGTCGGCGATAATACGATTAGGCTTAATACTCTCCAAGAAGCTGTCCAAAGCTGCGACAGATCCTGTGTCCTTGTGCCTGACATAGCGGCGTTAGTGTCTGCCTGTGAAGATTCTGTTTCTCAATTGGTTGTGTTAGTTTCTTCAGATTCGTCTGGCGAAATACTTGATCAAGATAATATTTTAAAAGCACTTTTGTCTAAATACCTCGTGGTAGTTTATTTAGATTCGCCCTCCGTGGAAACGGTAGTCAGTTATTTTCGATATGGCGCATCAGATGTTTGGTTTGATGGGGCGTCTCAAAAAGATATTTTTGAATCGCTCTCCCGAAGCCAAGATATTGCTGTTACTCGTATCCAACGTCATGAATACAGCGGTGATTTAGAGAAAACCAACCTAGAGCTTCAAGAAAGCGTACGACTTCTCAGGCAAGATCAGATTGCGGGACTTGAAGTGCAAAAAAGCCTAATGCCTGAAAGTCCTTTGACGTTTGGTGATTATGAAATATCACATTCGGTCACGCCTTCGCTTTATCTCAGTGGTGACTTTATTGGCTATAACTTTGTCTTGGGACGTTATTTGCTGTTTTATTTCGCAGATGTGTCTGGGCATGGGTCCGCATCTGCTTTTGTGACTGTGCTGTTACGTTTTATGATTGGGCGAGTTATTCGTCGTCATATTACCGAAAATGATCATGCGGCGCTTAGGGCTGCTCCAGAAGGTCTTTTAGAGCACATTAATAATCAAATTTTGGCGACAGGCTTGGGCAAGCATTTGACAGTGGTGGCAGGCTGTTTAGATACCGAGACCAGCACATTACGGTATGTTGTAGGTGCTCAACTACCCAGGCCGATTATGATCGTGGAAGGCAAAGCAGACTATTTACCCGGCAAGGGCAAGCCGGTGGGTATATTTGAAGATGCGGTTTGGGATGTGGAGGAAATACAGCTACCAGAAAGGTGCGCCGTAGTGCTTTTGTCTGACGGAGTTTTTGAGTTGGTGCCTGATAAAGAGTTAATCGACAAAGAGAAAACCTTGCTGCAATTTTTGGGTACTAGTTCAAACACGATTGAAAATTTGAAAGATGCGCTGGCAGTTGATTTTATTGAGGCCCCCCAAGATGATGTATCGATGTTGTTACTGACAAGAGGGATGTAGAGTGAATCCTGGCAAAATTCTTGTAGCAGACAGCATGGGCGATTACCTCCTTAAGCTTTCTGGCGATGTGAGGGTGACACTGTGCGGAACGTTAAATCGGCATATTGAGACTATTTTTGGCAGTAAAAATGTTAAGCAAGTCGTTGTTGATATGTTAGATGCCGATTGCCTAGATAGTACTACGCTAGGGCTACTTGCAAAATTGGGGCTTCACTGTCGCAAGCAATACGGCATTAACCTTCAAGTTTTTTGCGAAAATGCGAGTATTCTTCGCACCTTGGAGCACATGAGTTTTGACGAGATTTTCGATATCTTTCAAGATGTTCCTGAAGTAAAAGAACATATAAATTTGCACAATATTGGCATCGAAAACGTAGCCGTTGATGATATTCGGCGCCAAGTTTTGGAAGCCCATAAACTGCTAATCGAGATGAATCCAGCAAATAGTGCAGACTTCACCGATTTGATTAGCGCCCTTGAGTCAGATAGTTGACGAGATATTTTCCCGAGCATTAAGCTTGCAGCGAATATACTCACTATGCCGAATATGCAGTAAGTCAGCTACTCTACGTATTATGCTTTCTTCATGTTTATCTAAGTGACCATCAGCATAGGCCACACGCCACATCGCGGTCATTAGCGATAGTTTCTTCTCAATATCAAAGTGCTCATTAATCTCTCGTGTGAATTGGTATAGTGATGTTGCTTCGGTGACCTCTTCACGAGAAAGGCTGATCAGCTCATCAACTTCTCCGGCGCTTAGGCTGAGCATACGAGAAAGGGTTTCTGCAATTGAGTTCAGCTCTTGTTCATCAAGATTCCCATCAATCACCATGACTTCTATCAGCAGGGCAGCCGTAGCGAGTTGATCCGCACTAACCGAACCTGAATCAGCCTCTAAAACTTTTTTTGAAAAAAAACTCTTTATTTTATCAATCATTTATATAGCTCTTTTAACCATGCTTCTAGCTTAACTTGATCGGCTACAAAGCTTCTAATACCGTGCGCTAATTTTTCAGTCGCCATGGGGTCATCATTTAGTTCATAGCGGAAGGCGCTTTCACCTGCCATTTTATAATCAATATTATCACCGGTATTTTCGGGATTTAGTTTACGATCTAAGGTGCCAAAATCATCATCTAGTTCTTGCAAAAGTTGGGGGCTAATAGTCAGTCGATCACAGCCAGCTAATTCGGTAATTTCACCTATATTTCTAAAGCTTGCGCCCATCACTACGGTGTCATAGCCAGACTGTTTATAGTAGTTATAAATTTGCGTGACTGACTGCACACCCGGATCTTCGGCAGATGTATACTCAGATTTATCGGTATTAGCTTTGTACCAGTCCAATATCCTGCCTACGAAGGGAGAGATTAAGAATGCCCCTGCATCTGCGGCAGCCGCTGCCTGAGTAAAATTAAATAGCAACGTTAGATTACAGTTGATGCTTTCTTTTTCAAGTTGCTGTGCTGCACGTATACCTTCAAAGGTTGATGCCATTTTAATAAGAACACGTTCTTTCCCTATGCCAGCTTGCTCGTACAACTCGATTAGCTGACGCGCCTTGGTAATGGATTTTTTAGTATCAAAGGATAATCGAGCATCGACCTCCGTTGAGACACGCCCAGGAATAACATTAATGATCTTTTCGCCAATACCGACCGCTAATTTATCCATGCAGAGGGACAGTTGCTCATCACTGGATAGCTTCCCCCCAGAGACAGACGCAATAACCTCTTTAACAAGGCCCTCATAGGCAGGCATTTGAGCGGCTTTTAATATCAGCGACGGGTTGGTCGTGGCATCTTCAGGAGAATACTGACTAATCGCCTCAAAATCACCAGTATCGGCGACGACAGTCGTCATTTCTTTCAATTGTGCTAATTTACTTATATTACTCATTGGTTCATGGCTCCCGAAGTGGCTTTTAATGCGGTTGTTAAAACGTCAATTGTAGCAGTGGGCTTGTAGGCATTCTCGCTAATATGCCGCCTAAACAGCCGTGCACCAGGCATACCATGAAATAGCCCCAAAATATGGCGTGTCATCGCGTGCAGTTTGGTGCCCTTACTCATCTCATTATCTATGTAATCAAGAAATTGTTCAGCGATTTTTTCACGGCTCTTAACCGGATGATTGGCACCATAGATATCTTGATCTACAGTGGCCAATATATAGGGGTTGGTATAGGCCTCGCGTCCCATCATTACCCCATCTAAATGGTTCAAATGCTCAATAGATTGCTCCAGGGTGGTAATACCCCCATTGATGATAATTTCAGCGTCGGGAAAATCACGCTTTAATTGATAAACACGATCATAGTTAAGCTCGGGGACTTCTCGATTTTGTTTTGGGCTTAGGCCTTTAAGCCATGCTTTTCGCGCATGTACTACAAAGGTGTTGCAACCGGCTTCGGAGAGGGTACCAACAAATTGGCACAAAAAGTCATAAGAATCATAGTCATCGACACCAATACGGTGCTTTACAGTCACCGGAAGGTCTACTGCTTCTCGCATGGAGGCTACGCAATCAGCGGTAATAGCTGCATTTTTCATCATAACGGCCCCGAACATTCCGCTCTGGACACGATCACTGGGGCAGCCACAGTTAAGGTTTATTTCAGCGTACGCATATTTTTCAGCAAGTTTACATGCAGCGGCTAAATCACATGGGTTACTGCCACCTAACTGTAATGCAACAGGATGTTCTTCCGCATTCATCGCCAAAAACCGCTCGGTGTCGCCATGTAATATGGCACCCGTAGTGAGCATTTCAGTGTAAAGAACCGCATGTTGGCTTATCAAGCGCAAAAAGAACCGGCAGTGTCTATCGGTCCAGTCAAGCATAGGGGCAACGCAAAATCGCCGGTTAGGCTTGCTACCCGTGGTTGGGGCTGTAGTGGTCAAGGGCAACATTACTCTAGAGTTAGTTAAGACAAACTTTAGTATGCAGTATAAAAGTCAGAGGCCGAAAAGTCCCTTGAAATTGATGTATCCAGTGTCTTTTTTAGTTTACACCTCCGCTGGTGCTTAGGATGATAATGTGAACTGCGGTGGACTATGTATAAATTGGCTTATCTCAGGGTTTTGGTCGGCTATCATCGATAGTGTATTTACACTATTATCCAACCCTAATTTAAAAGACACACTAGAAAGGACAATAAAGATGCTAAAAAGCTGTGCGTCAATAGTGGCAATTAGAAATGGTTTGTTTTTGTTGATTACAGGCCTGCTGATCAGCTTATATACCACCTCGGCCCTGGCTCACGCAGACCATGACAAGGCTCGATTTGTTTCTGCGAGTGGTGTTGATAATGGCAAGTGCGATGACGCTACACAGCCTTGCAAAACCGTTAACTATGCCGGATTGCAGTCTAACAAGGGCGACACTATTCGGATGGCGGCGGGCAACTATAAGATCGAAGATGTCGATACTCTGTTTTATTTGCTTAGTGATCTTGTTCCTGTAAAGGGTTTGTATAGCGAAACATCTGCTTTCGCAAAAACTGACCCCAGTAATATTACACGTCTAACCGGTGTACCTTTGGAATTTGCGGATAAATTAGCCAGCAAAGGCTTTACCGTCATCGTTGATGCGAAAGGTCTTGATATCGAAAAGACTCAAAATATTCGTGAAAAAATGCAGGTCTATGAGCGATTAAAGGTCGCTAAACCGGCGACTGTCTGTGATAACGGCTTCGCTGGCGATCATGCCTGTGAAAAGATGGATTTACTCTCTCATGTTCCGCTGTCTAGTTTTTCAACTAACCCTAGTGCTGCTAATGATGTTTGGGGCTTTTATGACGTCAATGATGGTCGAGAATACGCGATTATGGGCCTGCACAATGGCGTGGGCGTAGTTGAAGTAACTGACCCAGAGTCGCCGCGCATGGTGGGAAGCATTTCAAGCCAGTCAACGTCGTGGCGTGACATCAAAGTCTATCAACACTTTAATATAGCAAGCGCAAGGTGGGAGAGTTACGCCTATGTGACAGCCGATAGCGCATCGGTTGGGACGATGATCATAGACTTACGATCTCTGCCTGAGTCAATTTCTGTTGCTGGGTCAGATTCAAGCGATATCAGCGCGCACAATGTGTATTTGAGTAATGTTGATTACTCCCTTGGCGTGGCACTAAATGACGTCGAGCCCTATTTGCATATTGCGGGTTCAAACCGGAAGGGTGGCTCATTTAATACCTATGGGTTGGATAACCCTCAGACACCGGTCTCAATCTATCAGAATAGCTCTTCCTCGCGCGTAAACTATACTCATGATTTCAGTTCTATGGTGGTGAGAGATGAGCGTAAGGATACCCAATGTGTTTCTGGTGGCCCTCACTGCGAGATTTTCTTTGATTTTAATGAAGATAACTTTCAGATTTGGGATAAAACGCAGAACAGTGCTCCCTCACGATTAAGCACGACCTCTTATAAGAATGTTTCTTATGTTCATTCAGGTTGGTACACAGAGGATAAGCAGGTTGTGCTTGTTCATGATGAATTAGACGAAATGGACTATGAGCTTAACACGACGGTTCGATTATTTGAGATGTCAGATTTCAGAGCACCGTCTCTTTTATCAACTTGGACGGGCCCAACTGGCGCAATCGATCATAATGGTTTTGTTCGTGGTAATCGCTATTACATGTCCAATTACACACGAGGAATGACTGTTCTGGATATTTCGGACACGTCCGACCCAAAGGAAATAGGTTTTTTTGATACTTTCCCTATATCTGATAATACCTCGTTTAATGGAGCATGGGGTGTGTACCCTTACTTACCCAGCGGCGTGATTCTGATTAGTGATATCAGCAGTGGCCTTTATGTTGTCCGCGATAATACCCTTGAGTCAGAACAGGGTAACGTGAGTTTTGACGCCCAGACGTATTTGGTTGAAGAGGGCGCTAGTGCAACGGTGTCCGTTGAGCGCAAGAGTGGCAGTGCCGGTGCTGTCAGTGTGAAATGGGAAATATTAGCGGGTGCTACAGATGATGATGATTTGGCCCTTGAATCTGGTGCGCTTAGTTGGGGTGATGGTGATAGCCAAAGCCAGGCCATCACTATTCCCATAACTGCAGATACCCGTGGCGAGCCAAAAGAAAGTCTATTTATTCGACTACATGACCCTGTAGGATCGCTGTCTCTGATATCACCAAGCATTGCTATTATCTCGATAAAAGTCAGCCAAGGCACGGGTGATCCAAATGAAGCGCCTGTGGTTGATGCCGGTGCCGATATGACGGCGAACACGGGCGCTACGGTCAGTTTGCAAGGTTCGGCCACCGATGCTGACAGTACTAATCTCACCTATGCTTGGGAGCAAGTGTCGGGGACAGCAGTCACCCTTGGGCAGGCTGACACTGCGACTGCAGAGTTCACTGCACCTAACGCAGGCGCTGAGTTGAGCTTTAGCTTGACGGTCACCGACGACATGGACGGCGCGGGTTCAGATACGGTAGCGGTTGATATTGTCGCACCGCCATCCCTGCCTGTCGTTACCCCACCAAAAAGTGGCGGTGGTGGCTGTACTGTGGCGACTGGCAACGCAAAGGATTCGTCATTACCGCTTCTGCTATTAATAGCGGGTTTGCTGATGGCGAGACGGCGTTATCGGGTTGGTTAGGATATGCATGCCGTTCAGGGTGAGTGTTAACTGCTTTTTAGAGATGTAGCGGGTAAGGGCGCGTCTCTCTTAATCAGCTGATTAAGTATTATGGTTGATTCAATGCCTTCTGCCATGGGCACATTGGCGAGCTTTTCTTTGAGAAATATCTCAAAGGACTGCAATGTCGCTGTACTAACGCGAAGCATGTAGTCATGAGCCCCTGCAAGCACACAGCATTCGGTAACCTCAGGTAAGTCTGCCACTGCTGATTCAAAGCCAGATGCATTGCCGGATGTATTTTTGTTCACCTTCACAAATACAAAGGCGGAAACGTTGGCGCCTATCATCTGATGATTTAACTGAACGCTATAGCGTTCGATCAGGCCGCTTTGCTCGAGCCTGCGAAGTCGCCTTAAACAGGGCGTCTGAGATAAGTTTACCTTGGCAGATAACTCTGCATTGCTGATACGCGAATTATCCTGTAGCGCGGCTAATATACTTATATCAATATGATCTAATTTTTTATTCATTATTAGTATAATCTGCTAATTAAGTATAATTAACGATTAATATATCACATATATTAAAAAATATAGCTTTTATTTGCCCGATAATGCCACCCTAATTTTGGTAATATTTCCCTTTAATGAATTTGCAAAAGGGCATTAATATGACGCAGAAAGCGCAGGCGCTGGATCGATGGATTCGCAGTGATTTCAAAGCGATGAACACAGAGCTGGAAGAGCTGTATTTTGAGAATCGCGATTCAACTGAGCTCTTGGGTAAAAGTATCAAAACACAATTAGTCGATGAGGGTAGAGCCCTCATTATAGATCTTCTGGGTGAGGGTAATACTGACGAGGGCTTTGATAGCGGCTTTGAGTTACTGGGTAATGTTGGCTTTTACATGGCCGCCTGTCGCCGCCATGATATTACCGAGCCATCAAGAGAGACCAAATCTCCCTTACAAGAAGCCTCCGCTCTTGCCATGCAGTTGGGTGCATCACTCGGTGTTATTCCACGGTTTGCCTCTTGTCATTTGGAAACGCACAATCGTGCAGTTAACGGGGAATATAAAACGTTCACTTCGCTGGCAGATGAAAAGATATTTATCGACTTTAATACACGCGGCGTGTTTTCTTTTATCCGTGCTTCAGAAACACTGAGAAGTTGTCTACCGCTGGGTGTCTCACATCCGATAACGTACGACTTATTATCCACAGCTAAGGTAGCACTTGACGAGGTTTATGCTTCCAATGCAAGTTTATTTGATCAATTAGATATTAATCGGTTTTTCTATTGTGTCAGACCCTACTATAGACCTCATCGTGTTGGGTTGCACGAGTATAGGGGTGCAAATGCTGGGGACTTTGCTGGCATTAATGTCATTGATTTACTGCTAGGTGTCTGTAAAGCTGATGATCCCTATTACTCCCAGCTGTTGGTGGATAAATTCTTGTTCATGCGCCCGGAAGATCAACTCGTGCTTCGTGACTGTATGCGACGTAAAAGTCTGCTCGATAGCTTTTTAGAATGTCAGGCAGAGCATAAAAATGACCCTTGGTTTCAGACCAATTTAAGTATGTTTTTAGACGTGTGTGAGGCTCATGGCAGAGTGGCCATTCAGCATCATGAGCGGTTAGTGCACAAGTTTATAGAACGTCCTGCAGACGCAGGTGCACATACTGACCAGACTGACCTCACCGCTAGTGGCCCACCACTACCCGTGCTTTTAAAGGGGCTTAGAAAGCTCTGCGACATGCGTTGTGCTGCGCCAGCTACCGAGGGGTTTGATACCCGTTACCAGGATATTCAGAGTCTTAAGGACTGTTTAGCATGATGGAAGATAAGTTTGTTGACCAACAGGGTGTCTATTTGCTCAGTCATTCAGTCGGGCTGCCGTTGAAAACAGCAAGATCAGTGGGTGATGCTGGATTTTGGGAGCCTTGGCTCGCAGGTAATGAAAATATCTGGAGCCATTGGTTAGCTGAGATTGAGCGATTTCGGAGGCAACTTGGCACGCTGTTAAATAGCGATGCAAGCCACTTTTGTCCGCAAACAACGATATCCAGTGCGGTGAATAAAATTATATTTTCGTTGACGCCTTCAACGCACAAAAATGTCATTCTAATGAGTGAGGAGGACTTTCCGTCGGTAGCTTATGCGCTGCAGCAATCCCACGGCTTGGGGTATCAGATGCGTTATATTCCTGCAGGCCTCAATCTGAACGATTTGGCTGTGTGGGATGAGTATTTAAGCGATGATGTTGCTTTAGTGCTGGTCACTCAGGTGCAATCTAACAATGGTGTCCAGCTGCCCATCGGAGCCGTTACTGCAATGGCTACAGAGAGATCAATTCGCTCGCTAGTCGATATCGCTCAGGCTATCGGAATCATTTCCATCGATATTCAGCAATGGTCCGCTGACTTTATCGTTGGATCTTGTGTTAAATGGCTTAGTGGTGGCCCTGGAGCTGCTTTTCTATGGGTTAATCCAGACATGCTTGAGCTCTGTCAGCCGCAAAATGTTGGCTGGTTCTCTCATGAAGACCCCTTTGAATTTGATATTCACAATTTTCGCTATGCCAAAGATGCTCTCCGATTTTGGGGTGGAACGCCCTCGGTATATCCGTTTTGTATAGCATCTGCCAGTTTAGAGTTTGTGGGCAACCTTGGGATAGATAAGATTAGGCAACACAATTTAAAACTGTGTGACAAAATTATTGTTAGCTTAGAGAAGGATGAATTGATATCACCTGTTGAGTCCAACTCCCGCAGTGGTACATTGATTATCCACTTTGGTGCAAAACATGATCAGATTACTGAAAAATTGCGCAGTCAAGGTGTGCATTTTGATAGCCGATCTAAAGGTATTCGGCTTTCACCTCATATTTACAATACAGAAGCTCAGATTGACGTTTTAACGCAACTGATCGATAACAGCCGATAAGGCTAAGTTAGACCGCTAGAGTGCTTCTCAAGTGATCCTTTTATGGCTAAAAACCGTTACACTCCGGTTATGGCTTTCGATCATCAATCATTTTTAAAATCGCTTACCCAACGCCCAGGTATTTATCAGATGCTTGATGGTGAGGGGCAGGTTTTGTATGTGGGTAAAGCCAAGAATCTAAAGAACCGCGTCACTAGCTATTTCCGAAAAACGGGCCTAACACCAAAGACAGCGGCGTTGGTCAAACGTATTGTTCAAATCGACGTAACAGTTACCGAAACTGAAACCGAAGCGCTGATCTTAGAGCACAACCTAATAAAACAATATCGTCCGCAATTTAATATATTAATGCGAGACGATAAAAGTTATCCCTACATTTTTCTCTCGGACCGTGACCAATGGCCTAGATTGTCTTTTCATCGAGGCCCCAAAAAGGCTAAAGGAACGTACTTTGGCCCATTCCCTAGTGTTCATGCGGTGCGAGAGAGTATGAGTTTCCTACAAAAGATATTTCGTGTGAGACAGTGCGAAGATGTCTTTTTTAAAAATCGGTCTAGACCCTGTTTGCAGTATCAAATAAAACGTTGCTCAGCGCCCTGTGTTGGTTTTGTCGAACCAGAGAGCTATGCAGAGGACGTGAATCTAACGCGCCTGTATCTTGACGGTAAGGCCGAAAAGATACTTCAGCAGTTAGAGCAAGACATGGAAAAATCGGCTCTTGCATTGGAGTTTGAAAAAGCGGGTGAATGCCGAGACCAGATATCAGCGTTGCGTCAAGTTCAGGCACAGCAAATGATAGAAAAGGGCCGCGGTACTATTGACGTGGTAGCTGGGGCGGTCACAGATGGCCAGGCTTGTGTGCATATGCTCTATGTTCGTCAAGGTCGTATATTAGGCAGTCGTAGTTACTACCCTAAGGCCCCATTGGCAGAAAAGGTAAGTGATCTACTTGATGAATTTTTACCTCATCTGTATCTAGATGGCGGCGGACGGCCTGACTTGCCTAAGGAAATTTTAGTTAACGCTTCTTTAGAAGGCACCGAGGTTTTGACAGCGGCGTTGAAAGAAAGAATAGGGCGGAATATAGAGATTCGTGACTCTGTCAGAGGCTTTCGGGCTAAGTGGATCGAACTTGCTCAACGTACTGCGGAACAAAATCTTGCGGGCAAGTTAGCGTCAAAGCAAACTTTGCAGCAACGATTTGAATCTTTAAGAGACACCATTGGCCTAGACGAGATACCGGAGCGTCTTGAATGTTTCGATATCAGTCATAGTAGCGGTGAAGCCGTTGTAGCATCCTGTGTGGTATTCGATAGTAATGGTGCACTAAAGAGTGATTATCGCCGGTTTAATATTGAAAATATCACCGGCGGAGATGATTATGCCGCCATGGAGCAGGCTATTAGGCGCCGTTACACTCGCCTTATGAAGGGCGAGGGAAAACTACCGGATATTCTTCTTATAGACGGGGGTAAAGGGCAGATTGGTATAGCCAAGTCAGTGTTGGCAGATCTTGGGGTGGTCGGGGTTATTGTGTTGGGGGTGGCTAAGGGAACAACGCGCAAGCCCGGTATGGAAACACTCATATTGGCTGACCAAAACAACAAAGTGATAGCGCGCCCGCAACAAGCGGCGCTTCATTTAATCCAACAAATTCGAGATGAAGCCCATCGTTTTGCGATTACTGGCCACAAACAGAGACGGGATAAAAAACGTCGCACATCTGCCTTGGAGGGTATTCCTGGGGTGGGGCCGACTCGTCGTCGAGATTTATTAAAACACTTTGGTGGAATCGTCGAGGTGAAGAAAGCCAGCGTGGCTGATCTAATGAAAGTTACTAATATAAATAAAAAGGTTGCTGAAGCAATTTACGGCGCACTGTACAATGATTGACAGACAGCGTGTTCTCACTCCTTTTTATAGACAGGTATCGGAATAATTATTTATGTGGAATCTACCCAACATACTGACCTTAATGCGTATAGCGATGATTCCAGTCTTTATTGTTGTGTATTATTTGCCGTGGGAATGGCATCACTTTGCGTCGGCTGCTATTTTTGGGATAGCCGCGCTAACGGATTGGGTTGACGGTTATTTCGCTCGCAAACTCAATATGGTGACGCCTTTTGGCGCATTCCTTGACCCGGTTGCAGATAAACTTATTGTTGTTGCAGCTCTGGTTCTCCTTATCGAAGTGCATTCATCGCCTTGGTTTTCGCTTCCAGCCATAATCATTATTGGAAGAGAGCTTGTGATTTCAGCTCTACGAGAGTGGATGTCTGAATTAGGGTCCGGTCAAAGTATCGCAGTATCAACTTTGGGAAAGGTTAAGACCTGGTTTCAGATGGTTGCTATAGCCATTTTGTTACTCGCAAAGCCTGAACAAGAAGCATTAACGATGATCGGGTTTATTGCAATTTATGCCGCGGCAGCATTAACTTTATGGTCTATGATTTACTATCTTATAAAAGCATGGCCACAATTAAGTACTAGCGGTGATAAGTAGTTGATTTATTGCCCGCATTCCCTAGAATAGCGGCCTCGTCAAATGCTGTAAGAAAGAATAAAAATTAAGGCGCGGTAGCAAAGTGGTAATGCTGTGGACTGCAACTCCGCCATCGTCGGTTCGATTCCGACCCGCGCCTCCATTCTTTTAGTTAGCCTTTCTCTGCATAGACTAGAGCTTTTTAATCGGTGGCGGTTAAGTTACGTAAAGCTATTGTTAAAAGGTGAGAATCATTCCCTTTTCAGTTTTTGGTAATGTATACTTCGCGACGATTTCTGCGAGTTAGTTTTACTTAACGAAATCTAAAATTTTTTATCTGTAAAGCCCCCTTCAGTATGCCCGGGTGGCGAAATTGGTAGACGCAACGGACTTAAAATCCGTCGGTGGAAACACTGTGCCGGTTCAAGTCCGGCCCCGGGCACCATTATAAATCAATGACTTAGCTAAATTTACCTCGCTATCTGCGTCCGGGTTACGTCGCCATGGGACACTGGTGGGACAGTTGCTCAAACTGAGCGTCAACGCTAGCTCCTCAAAAAAACAGATAAAGTCCTATATATTCTCTTTTTTAGCCTAGGTTTTCAGCCTATCGGGGAGTTTATTTTGGTAGTGTTTCATATGGTAGTGCCCAACTGGAATCCCAAAGGGTACCTGAACAATGCCTGCCACCGCATTGCTGTGCAAGTGGTGTAACCATGGTTACTACCTATAAACATGGCATTCTGGCCTGTGCTTCAGCAACTGTGCTGTTAGTATCACTGGCGATTTCGGCCTTGGCTAAATCGGCAGAAATTGACCCAGATAGCGGTCTAGTGATAGCCGATGGTTGGGAGATAGTGCGAGCCAATTGTACGGTCTGTCATTCGGCAAAATCCATCACGTTTCTGTGAATTACCCATAAAACTAATTTAAAAGCCTTAGATTAGGCAGTTTTCTTTAGTGTCTGCAGGCGCTTGTATGCCGATGGCCGCGGTTTTGATGTTTGTGAGGTCGCCCGGTAGCGCAGCCACAGGCGGTGGCGGCGGCGCTGGATTTATTAACTACCGTACTTCGTTTTAAAACATGGCCTCTTATGCCAAGTCCGCCTGTTATAATTTGTTTAACTTTGTCGCCCGAATCTGGGTCGACCTGCAACGTGTCGTCAGACATCCGCTGAAACACTTCAAATCGTCGAGGTCTGGCGTTAGAGTCACTGGGGATAGTTTCATAAGTATAAGTTGGCATGGGTACTCCTTAGTTAAAAGGCTGTGCAGTGGCTGATAAGTTAGCTCGTTGCACAGCAAAACCTAAACTGAATTATTCAGATGACTTCGAGGCCGTCAATAATTTCAGCGTCTTCAGAGACTAATTGCTCGATACCTGAGCACTTAGCCATGTAGTCCAACACAATACCAAAATCCATGGTGTTGCGATTGCCATGACCCATAGACTGTTGAAAAATATCTCGAGTCACATTTGCAACCGGCATTGGGACCTCCAGTGAACGTCCCATGGCGAGGCCTAAATCCATATCTTTACGCATTAACTCTGGAGTAAATGTAACGCTATAATCTAAATTAACCAACAAAGGTGTTTTATATTTGGTAAATACTGATCCTAGCACGCTCATATTAATAAATTCCATGAAGGCTGCTCGCGAAACTCCAGACTGCTGAGCCAAAATGGTGAGCTCTGCCAATGATTGGGTAACCACTCCAAGAAATACGTTATGACAGATCTTTACCGTGCGGGCGAGCTCGTCATCGCCAACATAGCTAACACCCATCCCACCTATAATTGTTAGGTATGCTTTAATCTCTTCGAAAACTTCTTTAGGGCCTGAGGTAACTATCGCCAACTTCCCGGCCTTCACGCATTTACCGTTCCCACTCACTGGCGATGAGATGTATTTGATTCCCATTCCATTTAGACGTGTTCGAATTTCGGCCGAGGCTTTAACGGATATACTGGAGCAATCAACCACAATTTTGGGTTTTTCCTCTCCGGACAATACACCATTTTCACCGAAGAAAACCTGCTTTACATCATCTGAGGTAGATACCATCGAGAACACGACATCTCGTTTTGCTAAGTCTATAAGATTATCGACAAGGGCGGCTCCAACCTTTGTCAGAGGTTCGGCTTTTGATCTGGTGCGATTCCAAATCGTAAGATCACAGCCAGCTTTTGCCAGACGCTCTGCCATTGGATATCCCATGCGGCCCATGCCAATCCAGCCAATAGTGTGTCCTGTCAAATCGCTTATAGCCATGTTTATGTTCTCCTGAAAAATATAGAGGATGGAAGTCCTTAAGTGGTATTAATAAAAAATATAACGAGGTGTAGGTCTCAAAATAATAAGTTATTAACTTGGGGCCTCGCAAATATGCATACGTGTGCATTTTAGTACAATATCAAAGTTAAGAGCCGTTACGCAAGCTTTTTTGTAATTTTTTATTTTAGTTATCCTATATCTTTATCGCACGCATTCACCCAAGTTAGTCGAATGAAAAATTTGTTGCGCATGCAAAATATTTTGAGTATATTAATGCACACGTATGCAGTTCTTTTCAATTGCTAAAAGCGACGGTTTATCAACTATTAGCGCAGGTGAATTTATGTCACAGATTATTACGGCTGATACAAGGATTATTACTCCGGAAGATATCGAACCAAGGTGGAATTGGGATAGGCCGATAGGTTCGCCAGGTAAAACCAATGTAGATTTTGAAGAGCGCGTTGATTTTAATCGATTACACCGCTACCGGATTGCTCGTGCTCAACAGGCGCTGAAGGATTCTGACCTAGGTGCGGTATTGTGCTTTGATAACAATAATATTCGCTATCTAACCAGTAGCGTTATCGGAGAATGGAGTCGAGATAAGTTTGCCCGGTATTCATTGTTCACAGGTAACTCTGACCCGTATCTTTGGGACTTTGGATCAGCTGCAGCTCACCATCGCATGCATGCGCCGTGGCTGAAGAACGATCATTGCCGCGCAGGAATGCTTGGTTTGCGGGGTTCGGTTCCGGAAGACGCAGGACTATTTAAAAAGGCGGCGGAGGAGATCTTGGACTTGCTAAAAGCGGAAGGTGTTGCAAATATGCCGTTAGGTGTAGATGTGGCAGAACCACCGATGCTGTTTGCATTGCAGTCAGTTGGAATTGAGGTCCGCGATGCTCAGCAAATTTTTCTTGACGCAAGGCAAATCAAGAGCATGGATGAAATTGTCTTACTTAATCAGGCGGCATCTATGGTTGATGGAGCCTATCATCTGATTGCGGAGAATCTTAAGCCGGGTGTTAGGGAGAATGATATGGTCGCTCTGGCCAATAAATTTCTTTATGAGCATGGCTCTGATGATGTGGAGGCGATTAATGCAGTCTCAGGAGAGCGCTGCTCACCGCACCCTCATAATTTTACAGACCGGATGTATCGGCCGGGAGATCAAGCCTTCTTTGATATTATTCAATCATTTATGGGATATCGTACCTGCTACTACCGCACGCTAAATGTGGGTTTCTCTACTCCGGGCCAAGTTGATGCATACAAAACTGCTCGTGGCTGGCTAGATGCCGCTATCAATATTGTCAGACCTGGAGTGACAACTGACAAGATCGCAGCCTTGTGGCCAGCGGCAACTGAGTTTGGCTTTGCTAATGAAATGGAGGCATTTGGTCTGCAATTTGGGCATGGGCTAGGGCTCGCACTTCACGAGCGGCCAATTATTAGTCGTTTGGTTTCCTTTGATAATCCATTTGAATTACAGGAGGGCATGGTATTTGCCCTTGAGACCTACTGTCCTGCTTCTGATGGCAGTGGTGCTGCGCGCATTGAAGAGGAGGTAGTGGTGACCGCTGATGGCTGCAAGGTGATTACGCTATTCCCAGCGCAGGATCTATTTGTCGCAAATAAATACTAATGAATGTTTAGGTCGGTCAGCCAGAGATGCGTTAAGCCTGTCAGCACCAGCAATTAGTCGTAAACGGTTATGTTGAGGAAAAAATGTCAGATAAGTTAATTAGGAATATCCCCGCTGATCTCTATATAGATGGTCAGTGGCGTGCTTCGTCGGATGGCGAACGATTTGATGTTTACGACCCAGCTACTGAAGAGATAATAGCTTCGGTTGCCAATGGTGCCGCAGAAGACGCCGTTGCAGCAGTTGATGCCGCTTATGATGCTGGCAATGCTTGGGCTGCGCGATCTCCCCGAGACCGGTCAGAGATTTTGCGAAGAGCATACGAGCTTATGATCGAGCGTAAGAGCGACTATGCTCGCGTGATTTCTCGCGAAGAGGGAAAAACCTATGCTGAGGGGTTAGGTGAGGTAGCTTACGCCGCAGAATTTTTCCGGTGGTATGCAGAGGAAGCTCCACGAATTGCAGGCAAATATAGTCGGTCTCCCGTAGGGGCAAATAATATTATAGTTCATCATCAGCCGGTGGGCGTCTGTCTACTAGTTACTCCGTGGAATTTCCCGGCTGCTATGGCCACGCGCAAAATTGGGCCCGCATTGGCTGCCGGTTGCACTGTTATTCTCAAGCCTGCCTCAGAGACGCCATTGACCGCGTTGATGCTAGCTGGTTTGTTGGAAGAGGCAGGCGTTCCCTCTGGTGTAGTTAACGTATTGCCCTCGAGGCGATCTTCAGTTATCTCAAACACTATATTAAGTGATGATCGAGTGAGAAAGGTATCTTTTACTGGGTCCACTGAAGTGGGACGCTTATTGCTGTCGAAGGCTGCAGAGAAGGTGATTAATTGCTCAATGGAGTTGGGGGGAAATGCGCCGTTTATTGTGTTGGATGATGCGGACATGGAGGTGGCTATCGATAGCGCGATGGTCGCAAAAATGCGTAATGCGGGAGAATCCTGCATCGGTGCTAACCGTTTCTATGTCCATACCTCTATTGTCAGTGAATTTTCAATCCGCCTGGCTGATGAAATGTCTAAATTAAAGGTAGGCCCGGGTCTTGGCGAGGGTGTCGATGTGGGTCCTTTAGTTAATGCCGACACGAGAAACAAGGTGGAACAGTTAGTCAATGACGCTGTGGGACTCGGAGCGAAAGTGCTGACTGGCGGAAATCGTAGCGGTCACATAGGTTTTTATTATGAGCCGACAGTGTTGATCGATATCCCTGATAGTGCAGAAATCGTCAATACCGAAATCTTTGGCCCAGTTGCTACCGTCATGTCTTTTGACAGTATCGATGAGGTGATAAAAAGAGCGAATGATACTGTTTTTGGATTGGCTGCCTATGTCATTGGTGCCAATGTGAGTCGCGCTATTTCTGTAGCTGAGAGAATTGATGCGGGTGTTATGGGCATAAATAGAGGGTTTATTTCAGATCCTGCGGCGCCATTCGGTGGTGTTAAGCAAAGCGGGATTGGTCGAGAGGGCTCTCAAGAGGGCTTGCATGAGTTTTTGGAAACAAAGTATATCGCTGTTGATTGGTAGACCTCAATTTCGGTAAATGCGGCTACGATATGCTTGTGTAAGTTATATCGCTAGATATTAACTACGATTAGTAGTGAAAGTAGTCAAGAGTTTGTATGCCCCAAGATTTAGGTGAGGAGAAAAGTAAATGCCGAAAACCAAGACATTAACTGCCGATGTGGAATGGCAGGAAATTACCGCTACCGCCGCTGACTGGGAGAAGGTAGGTAAAGATGAATGTCTAAAAATGCTAAATCATATGCATTTAATCAGGACTTTTGAGGAAGAGCTTCTTTCACTAGATAAAGAAGGGCAGGTGCATGGTCCATTACATGTCAGCGTGGGACATGAGGGCTCCATGGTGGCTGCTATGTCGTTGTTTGGGGATGGTGATCTTGTTAATGGATCTCACCGAGGCCACCATCTTTTCTTGGCTAAAGCACTCAATTATCTTGAGCCGAAAGATTTTAACCCGCTCAAAGATTCTTATTCTGAGTCCATTCACACACTTATTTATCGTTGTATGGCAGAAATTCTTGGTTTGGCTCCAGGCTACTGCAAAGGCCGCGGTGGCTCTATGCATCTGCGTTGGGACGAGGCTGGTGTCATAGGCACTAATGCAATAGTTGGTGGCGCCGTGCCACTGGCCAATGGTGCTGCTTGGACTAAGAAAACAGAAGGCGATAACAAGATTGTTTTGACGGCTTTTGGTGATGGGGCTTGCCATATAGGAAACACTTTAGAATCATTAAATTTGGCGGCACTCTATGATTTACCAATTTGTTTTTATATTGAGAATAATGGCTATGCGGTGTCCACCACTTTGGAAGAACAGGCGCGAGAAACTCGTATGTCCTCTCGAGGCCCAGCTTTTGGTATCCCTTCGTACCGGGTAGACGGGATGAACCCAATATCCGTTAGAGTAGCTATGGAGAAGGTCACTAAATTATTACGGGAAGGCAAGGGGCCGGCCATGCTGGAAACGCAAGTCTATCGTTACTATCATCACGGTGGAGGTGTTGCAGGTAGCGCCTTTGGCTACCGCGATAAAAAAGAAGAAGAAGATGTAAGAAAGCGTGACGTGATTTCTTTTATGGAAGCTGAAATGATGAAGCGCAAATGGCTGGCCGTTGACGATTTGCGGACAATCCAGTCAAATGCAGTAAAAATTGTGCGTGAGATTTCGTCGCGACTGACCAGTGGCGAAATAGGCTCCCGTGTTATCAAGCCCGAGTTATGGCCCGATGCTAACTTCCGCGATAAGGGCCTGCGCGGCGATATGTCTGAATTTGAAGGTATTGATTTTATTGAGAAGGAGAATTTCCAGGGCGACATTAAGGATACCAAGTTCGTATCCGCTATCGCCAAAAATATGGTCCGCCGTTTCGAAACTGACGAGCGTATTTTTGTGATGGGTGAAGATGTGCATCGTTTAAATGGAGGAACCAACGGTGCTACTAAAGGACTACATACAAAATGGCCCGATCGCTGCGTGCCGGCTCCTATCGCCGAACATGGATTTGTTGGGCTCTGTGGCGGAGCAGCCCTGACTGGACTAAGACCAGTAGTGGAAATTATGTATCCGGACTTCGCTCTAGTGGCCGCGGATCAGTTGTTTAATCAGATTGCCAAGGCTCGCCATATGTATGGTGGTGACAACAACGTGCCTCTGGTATTGCGTACTAAGGTGGCTATGGGTAGTGGTTATGGATCTCAGCACTCGATGGATCCCGCTGGGATATTTGCTATGTGGCCTGGCTGGAGGATTATCGCGCCGTCGACACCTTTTGATTATGTGGGGCTAATGAATAGTGCTCTCCACTGTGAGGATCCTGTATTGGTGATTGAGCATGTGGAACTATATACGACCAAGGGGCCAGCAGCGTCTGACGATTTAGATTATTTTATCGAATTGGGTAAAGCTAAGGTGGTACGCACAGGTAGCGATGTGACTGTACTTACTTATCTGACCATGGTTCAAAAAGCGATCATTGTTGCGGAAAGAATGGGTCTTGATGCCGAAGTAATAGATTTGCGTTCCTTAGATCGAGCGGGACTGGACTGGGAAACAATTGCTGCCAGTGTGCGCAAAACTGGGCATGTAGTAGTTTTGGAGCAGGGTGGTCTTACTAATTCCTATGGCGCTATGCTGACCGATGAGTTGCAACGGCGACTATTTGACTATTTGGATCACCCTGTGGAGCGAATTAATGGCGGAGAATCTTCACCTAGTGTATCTAAAGTTTTGGAGCGCTCAGCGCTTGTGGGCGAGGAAGAAATTTCTCATGCATTTACGAAAATGATTAAAGATAAAGGCGTAGCCCCAGCCTAGATAACTATTTGGGGGGTAATTAAATAGTGTGGTGGAGACTGTTATGAATGACAACGCAGGTATACCTGGATTGAGAGGCACGGATCATATTGGCTTTACTGTTCCTGATCTAGAGCAGGCGGTTGATTTTTTTGTCGATGTGATTGGATGCGAGCTTTCCTATGAATTAGGACCCTTTTCATCCGATGAGAACTGGATGACAGATCAGCTTAATGTACACCCTCGCACAGTAATGAATCGGTTACGATTCTTGCGCTGTAAAAACGGGCCCAATTTTGAAATCTTTGAGTATCAGGCGCCAGGTCAGAACACAGTGCAACCTAGAAATAGCGATGTGGGTGGGCACCATTTGGCATTTTATGTGGACGACTTCGATACCGCGCTAAGCTATTTAAAAAGTAAGGGTATTCGCATTCAGGGTGATCCGGTGGTCCGCACTGTGGGCCCCAGTGGCGGACAAACATGGGTTTATTTTTTAACTCCGTGGGGTATGCAGTTAGAGTTGGTGAGTTTCCCTCAAGGCAAGGCTTATCAGCAGGATATAGAAATGCGCCTATGGCATCCGGCTTTTCCAGAAAAATAACCGGCATTTTGGTTCGACAGGACTACAAATCCCATGCAGACCAATTTACACGCGAAAAAAAAGGAGAACAGTAGGTGCCAAAAGAAATCATCCTACCGGTAATAGCGGCCGATTTTGAGTCTGGGAATATTGAGTCCTGGAGCAAAAATGTGGGCGACGTAGTAAAAAAAGGTGACGTTCTAGTCTCCGTAGAAACGGATAAAGCTATAGTCGAAGTTGAGGCTGAAGACAGTGGTGTGTTGGGTAAGATATTGGTACCCGCCGGGACTGAAGAGGTGCCAGTTAATACCGTAATTGGATTGTTGCTGCGGGAGGGCGAAAGCGTCGCTGATTTAGACGATTCAACGGGTTCGGTGGTGCCGCGAATGTCTCCATCAATATCCGCTCCGACTCCAGTATTGGACGAGTTCCCGGCGGCGAGGCCAGCAATGACTGACACTAGCGCTACATCGCAGAATCTTGATAATAGACGCACTTTTTCAAGTCCGCTGGCTAGGCGTATAGCGGCAAACTTAGATGTTGATATCACAACACTCTTGGGGCGGGGCCCTAATGGGCGTGTCCTAAAAGCTGATGTTGAACTAGCTAATTCTACTGGCTCATTCTCAGCTGGCGGCAGCTCGGCAGAAGCAGTTTCGACGGTAGAGCCGATGTCTAAGACTTATACCGCAATTCCCCATAGCAACATGCGCAAGGCAATTGCCAGGCGGCTCAGTGAGTCCAAGCGCGAAGTTCCACATTTTTATCTCAGTGTTGACTGTCGTATGGATGCCTTAATGTCAATGAGAGAAGAATTGAATGCCAGCTCTCCCCATGGTGCGGCAGCCTACAAGCTGTCGGTGAATGACTTTGTTGTCAAATCCTGTGCGCTGGCTATGAGAGAGTTTCCAGCGGTCAACTCAAGCTGGACCGATGAGGCCATACATCAACACCACAATGTAGATATCTCGGTCGCAGTAGCAACGGAGGGAGGGTTGATTACCCCCATTGTGCAGAATGCCGATAGCAGAGGTCTAGTTTCCATTTCTAGTCAGATCAAAGATTTGGCCGAGAGGGCTCGAGCGGGCAAGTTAAAGTCAGCAGAGTTTCAGGGCGGTGGATTTACTATCTCCAATTTAGGGATGTACGGTATCTCTAATTTCAGTGCCATTATTAACCCACCACAATCGTGTATTCTCTCGGTGGGTGCTGGTGATCAACGAGCAGTTGTCAAAGATGGCGAATTGGCTATAGCTACAGTTATGACTTGTACTTTATCTGCAGACCACCGTTCTGTAAATGGTGATGTTGCTGCGCAGTTTATGCAGGAGTTTAAGCGCTATATCGAAGATCCATTTTATATGGTGGCGAGCCATATAAGGTGATTAATAAGTCAGGGTACATTTAAGAATAAAATTTAGTGGCTATTGAAAAACTCTTGCCAACGCGGCCAGCAGATAATAATACAGAAAGCAGTCTTTGATTTTTATGATAAGACAGCCCATTTTTAATCACTAGCGAGTTCCAATATTGGAGATAAAATAATGAAGATAAAACTACAGTTAATTTCTGGTCGCGGTCTTGCGGTTATTGCAAAGTACCTGATTGGCGTGCTTATGCTTAGCTCGCTAATTGCTTGCGGTAGCGGTAGTTCTGTCAGCGAACCGATTCTAATAAAGTTTCCTCATGTCACTTCCCCAACTACTCCTAAGGGTCTTGCTGCTGAGCGATTTAAGGATTTAGTGGAAGAGCGGCTCGCTGGTCGAGTCACAGTGGAAGTCTACCCCTCAGGTCAATTGATGAATGATGATGACTCCATCGAAGCCCTAGCGTTTGGTGAGGTACAGATGGTTGCCACCTCATTATCTAAGTTTGACCGTCTTACGAATAAATTCCAGGTGTTTGATCTCCCATTTTTGTTTCCCGATCTAGAGGCTGTTGAACGATTTCAGGCTGGGGTATCCAGAGAAATACTACTTGAAAGTATGTCTTCGCGGGGTTTGAAAGGACTGGGGTTTTGGCATAATGGTATGAAGCAGTTTAGTGGGCCAGTCCCAATGAATAATCCAGAGGCTGCGAAAGGTCTCAAATTTCGAATTATGGAATCTGATGTGCTTCAAGCGCAGATTTTAGCAATAGGGGGTAGCCCTCAAAAAATGGCTTTTGTAGAGGTCTATCAGGCGTTGCAAACTGGCGCTGTAGATGCTCAGGAAAATACTTGGTCTAATATTTATTCCTCTAAATTTTATGAAGTACAGAAACATTTAACAATGACGAACCATGGATATTTAGGCTATTTGATTGCGGTAAATCCTTCATTTTGGAGTGGCCTGCCGGATGATATACGTACTGAACTGGAGGCTATTGTGAGCGAAGTATCCAGCTGGGCTAATCAGCAGGCCAAGCTTATTAATAAAGATGGACTTGAAAAAATTATCGCCTCAGGTCGCTCTGAGGTGACGCCCCTAACAGATCAAGAACTCAAGGTGTGGCAACAAACAATGAGACCAGTATGGGACAAGTTTGCAGATCAAATCGGCGTTGAAATTATTGCCGAGGCTCAGGGAGCATCTAATTAAAATACTAAAATGGAGTGTCTGAAATGAGAGTTTTGTTTGAACGTGTCGAAGAGGGAATGTTGGCTTTTTTATTAGCGTTGATGACACTATTAACTTTTATCCAGGTTGTGTTGCGTTACCTTTTTAATACCGGACTACTATGGTCACTAGAAGCCACTACCTACTCTTTTGCTGCCTTGGTTGTCATAGGTATGTCCTATGGTATACGGACGAAATCGCATATCGCCGTTGATATGCTGACCAAAAAATTACCGAAGAAAATCCGTAATGCTGTGACATTATTTGCTGTAGTAATTTGTTTGATTTATACCGGCTTAATGTTTTTTGGCGCCTATGACTTAGTATCTCGATTATTCGATCTCGGTAATCTGGCCCGGGATATCGCCGTGCCTAAATGGTTATTAACCTTGACCTTACCGATAGGGTTTTTATTGTTGGCTTTTCGATTTATTGAAGCGGGTGTACAAGTTATTAAAGGTGATTCGGAGGTTTTATTAACCGGAATTCATGAAGACAAAGAGCAGCTTTTAGCACCTCAATCTGGCAATCAGAGAGATCAAAAATGACTGCTGCATTTTTACTTTTAGTGCTATTTGTGCTCTTACTAATCGGGGTCCCCGTTGCTATTTCCTTGGGGTTTGCAAGCATAACTACGATGTTATTATTCGGTAATCAGTCTCTGCTTTCCTTAGCCCAGAAGTTTTTCCATACTATGCATGTCTACCCCTTGTTGGCAGTTCCGTTCTTTATTCTTGCGGGCGCATTTATGACTACCGGAGGAGTAGCCAAGCGTATGATCGACTTTGCGAATGCGATTGTGGGTCATTATCGAGGTGGCCTAGCTATGGCTGCTTTGTTAGCTAGCGCTTTTTTTGCCGCAGTTTCGGGCTCTGCGCCAGCAACGGTCGTTGCAGTGGGCAGCGTTATGATTGTGGGCATGGTTAACTCTGGATACAGTAAAAGCTTCTCAGCTGGCGTGATCTGCAATGCGGGCACTCTCGGTATTCTTATTCCACCATCACTCGTGATGGTGGTCTATGGCGCGATCACTGAATCATCAATTGGTAAGCTATTTATCGCAGGCATAGTGCCAGGTATGGTAATGACTATAGCTATGATGGCTACCATCATGATTATTGCCAAACGACAGGACCTACCGCGACAGCCTAAAGCAGACTTTGGTGAGGTAGTAAAAAGTTTTAAAGAAGCCTCTTGGGGTTTAATGCTGATTGTTATTATTCTTGGTGGCATCTACGCTGGCTTGTTTACTCCGACTGAGGCGGCAGCCGTGTCAGCCGTCTACGCCTTCTTTATTGCGGTCTTTGTTTATAAGGATATAGGTTTTAAGCAGGTACCAACGGTCTTAGTCGATGCTGCGAAAATAACCGTGATGCTGATGTTTATCATCGCGAATGCCTTTATGTTCGCCTTTGTGCTGACCACACTGCAGATTCCCCAGATGGCCTCAGAGTTTATAGTAGGCTTAGGCCTTCCTGTTTGGGGGTTTTTGTTAGTTCTAAATTTAATGTTGCTTGCCGCCGGCAACTTCATGGAGCCAACCTCTGTGGTCTTGATCCTTACTCCAATTATATTCCCCATTGCTATGGAAATGGGTATTGACCCAATCCACCTGGGAGTGCTTATGGTGGTCAATATGCAGATCGGACTAGTCACGCCACCAGTGGGGCTAAACCTTTTTGTAACAGCTGGCGTGGCCAAGATGAGCTTGGAAGACACCGTGAGAGCGTCCTTACCGTGGCTGGGCGTTTTGTTGATCGTACTAATGTTGATTACTTATATACCATGGTTCTCGTTGGTATTGCCCAATGCTATTGGACTCTAATAGATAGGAATTTTTGTGATGGCCTTTATCCTTTATAACGCACCTCAATCTACCTGTAGTCAAAAGGTGCGCATCTGCCTGTGGGAGAAAAGTATCGGTTTTGAAGAAGTTAAGCTAGATCTGTTTCGAGGAGATCAGTTGACCCTGGAATATAAGCAGTTAAATCCCAATGGTGTGGTCCCTACATTGTTGCATGGCGATCAAGTAATTATAGATTCGTCAGTTATTTTAGAGTACCTGGATGATCTTTTTCCCGATGTTCCCATGCGACCGAAGAGCCCCTTGGGGAGAGCGCAGATGCGAATATGGTTGCGCTATTTTGAAGAAGTTCCAGTACCTGCGATTCGAGTGCCGTCGTATAACCGCGTTTTTCTTCGACATTATCAAAATATGACAGAGCACGAGTTTCTTGCTGTCGCGGAAAAGAAAACACTTCGGAAAGACTTTTTTTTGAAAATGGGTCGTACTGGCTATTCTGAAAAAGAGATGGCCCTGTCTTTAGGTAAGCTGTCAGAAACCGTTAACTTAATGGAAAAGACCTTGAGAGATGGCGGCCCATGGTTGCTTGGTGATTACAGCCAGGCAGATATTTCCATTATGCCGGTTATGATGCGGATGAATGATCTCGGTCTTGACTCTCTATGGGGTAGCTGCCCAGCGGTCACAGAATGGTTTAACCGGCACAGGGAGAGGCCCGCGCTAGTCAATGCTTTTTATCACAGCTCGTTGCTTTCAGAACAATATGAAGACCTTTTTATAAAAATCTGATTTCGTGGGGTAAGATGATATTAATCGATGATCCCTTTTTTTATTTGCTGGCGATTCCATCTGTATTAATTTATGGAATGGGTAAAGGTGGCTTAGGTGGTGCCACGGGTGCCATCTCAGTACCATTAATGGCTCTGGCCGTCGATCCAATTCAGGCCGCTGTGATCTTGCTTCCTATAATCTGCGTGATGGATATCCACACCATGGTGCTATTCCGGGGCTCATTTGACCGACCGGTGCTTAAAATAATTTTACCCGCTGCCGTTGTTGGGATTGGGTTTGGCTCATTATTACTAGGTTCGGTAGATGTAGCCTATATCAAATTACTACTTGGCGTTATAGCGATCTCGTTTTGCTTACATCATTGGTTTTTACTGAAGGTTAAACACTCCACAAAAGAGGATAGGTTCAGCGGATACTTTTGGGGGGTGGTGGCCGGCTTTACGAGTACACATGTCCACGCTGGCGGCCCACCGATTAGTATCTATTTGTTACCGAAAAACTTCGATAAGGTGATTTTAGTTGGGACTTTGGCAATATTTTTTGGAGTCGTGAATTTTATCAAATTGATACCTTACACGTTTCTGGGGCAGTTTAATTCTGTGAATTTGTGGACCTCTTTAGCATTGATGCCTCTAGCGCCAATTGGAGTAAGCGTAGGGCATTGGTTGCTCAAAAATGGCAGTCAAAAGGTTTTGTATCGGCTGATTTATATAGTTCTCTTTTGTTCGGGAGTTAAACTGGCCTTTGATGCGCTGATTAGTTTAGAGCCCTTTTCATGATACACTCGTTTTTCTAGAAGGGTAGTTTAAGTTTCCGCTTCTACGCCGAAGAAGTTAATAATATCAATGGATTATTGAGTATTAAATAGATGTCGCGAAAAATAACGAGAAAACCCACGATAAGAGATGTGGCTCAAGAAGTAGGTGTGCATCACTCCACAGTGTCTCGGGCACTGAATCCTAATAAACAAAGTAAAATTAGCCCTGAAGTTGTTAAAAAGATAAAAAAGACTGCGGAGAAGTTGGGTTACTTCCCAAATATCTTAGCATCTTCTTTGAAACAAAATCGTTCTTTCTCTATAGGTATACTTATTCCTGATCTCATAAACTCTGTGTTTCCGCCTATTATCCGCGGCGTTCAAGACACTGCGGAAGCCGCTGGTTTTACGGTAATGATTGCTAATACTGACGATGAGGAAGAAAAGGAGCAGTTAGCTCTGCGGGCAATGCAAGGTCGATCAATCGAAGGTATCATTATAGCCACCGCTCGACTTAACGATCCCGTAGTTGTTGAATGCATAAGACTTAATGTTCCAATTGTCCTTGTCAATCGTTCGGTCGAGCAAGAAGGAGTCAATGCGGTCATTGTTGATGAAGATTTTGCCATGCGCTCCACTCTTGATCATTTGTTTTCGCTTAAGCATAGCCGGATAGCTCATATTGCGGGTCCTCAAGACACCTCCACAGGCGCCGAACGAGCTATGTTTTTTGCTAATTATATGAAATTAAAGGGATATGAGACCGATTTGGTCGAAACCACCGAAAAGTTTACCGTAGAGTGTGGGTATAAAGCCTGTAAGAAACTGTTGGCAAGAGGCGAGGATTTCACGGCTCTGGTAGGTGGTAGCGACTTGATTGCACTGGGTTGTTTGGATGCGATTGAGGAAGCTGGCTTATCTGTCCCTAATGATATCTCTGTTGTCGGAAACAACGATATCCCTCTCCTTGATCGGATGAGCCCATCACTGACTACTATTTCTATACCTAAATATGAAATGGGTGCGCAAGCCACGAAAATGTTGCTTGATATGATTGATGCAGCGAGCACGGAACCAGTTGTAATAAAAATGCGGCCAAAATTGATTGTCCGCAATTCTACTGCGCTACAACCATAGTAAATCTTTAGTATCGACGTGTACGCTGCTCATCTCTGAAAGATAGTAAATCTAACGTAATAACTTTCTGTTTTCTACAGGCCGCCTATATTTTCATAAGTGATTTTCAATAGTGGCTTTGTGCTCCTATCCCGGCTAACTGCTCCAAATACGCACACGGTTGCACAACTGCACACGTTTGCGTATACTTTGGTAGTTTGGTCCGCACTTTAAAGGCCGGTGCAACCAATATATCTACGAGATGAGTTAATCATTAGTACAAGAAAGACTTATGTCGGGAAGATGACCATAATAATCGTAGAGGGTGATAATATGAATAAGAAACTAACAAATATTCTGATGCTTCTGGCGAGCGGGATTGCTGCGACGGGAGGTATCCAGCCGGTTATTGCGCAGTCAACAGGTGCGATGCTAGAGGAAGTAGTTGTTACCTCGCGTCGTTATGAGGAGAATCTGCAGGATGCCCCGGTAGCCGTTAATGCGATGACTGGTCAATTTCTAGCAGACCAAGGGATTGATTCGGTAACCGAAGTATTACTAAATTCACCTGGCGCATCATTTACTCAGTTTAATAAAATGCAGGCTGAGTACGGTATGCGCGGCGTATCTTCACAGACTGAGGGGGCTTCGGGTGATTCATCAGTATCAACGGTGATCGATAACGTTGTTATCTCAAAGGATTTTATGAAAAACCCTGCGTTCTTCGATATGGAGCGTGTGGAGGTATTGCGCGGCCCTCAGGGGTCAGCCTTCGGCCGCAACGCTTCATCCGGTTTAGTCCATCTGGTCACTGCGAAGCCTAGTGAAGACTTTGCTGCCGGCATAGCAACGGATATAGGCAGTGATAGTCTATTTGGTGTAGAGGCATTCGTCACAGGTGCGCTCTCTGACTCAACTTCGGGTCGTTTGGCGATCAATGTAGATAGTCGGGACGGCTATACAAAAGATACTCGCACTGGCAATGACTTAGGGGGCGAAGAAAATATCGCTGTTCGAGGCTCTTTACTAATAAACGCGAGCGATATGGTGCAGGTCTATCTCAAAGCTGAGTATAACAAAGATAATGACGATACCCCGGCCATTCGCAAGGGTAGAGATTGCTCCATTCCATTCCAGGATAAGGGGCAGGACAGTGTTGTAGGCGCGCCACAGCCAGGCTGGACGGCCGTCGGCACCTTCATAGATTCCTGCGATCCTTGGGCAACCACTATATCCGATAGCTCCTTTTCAGATTTCTATTTGGACCGAGAGATTACCAACTTAACTGCAGAAGTTAGTTGGGAGTTGGCAGATGGTGTTGCGGTAACCTCAGTGACGGGCTATTTAAAAGGTGAAAGTCAGTATTTTATTGATGCTCATGGTGGGCCCAATAATTCAATGTTTCAGTCGACAAGAAATGATGCTGAAATGTTTAGCCAAGAATTTCGTGTGGATAATCATGAAAGTGGCAATGCTTTTCGCTGGATAGCAGGTACCTATTTTATGGCAGACGAACACTCGCGCTTTGATCAGAATATCTTTTATGCTGAAAATGCAGCTAAAGGACCTCCTGGAGGTGGTGACGGCACTGCCATGGGTATAAGCGATCCCAATGGCGGTTTTTTCCGACCAGAAACTCGAGATGTTAAAGATGGCTACAATGAGACTGATTCTATGGGGCTATTTACTGAGGTCACATATGATATATCAGAACAACTCGTTATTACCGGTGGCCTGCGTTATAGCAAAGATGAAAAGGACTACAAGATTGCTCATTACGGCTATGGATGGGGTGGTATTTTGGAGGGCTTGACCGACGGTAATGCTTCACCATGCGCATTTTTTCCGCCTGGAGACAAATTTTATTGTGGCACCGCTGCTGCACCCGTAGGATTCCAAATACCCGTTGCGGCTAGCGATTCTTGGGAAAATGTTAGTAGTAAGCTCTCATTAACTTACTCTATAGATGATTACAAGATGGTCTATGCATTGTTTAGTCAGGGTTATAAAACTGGTGGTTTCCAGCCTGAGCCAAGAAGTCCGTCGGCAGCCTTAGAATCTTTTGATGAAGAAACCGTCGATAATTTCGAGCTAGGGTTCAAAGGCGACTTTGGTGATAATGTGCGGTTAAATGTTTCCGTATTTTATTCGGAGTACAACGATTTGCAAATGTTCCTATTCAAAAATACACCGTCAGGAGAGTTTACTCAGATAGCCGAAAATGCTGCTGGCGTAGAAATTACTGGTGTTGAAGGAGATTTCATCTGGGCACTCACTGAGAATCTGCGTCTCAGTGGAGGCTTCGCGTTAATTGACGCCGAACTAGTTGACGCCAGAATCGATACCGATGGCGATAATGTGTTCGAGGATTATGCTGGCACAAGACCTGATAATACCGTTGATTTTACGGGTACCTTAGTCGTTTCTTACGATATTCCTTTAGAAAGCGGAGCTCGCGTTAATCTTAGAGCTGACTGGCGTGGAAGTAGCGACGTCTATGATGATATCGGCGAACAAGCCGCACGCAAACATGATGAGTATGACGTGCTCGGAGCTCGTGTCACGTGGATATCCTCTGACACAGATTGGAATGTTTCTCTGTGGGGCAAAAACCTATCTGAAGAAGCCTATACCCTTAATGTAGGGCCAGGTCAGCCCAATATAAACCAACTGAACTTTGCTTATGGCGCACCAAGAACTGTTGGTGCAACAGTAAATTATATTTTCTAATATCTTTAAAGTTATCCAAGTAAAAATACGGCCGCTAGCGGCCGTATTTTTACGAATCAAACTGTGTTGTACGAGATCTAAGTTTAGAGTCCTAACCCATAGGTTGCGTAAACATTCATCAGCGGATAACAGGGCGTCGTAAGCTATCTCTATAGGCGTCTAGATCCTTTATCGGACGACTGGCAACACCAGTGTCCATAGCGGCCTTCACGACAGCGACTGGTATAGTTTCTATTAGTCTCGGGTCGAAGGGTTTTGGAATAATGTAATGAGGCCCGAACTTAAGTGTTTCTCCGGGATAAACTCGAGTGACTTGGGCGATGGTTTCTTTTTTGGCTAGCTCTAACAATGCTGACGCACAGGCTAATTTCATTTCTTCATTAATAGTAGTGGTGCCGCAATCTAACGCACCGCGAAAAAGAAAAGGGAAGCAGAGAACATTAGCCACCTGATTGGGATAATCGGAGCGCCCTGTACCAATTATCGCTTTGGGCCAAACTTCACGTGCGAGATCGGGATCAATTTCAGGGTTGGGGTTGGCCATAGCTAGTATCAAAGGGTCTGGCAACATGCCTCTTAACATATCCTGAGTAACACAGTTCGCCTGAGACAAACCAAAGAATATATCAGCGCCCTCAAGAGCTTCGGTCAGCGTACGTTTTTCAGAGGTAACTGCATATTTATTTTTGTATTTATTCATTCCTTCGGTGCGACCTTTGTAGATAAGCCCTTTTCTATCGCACATCATGACATTTTGTTTTTTCAACCCAAGGCTAACGATCAAGTCAGTACAGGCCATACTAGCAGCCCCGGCGCCATTGATAACCAGTTTGACCTCCTTCACGCTTTTACCAGAGATTTCCAGCCAGGCCATTACTGCGGCCGTGGATACGACGGCCGTGCCGGGCTGGCCGTCATGAAAAACAGGGATTTTCATCCGCTCCCGTAAGGCTTTTTCGATTATAAAGCACTCAGGAGCTTTGATGTCTTCAAGAATAACTCCTCCAAACGTTGGTTCTAGTGGTGCAATAACGTCTATTAGCTTGTGCGGATTTGTCTCATCAATCTCAAGATCAAAAGCATCGATATTGGCGAATCTTTTTAGCAGCACAACTTTGCCCTCCATCACCGGCTTAGAGGCCAGTGCGCCAATGTTGCCAAGGCCTAGGACTGCTGTTCCATTGGATATAACGGCCAATAGATTTGCCCGAGCGGTGAATAGAGAAGCGTTGAGGCTATTTTCGGCTATTGCCTCACAGGCATGAGCAACCCCTGGAGAATAAGCCTTAGCTAAATCGTCCTGTGTCTCTAATGGAGTGGTGGCTCGTATTTCAAGCTTGCCTGGTGTCGGTAATTGGTGATATTGAAGAGATGCTTCTCGAAAATAATGGTCAGACATAATTTTGGTTCGCTAGAGTTTAAAAGAAATTCGGCTGTAAGCCCCTTAGAGTTGCACACGTTTGCATTGTATATGTATAATTAAAAAACTGTTAATTTTTATTGGATTGTCTGAAATCAAAGTGTGTATAGATTTTTTCTCAGGCCTAAAAGGTTACAAGCCTTGAGCTTTAGATATTTTGAGAGAAGATCGATGGTAAATGCGATGATCAATATTTATTATATTCAAGTGTGCATTCGGCAGTGAAAATTATAAGCTAACCTTTGAGGAGTGAGTGATGATAAATAGGAATCTAAATAATTTGCAATTTACTGGGTTGCTAGTTTTATGTTTTACCATATTACTGGGATCCAGTGCCTATGCAGGTTCAGTTAAGTTTGCTTCTGATGAAGAAAAAGCCGAATGGGCAAATGAATGGTCTGAACGAGTTGGCGTCCATCTTGAGTACAGTTTTGACTCTAGTGGGGCCGATGCTTGGGACGCTAAAAAACACTCTACAGTGTTTGTAACAACCGAGGGTCCAGGATATGGAGGATTACTAAGCGGTGTTTCGCTTCCAGGTTTGGCTATATTTGACGCGGATACTAGAGAGCCTGTAGCAACTAGTAACTATGATGTGCTCTCATGGGGCTGGAAAAATGTGTTCGAACCTCACGGAGTGGGTACTTCTCCAGATGGCAAGTGGATCTATTTGGCGACGGGTGAGGGATCTTTTATGACCACTGGTGAACACGCTGGTCGTTTTTTGGTGATCAATGCGCGTACATTAAAAATTGACAAAGTGATCAAACTGCAGGGTCAGGCTCACCATGCTAAATCCTTTAGAACTCCGGAAGGTGAGCAGCGAGTAATTCTGTATGGCTGGTCACAGCCTCTATTAGTACTCGATCCCGACGATGATAATCGACCGGTTGGAAGTGTTAGTCACCAAGATCAAGGTAGTGAGGCATATGAATATTTCCCTTCTCCCGATGGCGACTTGGTCATAGGATTAGGTCGTTATCGCGATTTTGATATGCGCAAGCATCTAAAGGACAATCCGATTTGGTTGATTGACCCAACGACATGGAAAGTAAAAAAATGGATTGCAGTTGGTGACAGTGCACTGGCCTGGGCTTCTTTTAGTTCAGATAATAAGCATGTTTATATTACAGGTGCCCGCAACAGTATCGTCATCCAAATAGATCTCCATGAGCAAGAGGTTATAACCGAGCAGCGTGCGGGAGTCGATGGGCCCTATGGCAATCATTTTGGCTGGGATGATCGATTTATTTATACAATAGGAAAAGGTGAAGAGTCCCACAACCGCGGGAAAATGCTTGGTATGGTCGATGTAGACACTATGTTGGTGCCAGGCTCTCGTGCCATGAACCAATTCTATACCGGCTGTGTGCGCGGAGATCACGGGACCTTGCATCCAGATCCAGAGGCCAATGAGTTATGGATTAGCTGTAATGCCAGCTTCGAAGTAGTTATATTTGATCTTGATCGTTTGGAAGTGACGGCTAGATTGCCTCTACCTAATGGCGGTAGCACTCATTCTGGAGCTTTTGTGACTTACCCTAATGGCTGGGATGAAATTGGTGAAACTGTTTCCGATCAGGCGGGTTTGCATGGCAGTGCGCTTGAACTTAAACGCAAGATTATCGCCGGTGAATTTTAGGCATCGATTCATAACAGGGTATTATTCAAAACGATTTGGGAACAGAATCATATGAGGCATAGCGTTATTGGGTTTAAAGCAAAAAATATTGGGGTCATTGGCTTTTTCTTGTGTAGTTGGTTTTTTGCCGTTAGCGTTAACGCGGACGAGGCGCTTATAAAGCGCGGCGAGCTAGTATTTAACACGGTTGCGGGCATTGGCTGTGCCGGCTGTCATGGAGCTTTTGCTGAGGGAGACCTCGGCGTTGGGCCCTATATTCGCGGCGCTAGTGATGGTGCTGTAAGGGCGGCCATTGAGGGTATTGGGCCAATGATCGCAGTTAAGGCAGTGATTACCGAAGACGAGACTGTTGCAGTAGCGGCCTATGTTCATTATTTGGGCGCCACGCAAGTCGCGAGAACTCAGGTGAAGAGAGGTCGGTTTTTCCCAGATACATTCGCTACCCAGCCGAGTACAAATCTACAGGTAGTCATAAAAAACGCGGGTTTTTCTGCGCACACATTTTATAGTGATAATCTTGGTATAAACGAGTTGCTGATTCCAGCACGTAGCGCTAAAAGTTTTCTTTGGCAGGCACCGAAGGGTGAGGGTGAGTTTTCCCTGTATTGCACTGACTGCAAACTGAAGGGCGAGTTGTTTAAACTTGATGTGACGCAGAGTGCTAAAAAGTTTCTAGCGATTGAATCGAAGGTCGAGGATCCAATGTAACGAGACTTGGGTTTTATTTTTGAGATCCGAGAAACTAAGGTTACTGGAGGACAAGTATGCAAAATTCGGTTGTGAACGGCCATGTGCAGCCTAGACGTCAATCTTTGCTGATGAGTTGGATGTCGAAACAACAACTTGCGCTGATTATAGGTACTTTGCTCTTGACTAGCCTCATTGCTGCGAGTTGGTTGGTGTTTCCCTATTTCATTAAAGGTCAGCATCTATTGTCTGATGTGGGTGGTAGTGTTAAGCAAGAAAAATTGTTAAATTCGATCTCTATAGGACGCTTTCTAACTCGATCAACATTTGGTCAGGGCGAAGCCCAGGTTGATATATTGTTCGCGACGCCTAAATTTTTCGAAGTTACAGATCGGGCATCTGTAGTCTCAAAGTACCGGCCTGATCTCTACCATGTTTTTATTGTCACCGAGACTACCCATATTGAGGAATTACCCTCTGGACTGCCGTCTGCCAGTTTAACTATCGATGGCCAGGTGCATATGCCTTATGACGTTGATGGCCCCTTAAAGGCCGTTCATCACCGCTCTTTAACAATACGGTTTCCTGCATATACTGATGATGGGGATCCAATCTTTTCTCAAACGGCATCAGACATGCGTCTCGAGTTGATGGGTGATTGGGACCCCGGCCGGGGTAGTCGAATTGCTAGTTGGCAACTTCCTTTAGACTATCCCCAGCAGCTTGGAGAGCAAGGGTTATGGACTCCGTTGATGGTTTTGGGTCTATCTGCAGGACTATTATCGTTCGTACTAACACCCTGCTTGATTCAGCTGTTGGCTGTTTATTTAGTTACGTTAACTGGCTTTACGGCTGATCAATTCAGGGCTGGTGGCTCAACAGATACTGCTGCGGTAAGGCGCAGAATATTTATCGTCGGCACAGCTTTTGCTATCGGGTTTTCTCTATTATTTACCCTGACCGGCGCAGCAATAGGCTATGGAGGAAAATCTGCGCAAATGTTTTTTGCTATATGGAGTCCGACGCTTACCGTGGTTGCGGGCATTTTAGTAATTATGATGGGGTTCTGGGTCGGCATCCGCTCAAGGTCTCCTATTGTGTGCAGGCTAGTACCTGATGGTTTGCAGTCCAAGCTTGTATCCGACGGTGGCTCCTATTGGGGCGCTGGTCTCACAGCAGTGGGATTTTCCCTAGGTTGTCTGACCTGTTTTGGTGGTGCCATTATCGCTACATTATTGGTTTATGTTGGTGCCCTAGGTAGCGCTTTAATAGGTGCCACAGTGATGTTTGCATTTTCTATGGGAATAGTAATTCCGTTTCTTTTGGCAGCTTTCTTCCTGTCGCGTACACTCCCAGTTTTGGAGCGAGTTCAGCAGTACGCACCCTCTATCGGTTTATTTAGCATGTTGGTAATTGTGGCGTTTGGGTTAGTCCTAGTAACAGATAATTTCCATCTGCTAAGTGATATCATATATCCCTATTTAGGATTAAGTTAAGACTATGATCTTATGTCATAAACTTTACAAAGAGGTAATTTTACGTCGGCGGTTTGTAATCTATGCCATCTTGTTTAGTGCACTTTTGTTTGTCTCGCTTAGTCATGGTGCCTATGATGATGGCGCTAGATATATGTTTACGGCAAGTGCTCAAAATCGTTCGATCTATATTATCGATCTGCACAAAAGGAAGCACGCCGATACTATTCTTATAGATTTTGAACCAAATATGATTTCGGCATCCGATAGCCTCAAGGCTCTAGTTGTTGCCAGCCGAGATGCTAGGCGTTTAATATTGGTTGATTTAAGCAGCGATCAGCTCTCTCAGTATTCTTATCCCTTAAGTATTTCGCCAGACTATATCAATGTTAGTCCGATTGGAGACACCATTGCTATTTATGATCGGGACCAGCAGATTTTGGAAGTGCATGCGTTGAAACGCCGTCAAGTATTGTTGCGCGCTGATAATGTGCGCAGCGGTGATAGCTTTACTTTTAATCTTGATGGCTCAACTATTTATTGGGTCGATCATGAAGCTGGCACCTTAAATTCCGTAGATCTCTGGTCAAAAAGAAAAAAGTTAAAATTAACTTCAACTAAGGAAGGTCTGTCTAGTTTATCGCGAAGCATAGATGGGCTGCTGGGGTTTGTTAGTAGCCGGTTAGAGAATACCGTCTATGTTATTAATCTACGCGACTTCACTCTTTTGCTGAAGATTAGGGTAGGGAGTAACCCAGGTAGACCCTGGGGCGCAACCGATGGTAGCTATATACTAGTGCCGAATCAGGGTGATAGCACGGTCAGTGTTATCTCTACTTCGAGTTTACAGAGCCTATATACTGTTGCCACAGTGAATAGCCCGATATCGATCAATTCCGGTTGGCTGGATACCACAGCAGCCGTGCTGGGTGCAGACGGTACTATTGGTTTTATTGATGTAATTAAGGGCACTGCTGAAAAGGAGTACGACCTTAAAAATTTACCACATGCGGGTATTGTTACTTCTGATTCAAAAACGCTTATAGTTCCTGTTGCAGGTAAAGGAGCAATTTCCTTTTTTGATATGAGAACACGATCTTTGACCTCCGAGATCAGCGGTTTGCCTAAAGATATCGGTGCTGCGACCTTGGCTATTTCTAATAATTTATGTCATTAAGGGGTCCGCTATTTATATTCTAGACCGGTGGGTTATATCTACGCTCAAGACCGTGTTGCTATCGGTTTGTTTTTCATTCCATGGGGTCTCTGCGGAGGTGGTTTCCGGGGAATTTGATCTGATGGATCACAATGGCAATCTGGTGACTGAGTCTACTTACAGTAATAAGCTGCGATTAGTTTTTTTTGGTTTCACCCGTTGCCCGATTATATGTCCAACCACTATGTCTCAGATATCTAAGGTAATGTCCCTATTGGGCGAGCGATCCCATCAGGTGCAACCAATTTTTATCAGTATTGACCCTGATTATGATACCACTGAGACGATAGCGGATTATATCAGTGTATTTCACCCTTCCATCGTTGGCCTTACGGGTACTGTCGATCAGATCGAGCGTGCCGCTAATAACTATAATGTGACCTATGGCCAGGGACCTGTTAATAGTCTGGGTGATGCAGAGGAGATATATCACACATCCTACCTTTATTTAATGGATCGCAACGGCGATCTAATTGATTTAATTGGCTACGGGGCCAAACCTAAAGTTATATTGGAGAAGATGAAGGAGTATTTATGAATATCTATTTGTGGTTACAGTTGTCACTATTGCTATTTTTATCCAGTGCTTTACAAGCTGCTGATATCCAGCTGAGTGAAGGCTGGATTAGCGCGCCACTGACCCAAACTACCAGTACGGTAGCTGCTTTCGGTATTATTACTAATCTGACTCAGCAGGAGGTCTCTATTGTTGGGGCAAGAAGCGACTATGCTGAGAAAGTACAGTTCCATCGCATAGAGCATATAGAGGGCTTAGTGAAAATGGTCTTGGTACCGTCTATCCAAATTCCACCCAAAGGACAGGTGTCGCTGACAGCTGATGGGATTCATTTGATGTTAATAAGGTTACAAAAAATTCCATGGAAGGAAGACCTTATTAGCATACAGTTTGATTTAAATAATGGGGATGAGGTTACTCATCACTATGAGCTTCGTGACCGTAATCAGACTGCAGGGAAAGAGCGCGGCCATCATTAAAATACTCCTTAAGTAATAGTGCCAGTCCTAACATTGTAAGTAAGAGCTACATGCAATGTTCACCTAGTACTAAATTAAGATCAGAGATATTAGCCCATTCAGCTAGTGAGGCATCATAAAGACGCACATCCTGGTAGCCAAGAATTTCTTTAAGAACAAACCAGGGGGGTGCGGCATGAAGCCCTTCGTTGCAATAGGTGACAATGGTCTTTGTATTATTAATGTCGTGAGCCCCATAGATCTCCCGCAAGTCTATAGCTGACTTAAAAGTACCATTTGCATTGAGATTCTCTTGCCAGGGAATACTTTGGGCACCATATATATGCCCAGGATATTTATGAATAACATTATTATGGAACGTTTTTCCTATTACTGCTCCAGTGTATTGATCTCGAGGTCGCCCATCTACCAGGGTGAAGTTTTTATCTGTTAGACGAGACTCGATATAGGGCTTATAAGTAATTAAAGACTTGTTAATCGTTAGGATCTGATAGTTAGAAGGTTCTATTCCGCTCTCATTAGATACAAAGGTTCTGCCGCTGAGAAGCCAAGCGTCTTGACCCCCATCCAGAATATGTAATTTTTTGTGACCATAATAACTGAGCATCCAAAACATTCTAGTGGATAGTCTACTATCCATATTGTCGTATAAGACTATCGTAGAATCTGCTTCAATACCTAGACGCTGAGCGAGCTTTTCAAATGCTATGGGTGGTAAAACATTAAACAACTTAGGCTTATTTTGGTCACTGATGTCTTGAGTCCAATCTACGTAACGAGCTGTTGGAATATGCCCTTGGCGATAACTTTTGGATGTACTTCCGAGGCTTAGCAAAACTATATCTGAACGATGCAAATTAGCCTCAAGCCAGTCGCTAGTAACCAATGCATTACTGTTGTGGGTAATAGGCAAAGGGGGTTCAGAGGACGAGCATCCTGCTATAAAAACAAATAATAAAAAGAAGATAAACTTCACGATAACACCCTAAAGTATGAAATCTTGATAGATAGTAACGGTAAAGCCTTCCTGTTATTAATTCCCATAGGTTCATGGTAATTTAAATAGATCTTCAACGGAACAAGTTAGTTTGTTTGCAATTTGTAGTGTGAGAGCTATTTGTGGGTTCTACCTTAGTTAATGATACTAAAGCTCCCCACTTACCAGACGACCACCTAAAATTGTGGCCACTGGCCGAATACTTTTGATTTGATCTTCCGGAATAGTTAAGTAGTCTTGATCTAGCACTAGCATATCAGCCATGAATCCAGGCCTAATTGAACCTAAATTAGCTTCTTGAAACATCAAGTAGGCATTTGACCGAGTGTGAGCTATTAGCGCCTCCTCTCTGGACAGTGTCTGGCGCATTACCAAATCACCATTTAGCGCTTGTCCCGTGATTGCCCACCAAAGTGTGACAAAGGGTGAAATTTGATTCGCTTTGGTGCCATCTGTTCCAAGCCCAAAAGGTATCCCACTATCTTGTATTAAACGAAGCGGCGGCATGTCTAATGAGGCGTCACCAAACTTCTCAGTTATTTGATGTCGGTCTCCGAGTACAGATATGCTTCGCATCTGTAGGTTCACACCAAGCTGCCGCGCTCTCTGGATTTGACTGGCTCCGATATTATCAGCATGAGTAATCGACCAACGTAATTGTCGCAAAGGGAACTCTTTGTTAATGTCTGTCATAACATCAAATAATACATCTATAGTTTCGGGTTGCATTGCATGAGTTTGTACGGGCCAAGCTTGAGAAGCTGCAGCTTCCAGAATCTTGCGTCCAATGCTGAGTTCAAAGGTACTTGGCGACTTAGCATCAAGTTCATCATCCCAGTGGAATGGGCCATAATAAATCTCGCCCATTGCGATTAAATCAAATGCAGCAGATCCTTGGAATGGTTTTGTAGAATGAATTCTTTTTATTAATAAATCAGCGGCCTCTGGGGAGTTTGGAACGCCTGCGTTCAAGGTATGAAAAACTCGCAAAGTAATACCCTCAGAGTCTGCCAGCTGCTTTGTGCGAGCATAACTTTCTTGCTTGATTCCAACGCCGCCAGGATCGTACACGCTGGTTAATCCAAGCTCGTTGTAGTACTTAAAGGCGAGCTTGATTGCATCCTCTTGCTCATCAGACGGCACAGATGGGAACTGCTTTATTGCTTCAGAAATCATTGGGAACCCGCCATTCAGACGGCCAGTAGCATTGCCATTATCATCCCACACCACATACTGAGACAACCCTTGGGCTTTGCCGATTGGCGTTGAAGACGCCGACATCGGTATCCCCATAGCTTCAAACCAAGCAGAATTCCCATAAATATGATCATACACAGATTGTAGAATCACAGGCCGATCAGTAGCGATGCTGTCAAGCTCTGCTAGAGTAAAGTCAGCTTGGCTGTCTATAAACTGACTCTCTTGCCATCCCCCAAGAGACATAAGCCATGCCCCTTTGGGTAATGTTTTGCTTTTATTTCGAAGAATTTTTAACGCCTTCGAACGAGTTGTAACGCCATCTAAACGCGGGTCGTTCGGCCAATATTCGGTCGCACGCACCACGTGATTATGATTATCGATTAGACCAGGAATCATTGTTTTTCCTGCCAAATCGATCCTCTGAGTCTGAGCGTCGGCTAGAGATGTTATCGCGTCGTTATTTCCAACAGCAATAATTCTCTCCCCTTTAACAGCTACCGCTTGTTGAATCGAAAAGTAATCATCGACGGTAATAATTTTGCCATTGGTATATATTTGATCCGGCACTTGCTGCGCTTGCGCAGAGAAAACGATACATAATTGAACAAGCCATGCAGCCAGAGTCCCTCTATAAAATTTCATGAAAACCCCTCATAAAGTCAAAAAATCTAATTATAAAAACCAATAGAATCACCCTCAGTAGTAACCCCTAACCCGTTTAACAATCGATTTGAATAATTGAAATAGGCGGCTACCTGGTTTACCTCAAGAATCTCGCCGTCGGTACAATTATTATGGCGAAGGTTCTCGATATCTGAGACCTCCATTGTTGCCACGTTGCTCGTCAATTTCACGGCGTATTGGAGTAGAGCTAAATTTTTTCCATCGAACTGAGTCTGTGGCGTTCGGGCATGTAAGCAGTCTAAAATTTCATCGCTACGCTGTTCATCATTAAGCAAACGGCGCGCGTTCATGAAATGATGAGTAAGGCTGTAAGTACAATCATTAATGATACTGACATAAGACGCAACGACTTCAAGAAACCACAATGGCGTCGTTATGTCCTCGTGATGTAATACGCTCCGATAAAGCGTTACATGGCCGTGCATCGTATGCGGTCTTAAAGAATGAACTTTCATGACATTGTCAACAGTGCCATGGGGAGTCATTACTTCGTCATATAGCTCTCGCAGAACGCCAGTTGCCTCATTTTCTGGAATCATTTTAATCCAAGCAGTCATTGGTTACTCCGTCCGTCTGTTGCTAGCTTTTTTAGTTTGCCGAAATATGCCATAGCCCATATAGGCGAGGGCAATGGACAATAGTGGGTTGATTAAATTAAAAAATGCATATGGTGCAAACTCCAGTGGCGACATGCCAAGTACCCCTGTTATGAAGGCACCCGAGGTTGTCCAAGGAATAATCGATGTACTGCAAGTTGCGCCTTCTTCCAGACATCGGGACAGCATGTGTTTCTCGAGTCCGTCTTCCTCGTAGGAATTTTTGAATATCTGACCTCCGAATATAATCGAGAGATAGGCCTCACCCATGCTCATGTTGGCAGCAATACCGGCTCCGATTGTAGTGGCCATGAGGGTTGCTGACCGCTTGATGCGTTTCAGTAGGCCACTAAGCAGTATTTGGACGAAGCCTGTGCGATCAAGGATGCCGCCAAGCGACAATGCAAGTAGCGCGAGAGACATCGTCCACATCATACTGTTTATACCACCTCGGCTCAGCAACCTATCTAGTTGTTGGAGACCCGTATCTGCAACATAGCCTGTGTGCAAACTATTTAGCACGTCTGTAATGCCCCGTTCTTGAGTTAGAACAGCCAGCACCACGGCGGTAGCTACACTGGCGAGCATGGCCACTTCGGCGGGCGCTCGTTTTAGGCTGAGCAGGAACAGTACTGCTAGCGGCAACAGTGTTAGCGGACCGATCTTGAACTCGATGGCTAGGTGTTGCTTTAGTGCTAGTAACTCTTGGGCGGATAGAGTTTGCCCGCTGTGATATAGGCCAATCAGAGTAAAAGCGATCAGACAAATGATGTAGGTCGGCACCGTCGTAAACATCATCGACTTGATGTGTGAGTAAAGATCTGTATCGGCACTCATAGCGGCAAGATTTGTGGTGTCTGAAACCGGCGACATCTTGTCACCGAAAGTTGCCCCAGAAACGACCATCCCGGCCACCAGTGGTAACGGAATGCCCAGTGCATCGCCCAGTCCCATAAGCACAACGCCGATGGTGGCAATAGTTCCCCATGCAGTGCCGGTCGCAAGCGACATGAGACTACAGAGTACCAATCCGGCGGGCAGGAAGAAGGTTGGGTGGAGTAAGTCGATGCCGTAGTAGATGAGGCCGCCAATCGTCCCACTCTCGATCAATGCGGCAACAAGTACGCCAATCAGGAAAAAGATAAAGATTGCCCCCAGGCCCTTTTCGATCCCCGAGATCATCGCGGATTTGATTTCCTGAAAGTGAAATCCAATGATTACAGAGTGGCCCGCAACCCAAATCAGTGCAATCAACAGCAAGCTATGGAGACTGATGCCGAGCCATAGCAAACCAACAATCACAATCACGATCACACCACCAAAAGCGACCAGCGAATGCCAAAAATTAGGCGTTTGTGACTGTTTCATAAGTTTATCTCCTCAGGAGTAGCGAATGGTAGAGTAAAATAAGTTGTATAAATAATTATTCATAGTAACCCTTAATGGTTTCTGGTTGGCCGTCCAGCATGATTGACTGGTAGCGGTTTGCCGAGAATGCGGTGCAGACTGTCATTAATGAAGTCTGCATAGCTCCGTTCAACCGCAATTTGAAAGCCGTGGGTATCGCGAAGTACCAGAACCTTTGTGCCGAACATTTCCGTGTAAGTTACCGCGTTGTCCGCAAATGTTGTCATATGTATATCAATTGGGCAGCAGATAGCAAGAATATCGTCTGCGTCACGACCTTGAATTGAGAACAATTGAAGCGTGTCGGAAATCTCAACCGTCGAGACATCGTGTTCACTCGAGTCTTTCATTTCAAACTCTGATATTAAATATTCTTCTTCAGAGTGCGGCGCCAGTAATATCCATTTCGTCGGCCCTACCCAGCAAAGTGTAATGTTTCCAGACACTACCATGGTGTTGGGAGCCTCAGGCGGCAGTGCATTTAGCCTAGCAAGGCATGGGGAAATATCTGTTCTCGAGCCCTTAAGATCAAAGGCACAGAAGAGTTCGAGCTGATTAATGGAAACGTCGTAGATCATATCAATTCTTCATGCGCTCCGAGGCTGGATCATAAAAACACGGTTGGGTAATGGTTACTGGTACGATTTCGTTTTTTATACGAACATGCGCTGCTTGTCCGATCCTGCTGCGGCCGTCAGTAAGTAATGCCAGCGCCACAGACCGAGATCTTGCCACGCTCCAGACGGACGCAGTAACAAATCCTTCAGACGCTTGCAGTTGTCCCTTTGGCGTCAAGGGCGCACCTTCTGTCACCAAACGGGAAGGGTCATCAGTGAGCAACCCGACCAATTCACGGCGTGGACTATCTTGGCTTCGACGAATCTCTACCGCTCGCTTGCCTATATAGTCAGCTTTCTTTTTTGACATTGCCCAGCTCATCCCAAGGTCGTGCGGGTCGGCGGTTCCATCTACTTCATGGCCAAGCGACAAGAACCCTTTTTCTACTCGTAAAACGTGATTGGCTTCCGACCCTATAGGCGTCAAGCCCAGTGGTTTACCTATTTCAAATAAGCGCTCCCAAAGTTTTAGAACATGCCGAGATCGCACATTGATTTCAAAGCTCAGTTCGCCGGTAAAGCTCACGCGGCAAACGCGGGCCAGCATACCCTCCACAGTTCCTTCGCGCAGCGCCATAAATGGAAACGTGGCCGCCGAGAAATCGATATCAGACTCAAGTCGCTCCAACAACTCCCGTGCGTTCGGTCCGCAAACTGTGGCGTTTGACCACTGCGTTGTAATCGGAGTTATCCACACACGCCACTTGGGGCGTTCGACTTGCAAGAAATGTTGTATGTGTCGATATACTGCCTGGGCATTTGCGGTGGAGGTCGACATTAGGTAGTGATTTTCCCCGAGTTTGAACGTTACGCCGTCATCGAGAATTCTTCCATCCTCTGTCAGCATCACACCGTATCTACCCATTCCGACTGACAAATTTAAGAACAGATTCGTGTACAGCATTCCGATTAGTCGTGTTGCATCTGGGCCGCAAATGTCGAATTTGCCGAGTGGTGACCCGTCATAGATTGCGAGATTCTCTCTAGTTGCAAGCACCTCTCGATTTATTGTTTTTTGGAGCGATTCGCCAGGTCTCGAGTAATAGCCTGGCCTGCGCCAGTGGGCCCCCGACTCATACATGGTCGCACCGTAGTCCTTATGCCATTGAGTTATTGGGGTGTGGCGATAGGGCCGCACCGCACTATCTACTTTCCCGCCTGCAATTGCGCCGAATTCGATGGGCACAAAGGGCGACCGATAGGTAGTCGTTCCAATATCTCGCAGGGCGACATCAGTTTGGTTGGCGACGGCTCCAATAATATTGATATTGCCAGTCTTACCCTGGTCGATTCCCATGCCTCCGGTCGTATATCGTTTGACGTGTTCGATGGCTCCAAAACCTTCGCGGATAGCAAGGTGAACGTCGTTGAGGGTCACGTCATTTTGCACGTCCACAAAAGAGTTGGCGCTTGCGTCATCTGAGTTAACATGCCACAGCGCTTCGATGTTGTAGGGAGGAGACGTGGACGTGGTGGGAGCTATGGTTTCCCGCCGCTGAAACCCACAATCGCTGACTGCGCGGGCCCCCGCCTCAAGGCCTCCCACCAGAATCTGCTGTAAGCCAAATTCTCCAGCTGCAGCGCCCACGCACTCGCAGGCCTGGGCGGGCTTATGTGGAATAAATGCAGCCAAGGCATCATCATAGCGCAAGGTACTTCTTGATTGGGAATAAAGATGTACCGTCGGATTCCAACCACCGGAGACACAAAGCAAATCGCACGAAATAGTCCGAGTATCACCGTTCTCGTTGGACCGAAGGCGCACCGCACGAACGCGTCGCCGACCCAATACGCGTGTGACAACGTGATTTGTTATTCGCGGCATGTCTCCAGCGAGCGGGAGGCCGCCGCTGCTTGAATCGTCACGACAATCGACAATTGCCGCAATCTCGATTCCGGCTGCAATCATATCGAGGGCAACTTGATATGCACTGTCATTGTTCGTGAAAATGACGGCACGTCTACCCGGCAGAGCGGCGTAACGATTTACATACGCTTGTACTGCGGATGCGAGCATAACCCCAGGTCGATCATTGTTTGCGAAGACCAGGGTTCGCTCAATGGCACCAGAGGCAATAATTACCCTGCGTGCGCGAATCCGCCAGGTTCGTTGGATAAGCTGTTTCTGTGTCGGTTGGCGCTCTGTGACAATAACGAGGTTTTGCTCTCGGTAAGCCCATGCGGTTGAATCCTGAAGCCGCAGTACTGTGTTTAAGCTGTCGAGTTCATCCGTTATGCACTGAACCCACTCGCCCCCCCATTTATTATTTACCCGTTCCTTGCGATTCAGCAATCCACCGCCCGCACGGGTGCCATCATCGACGAGAACTGTGCGTGCGCCACTTCGCGCAGCTGTCAGTGCCGCCATCAAGCCTGCGGGTCCCGCGCCGATAATGAGTACGTCGCAAAACCAATTTCTCGATTCATACTGCCCTGATGTTGGAGCCTGGCTCGGCGCGTTCGCGAGACCAGCAATTCGACGAATGTAGGGTTCGAAAAAATGCCAGTTTGGCCACATGAATGTCTTGTAGTAAAACCCGGCTGGGATGAGTTTCGAAATCAGTTGATTGATACTCATCAAGTCGAAGTTTGGCGAGGGCCAGCAACTCACCGATATCGCACGTAATCCTTCGCGAAGAACAACCGTTGTAATGGGCTGGCTACCAGACGCTGCATCACCCAATAGTTCCACGAAAGAGGCAGGCTCTTCAGAACCGACACCCATGATTCCACGCGGACGATGATATTTGAATCCCCTAGCCGTCAAGCTTACGCCATTGGCAATCAATGCCGACGCTAGCGTGTCGCCTTGGTAGCCTTGGTGTAGGGTTCCATTGAACTCGAAACTGATGATCTTTGTGCGATCAATGTCACCGCCACTTGAGAGGCGTTGTGAATCATTAGTCATGTGATTTCCTGCTACAGGGAAGTATTTCGTGTGTTGTCGTATCGCGAGTGATTGCAAACCACAGTGAGCAGCCCATAATATGCCACCATTCTTCGGTAACTGGGCCTAAAGGATTGGGAGCTAAAATCAGGTAGTCGACCCAGTCGGAATCCGCGAAATCATGAGGATTTTCAGCGCGAGTCTCTCTGACGGGGCCGCCGTTAATAAATTCGGTTTCGCTACGTGGGCCACAAAAGGGGCAGCTAATTTCTAGCATAGTCGTTCGCGCTTAATGCGCGGTAGTCCCTGATTCTAAAATAAAATTGAGGTTATCAAACCGATCTAGCGCGAACGGTTCACTTAATGGGTGTTGTTCATTATTTGCAATTAGGTGGGCGAATGTTAAACCACCGGCCGGAATAGCTTTGAATCCCCCCCACCAGCCTGCCGACACGAATAACCCTGGTATTTTGGTTTTGCTAATGATCGGTGACGCATCATGCGCGATGTCTAGTGCACCGCCCCATTGCCGTAGCAGTTTAAGTTTCTTGAAAGATGGAAATAGTTCCAGCATAGCACTAACCGATTCTTCGAAAACTGCTTGTTTGATGTCACGACGAAATGATTGGCCGATATCCGCCGCTCCACCGATAACTATTTCACCCTTGTCAGATTGATTAAGATAAACGCCGAGATCCGGACAATTAACGATCACGTCAAGTAACGGCTTCACCGGTTCAGAGACGAATGCGGTGAGATTAAATGTTCTTAATGGCAAGCGAAGTCCGATCGTGTCGGTGAGAGTCGTTGTATGTCCTGAGACGGCGAGTGCGACGTTTTTTGCGCGAACTGTACCTCGGTTGGTGACCACACCCGCGATAGAACCATTCGGGTCTCGCAGTAACTTCTGTACGCCAGTATTCTGGTGAATTTCAACACCAAGATCATCCGCTGCTCGCGCATAGCCCCAGGCAACTGCATCGTGTCGACATACCGCAGCATCGGTATGAAGCATACTGCCAATAATAGGTAATCGTGAGTTGGGGCCGCCGCCTGTTAGTGACGGGACTTGGCGGCGCAGATCGTCTACATCAAGGGGCTCGTAGGTGGAGCCATGAAGGTGCATGGATAACATCCGGCGTTTTATTTCGCGCAGCTTGGGGTAGGTCTGAATGACATCAATCATGCCCCGTTTCGAGTACATCAAATTATAGTTGAGCTCCTGACTTAGCTTTTCATAGAGCTCGAGTGACTTCACGTAGAACGGGATACTCTCGTCACGCATATAATTTGATCGAATCGTGACGGTATTTCGTGCAATATTTCCTCCGCCCAGCCAGCCCTTTTCTAGTACGGCGATATCAGTAACACCGTGATTCTTTGCAAGGTAGTAAGCGGTTGCTAGACCGTGCCCGCCAGCACCGATAATGAGCGTATCATATTCTTCTTTTAGTGGAACAGTGCGCCATGCCTCACGCCAGCCTTGGTGGTTATTTAATGCATTACGTGCGAGGTTGAATAATGAGTAGTTCTGCATTGATAAGCGCTCTATATAATGGTCGTAGTTGGTGTCAACCACCGATCAATTGAGGGCGCAGGCCTCTTTTGAAAATGACAGTTTGACGGCGGTTGCGTCGATCAGAGTTCAAATCCGGATTCCCGGTACTTTAAGTATGAGATTCTATCTTTTTGCTATGCGTCTGCAATTTGAAGCCAAAGAACACACGTGTGCAGTATCGTATGGTTGCTTGTACTTGTCAAGCCCTTGGCAGAGAATCAGAGGAGCCTAGACTATGAGTGGATACTTCAGCTATCCGGCCGGGTTTTATTTGGTTGCACTGACGATCCAAGTTGCGGATGGGACTTTTACCCTATTGTGAGCAGTATACTTTCTGAAAGTCTTTCTGATCGCAGCTGCCACCTTCTCCTTTTCCTGCCCGGTTGCGCTTTTGATTATTTGAGAGGCCGGGCCCATTTTCATTGAGTAGGCTATCGCTTCGTCAATATTACCCATAGGCAGACTTGCATCTACTTCCTGTAATTCAATGTTGTTAAAACCAGAAGCTTGAAGAATGGTAGTTAAGTGTGCCGGATTACTCAGTGAAAATGGTCCAGGCGCGGTCGGGTCAGGTGTATCTGTAGCGGCCGGCGGCGATAATACTTCCAGCGCTATCCTAGCTGGTTCTGCCATTGAGGGGTTTTCCTGTATTTTTCGCCAGCACAGAAATACCATCCGGCCCGTTGGTTTTAAGGCCGCGTGCAGGTTTTTAAATGCCAGCACAGGGTTATCGAAAAACATCACGCCAAATCGTGAAGTAATAATGTCAAATTTGTTATCACCTAGTCTGGCGCTGGCCGCGTCTCTGTGTATAAACTGAAGGTTATCAATTCCTGCGCCCCTGCTCCTAGCGATGTTAAGAATTATCTCAGACACGTCAATACCGATTACCGTGCCGGTTGCAGCAACCAAATTTGCCAGCTTGATGCTCGTAATGCCACCACCACAGCCAATGTCGAGCACCTTGTCTCCTTCGCTCGCCGAAATCTTCTCGAACAGTCTGTCGCTGATTGGAGCAATCATGGACTCGACGATATCAATATTATCAGCCCATTTGCGGCCGCCATCCTCATTCCAATACGATTGCATGGTGGAGCTTTTATCAAAATTACCCATATTTTCCTCCTTTTCGCCAGTAACCCCTAAAACCCGCCTCAGGTAAAATTTAAAAACGCTTATTACGAAATCTGAGTAAATGAGCTGCAAACATCGCATTATTTTAAGAAAATCTTGCTCTCGAATGGCGCAATCTTATTATAGACATAATGTCCAAATATCAATTATTTTGCTATAAATATAGGTGTAGAACCCACAAAAGTACGGGGTAGAGCATACTTCGCATTAAAGCTTTATGCCATTAAAGCTTTACCTTCTCCGGATTTTGGCAGGTATTTAACGCAAACGGTTGCATGATGAATTTTTTATGTGTATTGTCGATTTACGCAAACGATTGCACAGCGTTGGTAACTATTTAGGATAACGACAGGCTATGGGTAACCTGTATAGCTCATACAGCCACTTTTCATAGTATAAGAGATCATTAGAGAACTCAGGCGAGAATTAGTTTGATGAAAATGACACGCAAAGATTTTTTACGTACTTCAGCCGCGGCCGGGACTGCTCTCTTTACCGGGATGCCCCTCTTTACCGGGGCGGCTGGGGCTTCGGCTACGAGCGTCGCCCGTCCCCGGCAAGGACGAATGACTTTGATAAAAGGTGCGTCGATACTTAGTATGGATCCCGAGCTCGGGGATATTATAGGTGGAGATGTTTTAATCGACGGTACTAAAATCATAAAAGTAGGCCACAACATCGAGGCTCCTGGTGCTGAACTTATCGATGCAACTGACATGATTTTGATGCCCGGAATGTGCGATGGTCATCGACATTTGTGGGAATCCATGGCGGTGACCCGGCCAGATTTGACCTTGGTAACTTGGCATCTGATGTGGGCAGTCGGCATGAAGCCAGAGGCAGTATATGACTACTGCTATTTGGGAGGCAAAATGGCCATCAATTCTGGGGTGACGCGCGTCATTGATTATTGTCACGTCACGCACACGCCGGCAAAGATGGAAGCGGCGGCGCATGGTGCGGTAGATTCTGGGATCGGCGGTGTTAACTGTCCCCAACTTAGCGGCACGGTGCCTTTTGGCCCGGGTGATACGGTGGACTTCAAAACAGCATGGGATACTATGCGCGGGCCTGCGGATGATTGGCATTTTGAAATGGCTGAGAAACTGCGCGACGAGTTGTTCTCTGATAGTGAAGCCCCCTTGCAGTTCGGAGTTGCCCACAGCTCGGCTGAGGGTGGCGCTTCACGCAAAAGCATACATGCCGAATGGGCTAGGGCCCAGGCGTTAGAGCCTAAGATGATGACGGGCCACGTCTCGGGCCGGCATGCAGGAAAGGCCGCAGAATACAGAGTTGTACCCGATCTTATAAAAGCTGGCCTGCTACGGGATAATTATATTGTGGGACATGGCAATGGGCTAACGGACGATGAGTTAATTATGCTCAGGGATGTTGGTGCGGGTGTGGGCTCAACCCCAAGAGCAGAAGTCAGAATGAATATTCCAATGCCGCTTGGGCGTTGCCATAAGCTAGGTACACCCGTTGCTTTCGGAGTGGATCATTTGATCTACAACCCACTTGACTATTTCCAGCATATTCGTTCAGCCGATATCGCCATGTATGCAGGGCGCGGCGAAAATAAAGAAATCGCTAAAACCATGACCGCACGAGATTACATGCACATCGCCACGCTGGGGGGTGCCAAGGCACTTGGCATGGATTCCAAGGTTGGTAGTATCACGCCGGGCAAACTTGCGGATATTGTGTTGTTGCGAACAGATCGACTAGGTTTTCCGGCAATTGATGACCTAGCAGAGCGCGTGTATACATACGCCGGTATTCAAGATATTGATAGCGTATGGGTTCAAGGGAAACTTCAGAAAAAAGATGGTGAACTCGTCGACTTCGATAAAGGTTTGTATAAGAACGCTATAAAAAGCTGGGATATCGCTCGTGCCGACGGAGAAACTATTAAATTCATCGGTCAAAACGGAAATATTCTTACGGCAGAGGATGTGCGCTCACCTGCATTTAACCCGGGGCGGCCGCAACCGGCGTCCACGCCGCGATAAGAAACTAACCAAACGATCGCAGTAAATTAGGTGATATTTTCGATAACAAATAGGAATAAAAAAGGGGAAAAGAAATGATTAAATTAACTAAACTGATTGGCATTCCACTGGTTCTAGTTGTAATTATGACTACACCTAATACATCCTTAGCGGAAGAGAAACGTACACTTGAGGAAATAGTCGTTACGGCGCAAAAGCGCGAGAGCACTCTACAAAAAACGTCACTGGCTATTTCTGCAATCACTGGAGACACGCTTAAAAAAGCAGGAGTGTTTGACACCTATGGGCTGGCGGACCTAAGCCCCAATGTACTCATTGGGCAGGAAAACTCCGAAACGGTTATCACCATTCGTGGCATTAGCGCCCAAAGCATGAACTCGGTGGGTGAGCCCTCCGCTGCATTTCACCAGGATGGCATCTATATTTCTCGACCTACCGCTGCAAACATCGCCCTTTTTGATGTAGAGCGGACTGAGGTTCTTCGTGGCCCTCAGGGAACACTTTATGGCAGAGCTGCTACCAGCGGTGCAGTTAATGTTATTACGAACAAGCCGACGACTGAGTTTGAAGGCTCCGTTGGGGTGGAGGTTGGTAATTATAATGCTATCAAAACTCGAGGCGTTTTGAGTGGGCCTTTAAGTGATACAGTCTCTGGTCGTCTTAGTTTTTATACTCACGAGCATGATGGTTATCTTGAGAATGTGTCCCCGCTGGCGGCTCCTGGCCCGGATAATGATGACGCGGATGATGTCGCATTGCGAGCTCAACTATTGTTTAACCCATCCGAAAATTTAGAGGTTCTATTAGCCGCGAATTACTATGAACGCGGCGGCGCGGGAGATGCATACAGTCATAAAGGCGATTTCCCCGGAGGCTTTGTTTTCTTTGAGGCACGCTTTGGTCCGCTTTATGCTGGCGCTACCCCTAATCCACATGACCCTAGAAAAATAGCGACCAACCTGAGAAGTAACCTTGATAGAGAAGATTACGGATTTGCAGCCACGGTCACACGAAGTTTTGAAAATTTCGATTTGGTCGCCCAATTTGCCCATCAAGAATACAACCTCTCACAGTTCAAGGATCTAGACGGTTCAGACAATAACTTCTCACAAATCGATTTCCAGTTTTACACCGACGCGGACACTGCTGAAATTCGATTGGTGTCTACGGGTGACGGTCCAATGGATTGGGTAGCAGGCTACTTTCACTTCGAAGAAGAAAACTCTAATATTTTTGACGTCTGTGGTACGACTCTTGGATGCCGATATGGCGATAGTCGTGGTGATCTAGAATCTGATGCTGTCTTCGGGCAGATTAGTTACGATTTAAGCGAGTCTTTGGAGGTGACTGGAGGACTTCGTTATACAGACGATACAAGAGGTGGGGGTAATGTGGTTCCTTATAGCTTTGTATTTTTGCAGCCAGGCGAAGACATCGAAGGTAGCTCCAGTGGTAGTAAAACAACCTGGAAACTTGGTTTGAACCACACTAATGATAATGGGAATATGCTTTATGCTTCTGCCTCTAGCGGTTATAAGGCTGGATCGTTCAACCTTCGTGCAAATACGACATATGGCCCTGAAAATGTTATTGAGTACGCGGTAGGGTCAAAAAATATATTGTTAGATAGCCGCTTGAAGCTCAATGTTGCAGCATTTATTTACGACTATGAAGACATGCAGTTAGAGCAAGTGGTAGGCATTGACGGTAACATATCTATACTGACAATCAATGCAGCAGATTCAGAGGTAAAGGGCTTTGAAGTAGAGGCAACTTATCTTCCGACCGATGCGTTGGAGATAAGCGGCCAGTTTTCTCTATTAGATACTGAATTTAAAGCCTTAACCGATACGGATTCATTGAAAGGGTTTATGGCGCAACCTGAAGACTTAACGGGTAATAGCTTCGCTCGAGCGCCAGAAAAATCAGTTACGTTGGCTATCGAATATACTATCAATTTGGCAAGTGGCGCCACCTTAGCCCCCCGTTTGCAGTATCGCTACCAGGACGACTGGTATTTGCGGCACTTTAATACGGCTGCTGATCTGGTGCCTTCGCATACTAAAACGGACTTTACTCTGAACTATAGCCACCAGAACGATATGCTGTCAGTAATGGGTTACATCTACAATATATCTAATAATGACATTCTCAGTGGTGAAAGTATTGGTTTAGGGGGCTATGGCTCCCCTCGTTATGGGCACTATAAAGCTCCACGACTCTTCGGTGTGAGAGTGGATTATAAGTTCGACTAGTAGGACTTAGATTACGTTGGGCAGAGTGCTTTGTTAGAGAGCAGTGAACTTTAAAAGGGCTAATACAAGCATCAGCTTTAAAGCTTGTATTAGTCCTAGTAATATAACTGTAGCTTGGTAACTACGTTGAGGAAGAGAAATGAAAATTAAAATTTGGCTATTGAACAGAAGTATTGCCATCCTTCTTGGGACCATTCTTTGCTCCATGAGTGCAAATGCAGCGAGGCCTGGAGACGTTGCGCCACATTGGCAGGCAACCAACTTTCAGGGCGACGTAGTCTCCTTTCCTGAATTGGTTGATGGAAAGCCAACCGTCATGATTTTCTGGGCAAGTTGGTGCAGTTATTGCAAAGCCTTTATGCCCTATTTGAAAGAGATTCAAAAAGAGTATCAGGATGATATTGAAATCATTGCTGTAAACTTTAGGGAGGCTGAGGGCGGAGAGAGTGACCCTGATGCTTACGTTCGACAAACAGGTATCAACATGATGGCAATTCGAGATGGTGAAGAAATTGCTGCTGCCTACAGAGTGAGGTTTGTCCCAGGATTGATGGTCGTAGGAACCGATGGCATAGTCTCCTATCGGCGTGGTAAGACAAAACTACCAGCAGGGAAAAGTATTGCTGAATTGTGGTCCGAGCAAGTTATGGAGGCACTTGATGAGCAGCTTGATATGGGCGGGTGTTAATGCCAAATAATTTTTCCTGATGTCAGAGCGAATAACAATTAATAATTTTGAACTATTTTTATCTAGCGTTAATTAAGGAAGAATAATGAATAAAATAATGATCGGCTTTTTATTGGCAAACATTATATTAATTGGTGCTCCTCAGGCTGCAGAGGTAAATAGAAACATCCAGGAAGAGGATCGTGCTGAAATCTCCAAAAGGGATCGAATTATGGGCGCCATTATGGGCGTTTTTATTGGTGACGCGCTGGGTGTCGGTACCCACTGGTATTACGATCTCGATGCATTGAAAACAGACTTCGGCCCGTGGATTTCTGACTATAATGACCCGAAGCTTGAAAGTACTAGCCGTTTCGCCAAGGTGCATCAGTATAGGCATGATCAGGGAGTACGCGCAGGTGATTTGTCACAGACAGGTCAATTATACAGAATGCTAGTCGAATCTGTGGTGGATCAAGGTGGTTACGATAGAGCCGACTACGCGGCCAGAGTTGATGAGTTGTTCAAAACCCTGAATGGCAAAAATTATTCTGGGCTATACACTGATTCGGCAATTCGCGAAACATGGAAACACCGTAAAGCTGGAATATCTTGGGATGATCCAAAGGTAGGCAGCAACGCGATCACCTCAGACGCAGCGCAGATGAATGTTGCATTGGCCGCGCTGTTTTATGACGATCCCGAAATGTTAGCAAAAACAGCGAACAGTCAAACTAAGCTTTTCTATCACAACGACTTTCCGATTACGCATTCGGTTTCCTATGCGCTCGTTGTTGGTGGTTTGATAGACGGCGTTCCGTTAGAGCACATGGCGGAGCACATTCTAGGCATGAATAGGAAAGTGTTAACGAGGAATGCACTTTATTACGATTCAAGAATACAGATCGAGCTTGGGCAGTCTGCGTGGGAACCTGAAACTAGGTTTTCATCTCCCCACTTAGCAGCTAAAGTTTACGGGCAACATTGTGAAATACACCAATTGCTTCCTGGCGCTTATTATTTTATTCATCATTATCAAAATAATTTTGAAGAAGCGGTGCTAGCTGCTATTAACGGTGGTGGAAATAATATGGCTCGTGCTGCCTTAACAGGTGGGTTAAGTGGAGCTATGGTAGGGTTGTCTGGCATTCCTGAGAGATTTATAAAGGGGCTTAACAACCACAAACAGCTACTCAAACTGGCAGAAAAAATGGCAGATCTAACTCAACCATAATTACTCGCTCAACCACTTTTAAGCAATAGGAAAAATCATATGGTTTCTTTTAATAGAACCTTTGTAGCAGTGTTTTTGTTGATTTTAGTATTCTGCCAATTTACTGAAGGACAACCAGCGTCTGCGGGCCAGCAGTCTTTTGGGGAGCCAGAAATCGCTTCTAATCAGGACGAAGTTGATTCTCTGTCTACTGACGATTATGAATATGATGATGAGTTTCTGGAAGTGGAAGAGGCGTTTCAATTAGAGCCGCGCTTGGAGAATGGTTCCCTCGTGCTGCATTGGGATATTTCGGACGGTTATTACCTATACAGGAATGAAATCAAGCTACAGAAAGAAGTTGGCGGCATTCTGTCTGACGTGTCACTTTCCTTGCCCTCTGGCCAAGATAAATATGATGAGTTTTTTGGTGATGTCAAAGTTTATTATCATCAATTACGAGCGGTTGCCTCATTATCAAATGGCGAATTGCCAAAGTTTAGTGTTCGCTCGCAGGGTTGCGCTGACGCAGGGCTTTGCTATCCTCCCTTTACGCAAGTATTTGAGTTCAATGCGGCGACATCTCAATTTGAGGAAAGGCCGGTTAGTGCTCTGAAAGCGGCTAGTCAAGAAAGCAAGGTCGCTTCCCCTTTAGGAATTGATCAGTCTGGCGATACGTCTCTATGGCTTATGATTTTATTTGCCTTTTTAGGGGGCACGATACTTAATTTGATGCCTTGTGTTTTCCCAATCTTGGCACTAAAGATTTTGGGTTTGGTAAATACTAGCTCTAGTTCTAGTAATCACAGGCGCAGTCACGGGTTTAGTTATGCAGCAGGCGTTGTGTTCTGCTTTGTGGCAATCGCCAGCGTGTTACTGGCTCTTCGAGCGGCGGGGGAATCACTGGGTTGGGGGTTTCAACTGCAGACGCCATGGGTTGTTGCTTCACTGGTATATTTGTTTCTCGTTATCGGCCAGAGCATGTCAGGGTATGTTGAATTTAATCCCAGCTGGGCTAATGCAGGACAAGAACTGACTGAGCGTGGCGGTAATACTGGATCGTTCTTTACGGGGATGTTGGCTGTTGTTATTGCAAGTCCTTGTACGGCACCTTTCATGGGCGCAGCGCTCGGTTTTGCGTTAGTGCAGCCACCATTTGTTGCTTTGTTGATTTTTGCCGCGCTTGGACTCGGTATGGCTGCACCATTCGTACTTTTGGTCACAGTGCCGAGCTTAGCCGCAATCTTGCCAAAACCTGGCGCTTGGATGCTTACCTTTAAAGAAATTATGGCATTCCCACTTTATCTTACTGCAGTCTGGTTGCTCTGGGTTGTAGGGCGCCAAACTGGAGTAGATGGAATGGCGATGGTAACCGTTGGATGTGTTTTGATTTTCCTCGCTTTGTGGCTATGGCGCAGAGAAACTCCCCTTGCTCGCAGGTCTTCGCTAATCGCCGCTATTGCCGCATTATTGTTATTGTTCGGCCCCTGGATGATCGAGACAAATGATACTGGCGCTACTGCAGTTAATAATACAAATGTGTACTCATCTGAGAGAGTTAGTGCATTGCGATCCGAGGGCAAGCCTGTATTTGTAAATGTGACGGCAGACTGGTGCATTACCTGCTTGGTTAATGAGAGGATGGCGCTGTCTAGAAGGTCTGTTTTAGAGGGATTTACATCTAATAATATAGCTTACCTCAAAGGTGATTGGACTAATAGCGACCCCATAATTACCGAGCTTTTGAATGAATATGGCCGAAGTGGAGTGCCATTATATTTACTTTTCCCCGCGGAGAGCTCTAAGCCGGCCATATTGCTACCGCAAATATTGACTCCTGATATAGTTCTCGAGGCATTTTCGTCGCTTTAGTCACCACATAAAAGTAGCTGATGACACATTGATGATATAGTCGTCGTGAGTGAACAAGTTTGAACCAAAAATCCAACATAAGACTAGCCGAAGGATGAAGATATGGATAGTGCCTTATCCCTTTATAAAGCCAAATTACGAGGGATTTTTGCCTGTATTTTAGTCGCTCTAGCCTCTAAGTTTTTGTCTCTGAACTTTGGCGCTCCCACAATGTTGTTCCCGCTAATATTAGGGATGTCAGTAAACTTTCTCTACGAGTCTGAATACTCCATTCCAGGAATAGATTTTTGCTCAACGACAATTCTGCGCTTTGGCGTTATTTTATTGGGTTTAAAAATTATTTTTGGCGATGTCCTTGCCCTAGGCTCTCAAACTCGACTATCGCTTTGGAATGCTATCTGGCGGTGCTGTGGGAATATGTGGCATCGCTGCCGCCATGACCTTGTTCTCTGTAATGTAAAGTTGGCCATTTAAATAATCAGAGATAAACCCATGAAGTTTTCCATTTTTTAGACTCCTTTTTTAAATTATTCAAAGCTATTGTGGGAGTATTGGCACCAACCAACCTCTTGACAAAAACTTATAACGGTATAGTATTGCACACGTGTGCTTTTTTGGGCGTGGCGGGCGTAGCCGTCTTATCTTGGGCCTCATGAATTTTCTGGTTTTAAGCACTTGACTGAGACTGAAAGGACAATAGCTCTCCATCTTTAAATTTATTACTCGATGACTAGCCCAACAAACTATTTAGCTTCAGCACCAAAGGATCAGTGTGATGTTTTTAAAGAATACTTGGTATGTTGCTGCATGGAGTCGAGATGTTGGCGATAGCCTACTTCCCCGAACAGTTCTCAATGAGAAGATCGTGTTGTATCGGACAACCAATAAGACCATCGTTGCGCTCGAGGATGCTTGTCCTCATAGAAAACTACCTCTGTCCAAAGGGCGTAAACTTGGTGACATAATAGAGTGCGGTTATCATGGACTGCAGTTTGATTGCTTTGGTGTGTGTGTTCTTGCCCCAACACAGAACATTATCCCGCGACTCAAGATTAAGGCTTACCCTATAGCAGAGAAATGGGGCCTGGTATGGATATGGATGGGAGACTTCGACTCTGCTGATGAGTCGAAAATTCTCGACATTACCAACTATCACAATCCGGCGTGGGGAGTTACCAGCGGTGGGACGCTGGAAATCAATTGCAATTACCTCTGGCTAACAGATAACCTTCTAGATCCCTCTCATGTAGCATGGGTACATCGTACTTCTTTTTTTGGTCCTGGAACTGACGACACTCCTTTGCAAATACAAACCTTTGATGATGGTGTGTTAGCTTCACGATGGATCTTTAATCAGCCGCCGCCGCCATTTTATGCTCCAGTAGTTAAGTTTTCGGGCCACTGTGATCGATTGCAGCACTATGAAGTGCGCGTTCCGAGCATTTGTATTAATCGTTCAATATTCACGCGTGCGGGTACAGGCGGGGAAAACTGCAAATTAGATGACAAAGCGTATCTGATTACTTCATATAATTTTATGACGCCTATCGATAGTCAGCGAACTACCTACTATTGGTTTCAACACTACAATACTGACGTGGACGACGAAGCAGTTGCAAACCGCATAAATGAAGGTGCCGTGGCGGCTTTCAATGAAGACCGCGAGATTCTAGAAGCTGTTCAGGTGGGTATGGATGAAAAAAATACGCGAAATATTAACCTAGGAATTGACGCGGCATCACTAAAGTATAGAAAACTTCTCAGTACCTTTATCGCGAATGAGCAAGAGTAACTGCTCCGCAAGGACCCTGAAATGAACGATTTATCAGCAATGCGTGCCGGCGTCGAAAACCTTTTATTTAAGTGCATAGGAGCACACCCGGGTGATTCACTCTTCATAATAGCGGAAGAAGAGGGCGGTTATTTTTCTCGATCTCTTGCCAGCCATATCGCGACACTAGCACGCTCCTACTGTCTTGATACTCGTATCATAAATACGAATTTTGCAGAAGACGCCACGATTCTCCCTAAAGAGATAGCCAACATTCTCGATGCTACTGACCATATCTTATTCCTTGCTCGTATAGGCGATCAAGTGAGATTTAGAGAACTTAGCGGACGTAGCAGCAAGACCATGTGCTACGCACAAGACGAGGAAAGTTTCATGTCTGCGTTTTGTAGCGCAGACTACCAATTTTTTCTCAAATTTAAAAATATAGTTAATGCTGCCTTATGGGGTGAGAAAAAAATTACAATTAGCTGTTCGTCAGGTACAAAGTTGCAAGGCATTTCACCAAAGTACACTGACACTGATATTGTCGGTGACGTTACTATAAAACGATTTCCATTAAATGTATGCCAGCCGATACCCACAGCCACGTTTTCCGGCGTGCTAGCAATGTCGAAATGGCTTTGTCCAACCGGGTCTCGGTTTTATCAGCCCGACCACGTACTGATAAATAGTGTCGTATATGCACACATTGAAAATGGACGAATTGTTGATTTCGATGGGAGTGAGAGTGACGTAAAAAAAGTACGCCAACATTACGAAATGGTGGCCCAGAGATATAATATAGATCGTGATATCATTCATTCGTGGCACGTGGGCATCCATCCACAGAATGGTTATTTTGGTCTTGCTTCGGACAACCTGGCTCGCTGGAGCGGTTCTGGCTTCGGCAACCCACGATATCTTCACCTTCACTCTTGCGGTGATTATGCCCCCGGGGAAATTTGTATTTCGGTATTTGATCCCACTATCTCTGTAGAAGGCGTTGACCTCTGGCGAAATGGTGACCTACTGATCGCTGACACTCCACTCGCACTGGAACTTATGGCCATGTATCCCGGCATGCGACAGTTATTTGAAAACCCCAATAGAAACTTCGGCATCGGCGATTGCTAGCACCTAAGACAAAACGATGGAAAACCAGTGATGGATTTACAACCCAAACATCATAAAAGCTGAGTTATCTAATTTGGATCACACCTGAAATGCCGCTAAATGGTGTGCGACTGTAGTTTTAACAACTTCAGCGGTATGTTTAAGATGCTTGTTTTGATAATTTCTCATTCTTTTTATTACGCCGCTACTTTCTCTAACTCTTATATAGAGCCAGTTTCCCCCAAGTCTAATTTATTCACGCGTATTAGTAATACTAGGGAATAGCGGAGTCCCTTCTGACAAAAGGGGGGGTACCCCCGGGGTAGGGGCGGCGTATCTGAGATTTTGGGTTTTTTTGTAGGGGTTTTTGGAATTTTCGTGGGACACTCATGGGACACTAGACTACGTTTAACCACAACAAACCACATCAATGTACAAAGAAGTTTTTCCGTAAGCTTTTGATTTATATGTGTTAGTTGGTTGTCTAGAGTCGTGACTAGTGGTGCCAGAGGGACTTAAAATCCGTCGGTGGAAACACTGTGCCGGTTCAAGTCCGGCCCCGGGCACCATTACAAATCAATGACTTAACTTAACGTGACCCAAGCACTTCTGCTAGGAACGGATTCGAAAAGTGTTTAGATATACCAGCACTAAAGCTATTGTGGTTTCATTGATTATTTTTGGAATCAATTTAAATATTTATCATACCAAGCTAGATATCGCTCCAGAACATCCTTATTGTAACTTGGAGTTGAGAACGAATGATTCTCATCAGGGTAAATAATTAGTTCAGTTGGAATATTTAAATGCTTGAGTGCTTGATACATTTGTTCAGAACCAATTAATGGAACGTTATAGTCCTTTTCACCTACCAAAAAGAGTGTTGGTGTCACTATGTTATTGGCATTTAGAAATGGGTAGGAAACTTTTAACCAAGTCTCAGTATTATCCCAAGGAGTACCAATTTCATTAATGTAATCCCTTATGTATTGATCATCACCGAAACCACTGAGTATGTTTGAAATACCAGCTCCAGAAGTAGCTGCTTTGAATCGTTGGTCTTTCGCTATGACATAATTGGTGAGCATGCTGCCGTAACTCCATCCTCCTAAACCTAATCTGTTCTCATCAATGTAACCAAGTGAAATCGCATAATCAGCTAATTGACTAATATCACTAGCATCAACATTTCCCCAATCAGCAAAGATCATTTTTTGAAAATTCAAGCCTCTACCTGAGCTTCCTCTTGGGTTGGTCACCATGACCACATAGCCATTAGCCGCAAACAATTGCCAATCATAGTTAAAGTAGAGACCATATTGTGAGACGGGGCCACCGTGCATTCTTATGATTAGGGGGTATTGTTTTGATGGGTCAAAATTATCAGGCTTGATCATCATCCCAAATAACTCTTCGCCGTCGGCAGCTTTAAAAGAAATAGTTTCTGTTTTTAAGATTTTTCTAGAGGATAAAAGCTCAGAATTATGATGTGACTGTTGACTGAGACTATTCCCATCATAGAAATAAACTTCATCAGGCGAATTAGTATCCGAGAGGATTAAACCGATTACCTCATTTCTGACCACATAGTTTTTTGCCCATTCGGCGATGTAGTAATTAGGTGGGGTAATTTTTTTGATCTCTTGATTTGTTAGCGAGTACTTTGCTAACTGACTTTTCATATTGTCTTCAATGACAAAATATATATTTTGACCATCATCAGACCATTGTGGCGACGAAACATTGCGGTCTAATTCTTTTGTTAAGATCGAGTTTATTTTCGTATCCAAGTCGATAACAGCTAATTCTTGCAATGCATACCATACAAGAGCAGGGTCACCACCATGAAGATAGGCAATTTTTTTGCCATCAGGGCTCCATTGAGGTCTCGAGGATGAAGAGTCTGCACCTAGGTTAGTGGTTAGCTGAACAGGTCTATTCACTGAATTAAGTTCAAGCACATAGACATCATAATTATCAGTTCGATCCATCTCACCAGTTTTTGTCACATAGGCAATTTTTTTACTGTCTGGGGACCATGATGGGAGAACCTCATTAGAGGTGCCTTTAGTGAGTTGCCTTGTAGTTCTACTTTTAATATCCAAGAGATGTAGGTGTTGTCTTTCATCGCCTAAAAACTCTTTTCCATCTTCCTTAAAATAATATCGATCTATAACAATTGGTTTCTGCGTTTGCGCGCTAGATTTTGTTTTTTTATCAACAGATATGGAGTCAGCAACCAAGATCATTTGAGTGCCGTCTGGTGACCATTCAAAATCATTGATATTTGCTTTTAATTTAGTGAGCTGTCTTTTTGTTCGATAGTTAGTATTGATTGTCCATATTTGTTGATATTCAGAATACTGTCCCCGCCCAGGTGCTAAATATCCTAACAATGAGTCATCTGGAGAAAATTTTGTTTTTCCAACCCAAGGATTACCCTTAAGAAGGATTTTTCCTTTATTTGCATTTACATCTAGTAACCAAATATCGTTCCGATAACGGTCGTTTTTTTCATCGACAGATGAAACAGAATAAGCAATCTGCTTGGCTGAGTGAGAAACATCAATTGAGCTTATCTCATTAAATTGATAAAGATCGCTAAGAGTTATTTTTTCTTCAGAGAGCTCTGAGGATCCGCTTACGTTCACAAAAGTAAGAGAAACAAAAATACTTAAAGTAAAGGTTGAGAATTTTATATATCGATTCATAGGGATTATCATAATGATTTCTATGATGTTTAACCATGAAAACTACAAAAATGGGACTTAATAATACTTTTAACCATAATCAACATATTTGGTAAGAAGTAGACAGATGAAAGAGCTTCATCTATATTTAGGAAGAAGATTTTAGAAGAATCTTTTCTATGCACCACTGGTTCTTTATTCTGTGGTTTTGAGGCTGACTTTTCCCATTGTGAATGTTTTGTCATTGGAGGTCAGTTTGGTAAGCGAACTTTTTCCATGAGAAATTAGATCAATAGGGCTCATTATGACAATCTCTGATAATAAAAAATCTACATCCGTCTTGCGCGGTGCATCTATGCAGCGTTTTGCTATGGCCCCTCTGGCCTTGGCTATTGCCAATCTAATATTGCCTTCGACATCTTTTGCAGATGAGGAGCATAAAACGATTGAAGAAATCACGGTAACGGCCACTAAGCGTGCGATAGATCTTCAAAGTGTCGCCCAAAGTATCACAGCTTTTTCAGGTGACACCATTGAGACCATGGGCATTACCAGTATGAGCGATTATATTAATGCTCTACCTAGTGTCACGCTGACAGCAAGTCAACCTGGTAGAAACTCCTTGGCGATGCGCGGTATTTCATCGGGTTCCGCTGAATATTACACCGATGGGCAGGTTGCTGTGTATCTCGATGATATTCCCATGACGACCAACTCACAGCAGGTCAGTGTTCGCCCCATTGATATGCAGCGGGTTGAGTCTTTGCATGGCCCCCAAGGTACGCTTTATGGCTCTAGCTCTCAGACAGGCACTATTCGTTTAATCACCAACAAACCCAACAATGATGGTTTGTCCGGGGGTATTGAAGCAAGTTATGGCGCGACCGGAGGGGGCGACGATAGCTATGATCTTAATGGCCATATAAATGTGCCCTTAATTGAAGATGTTCTCGCCATGCGAGCTGTACTTTACTCCTCAGAAGATGGTGGCTATGTTGATAATGTAGCGGGTGCAAGCTTGAGTGGTAACCACCGCAATGATGATCCCGGCTATAACGTTGTTGATGAAAATCAAAATAAATATGGCACTACAGGTGGCCGTATAGCGTTTGCTTTAGATCTCAATGAGAATTGGAACGCGCTCTTAACAGTGGTAGCTGAAAACAGTGAGTTAGATGGCACCTGGGAAACCGATCCTTTGTTAGGTGACCACAAAGTGACGCGTTTCATCGACGAAAATCGAGAAGATGAATGGTATGCTACGGCCTTAACCGTAGAGGGTGATCTAGGCTTTGCTAATTTAACGGTTTCAGCGTCACATTTTGAACGCGACATTGCCTATAACTGGGATAATGACGCTTACACGCAATACAAAGATCGTTACTACGGCAATGGGTATAATGCCTATGGTAGTTACTATGGCTTGTATAACACCGACTATAACCGTAGTTTCGTATTTAATGAGCAATCACAAGAGCGCGACACGGTTGAAATTCGTTTGGTTTCTCAAAGCGAGAGCCGATTGCAATGGACAGCCGGCTTATTCTACGAAGATGTATACGACGAATGGTTCTACGGTACCAATAATGAGAACCTAGGGGATACGACAGCATGGGCGTATGCGCAAAATTATGCCTATTACTATGGCCTCGCAAATTACTACAATAATTACACGCCGAACCCAAATCAAGCTTACCCGCTGCCTGACTCTGATTATGGCTATCTGAATATGTTTGATCGCTCAGTAAAACAAACGGCTGTCTTTGCTGAGGTATCTTACGATATTACCAACGCGTTGACTTTGACGGGAGGGTACCGCTGGGCTGAGTTTGATCGTAATGAGGTTGATTTTACCTACTATCCTGATGGTTTGCTTACTGCAGGCCTAGCCGATGGTGGTGACGGTGCTACACGCAGTCAAGGCAAAGACGATGATGCTATTTATAAAGTGTCACTGGATTATAGAATCAATGAAGATGTCATGGTGTATGGCTTATACAGTCAGGGCTTTAGACTCGGTGGTTCAAACAGCCCGCGTGCGGTAGCTACGGGTGAGGTTTCAGCCACTTATAGCTCTGATACGTTAGATAATTATGAGCTGGGTATTAAAAGTCAATGGTGGGACAACCGGGTAAAGTTTAATGCGACACTATTCCAAATGGAATGGTCGGATTATCAGCAAAGCACAACATTTAAGCAATGGTGGAATAGAGGTACGCTTAATGCAGGTGATGCGGAAATTACCGGCATTGAGTTAGATTTGGCTGTGCAGGCAACGGATAATCTGAAATTCAATTTGAGTTTATTTTCTGCAGATGCACAGTTTAAAAATGACATTTACTTTAATGCTACTGCAGATCCAGCGACGGATGCCCGAAATATTAGAGGCGGTATGGACTTACCGAGTTCACCTGATTTAAAAGGCCACATTAGTGTGTACTATGATATCAATGATGTTCTAGGTGGTGATGCTTGGATTTATTTTGATACTAGCTATCAAAGTGAGACCTGGAATGGCACGTCAGATATCGTGATTAACAATAAAAATGGTTTGTCTGATACTTATACCGTCAGTAACTTGTCGTTTGGTTTGGATCTGTCAGATGGCTTAAATGTCACTTTGATGATTAATAACGTTTTTGATGATAATGATTCTACGTATGTGTCTACATCACCTAATGATTATGCCGATCTATTTGGCGATAATCGCTTTCATAATGAACAGACCCTCGAAAGGCCGCGAACGACTTGGCTGACAGTGCGTAAGGCATTTTAGCAAAAAGGGTGGGTACTATACCCACCCTTTTTTTTGTCTCATTTATCGTGGTATCATTTCTTTAAATCGTCTTTTATATTGGTCTTTAGAATTTTCTGCATATGGTTAAATTAGTAACGAGCGCTGTCGTTAGGGGGAGTCAACAAGGTGATAGTCATGGCGGCGTCTACCTGATTGATCTCGACAATGGATTAGTGGAACAAAAGTTAGATTGGGATACCGTTAATATCGATTGGCGAGGGCGAGGCTGGGATAGAGGCCTTCGAGGCATCTGTTTTGACGATAATAAAATCTACATTGCCGCAAGTGATGAATTGTTCGCTTTTACACCAACGTTTGAACTCATAGGTTCTTGGCGAAATCCTTATTTAAAGCATTGCCACGAGATAACGGTTTTTAATCGTAAGATTTTTTTAACATCAACGGGTTTCGATAGTATTTTGTCATTTGACCTTGATAAGCAAGTTTTTGATTGGGGCATGACGATTCAAAATAGGCAATTTAAGTTTAAGGGTAAACGTTTTGACCCTCAGGCAGATGATGGGCCTATGATGTTTAATAAACTGCATATCAACAATGTGTTTTGTAATGAAAACGGTATGTATCTATCGGGCTTGAACTCGGGTGGAATGCTGCATTACAACGGCAGTGAAATCAATATGTCGGTTGAGCTGCCACTAGGCACCCATAATGCGAGGCCTTTTAGGGATGGTGTGCTATTTAATGATACAAATGATGACGTGCTTCGTTATACCGGTAGAGGTGAAGGAGAGGAAGATAGGGCCATGGCAGTGCCTAAATATCTTGACAGTGAAATGACACATTTAGATAAAAGAGATAATGTGATGGCCAGGCCGGGGTTTGCAAGGGGGCTTTGTGTTTTGTCAAATTCAGTTGTCGCCGGAGGATCATCACCTTCAACAGTTACTTTGTATGATCTACAAAAAAACAAACAGATTGCGACCGCAAATATTAGTAATGATGTTCGTAATGGTATTCATGGCTTAGAAATGTGGCCATTTGATTGATTAGCAGTGCATGGCATTAAAGCCCTGCATTTCGTGATGCCTCAGGTAACTCAGCAATAATATAACCTAGTTGATCTTGCCATAAATCTAGATACTGCTCGTAGCGTCGCCATTTACCTAGGGCCCCAGTGTAAATTGGCTGGCGGACCTGTTCTGAACTTGCCGTTTTTACCGCCCGCTCATTTTCGTAAAAGCGTAAACACTCTTCTTCAAAGGGTAGATTGCAAAAATCTAATATTTGTCTCACTTGATGCTCTAAATCGGTGACAGTAACTTCGTAATGCACATCGAGTACCTCGCCGGGTAGCACGCTGTGCCAATGCTTCATCATTAAGTCATATTCTTTGTAATAATGAGCCAGGTCAAACATATCGTAAGTGAAGTTTTGGCCTCGCCCAAACAGCTGTTTGTAGCTGCCTAGGCAGCTATCAAAGGGGTGGCGTCGCGCATTAATTATTTTTGCATTTGGTAAAATAGTTTTGATAAAACCGACATGGGAGAAGTTATTAGGTAGCTTGTCTGTAAAAAATGGTTTGTTAGTGATTCGGTGTCTTTGGCTTTCTTCCATATATTGCTTGCCATAAGCAACTAAATCTTTATTACGCAGATCGGCAACAGCTTCGGGGTAGCGAATACTGTCATTTCTATAACGACCAATATGATCAGATATTTTATTGACTAATGGTAATTCTGAAGTGCCTTCTACTTGGCTATGGCTGGCAATAATTTGTTCGATAAGGGTTGATCCAGATCGTGGAAGTCCAACAATAAAAATAGGATCGGGTGCCGAATGGCCTACGCCTCTCTTTTGGGCCATAAAGGTCTGGCTAAAGGTGTTTTTAATAGCGGTATTTCTACCTTCCATTTCCAATGGGTCGTGCTCAACCGTCATTCTTTGTTTTTGATTACCTTCGTGATAATAGTGCCAGGCGCTATCATAATCGTTAACGTCTTCCAACGATTTGGCGAGAGCGAAGTTGAAGTGAATTTTTGAGATTTCAGAAAGCTCTGGTTGTTGAAGTTGAGCTTTCATAGCGTCAACCTCTTCATTTTTAAATTTAAAAACTTTTAGGTTAGCCATACTCCAATAAACTTCACCGAGATCTGGTCTGAGTTTGATGGCATCGCGATATGCTTTGAGGGCACCAGTTTGGTCACCTATAGTTTTTAGTTCATGCGCATAAGATGTATTGACATGAGGTGCATCAGGGTTAATAGCGAGTGATACTTTAAAAGCGTCGGCGCTTTTCTCAGGATACATGGCTCTGCCATAAGCATTTCCTAGACCGGTCCAACCATCACAATTTTTAGGGTCTAAGCTGGTACATTTTTCAAACGTCTTTATAGCCTCAACGTATTTATTTTGCTCCATGAGTACGCACCCCAGCATATGCCAGGCTTCATAGTAGTTACTCGATATTTGTGTCGCTCGTCTCAGTAAGGCTTCTGCGTCGTTGTAATTATTTTTTTCTTGCCAATAGGTACCGGCTAAATGCCGCAGTGCATTGATGTTATCAGGGCTTCTTTTTAATACTGATCGAAAGACTGCAATGGCGTCGTCATGCTTGCCTGCACGCTGATGTTCAATGCCTTTAATAACATCAGCTCTATCGGAGTCTTGTTCTATGTAGTCTTTAAAGGCTACATCAGCTTCCTCACCCCGTCCTTCTGCGGCAAGCGCTTCACCCAGTTTTTTATTTGCGTGCGCTAGCGTGGGCAGAAGGGCAATAGCTTTCTCAAAAAGTGGTATAGCTTCTTTAAAGCGAGATTGTAAGGATAAAATACTACCTAAGTCCTCATAGAGATGCGGGAAATCTGGGTCTAGTTCAATGGCAAATTTTAATTGCTCCTCGGCTTCAACGAGTCTGTTTTGCGCTATTAATGAGTGACCAAGCAATCTCAAATGATGGGTGCAGCCTTGATGCTTGATTAAATAGTCACGGCATAGCTCTTCTGCACGTAAAGGCCTATTTGAGCGAAGAAATGCAATCGCTTCCTGAAGGCTTTTATTCTTTTTGTTTTGAGTTGATTTCATGGCGATTTCTATAATTTTTCGAGTGAATGCTTTGTTAGATTTTGTGGAGGTACATAATCAAAGATAAAAGAAATTCTGTCTTCGTTGCTCATATTAAGAACGCTATGTTTTTTTTGATTATTAAGCTCATAAGCATGACCGACTTGAAAAGGGTAAGGGCGACCATCGATCGTGAATCGAACGGCGGGATTTGTAGTGATAGGCACGTGAATTCTATGACCAATATGGAAAGAGTGGAGTGTATCTTTGTGTGGTCTAATTTGGCCGTTTGCTTTTAGTTTGGCAGCCATTGCGCGTAATAGTATTCCGCCAGGCGGGTAATGCTTTTCTAGGATGGCATTAATGATAGGCATAGCCGTTTCTGACAATCTATCCCAGCCCATGTCTTTATGAATATCACCTTCAGGCCAGTTTTCTTCACAAAATAGCATTACGATTGACTCTGTATCCTTATGGACCTCGTAGGATTTTTGTCTAAGAGATTGCTCTGTCCACGCTTCAGGAGGTTGATCGAGTATGCACTGCTTTAAGTCATTAATTAAAAATGGTCCTAATGGCTTTTGAGCGACGTCTATATCCATAGTCTATTTGCTCAGCGTTATAGTTTTATTGTGAACAATATACCATTGTTCAGTGCTGTTTAGCCTTAAAAAATAACAGTTATTAGGATTGATTTGTAAATGGAAGATAAGTTAAATCTTGTATTATAAATTACTGTCAAAATGATTCCGTAAGTGGGTTTAATACGTTTGGCTAGTAGCACCAATACTTATAGATTGGGTGCTGTTATAGGGCTAATATAAGTAAATCGCATTACTCCACCGGTCAAATGTGCCGTCGTGCCACAGCGGATGATTTATTGCACTTTGGCGTTTATTGATAAAGTATAAAAGCTATTTTTTTGGCTCTAACCGTTATGTTCGGTCTATCCATTTTATGGTTTTGATCTATAGTGAGAATTAATGAGCTTTGGGAAACGGTTTGACCCAAAAAGTGGTGCTTTCAACTATGCTTCTTAAAGGCGTATAGTTGTACTTTTATTTGCATAAGTTATCGATATTTCTTTTGCAGTATCAGTAATTTTATTATTAACGTTGTAACTCTTACTAAATTGAGTATTGATATGTTTCAAAATTTTACGCGCTTTGCGAGGCGCTTAGGTATGGTAGTGTTGGGGTCTGGCTGTGTCAGTGAAAATCAACCTGCCTGGAATGATGTCAAGATTATTCATGAAAATGTTGAACAGCCGCGTGCGTTTTATATTCCTTATTTAGATGAGAAGAATGCTTTGGCTTCTCGGCAGCAAGGTAATATCTTATCACTCAATGGTGAGTGGAAATTTAGCCATGCTGAGAAACCTGCTGATCGTCCACTAAACTTCCATAGATCAGATTTTGATGCTAGTGATTGGGCTTCAATAACAGTACCCTCAAATTGGGAACGGGAAGGGCATGGCTATCCCATTTACATTAACGTTCCATATGCATTCAAAATGGATGAACCCAATGTGCCTACTGACCATAATCCGGTAGGTTCCTATCTTCGAGATTTTGAAGTGCCTCCTTCTTGGGCAGGGCAACAGCATTATTTGCAGTTCGGTGGAGTAAGTTCAGCCTTTTATGTTTGGATAAATGGTGAATATGTTGGTTATAGTGAGGGCAGTAAAACGCCAACTGATTTTAATGTTACTTCCTATTTAACACCAGGCAAAAACACCGTTGCAGTGGAAGTTTATCGCTGGAGTACGGCCTCATATTTAGAAGATCAAGATATGTGGACTCTATCAGGCATCCAGCGTGATGTGACCTTAACAGCAAGGCCAACGCAACATGTACGTGACTTTAGGGTTTACTCCGATCTAGTGAATAATTACAAAGATGGCCGGTTAAAAGTGGCTATTGAGATGGCCTCACCGGTTATGTCAGGAGCGCATACGGTAGAAGTGAAATTATTGGACGGTGAAACCACCTTGTTTAATTCATCTCAGGCTGTGGTTTCCCAAAACCTGACATTTCAGCATAGTATTAATGATGTAAAAGCATGGTCAGCTGAGTCACCAGCGTTATATCAATTACTGATTACATTGAAAGATTCTGATAATAAAGTTATTGAAGTATTAAGCCAAAAGCCGGGGTTTAGAAATGTAAAAATCTCTAATGGTGTTTTTTTGGTCAATGGTGAGGCGGTTAAATTAAAGGGTGTTAATCTTCATGAGCATCATGAAGATAAGGGTCATGTTATCGACGAAGAGACCATGATTAAAGATATTGCCTTGATGAAAAAGGCTAATATGAATGCGGTCCGTACTTCTCATTATCCATTTCCTGAGCGTTTTTATGAATTAGCCGATCAATACGGTTTATATGTCGTGGATGAAGCAAACATTGAAAGCCATGGCTATGGCTATGACAATGATAAAACCTTGGGTAATAAAACACAGTGGATGCCACATCATTTAGATCGCACTCAGCGTATGTGGATGCGTGATAAAAACTTCGCCTCTATTGTTATTTGGTCATTAGGCAATGAAGCTGGTGATGGAATTAATTTAGGTGCGACTTATAACTGGTTAAAAGAGATTGACAATACACGCCCAGTTCAATATGAAACAGAGGGTGATATCAGCGAAGTGGGTGAGCGGCACTCTGATTTCCATTCGAGTATGTACTGGCGTAAATGGGATTTAGAAAGATATGCTGAAGAGTATGGTGATCGTCCTTTTCTATTAATTGAATACTCACATGCTATGGGTAATAGTAATGGCAATATCAAAGAATATTGGGATGTTATTAACGCTCACGATAATCTTACCGGAGGTTTTATTTGGGATTGGGTTGATCAGGGCCTATTAGAGCACGATAAAGACGGCGTACCCTATTGGACTTATGGTGGTGATTATGGCCCAGCTGATGTCCCATCTAGCGGCAACTTTAGTCTCAATGGTATTGTTTTTCCCGACCGTAAAGTTCAGCCTGCTTTTTGGGAGGTTAAAAAAGTTTACCAATCAGTTAACTTTGAAGCCGTCAGTTTAGTTCAGGGTAAAGTGCGTGTTGAAAACAAATATAATTTTACCAGTTTACAAGAATTCGAGTTGCACTGGCAGCTGTTGGCTAATGGGCAAGTAACAAAAGAAGGCACTTATACCGAGTTAGCGATTGCACCTTATGACAATAAAATACTGGATTTGGATTATTCATTATTAACAATGGCTCCTGAAACTGAGTATTTCTTATCGCTTAAATTAGTCGGTAAGGAACAAAAATCATTACTGCCTGCGGGGCATATTTACGCTGAAGAGCAATTTGCCATTGTTAATGACCAACTGCTGGCAGTGCATCAGCCATTACTGGCAGTAACAGGTGATCCGTTAAGCGTTGATAATAACGGTAAGCAAGTTGTGATTAGTAATTCATTGCTTACGGTTGAGTTTGACCGTGAAACGGGGTTGATCAATCAAGTCATTAAGCAGGGTGAGCCTTTGTTATTATCACCGCTGGTACCTAATTTATGGCGTGCGCCTACGGATAATGATTATGGCAATTATATGCCTGACTGGGCGAAAGTATGGGCTGAATCTAGTCGGTATCGAACGCTAGCTGATTTAGTTGTGGTGGATGAGACTGATAATAAGGTCGATGTGAAAGCGAACTATCAATTTGCCGATAGTGAAGGTAACAACATTGCTCAATGGCAAGCTGAGTACAGTATTTATGGTAGTGGCGATATCCGCGTTAGTAATGATTTTGTGAAAAGTGAAGGCATGCCTGTGTTACCTCGAGTAGGAATGAATATGCAGCTAATCACCTCGCTCGATAATGTTAGATGGTATGGTCGTGGCCCTTTTGAAAACTACCGCGATAGAAAAAATGCTGCCAATATCGGTATTTATAACAATAAAGTAGCCGACCACTATGTTCCTTATGTTAGGCCGCAAGAAAATGGCTATAAAACTGATACCCGTTGGTTTAGTTTAATGAATGATATGCACTCTGGTATAACGGTTGAGGCGGAATCAACCGTTGGGTTTAGTGTTCATCACAATGTCCAAAATGATTTTATTCCTCCCTTTAAAATTGCAATAACCAGTGAAGATGGTCCAACTGCGAGAAATAATGAAAAGCGTGTCAATATTCATGTTAACGATATTAAGCCCAAAGACTTGATATCAGTTAATATTGATTTTGGCCAGATGGGTGTAGGTGGCGATGATTCTTGGGGGAAACAGACATTGAGATCTTATTCATTAACGGACAGTCAATATCAATATGCTTTTTGGATTAGATTGTATGATACCCAGAGTAAGCAGTAGGCATGACTGCTAATAATATGTGATATAAATCATGGTGAATGCTCAATGAAATTTTTATTGGTTCTAGTTTTTGTGTATTCAGTGTGTGTAACGCCACTGTTAGCCAATTCAAATCGCGCACCCTTTATTCCTTCCTCCTCGGTGGCTGAGACACTTGAACAGCATCGACGCGTGCCTAACCCTGCCGATGAAGTGTGGTGGATACCAAAGGGTCGGGATATGCTGTGGAATAACAAAAATATCCATCAACTTTTCCCGACGGTCAATATTTACCGTAATGGCCCTGTTAAGCCGCTGAGTTACAAACTCAATAATCAAATTGATAACTTCAAAATAAAAACGCCACAAGGAAAATTAGCTTTTGTTGATTTTTTAAAAAGTGACCTATCAAGTAATATGGCCGTCGTTATCTTGCACAAGGGTGATATTGTGTTTGAGCACTATGCTCGTATGCAAGAGTATGAAAAGCCAATTTGGTGGTCCGTTACTAAGGTTTTTGCTTCAACCCTCATTGCTATTTTAGAAGACAGAGGACAAATCGACATTAATAAGCCAGTTGACTTTTATTTACCTGAATTGAAAGGATCAGATTTTAGAGGAGTGACGGTTCGTAACGTGCTAGATATGGCCTCTGGTGTTGATTGCTCAGACGGTACCTATGCCCGAGGTACTTGTTATTATGAGTATGAAGCATCATTAAATGATGCTGTGAGAAGCAATAATACGGCTAGTACACCGTATGAAGCCTTAACTAATATGAAACCCGGTCGCTGGGCCGATCAAGGTGTCGGCTTTGATTATAGTGGCGCTAATACCTTTGTGTTGTCGTGGATAGTTGAACGACTTATGGCAATGCCTTTTCAGGATGCTGTGACTAAAGAACTTTGGCAAAAAATGGGGGCAGAAGGTGATGCCTCTATATTTGCAGCTCGCTATGGCATCGCTTTAAGCTCAGGTGGTTTGCTGGCAAAAGCACGCGACATGGCTCGCTTTGGATTATTGTTTACACCGAGTTACAAAAAAGTCAGTTCTGAAAAAGTTATTTCAGATCGCTATCTCGACATGATCATTAATAAAGGGAGACCCGAATTGTTAGCCAACGCTCGCTTTGCCGGTGAGAGATCAGCTAACCCAGAAATAAAGCATAATTCTTATCAATGGGATGTGGTTTATAATAACAATGACTTTTATAAAGGCGGTTGGGCAGGGCAGGGGTTATTGATTAATCACGAAAAGGATCTAGTCGCTGTTTATTTGGGGTATATCAAAGAGGATGGCAGTGAGCTAGCGTTGTTGCCACGGCTTAGAGAACTTCTCAAAACGATTTATCCAAAATAAAATGAATCAAATATATTCAAAAAAAATCCTAGATTTGTGGGAATATAGCGACAATTTTTGTTTAATTCTAGGCGTACTAATATGATTCTTAGGGACCTGTCATAACGGAATATTACTGCTATCCTTGACGTGTGACATCCAAGATCGTCCATTGACATTCAGCATAATTGGCGATATTTTTTATATACTCACCAATATTCTTGAAGATAAAAGCTAGAGGGCCACTATGGCAGATCGTAATGATATTCCTGATTATCACCGTGCCTCAACTCCAGTGACAACAGCATTGCCTGAGCAGGACGGCAAGCTAAATATACTCTTAGTTACTCGAGGCCATCCATTTGACCGTGATACGTTCTTTGATGTATTCGATAGCAATCCGGAAATCCAATACTCCAATGTAGAGCATCCGGCAGCCCAGTTTATGTTTAATCCAGAGATGGCTAAAAGATTTGATTGCTATGTTCAATATGATATGCCGGGTGTGCAATTCGGGGACGCAGGACCCGAGTATCCGGAACCTCCCGAATTTTATAAAGAAGGTGTGCGGGCTATGGGTGAGGCTGGTTGCCCGCTTGTTATAATGCACCACGCTGCAGCCGCATGGCCGGCATGGCCTGAGTGGGCTGAAATTGTGGGTGGCCATTTCCTCTATACGCCTATGAAGTCACGGGGCGTTGATAAGCCGGATAGTGGCTATAATATCGATGTCTCCCATAGGGTAAGCCCCGTCCTCGATCACCCAATTACCGCTGGTATAGAACCGTTTGAAATAGTTGATGAGGTTTATCTTTCGCAAGTGTTTGAAGATTCTGTCATTCCTTTATTTACCTCAGACTGGGAATTCACACGCAATAATTTTTACTCGGCCGCCAATGCGGTTGTTCGTGGTGAACTCAATTCTAATGACGATTGGCATCATGATAACGGATCAAATCTTGTTGGCTGGATCAAGACCTATAAGAATGCGCCCGTGGTTTATTTGCAATTTGGTGACGGCCCTAGTGCGTATGAAAATCCTAACTTTCGGCGTATTCTCGCTCAAGCAATAAAATGGGCCTCAAGCGACGAAGCGAAGACTTGGGCTATTGAGAGGAATTGCTCTTAATACTATTGAAATGATTGCCAGCAGAGGTTTTGTTTGATTTTAGTCATGCTAACATAGGGTGCTATTCATAAGAATAAGACCAATAAATGTCACTAGATCAGCAGATAGACCAGCTAATAAATCCCCTTGCAAGGGGTTTATCCGACATTATTTTTTATCAAATAAATATCTTTGGACAGGGTTTTCCACTCATTGTCTTATGGCTGGTATCAGCAGCGGTATTTTTCACGTGTTATCTTGGTTTTATTAACATACGCGGCTTCTCAAAAGCGATTAGCATCGTTAGCGGCAAGAACGGAAAGTCCAGCGGCCTAGGTGAGATCTCCCATTTTCAAGCGCTCTCAACCGCGATATCGGGCACTGTTGGGGTTGGCAACATTGGTGGCGTAGCTGTGGCTATATCAATCGGCGGCCCTGGCGCGGCATTTTGGTTGTTTATGGCTGGTTTCCTCGGTATGTCGACTAAGTTTGTTGAGTGTACTTTGGGTGTTAAATATCGACGCCATAACCCTGATGGTTCAGTGTCAGGTGGTCCCATGTATTACCTAGAGCGTTATTTACTGGATCGGGGGTTTCCTCAACTTGGCAAGCTATTAGGGGGTTTCTATGCTCTGGCTTTGGTGATTGGCTGCTTTGGTATCGGTAATATGTTTCAGTCAAACCAAGCTTATGTTCAGGTTTTGGGTATCACTGGTGGGGAAAACAGTTTCTTTGCTGATAAGGGGTGGTTGTTTGGCCTGTTACTGGGTGGCGCGGTTGCAGCGGTCATTATTGGCGGCATTCGCTCTATTGCAAGCGTGGCATCGAAAATTGTGCCATTTATGGCTGTTTTGTATGTGTTCTCTGCGGTGTTGATTATTGCCATGAGTTCTGAACATGTGGTGGGCGCCATCACCTTGATTATCTCTAGCGCATTTGAGACTAGCAGCATGACTGGCGGAGCAATCGGTGCAATGATCGTTGGCTTTCAAAGAGCAGTATTTTCCAATGAGGCGGGTATTGGTTCTGCTTCAATAGCACATTCAGCGGTTAAAACTGACGAGCCTGTGACTGAAGGGCTAGTGTCGCTTCTAGAGCCTTTTATTGACACCATGGTTGTCTGTACTCTTACCTCGTTGGTGATTGTTACTACCGCTTATCCCAACGGGCTTATGGATGGAGGGCTGGAAGGAATTGCTCTAACCTCAGCGGCATTTGCACATCATATTAGTTGGTCTCCCTACATTATTAGTGTGGCGGCGTTGTTGTTTGCTTTTTCCACTAGTATTGCTTGGGCATACTATGGCCTAAAGGGTTGGACCTATCTGTTTGGTGAGGGTGAACTGACCCAGTTAGTCTTTAAGGCAATATTTTGTGGGTTTATCTGTCTTGGCTGTATGATCAAATTGTCAGCAGTGTTAGATTTCTCGGATGCCATGGTCTTTTTGATTGCAGTTCCCAACATTATTGGTCTGTATCTTTATGGACCGGAAGTGAAAAGAGACTTAAAAGCCTACTTAGCGAAATACGGTTAAATAAGGGCGATAGTGAGATGGGATTGCGTGTAGGCATTTTACGTACCGATGATGTCCGGCCTGCGTTGGCTGAGACCTTTGGCGAATACCCTGAGATGTTTGAAGGGCTGCTTGTTGAAGCTAATAATCAACGGTCGATTAATAGCAGAGTTGACTTGAATGTGACCGCTTATCGGATCAATCAGGAGATTTATCCAGATGATATTGATGATCAGGATGCCTATATTATCACTGGCAGTCAAAGTGGCGTCTACGAAGATCTAGCCTGGATAAACACCTTGGGCGGATTTGTTAGGCAGTTGCATCAGCGCAAGAAAAAATTGATTGGTATTTGTTTCGGTCATCAGCTGATCGCTAATGTGCTGGGCGGCGAGGCAGGCAAGGCATCAAGTGGTTGGGAGATTGGCGTCAAACACACAACGTTTAAGGCTGAATTTATCCATCGCTTTGATGGTGCTGAGCCCTACAAATTACTGTATAGCCACCAAGACCAAGTTAGTAAGGCAGCCACCGGAAGTGAGGTTCTTGCATCCACACCGGGTTGCCCAATTGCTATGACCGCACTTAATGGTCATATCTTAACGTTCCAAGGTCATCCTGAATTTCCAATGGCCTACGCCAGCGCTCTTTATCAACTGCGTAAGGACGTTTATCCAGAAGACTGCTACAGCGACGCAATGGACTCTCTACGGGAAGATACAGATCATTTAAAGGTTGCCAACTGGATGATCGATTTTATGGCGCGTTAGTAAGGCTTATCGCCATCTATCACAATACGCTCGAGACACCTGTGCGCAGGATAGTAATCGTTGATTGGTTTGTGCTGAGTACTGCGGTTATCCCATATAGCGATACAGTTCACATCCCATGAGAAGCGGCAGGTAAACTCCGGTGTCTTAATGTGCTCATAGAGAAACTTGAGGATGGCATTACTTTCTTCCCTAGGAAGACCGACGATATGGGTGGTAAACAGTGCATTGACGAAAATTACTCGTTTACCACTCTCTGGGTGGGTTCTGATTACGGGGTGAATTACTGGTGGATTGTCTAGTACCGCCTTTTCCAGTCGTTCTCTACCTCCGCTCTCGGCAAGGCTCTCTTGGAAACCATAAGAAAAATCGTGCACCGCATTAAGACCTGAAAGAAATACCTGCATAGCCGGAGACAAAGCGTCGTAGGCTGCGGTCATACTCGACCAAAGAGTATCTCCGCCCTTGTCAGGAATAACTTTCGAGCGCAGTACTGTGCCCAATGGCGGATGGGCTCTAAAGGTCATATCACTGTGCCAGCACTCTATTTTACTGGGGTTTTCAGCTGTACTCTCAAGAATCGTGATCTCCGGAAAGTTCTCAACGGTAGCGTAAGCTGGATGGCTCTGCAATGGGCCAAAAGACGAGGCTAGAGCATGCTGTTGTGCAGGACTTACATCTTGGTCTCGGAAAAACAGTACCTCGTGCTCAACCAGTAATGCGCGTATTGTTTTATAGGTGGACGCACCAGTATCCCCCGTTAAGTCGATTCCCTGTACTTCGGCACCAAGAGCGCCGCCGATTAAATTAAGTTCCATGCCATCCATCCTCGTAAAAAAAGCCTTTGTCTAAATTCTATCGCTAACTGGGCAGGCTGTTCAGCCTTTCAGACCACGGCTTTTGACGCGCTACAATAATTTAGTGCGTTGAGCATACTTGAGCTTTTAATATCGCACTATTTAGGTGCTGATTCTGGCTGGTAATCATAATATCCCTCAAAGGGAATCATCAGGTGTGCATAGGGACTTCCCTTAAACATCTGATAGGGTGCGCCTGTGGTGAAATCTGTGGAAAATGCCGCTATCGTTTCTGGGTTTTTTGGCATTAGCATGAGGTGAGGCCCTGATTCTATCCAGTGATCATGCTTCATAGCCATACTCTTATTACCGCCTGGTGCTGCATTATCTTCGCCCGTATCGCCATGTAGCATCCAAACATACGCATCTCGTTCCATGTTGGGGGTCGTGCCTTCCATGTATGCAGAAGCCCACTTAAACCCTTCGTCATCGGCGCATAAAGCAAAGGCATGATGTGGTGTAGAAAAGCCATCCTCAGGCATCGGTTTCGTCGCGGTGCATGTCCAGCCATTAACGCCTTCTCTAATCACCTCACCAGTCCCTGAGACTACGGAAGCAAAATTCCCTAAAAATGATGGGGCGGCTTTTGAATAAGCCCAAATTTGCCACTCGTTAGACGCGTGAGAACCTTCAGGTTCACTGGCATACAGATTAAATGAAGCGACAAAACTCAACGATAAAAAAACAATTGATCGTAAATACATACATTACCCCTTTATTTTCAATAAATTATTAACAAATTGTAGGTTATAAACCTAGCGTGCTCAAGACTATGCCAGATTATCAATGCTTATGTAAACCAAGTACTTATCGTAGACTTTACAATGCTTTAATGAATTCGTGCGCCTTGCTCGAGTAATTTTTTTTGTACTAACTTGATGTCAACATCTGCAACATCAACACCTGTCTGCACAGAAATAGCCGCCGCAACCCCAGCACCCTGGCCATTGACGGCGCAACACATCATATTACGCACCGCTGCATGAGAATCACGATCGCCACCGGTACTGCGTCCCGTCACTAAAAGATGACGAACACCTTTCGGCAGCATTGCACGGTAGGGCAACTGAAAGTAACGACCCGTCGTAGGTAAAATGAGGATGCCATAGCCATCGATAAATTCTGGAAAGATACCAATGCTATCGTCAAATTTCCCTTGCTCACGAACATCCTGGGCGGTCATATTATAAACAGCATCAATTTTCCGCGTGTCGCGGACACCAAGAGTCATACCGAAATTTCTCAATTTGGCATTCTCGCAGCCTGGGTTAAATTGTTTGAGAGCTTTTATAGCTAACATAGCCTGCCGTCGGCCCTCCATCTCACCTTTTGTAAGATGGTCTGGATTAGTGGCATCCAGGCCTGCCAAATGAATCAAATTTAAATAGGTTAGATCACCTTGGTCGGTAATGGCGCCCCAGGTTCCAGTAATCGTGTTTAGATTCTCTGGTATTAGTCCTGATTTAATGGCCTTCTCAAACGGTTTCTTCAAGTAAGGCGAAAATAGTGTGTCTTCTTTGCCTGAAGTTTCCATGGCCCAGTCTGGCCCGCACCAGTCACCGTAGGTATGCGGGTCTGCTTTTACGTCCGCTATAAAGCGCCTTTTATCGACGCCATTCATTGAAAACATAACAGACGCAGCCATCATTTCTTCGACTGGCGTTTTGTGCACTATGGCGCCTGACCTATGAGCAATATCGGCATCACCTGTAGCATCGATAACACGCTGAGCTAATATTGCCTCTCTCCCAGCTTTGCTCTCGACAATAACGCCTTTAATGATGCCACCTTCGACAATAGGTGCGACCATTGTTCTATGCAGCATTGGTGTAATGCCGGATTCTTCGACCAAGACATCTGCGACATATTTAAAGGCTTCGCCATCTATGGCGTGACTATTTGATTGGGGCTCAGGTGTCGCAGCGCCCATAGATTTTGCACGTTGTTCAAATTCCACGCCGATACCTTCACTGTCTACGGTATTGTCATGTCGGTACCACGCAAAGCCTTCGACACCCACTTGCGTAAGGTTGCCACCAAAACAACCATAGCGCTCAAGAAGGGTGGTCTGGACGCCTGCTCTGGCAGAAGCGATAGCGGCGGCGAGCCCTCCCGGACCACTGCCGACAACCAATACGTCGGTATGGTGAATAATAGGAGTTTCTCGAGCTGCTTCGCTAATGGTTGTCATACTTTTTGACCTTTCATTATTATCTGATTTGATGCTGTTTTTACGTTTGGAATGGGCTTAACTATAGATTCTAAAGAGATTAAAAACTAGGGGCTATATGAGGCTGTAAAATAATAGGCATGGAAAAAATTTCAACATAGTTATACTCTTTTGTAATTTAAATTGAACTTTTTTGCGTAGAGTTTTCTTGTGTAATGTACATATTCTCCCCTGAACACATACATTTTTTTTGTATTATGATTGATCAGCGTTATACCAACATAGCATTTCTGCAACCTCAAATAATCAACAGGAAATTATAACCATGATTAAACGCTTGTTATTGGGCATTACTATTTTAATTGCCGTCGTCGGCTTCTTAGCGCTACAAATGGGTGGTAAAGGCACGGTCAATGGACAACCTATTGTAAACACAGGGAGTGCTGCGCCGTTATTAGCTTCTGAGCATGAACAGCTGGATATCTTGATCTTTGGAGGCACGTCTGGAATAGGTCTTGAAACAACTAAGTTGGCCCTAGCAAGAGGGCACCTTGTTACGTCGATTACTCGCAGACCCGAAAGAATGCCGATTGAGCATGATAATTTGAATAATCTTAAGGGTGATATCACTGACAGTAGCACGTTCAATAACTTAGTCGGTGGCAAGAGCGCTATTATTAGCACCGTTGGTTTAAAACCTAGTAGTAATGACGTCACAGTCTATTCTCAAGGTATTAAAAATGTATTAGCCGCAGGCAAAGATGCAGGCACTAACCGTATTGTTACGGTTACAGGCATTGGTGCTGGAGACAGCAAAGGTCACGGCGGAATCTTCTATGATCGTATTCTCAATCCCCTATTACTCAAAACGGATTACGCAGACAAAACGCGTCAGGAAAAAATTCTTAAAAGCAGCGACTCACAATGGACTATCGTTAGACCAGGATTCCTAGTTGATAAAGTCAGTGAAAAAGCTTACCGAGTGCTCGACAAAACTGATGGTCTTGTTTCAGGCAGTATCTCCCGAGCCGATGTAGCACATTTCTTGTTGGCTTCGGTTGAGCAAAATAGCTATGTTCAGCAGACGGTGTTTTTATCAAACTAGCTCAAATAGCATTGTAACTAGGTATATTTTAAGGATGACGCCAAGGGGGCTTGTTAGCAACCCTAGCACAACAAACTCTGCTTTAGATCGAAGCCTAAGATCAGTGTGAGCATCAATATTTTTCTTTCCATTAGTGAATAATTGTTACATATTGAAAGTTCTTAAAACGTTATGGTGAAAAAAATGAAAAAAATATTAGTATTACTTTCAGCTCTTTTATCCCTAGCTGTTGTTGCAGAAGGAGAGGGAAAACATGAAATGCACGCATTTTATTTCTTAAATGTGAAAAATCCTGCGGTTGTTATTGGCGCACTGGATAAATTTTCCGCTTCAGATTGTGGTAAGCAGTTGCCCGCTGACGTTGGCCTGATGAATGAACGCATTAATGGTTCTGCAGCCTCGACTCATTTCATCATAGTATCTTATGAAAAAATGGCAGATTTCAGGAAAGTTGATGCCTTAATGCAGTCTTGTCCTGAGGGTGCAGCTATGCTTCAAGAAATTGGAAGTGGGTCTGATCCGGTATCAGAGTTTGCTGTCATCCCTGCGATTGAAGTTGGTGATTGGGGAAAAGATTCTGTGTTCATGAAATATGATATGTCTGTGAGCGATGAAGCTGCTTATGGTGCTGCATGGACCGAACTTATGGATGCTAATACTGCTGATGGAACGGTCATTAGCTCTTATGGCTTGAACAGAATATTCTTGGGTAACAATGATGCTTCTCATTTTGTTTATATCGGAGCTAAAGACTTTGAAACTCTAACAGCAAATCAAGCGACATTAACGTCGTCACGCGCGTTTACTAAGTTTTCTAGAAAGGTGAGTAAGTTAAGAAAGGTATTAAATACCTCTTTAATAGTGCCTGTTAAAGCTTGGCCAAAACAATAGATTAATACAGTCGGCTCTCTAAAAACCCTGAGAAATCAGGGTTTTTAGTATGGTGTACCTTTAGAGCATAACCCACGCTAAAACTAACCCACCAAGAAATAGGCTCTCAGATAAAACCATCGCTGCTGGTCGCCAGCCAATATCCAACAAACCTTTAAACGAGGTTTTCATGCCCAGAGCTGCGATAGCGATCACAAAGCAATCTTGAGATGTAGTGTTCATGACGTCGCCGACGGCTTGGGGTATCCAACCGATGTTGTTGATAATGGCCAGTAATACAAAGCCTAATAAGAAGTAGGGTGGTGATAGCTTTGTTCGCCCTTCAGATGCGGCGCGCTGTTTGGCAAAGATCAGCATGAAGACCCACGCGATGGGTATTAGTAATGCTACGCGGAGCATTTTAACAATCATAGCGACATAGCCAACATCATCAGATATAGAGTACCCGGCACCAATGACATGAGAGACATCATGAATGGATCCGCCAATGAATATCCCCATCTGCTGGCTACTTAAGCCCAGGAAACTCACTAAAACGGGGTAGGCGACCATAGCGAGAGCACCAAAGGTTGCTACCATCACAACCGTTAAAAGGGTGTATTGCTCCATTTCTTTACTCTTGGGCATTACAGAGGACAAGGTCATAGCGGCAGCGATGCCACATATTCCGACGGCACCGCCAGATAGCATTCCAAAACGATAGTCGAGTTTGAGAGCCTTGGCGATGACAGCGCCAAACAGGATGGTAGCAAACATGCAACCAACCACAACCAATGCGGTTAGCCAACCTAGTGCAAGGACGTCACCAAAGAGAATTTTTGAACCCAATAAAACAACACCAAAACGTAACACTGTCGTTGAGCAAAAGTCTATGCCGGGAATGGAATATTCAGATTCATTAAGGAAGTTTACCGACATCCCCAATATGAGCGCGAACAACATAGTGGGTGCGCCATAGTTCATAGAAAGAAATTTAGAGGCTAGGGCGACTAAAATACAGGCAACAATCCCGCGTAATTTGTCTTTGTGACGGGATAAGGCACTATCCATATTTGTATCCTTCAGCGAGGCTTTTATTGGGTTTCAGGTTAACCCTTGTTCAATCGCGATGACTATATCATCAATGTCTTATCGAGTGGCAATCAGTGATGGACTTAGGACACGCACCCCATTTATGTAAACGAACGCTAATTTACTTAATTTGGACGATACCTGAAATACCGGTAAATAAAGCGCCCTGAGAGTCATAGCCTTGGTGCGTTAACCGGTATTCGCCAGCCTGCATGTTTGTTGGTGTTTTCCAGCTCAGTTTGGCGACAAAAGACCCATCCTCTTCACGCCATCTGACAGTAGTTTGCCAGTCGCTATCTGTTGCGATTGTTTGCCAGCCGGTTGAGGTTTTGCTCTCAACCTGCATGTAATTATTTCCGGTCACATAGTTGTGAGTAGGGTTGTTCGACCAGAACTCGGCCACAACAGTCTCACCTTTGCTGTATTGCGTTTTACTCGAGGGAAGGGAATCGCCATAGCGTGAATCCTTGGGTGGTATGTTCTTTGCACCGCTGTGTAAGGTGGTTGTGAATGACTTACCTCGCCAATCATCATAAATGGCGCTTGGTTCAATAGCGCTACCGGAATTCAACGCGCTAGCGAGATGGCTGGCAATTTGTTCATAGGCGGGCAGTGTCCAGCGACCATGCAAGGTGTGGCCGCCCTCGTACTGTTGTAGTAGATATTCTTCAGGTGTAGTGACATACCCCGCATAGCCATTGGAATATCCCGCAAGGACTATATTGTTTGCCCAGTCGCCAAGCTCGTTCATCACTGCTGTTCGCAATCGTCGACCGGCCATAGTCGTTATCTCGGAGGGCATCGCCAGTATGACAAACTGGCCAACGCGGGCTATGGTCACTGAACGTATTTGAGATTGAAGTGGTGGCTTTCCACTGCCGGTTTCAAACAAAATAGCCTTAGGCGCCTGACAGTTTTTGACAGCCTCGGTCCATTTAGGTGCGCCAGTTAGCCAACCAATCAGAAGGTCTAAAAAAACACTTTGTTCTGTCATGCCTTCTTCAAACAAGAAATGCCCGCCGCCGTCTTCGGTTGACCCTCCGGCAAAGGAATAACCATAGGCAGATGGGCAGGTTGTTTGTGGGCCGGCATGCGTAAATTTGTCGGCCACCAGGTAGTCAGAAAGATCGATATATATCTGGCGTGTTTCAATGGGGCCTGTGAGGACTTCCTGAGCATTGCCAAATAGCTGGAGGGCCATTTGCAGCTGGCGATCGCCCATAATTTGCGTGGTTTCTACATCCGTGTTCCCCGGCCCGGTATTATTCAAATTTGTATTCGGGGTGACATCTCCGGGGTCTGCCTGAGCGAAGGCGGCAACAAAATCATTATCATTATCGTAGCGGCTACCGCGCATTCGTTCCATTTGTAATGCAGCATAGCCTTTGTGATCACCAGAGATTAAGCGATTGTAGTAATTCATTGCAGTGGGGTGCAGTGCATACCAGTTAAGCATTCCTATGTCCCCTGAGTCATCTGTAAACTTCAGAAGGGTCATTTCAGTTGGCGTATTTTTAACATACTGGTCGCGCTCAACCTGAGGATTTTCAAGATAAGCCGGCACTGATCGGTTAGCGCCAGCATTGTGTAGGTTACCTTTTCCTAGATAAATATTGCCAGGCTCGAGATCCTTATGGGCACTAACGATCGACGCGGTAATACCCTCAACAATGGCGGCAAAGTGTTCGGGGTAAAACCCGCCGTCTAGACCAAGATCAGAACGTGAATGCCAATAGCCGCCTGGGCCTGCATGGGTGTGGGTAGCACTGATAATGACATTGTTTATCGTGTAAGTGTCACCGTATTGTTGCTGTAATCTATCAATAACAGCCAAGGTTATATGATGTTCTATACTGCCCAAATCGGCGCTAACGAACACCAAACGTTTGGTAGGCTCGTCAGATTGCGCTATGACAAAAGCACGCGACCATTGGCGAATATGAACACCTTCGGTCAGTTGATCTTCTCGGCCAAACCCCCACATCTGAATACCATAACTGGGCCCCGTAATATCGGACATTCCACGACCAACGAGGTAGGGGCGTGAAGTGTCTGCCGCGCTCAAGCCACCAGTCAGCAGTATCAAAAGGCATAGGAGCCCGCGTTGAAAATTAATATTGGTGCTGCTGAGGCAAGATTTAATAAGAAGTTTAATCATTTTGCCAGTCTACAGGGTGGTAGCCTTAACATCTAGACAGCTTAGCCTGACCTTATTGAGAGCTTTTTTAATGTCCATCTATCAAGATATTTGCGGTTTGAATAAGTGAGAATTTTAGGGTCCTGCGTCGACATAAAGATATATAATCTGGCACGAACGTTTGGGGCCATGCATGATTGATCAAGAAATCACTTTAACCTTAGTTAGCTGCGCTTTTTTCATGGCGCTGGTGGCTTTTATTTCGTATCGCCAGTCTAAAGATGAATCTAATAGTAGAGACGGTTACTTTTTAGCTGGACGAAATCTAAGTGCTGTTTTTATTGCTGGCTCCTTGTTATTAACAAACCTCTCGGCCGAGCAACTGATTGGGCTCAATGGCTCAGCCTATGGGTTTAACTTGAGTAGCATGGGTTGGGAAGTGACCGCAGCGTTCGCCACTATATGTATGGCGTTTGTTTTTCTGCCACGCTATTTGGCAGGAGCATTCTCAACCTTACCTGAATTCTTAAATAATCGTTTTGATGATGACGTCAGACGGCTCACGGTTATTTTATTTATGCTTGGCTACGGCTTGGTGACTATTCCGTCGGTGCTGTACTCAGGGTCTATTGCCGTACTGCAGTTATTCGATGTTCCTAGCTTGTTTAACATTTCGTACAGTTGGTCATTGGTATTGACTATCGTTGTTATCGGCAGCGTGGGTGGTGTCTATGCAGTGTTTGGTGGCCTTAGAGCGGTTGCTGTCTCCGACACTCTAAATGGTATTGGTCTTTTGCTCATAGGCATTGCTGTGCCCGTGCTGGGACTGTCACTGCTTGGGGAGGGCAGTGTGGTGTCGGGATTAAAGATTATTTCGAGCACCAATACGGAAAAACTAAACGCGATTGGTTCTTCTGACGATCCTACTCCATTTGCTACCTTATTTACTGGAATGATTTTTGCCAACTTGTTTTATTGGTGTGCTAATCAGTATGTGATCCAGAGAACCCTTGGCGCCAAGAGCCTTGCAGAAGGGCAGAAGGGTGTACTCTTTTCGGGATTTTTTAAAGTTCTAGTGCCGATCATGATGATGATTCCCGGTGTCATTGCTTTTCATCTCTATGGTGGCCCGAGTAGTCCAGATGGCCTTAGTTCAATTGATCTTGCGTACCCAAGACTCATTCGTGATGTGCTACCAACCTATGCTTCAGGATTTTTTCTGGCGGTCTTACTTGGCGCGGTGTTTAGCTCGTTTAACTCACTGCTAAACAGTGCAGCAACACTATTTTGTTTAGACGTTTATGAACCGTGGAAAAAGGTCAGAAACGGTGGTGAGATCACAGATCAGCAGATTTTAAAAGTGGCTAAAACGGCCTCTATTATGATTGCGTTATTTTCGTTTGTTGTGGCGCCACTTCTGCAATTTGCGCCGGATGGCCTATGGCAAATTATTCGTATCTTCACCGGCTTTTATAATATTCCGGTCATTGCCATCGTGATTGTCGGTCTCTTCTCAAAGCGGGTTCCTGCGCTAGGACCTAAGTTAGTGATTGGCTTCCATGTGATCGCCTACGGTTTATTAAAGTTTGTCTTGGATGACATTGTTACCTTGCACTTTATCCATCTTTACGCAGTGCTGTTTTTTATAGAGGTTGGCATCATGTTATTGGTGGGGCATTACCGTCCCACCGCACATAATTGGACCTATGAACGGAGTCATGAAGTCGATATGCAACCCTGGCGTTATGGAGTACCTTGCGCAGCGAGTTTAATGTCGTGCGTTGTTGGTCTATATTTGTTGTTTTCACCCGTCGGGGTAGTGGGTGGGTTCAGTGCGTTATTTGTGCCACTAATAGTTTGTTTGGCCGGGCTAAACGTCGCAGTTTGGTGGTATTACGTCAACAGACGTGGTTTTAGTGCATAGCCGCGGTTCTCACTAGCCTTTAGTGAGTCCAGGTTACCCATGGTGCTCAATTCTTATGGCCCCGCAGAATTAACTGGCTCTTAGGTGGGTATTTACGGCATCATTCTGACTTGGTTGTTTAACTTTAAATGTGCGAAGTCTAATACATGCCCAATGCTTTCAATCCATTTTATACTCTCAACAGTGCCAACTGCAGTTTTGTTGTAGATTGTCGAGATAATGCACCCACTATCCTTTACTGGGGTTCCCGTCTTACTGATGCGACAAGCCCTGAAATGTTGGCTCTTCTCGCCACTCGCCAAGAGCTACAGGCTTGTCCACCAGAAGAGGCGCCCATTGCCTTATCACCAGAGATGGCTGCCGGCTTTGCTGGCTCCCCAGGCGTTCAAATACATCGTAATGGTCGTCAGTGGGCGGTCTATACCCAGATAGAATCAGCACGCTCTAGTGACAACCAGCTAATCATTATTTCGCTGTGCCAAGGTACTGAAATCCAATTAACTCACTGTTTGCGATTGGATGCTGATACCGATGTTTTGACAGCGACCACGGAAATAACCAACAGGGGAACCTCAACACTCTGGGTTGATCGCTGTGATGCCCCCTGTATACCTTTGCCAATGCACTACAATAAAATTCTGGGTTTTACCGGCCGCTGGGCTAACGAATTTCAGTTACAGTCTATAGATAGAGTTGCTGGAGCCTATGTGCGTGAAAATAGGTCGGGGCGCACCTCTCATGATTCATTCCCCGGAGTGATTATTCATTGTGAGCATACCAATGAAAATTTAGGCGCCGCTTACGGGCTGCATTTGGGTTGGAGCGGCAATCACCATATGCGTATCGAAGAACAATCTACTGGCCGAGCATACGCGCAGTTAGGTGAGTTGTTTTTACCCGGTGAAATGAGTCTCGAGCCTGGGGAATCATACAGTTCACCAACCTTATATGGAGTAAGTACCGATAACGGATTGTCCGCATTGTCAGGCGCTTTTCATGGTTATATCCGATCCTTTTTAACGGATAGACGGGTGATAAACAAAGTAAAGCCTGTGCATTTTAATACCTGGGAGGCGGTCTATTTTGACCTCTCTTTTGATCGGTTATGCGAGTTGGCAGATAGCGCCGCTGAGCTGGGGGTGGAGCGTTTTGTGCTTGATGACGGTTGGTTCAAAAATCGCAAATCTGACAGTGCAGGCTTAGGTGATTGGTTTGTAGATGAAACCGTCTTCCCCCATGGTTTGGGCCCATTAATTAATTATGTGCATGATAGAAAAATGGAATTTGGACTATGGGTCGAGCCAGAAATGGTTAACCCAGATAGCGACCTCTATCGCAGTCATCCCGATTGGGTACTAAATACTGACCCATCGCCATTACTGCTTTCTAGACATCAACTGGTGTTAGATTTAACCCGGGTCGAGGTTCAAACATACCTGTTTGAGAGGATTGATGCCTTGTTAAGTGATTACGCCATTGGTTATTTAAAATGGGATATGAATCGTGCCATTCACCAGCCTGGCAATCAAGATGGGCGTGCGGTTAGTCATTATCAGACGCGTGCGCTCTATGATTTGCTGGGGCGTATTCGCGCCGCTCACCCCACGGTCGAAATTGAAAGCTGTTCATCAGGTGGAGGTCGCGCAGACTTTGGTATTCTCGCCTTTACCGACCGTATTTGGACGTCTGACAGTAACGATGCACTTGATCGATTGGGTATTCAAAAGGGCTTTTCTCTATTTTTCCCACCAGAGCTAATGGGTGCTCATGTTGGGCCCAGCTGCAGTCATGCAACGGGTAGAGTGCTGAGCATGGAGACCCGCGCCGGAGTCGCTATGTTTGGGCACATGGGTATTGAAGTCGACCTTTTAGATATGGACGATGACCAGAAGGACACATTAAAAGCGGCAGTAGTCCTGCATAAAAAACATCGTCAATTACTGCACGGTGGCAAACTTATGCGGCTGGACACTCAGCGCGGCGAAAGTGGCTTTGGGGTAGTGGCGATTGACGGCAGCGGGGCTCTGTTTTCCTATGCGCAACTAGATAGCCTTTCCCATAGCGTAGGCGGGCGACTTCGCTTTGTTGGCTTAGACAAAGATGGTATTTATGAGGTGAACATTGTCTGGCCCCTAGAGCCCAGCAGTTACTCCAAATCCATATTGGATGTTATCAATGGATCTTTTATCAGCGGTGATGCGTTGGCTAACGTTGGGTTACAATTACCCATTATGCTACCGACAAGCCTGCTAATCTTTCATTTGCGCCGTTGCTGATAACACTGTTAATGCCAAATGGGTAAATAGATTACTTTTTTGATTCACTATTTGTTATTTTAGTTGTTGTAGATAAAAGGTAATTAGCAATGATTAATACGAAAATATACAAGTCAGTCTACAGTCTTTCTGAAAAGTTAATGGAGGCGGCAAAAAAGAACAATATAGAGCTATTCAACTCTCTTTATGCAGAGTTAAAGGCCGTCTGTACCGATAACGAAAATACTGACAAAGATCATCCAGAGCAGTGGGAAACACTGGCTGACTTTACAGAAGAGTTAGCAGATGCCGTGGCCGGTTACGAAAAAGCCTTAAAAAAAGCCACCGCAATTAATTCCAAAGACCATATGTCATCAATCGCATTTTCCATGGCTACATTACAAATTGAATTAGCTCAGAATGACGCAGCTATCAAAAATCTCCAAGATGCAAAAATCAGCGCTAATAAAATCGCAGACAAAGACCTTAAAAAAGAAATAGATGACCTTCTTGAAATGCTACTTTTAGCCTAATCCCGCTGGGCCGGGAAAACTAGGGTGGCAGGCAGTTCAGCCCTGGGTATTAAGGTGTCTATTTATGGTGTAGTTGTAGTGTCAAAATCACTGGCGCTATGTCGTTCCGCGAGTTGCTTGTCCTCTGCACCCCATACGCGGTTAACCCGTTGGCCACGCTTTACGGCAGGGCGTTGCTGAATGTGTTGGGCCCAGCGGATAACGTTGGTGTAGGTGGTAACTTCAAGAAACTCTCCAGCTTCATAAAGTACACCTGACACCAGTGCGCCATACCAGGCGACGTTGACCATGTCCGCGATGGTGTATTGATCACCACAGAGATATTGGTTGTCGGCGAGGCGTTGGTCTAACACACTCAGTTGGCGTTTAACTTCCATGGCGTAGCGATTAATGGGGTATTCATACTTGTCGGGTGCGTATGCATAAAAGTGGCCAAAGCCGCCCCCTAAAAAGGGAACACTGCCGATATTCCAAAAGAGCCAAGACAGACATTCTGCGCGCAGTGGTGAGCCCACTGCAGGTACAAAATGGCCAAACTTTTCTGCTAGGTACAGCATGATCGCGCCAGACTCAAACACACGAGTAGGTGTGGCACCACTGTGGTCGGCCAGTGCAGGGATTTTTGAGTTGGGGTTGATATGCACAAACCCGCCACCAAACTGTGACCCATCTGAAATATTAATTAGCCAGGCATCATATTCGGCCTCGGCAATGCCCAATTCCAGCAGTTCTTCAAGGAGCACTGTGACCTTAACCCCATTAGGTGTACCCAGGGAATAAAGCTGCAGCGGGTGCTTGCCGATAGGCAGTTCTTGTTCATGAGTAGCGCCGGCGATGGGACGATTTATCGCAGCAAAGCGGCCGCCGCTTTCTTTATCCCATTTCCAAACCTTGGGGGGAGTGTAGGTTTCACTCATGGTGTTTAGTATCCGCTGTTATTTAATGGGTTAAGGTCGATGCGTTAATTAGCACTGGCCAGGGGATAATTATTACGTTGTTTGTGGCAATTCTTCTGTTTCCAAGCCGATGAAAACGGCCCTATTACCCAAAATAAATCGGTTGACGACAAGAGCGATGGCTACGCAGGCAAAGAACGTGAAAAACATCATGTGAATATAGTGCAGAGGCATCCATATCCAGATAAAACAGGCGTACATGAGCACTCCCGCAAGTACCGCAGTAATGGCGGCACGATAATCTACGTTGCGGAACAATAACCCAACGGCAAAGCAGGCCAGTATTGGCATGCTGATTAGGCCCCAGAGTTCCTGTAGTAAATTAATAATACTGTCAGATTGCGCGTAAATCGGCACCATACAGACAGCAATGACCACAAAGATGACTGTGGCGCCGCCGCTGAGTACGCGCAGGTTGGGTTTATCATTGATGTAAGCCTCGTGTAGGTCACAAACGTACATGGCGGTGGAGGAGTTGACCATACTGTTAAATGAGCTAAGTACGGCTGCTGCGATGGCTGCTGCGAATATTCCAGATAACCAGCCAGGCAGTAAATCACCAACGATACGGCCATAGGCCTGATCACCGATATCGCCATATAATTTAAATGCGACTATTCCTGGTATAACGACCATGGAGGGGATAAATACCACGCGAATAAAAGCCGCGGCATATACGCCTTTTTGCGCCTCCTTAACCGTTGGCGCCGCCATAGCACGCTGCGTAATGGTTTGGTTAGTACTCCAGTAAAAGATTTGAATGAGAAACATGCCGGTCAAGAGGGTATGCCATGGTACGGGCGAGGCGCTGTCGCCAATTAAGGTTAGGCGGTCGGCGGGAATACCACTAAAGTCAAAGTTGATGGCCATCAGAGAGAGCACCACCACTAGTAGGCCCATAGCTAACACCAAAACCCCACCATAGGTGTCTGACACTGCAACTGCGCGCAGTCCGCCAAGTACCGCATAGGCTGCGCCAAAAATGGCGAAGGCGGCGGCAATAGTTAAGAGGTCTGCTTGGATACCTGTCATGGAGATCATGAAGAGAGCGCCGGTATAGATTACGGCTGGTTGAAAAACAAATACATTGATGAACAAAAACATCGTCGATACAAGCGCGCGGATATGTTTGCTGTTATAGCGTCGCTCCAAAAGTTCGGTGGTGGTGGTGCAATTGTTTCTGTAGTACACCGGCAAGAAGACTTTGGCTAAAATCATAAGTCCGATAAAGCCTGACAGCTCCCAAAGCGCCAACAGTAGCATTTGGTTGCCATTCATACCCACTAGCTGGTCTGTACTAAGATTGGTTAGTGTGATCGAGCCGGCAACAAAGACCCATGTTAGTCCACCACCAGCCAGGAAATACTCTTTATTAGAGTCCGTTGAGCGTCTACTTTCGCCCTTGCATTTGATGTACGTAAGAACGGCGATAGCGCCGAGGACTGCACAAAATACAGCTAGTTGGATGAATTGTTCGCTCAAGGAAAACTCCTATTTATTGTTTTTTTTAGTAAGGGAGTTTTATCTGACGCCAGCCAGACTGTTATCCCATGCGGTTGAATTATTCTATTTCCCAGTAGCTGAGTTGTATCTGAGTCGAGGGGTAATAATAGAAGATAGCCGTATTATTGTCGATAGAACCGAATACCACTACCCCAAAGATGTTTGAAGCCTGGCCATGGGGCACTGTATTGATTATTGGCACCCTGATACTGTTGAATATTTTCTCGAGCGGGCAGATACCCACAGCGAGCACCATCGTTTTTAACATGACAATCTAAAAATGCCAGACTCATATGTTTGTTGACTCTATTGATCGTCTCGATATCCCAGCTGGGTTCGACGTAATGTCCGAGTTCAAAGTCTGTATCAAAGGCGATGGCAGGGGCGGGATGACCGGCAATATTGTGCCGAGCATTGACATAAACCATCATGTAATTATTTTTTGAGCCAGTTTGTTGATAGAGTTTTTTTACGCCATTTTCAAACCCTGAGGTATTGTCTTGATCGCCGGCAACAAAGAAGGTTGGCACCGTTATTTTCTTCATGGCTTGTGCATCATGAACATCGAACTCACCACCCCAGGGTGCAAAAACCTGGAGGGCCTTCCAGCGCGGATCAAGTTTGTCTTGGCCTGCGAAGCAGGAGTTTAAGCGAAAGGATAGCAGGCTAGCTAATATGGCGGGAACGCCAATTTTTTTCAAATTACCTGAGTTAAAGTCATAGCACCCACCGACGGTATTAATTGCACCAAAGCCCCCCATGGAGTGCCCAACTATGGCGGCATTGTTGGTATCTACGCGCTCTTTTAATCCTGCTATGGGCAAAGGCTTATCAGGGTTAGCGAAATAATCCAGTACAAATTGTTGATCGCGAGCACGATTATAAAAAGTGCTAATGCCACCTGATGCCCGGGTGTCATCATCAAAGACTTCGGCATTGGTGGAGTCTTTATGATCAATACCGACCACCACATAGCCGTGACTCGCTAGGTGCTCTCCTAAATAAAACATTTGGGTTCTGTAGCCTGTAAAGCCGTGGGATAGCAGAACAATGGGGAACTGACCATTACTAACCGCAGCAGCATTGCGATAGGCGTCGCCCTGCAATTCAAAGGGTTGTTGCCGTCGAGTAACATTTTTATAGGTAGCTTTGCTAGCAGGCTGAGCAGACAGGTCTGCCGGATACCAGACTTCGAGTACTAAGGGTCTCTCAGTTGTGGTTATAAAATTGGTTGTATTTAGACGACCATGATCGACGGCGCTAATGGTGCTAACTCCCACATCATAGGTCCCTGCAAAAGCTAATTCGGGTGTAACGGGTGGCTGGTTAGTGTAAAGATCTTCAGCACTAACGGCGCTGCTGCTTATTATAATCGCACTGATGAATACGATAACTCGCGGCCAATTGATACTCACACTGAACTCCTCCTGAGAATTTGATTTTTACTGCTACGTAATTTTTTACGATCAGTGCTAGTGTTGATGTCATATAAGGGTGACGTTATTGTTATGGGCATATTAAATCAAAAGGAGACTATTAAAAAGGTTGATATCTTAGCCTGTCAATTTACATAATATTCACCTTAAAACCACAGAGTGTTGCCCAATGTGGGAACACGCAAAATATTTAAGTCTGTTAGGGCGGGTGGTTGTTATTACGGTAGGTGCAAGGGGCGTTGAAGATTCATTGTTTGTATCCAGGTGGGTTTTTGCACCAAGCGATGGGCAGTGATTTAAATTTTTATACAGAAATTAATAATGGGCAGTAGACTCAAATGCAAATTAGTCTCACTATGGCGCTTGATAGCAACAACCTAAATATTAGATGATTTGGATAGCCATAAGTGACTAAGCAAAGATTACGTTTTTTCGAGAAATCGCTGGGTCAGCGACACATTACAGACACTGATAAGTATCTGTACAAGGCTCCAGAGTCCACTTACAGATTAGTCATCATTGGTACTGGCACTATCGGTCAGGAGCACATGTATGTGGCTACTCTGTTGGGTAGAGCTCGGGTGCATGGTATCTATGATAGCCAAACCCAAAGCATGGATGTGGCTGAGCAAAACTACAAAGGTTACAGTGACCAACCTCTGGTTCGGTATGCTGACTTAAAGTCAGCTTGTAGCGACCCTGATGCTGATGCGTTAATGATCTGCACGCCAAACCATACTCATTTTGATGTTCTCAAGGTGGCGATGCTTTCCGGCAAGCCTGTTTTTTTAGAAAAGCCGATGGCGACAACACTTGAGGATGCGGCCGCTATTGTTAAAGCTAATGAGACTTATGGATCTTTTATCCAAATTGGACTGCAATATCGCTACAAGGCGCAATACATCGAAGCGTTTCATGAAGTTCGGGCACGCGCCTCTATTGGTGTCATTAAAACCATCAGTATGAGTGAGTATCGGCCACCGTTCTTAGATAAGGTGGGTCAGTGGAATAAGTTCAACCAAAACAGTGGTGGCACCCTCGTCGAAAAATGCTGCCATTACTTTGATTTAATCAATCTTATGGCTGATTCCATACCCGTCAGGGTTTATGCCTCTGGGGGCCAAGCTGTAAATTTTTTAGAGTTTGCAAAGGACGGCGTGCCAGCGGATATAGATGACCATGCTTTTGTAATTATTGATTTTGCAAATGGGGTTCGGGCGAACTTTACGCTTAATATGTTTTGTCATGACTTTACCGAAGAGATGATAGTGGCGGGTGATAAAGGCCGCCTAGTGGCTAAAGAATTGTTCAATATCCATCAGCAACAGCCATCTCAAGCGACCATAGCGCTGGAAAAAGGTGAATGGGGCGCATCGAAGCAGACTGATGTGACTTACGCCCGAGAGATTGAACAAAGTGGCCATCACGGCGCTACCTACTATGAGCATATTGCGCTTGTTGATCAGCTAGATGGCAAAGCCTGCGAGTCAGCCACACCCGTGCAGGGTTTATGGTCGATGATTGTCGCTAGCGCAGCACAGTATTCCATTGAAACTAAGCAAGCAGTGGACATAAGAGCCTTTATGCTCGACAACAATTTAGCAGAATATCTTGGATAAAATGGACGAAACATGAATCAAGCGATAAATGTAACAGGTCAGCTCATGCCCGCTGTGGGTTTGGGGTTGTGGAAGCTCGATCTTGATGAGGTTGCAGATACGGTCTACAACGCTATTAAGACGGGCTATAGGCACCTAGATAGCGCAGCTGATTATGGTAATGAAAAACAGGTAGGCGAGGGTATTGCTAGAGCCATTGCTGACGGCCTATGTCGCCGCGAAGATTTATGGATCACCTCTAAGTTATGGAATACCTTTCACCGTCAAGAGCATGTTCAGGCTGCGTGCAAGAAATCTTTGACAGACTTAGGTATAGAGTATTTTGATTTGTATTTGATCCACTTTCCCATATCCCTTAAGTATGTGGATTTCAACGATCGATATCCGCCTGAGTGGATTTTTAATCCTGGGGATGAGCATCCCGTGATGGAACTCGATGCGGTACCTTTAAGTGAGACATGGGGAGCTATGGAAGGGCTGGTTGAGGGGCAACTGGCACGCAAAATTGGCATCTGTAATTATAGTGCGGTGTTACTTCATGACCTTATGAGTTATGCAAGAATTAAGCCGGCCATGTTACAGATAGAATCCCATCCTTATTTGACTCAAGAAGCTTTGGTGCGCACAGCTCAGTCTTATAACATTGCTATTACAGCCTTTTCACCCTTGGGGGCGCTGTCTTATGTGTCGCTGGATATGGCAACAGTAGGCGATTCTGTGTTGGCAGAACCGGTGGTCATTAAGGCGGCTGAACGGGCAGGAGCAACACCGGCTCAGGTGGTACTCCGTTGGGGCGTGCAACGCGGCACTGCTGTGATACCAAAAACCAGTAAAATTGAGCGTTTGGTGGAGAATCTCACTCTGTCGAATTTTAGTTTAACCGATGAAGAAATGAGCTCTATTTCGGCGCTTGATCAAAATCGCCGATTTAATGATCCAGGTGTCTTTTGTGAAACCGCATTTGGCAGCTTCCACTCAATTTATGACTAAGGGTGGTTAAGTCTTAATGGATGATATCGGCATAAAAAAGATAAATTTAGAGACTCAGCAATATCACAATGGTAGTGTTTTCCCGCTTGTTTATGATGCCAAGGACCTTTCCGATGCCGAAGCATGCAAAGATTGGGTTCATCACCATCGAAACCAGTTAGAAGATGAATTAACAGTTCATGGCGCTATTTTATTTCGCGGCTTTAAGATTGATGATGATCTAGGGTTTGATCGTTTTATTCGCGCCTTCGATTGGCCGAGCTTTACCTATGAGGAGTCGCTATCTAATGCGGTGAGGCATAACCGCACTGAATTGGTATTCACCGCTAATGAAGCTCCACCGTCAGTATCCATTTTCCTGCATCATGAAATGGCTCAGACGCCTATTTACCCTTCAAAATTATTTTTCTTTTGTGAACAGGCGCCTGAGGTGGGTGGGGCTACGCCTATCTGTCGCTCAGATGTTCTGCTAGAGCATTTACAAAAAGAGGTCCCTGATTTTGTTAAGAGCTGTGAAACGAAGGGAATACGTTACTCACAAACCATGCCGGCGGAGAATGATTTGGAATCAGGGCAGGGTCGCAGTTGGGCTAATACGTTGAGTGCTAGTAATATTAATGAGGCAGAGACAAAGCTTGAACGCCTGGGGTATCAATGGCAATGGCAGCCTGATGGATCTCTGAGTGTTACAACGCGGGTACTACCTGCGATAAGGAGGTTATCGGACGGAAGAAAAGTATTTTTCAACCAGTTAATAGCCGCGTTTAGAGGTTGGCAAGATGCCAGAAATAATAGCGAGAAATCTATTTGCTTCGGTGATAATTCGTTGATTAGCAATGATGATATGACCAAAGTCATAAGGCTCTCTAACCTAATAACGTTTGATATTCCTTGGCAGACTGGAGATGTTGTTCTAGTCGATAATTTTACCACCATGCATGGGCGTCGCCCTTTTGAAGGTCAGCGAAGAGTATTAGCATCTTTAATCAAATAGATAGTCCTAGCATCTTGATTTGATTAATGGTCACGCTCACTTATATGTTATTTAAAAACTCAAAATTTAAGGAAAATTTTATGGTTAACTTCCCATTACCCTTTGGTTTATTGAACGATCACCTTAATCTGGTTTTGTCGGTATCCAGCGGTCCTGCAGTAGAACAATTCTATGGAGATATTTTAGATCTTGAACGGATGTCTGATGTGCATCTTCCAGATCAACGCCGAATGATTCGCTATCGTGTCGGCGAGTCTGAATTAAAATTTATCGTTACTAGTCAAAATCTATTGAGCATGGAGGGTGGACTATCCAATGCTCGGGGAATAAGGAAGTTAACTCTTCTTTTGCCTTACGAGAGGCGCAGTGGAATTATTCAGCGAATGATGGATGCTGGAATCGAAATACCTGAATTTGCCGAGGATAATATGGGACTACTCAGCTCTAGCCGCGGTTTGACAAAAGATGATGAAGGCAATCATGTTGAGATCATATTTGTAAATGACGAGTCACTTGATCTTAGCTTTAGTAAGCTTCAGATTGGCCTCGCTGTATCGAATATATCCGATATGGGTGATTTTTTGCATGAGGTACTTGAGCTTGACCCCGCTAATATAGAAGCGGATATACATCGCTATGATCTTGGTCAGACTCAAATTCAATTGTGGGAAGTTTCAAAAACCATGCCTAAATGGGTAGGGAGACCTCATGAAATATTGGGTATGACGATGGTCCAATTTGTTGTTAACGATGTTTATGCCGCCCGTGAAACTATAGTGGAGAGGGGTGGTAAAATCCATCTTGAGCCTTATGTGCTTGGAGATCTTGGCGTCGTTATGTTTGCTGAAGGGCCTGATGGGATTTTATTTGAATTTGCAGCATCGCTTGTTAAATAACGTAGAATATACGTATGCACTTTAAAATCGCAACTTTCGCTTTTGTTTTTTTGCTTTCAGGTTGTGGCGGGGGTGGAGAAAGTTCGGCGTCTACTCAGCCTCCAGTAGCGCAGCTACCGCCTTCAATGACCCTGTTTTCATTTAAGGCGTCTGAAAATGAAGGTTTAGACGTTGATTTAACGATGTCAGAGCTTAACGGTACTTTTTCTGGCCGTACATTGACCAACGTATCCAGCAAGGATCTTATTGCTAGCTTTGAACATAATGGATCCTCAGCCAGCATTGGTGATACTGCGCAGGTTAGTGGCACTACGGCCCATGATTTCACTGATCTTGTGACCTATACGATAACGGGTTCAGATGGTCAAACTACAAGTTATGAGGTGGATTTAACTCAATTTACAGCTCTTCCCATTATTTATCTTCAGACAGACTACTACGCGGCTATTGATTCTAAAGAGGACTATATCCCGGGGGATACATCGATAGTCGGAGGTCGAGACTTTGATGATTTTGATCTAGCCGAGATGAAAATTCGTGGTAGAGGCAATTCAACCTGGGGTTTGCATCCGAAAAAACCCTTTCAGATGAAATTAGCGGATAAAGCAGAATTCTTGGGGATGCCAAATGATAAAAAGTGGTTATTTCTGGCGGAGTATTCTGACAAAACTATGCTTCGAAATAAGATTTCATTTGAAATGGGTTATATCAGTAACTTAGATTGGACACCTCAAGGGCGCTTTGCTGAGGTCTATATTAATGATCAGTACAATGGGACTTATAACATTACGCAAAAGGTTGAAGAGAGTGATAACCGTGTTGTGTTGGGTGATACCGGTTATTTACTCGAGCTTGATCAGTTAGAGCGACTAGATCCGGATGATGTTTATTTTGAGAGTGCTATCACTGATAAATTCTTAGTTAACGTAAAAGAGCCCAGCATCGAAAGCAATAGCGCTGAGTATGTCTACATTAAGGAGAAAATTAATCATTGTGAAAATGTGATATCGGGAGTTAGTACTGGCAACTCATCTTTCTTTGCCGTTTTCGAAACAATCTCTGATAACGTTTGGGATGTGAACTTGAGCCAGACGATGACGCTAATCCCTGATTCTAATTACACGGTATCGTTTAAAGCTATGTCATCGATTAATCGTACTATGATTGCTGGTCTGGGCTTGTATCATGATCCTTGGACGAATGTTGGAGAGTCTGTAAGCCTGACAACAGATTGGCAAACATTTACATTGACTCAGACCACGACCGATTTCGGAGATAATCAAAGCCGTGTGTTGTTTGATATGGGTGGAGATGAAGGCGGAGAGGTTTATATTGACGATGTCAGCGTTCTTACCGCGGATGGAGTTGAGCTTGTTACAAATGGCGATTTTGCAAATCGTGAGGTAAGTTGGGAGGGGGGAGCAGCCACTCCTGAGAACATCATATACATGCCTCAGACTGAAATGCGGTATACCGATTGTATCGACATCGATAGCTTTGTTGACTGGTATCTTATTAGCGAAATCACAAAGAACGTAGATTCAAAGTCTTTCTCTAGCATGTTCTTAAATGTGCGTCCGGGTGAAAAAATAAAGATGGGTCCGCTCTGGGACTTCGATTTATCCTTTGGCAATGTTGATTATGCCGACAGTCGCTACGCAGAGGGCTGGTGGGTTAAGTATCACCCTTGGTATGAGCACCTCTTTGAGTATCCTGATTTTGTTGACAGGGTCAAAGAGCGGTTTGCTTATTTTAAAGATAATCAACAGTTCATTCTTGATAAAATAGATGCTTATGCGGAGCAACTGCAGTGGGCACAGCAGGAGAATAATGATAAGTGGCAGACTTTAGGAATGTATGTTTGGCCAAATCCCGTTGTTTTTGATACCTATCAAGAAGAGGTTGACCATATGAAGTCTTGGTACATTGATAGAATGGATTGGTTAGAGGCCGCCTTTGACAACCTTTAGGCGTCATGATTGGCTCTCAATATAGCGCTATAAGTCCTAATGGTCACTGAATGAGATATTTATTCATTAAAGAATATTTCAGCTATGCTTTGTTTATAACCTATAGGAGTTCTTTTGTTTGAAATTATTACTACTTGTTATTGCTAGCCTATTAAGCCTTAGTGCTCTAGGCGAGGAAGCTGATACTTCCAGAAGCGATAACATTAAACGCTTCAATGAGAGTCAAAGATGCCACAAGTCTGCTATTGCCGAAGGGCATAAGAAAAAGGCGGTTCGGTGCGCACAGTCCTCGCTCGAGGTAGGCGAAAACCTTTTCGAACCCGACAGCAAGAATATTGCGGGACTTACCTATAATTATGGCTCAGCACTGCTAAGTAGAGGTTATGACTCCGGCAAGCGCATTCAAAAAGTTCTTAGCGAGGCGCTTAGACTTTATGAGTCGCTCTATGGTGAGAATTCTTTAGAGTTGGTTGATTTGTTGTTGGATCTTGGTCACGCAAATAACTTGTCGACAAACACGACTGGCGTAAAACGCTCATCTTACTCAAGCGCACTTGAAATTCTTGCATCGAATTATGGGAATAGCTCTTTAGAGTATGCAGAAGCTCAGCTTGCTATTAGCATAGAGATTCTTGGGCGAGCGAGGACCTCAGGACAACTGTCATTTTCCAATAAACATGCAAAAGGGGCCCTTGAGATATTTTTGCAGGAATTAGGTCCCACCTCGGTAGGAGCTACATTGGCAAGTTTCCAGTTGGGCAAACAGAAGATGCTCAGAGAAAAATATAGATCGGCTATCCCTTTTCTTAATAACGCTCTAGCTAATCCCTCAGTGGCTCAATATGCTCATGGATTTCTTATTAGGGCCTATGAAGAGACGGGTCAGCGAGCATCAGCCGGCTTTCATGCTCAAGAATTAGGTAAATTAGTGTCGGGCCAAGAAGATCAAAACTATATTCCTGTGTATGTACCACAACCTGATTATCCTCGCAAAGCACAAGTAAAAGGAGTATCGGGTTATGCCGTTATTGAACTCACAATATCTGTAGAGGGAACGGCAATCAAAACCTCTATTGTTGAGCAATACCCTACCTCGAAAGGGTTTGGGAAAGCTGCGTTGAAGGCTGCAAAAAAGTTGAGGTATGTCCCGCGGTTTGTTGATGGTGAAGCGGTTGAAGTGCCCGGCGTCTTGTATAAATTTACCTTTAAAATGGCCCGTTAATTAATTTCCCGTTCCTTGCCTTCCCAATAGGGCTTTCGTAGTTCTCGCTTCAGTATTTTACCCGACGGATTGCGCGGTAGGACATCGGTAAAGTCGATACTTTTAGGTACCTTATAGCCGGCAATCTTGGTCCTTGAATGGGCGATAATATCTTCTTCGGTAGCCGAGGCGCCGGGTTTGAGTACAATGATGGCTTTGACCGCTTCTCCCCATTTTTCATCGGGAATACCAATGACCGCAGCATCACCCACAGCCTTATGATCAAACAGTGCATTTTCTACCTCGGCGGGATAGACGTTCTCTCCACCTGAGACGATCATATCTTTGATTCTGTCATGAATATAAAGATAACCATCTTTATCTAAGTAACCCGCATCACCCGTGTAAAACCATCCGTTTTGCATTGATTTAGCCGTGGCCTCGTCATTCTTCCAGTAGCCTTTCATTAAGCTTTTAGAGCGATAGGTAATTTCACCGACCTCATGCGCAGACAGCATTTCACCCTCCTCACCGACAATCCTTACTTCTGCTGTTGGTGCCGGTTTGCCGCAAGAGCGTAATTTACCAAGGGCAGGGTCATGGTCTTCTGGTGTTAGTATTGTACCTGCACCGCAGGTTTCGGTCAGGCCATAGACCTGACAAAAATTACATTTAAAAATATCTTTGGCGGTAAGCAACACATCTTCTGAAATAGGGCTGGCACCATAGAGTAAAAAATCTAGATTAGAGAAGTCTCTATCACGAACGCCAGGAATAGAGTTTAAGAACATGATAACGGCCGGTACAAAAAAGGCGTACTTGATGCGGTATTTTTCGAGCAAATCTAATATAACGACAGGATCTACATCTTTCAGAATGACATTAGTAAGGCCTTGGCATAAACCGACGACGCCAACATTGACGCCAGCCACATGGAAAATTGGCATGGCTACAAGACTTGCTTCACCCTCATCCCAGTCGCCCCAGCCACCATTGGCTGCTTGGTCTAAGAGGTCAAGATAGTTCCCGTTGGTCAGTTGCACACCTTTTGGATGGCCTGTGGTGCCGCTGGTATAGAGCTGGATAACGTCATCTTCTAATGCAATTGATAGCATTGGGTCTGTTGTATCCTGAGTGTCTCTCCACGTGCAGTAGTCAGGCCAATCGCTGTGGCCACCATCAACAGCAATAAATTGACGAATACTTCCGATTTTGGGTATTAGTTGCTCAATAACCGCATAGAATTCTGCGCCAACAAATAAAATGTCGATGCTAGCATTGTTGAGAATATATTCAATTTCAGGGGGTGCTAGTCGCCAATTAACACCCGCAATCACTACGTTTGCTTTCGATGAGCCAGACATGATCTCAAAGAAATAGTCACTATTTTTACCGAGGTAACCAATGCGAGCGCCTGGCGCACATCCAGATTTAATAAGACCGTTGGCGACTTGACTGGCCATGCGGTCTAGTTCGGTATAGGTGGTTTCTCGACCTTCAAAGATCTGTGCAATGCGGTGGCCGTTTATCTTTGTTTGATAGCGACTGATATCCGCAACGCAATGTAATTGGTCCAAAGCGATCATTGTTTATTTTCCTCTTTAAGTGACAAGTCTTTGCGGGTCTACTTCTTGTGCCGTCTCATTCTGTGTCCACCTAAACGCACGCGTCTGAATAGCAGTTAGCAATGCTCCTTAGCTATAAGTTATATTAACATTATTAAAATAACACAATCTATCTAGTCGCCCAGATCGTAAGTCACCAATATTATAGACGGTACTTATAAAGTTTATGTAAAGCGAAGAAAGATGGCGGAAACCAAACAACAATATTGCAGGACAAGAACACATCAGTTTCGTACGTTATATCATCAGTTACCGCTATCAAGTAAAGTAGATCCAATGCCGAATAGGTGGCTGCTATTTACTCGCTTTGGCGTAAACTTGGTGACCTGTGACCTGTGACCTGTGACCTGTGACCTGTGACCTGTGACCTGTGACCTGTGACCTGTGACCTGTGACCTGTGACCTGTGACCTGTGACAATGTCAATATCAATGCAAGGAAAAAGCTATGTCAATGATTGTAAACCGGCGCGATTTGGACTTTGTGCTATACGAGACTCTGGGTTTAGATAAGATTCTCGAGTCAGAGCGATATGCTGATTATGACCGTGAATCTCTTGACGCGATGTTGGACCTTTGCCAAACGATTGCCGAAGACCAGTTTTTGACGTGTGCGTCTAAATTGGATGCCAACGAACCCCAGTTTGTCGATGGAAAAGTTGAAACAATTTCAGAACTCAAAGAGGCCATTAATGCCTATCAGGAAGCGGGCCTATGCACGTCAGCCTATGATGCGGATATTGGAGGCATGCAACTTCCTTGGATGGTGGACCAAGCTCTCAATGGTCTGTTTGTCTGCGCCAACAATCCTGCGCATATTTATCTATTCCTAACACAGGGTGTGGCTAATATGCTTAATGTCTGCGGTTCTGAGGAGCTAAAGACCAAGTACTTGCCTAATCTTGTAGATGGTAAATGGTTTGGCACGATGTGTTTGTCTGAACCTCAAGCAGGATCATCGCTTGCTGATTTACGTACCAAAGCAGAACTAAAGTCAGATGGCTCCTACGCGCTTAGCGGCACTAAAATGTGGATATCGGGCGGCGAGCAGGACATTACTGAGAATATTATCCATATGGTGTTGGCTAAAATTCCCGGTTCACCGCCGGGGGTTAAAGGGATTTCGCTGTTTTTGGTGCCAAAAAACCGTGTTAATAATGATGGAAGCATTGGCTGCTTTAATAATATAGCGCTGGCTGGTCTGAATCATAAGATGGGCTGTCGTGGGGCAACGAACTGCCTACTTAATTTTGGTGAGTCAGGCGAGTCGATTGGCTACTTGGTTGGAGAGCCCAATCAGGGTTTATCTAATATGTTCCATATGATGAATGAAGCGCGTATTTCAGTGGGAATGTCTGCCGTTATGTCGGCGCTTGGCGGTTATTTATACTCTTTGGATTACGCACGAAATCGTCCTCAAGGCCGACCATTGGTAAACCGTAATCCAGAACATGCTCAGGTTATGATCAGTGAGCACGCAGATATTAAACGGATGCTGATGACTCAAAAAGCATTTGTTGAGGGGGCTCAGACATTGATGTACTTCTGTGCTGAGCTAATTGATACGAAGAAAATCACTAATGATCATGCGGCTAATCAGCGGCGTGATTTATTACTTGATCTATTGACTCCCATTTGCAAGTCCTGGCCCTCAGAGTTCTGTCTTGAAGCGAACAAGTTAGCAATACAGGTTTTGGGTGGCTATGGCTATACTCGCGAGTATCCAGTTGAGCGCCTTTATCGTGACAACCGTCTAAATCATATTCACGAGGGCACTTGGGGTATTCAGGGTATCGATATTCTTGGTCGCAAGGTGCGAATGCAGAATGGTGCTGCAGTGGCGATTCTTCGAGAGGAAATGCAAACGACTATTGATTCGGCTACAGGACATTCTGAGTTAGCTAGTTTTTGCGATCAGCTTGAAGAGTATTTAACGTTAACTGAAGACACGATCTTCGCTGTTGGTCAAGCAGAAGATCCCTCTCTAGCGTTAGCCAATGCTACGATCTTCCTGGATGCTATGGGGCATCTTGTTATTGCATGGATGTGGTTGAAACAGGCAGTAGCAGCTGTAGAAGGCAAACAGAAGGGTAATAAAGCTGATGATGCTTTTTACGATGGTAAAGTTGCTGCGATGCGGTTTTTCTTTCGTTATGAGCTGCCTAAGATTAAGCCTAATCTCACGCTAGTAGGAGATTTGGATGGTACTTGCTACGACCTTACTGCGGATCAATTTATAGGCATTTAAAGTCTATTCTATAAGTTGTAAGTCTTGTGTTGCAGGGTTTACATCAGTGATCCCAAACGCAGTCACAGGCACGTTCATCTATGGTTTCAAAATCTACACCAGTAGAATGATGCTAATTACTTGTTGATTTCACTAGTGGAAAGACTAGCGAGTCATTGTTTTACGTTTACACTAATCTTGGTAAACTAGACAATTAGTCGACGCCAAAACATCTTGCTTTAAAACATACCCTTAACATTTTAGGATAGTATTAATGTCTGTATATAAAGCCCCCGTCCAAGAATTTTCTTTCATACTTGAAGAGCTAATCGGCTATGAAAAGCATAGTCAATTGCCGGGTTATCAAGACGTAGGTAGTGACATGTTAAGTGCCATTTTGCCGGAAGCGGCAAAGTTTTTTGAACAGGTCGTTGCTCCAACTAATTCCATCGCGGACGGTCAAGCAACTCATCTAGTAGATGGTAATGTTGTTACTGCGCCAGCATTAGATGGTGTTTATCAGCAGATGATAGAGGCTGGTTGGTGCGCTTTAAGCGGCGCGCCAGATTACGGTGGCGCTGGCTTTCCTGGCGTAGTCGACGTTGTGGTTCAAGAGATGCTGCAATCTGCCAACATGGGGCTTAGCTTGCTGCCAATGCTGAGTCGCGGAGTTATTCATGCTCTAAGCCTTTATGGTTCAGATCAACTGAAAGAGTGCTATCTAGAAAATCTCGTTACCGGTGTTTGGTCGGGGACCATGAATCTTACTGAGTCCCAAGCTGGTAGTGATCTATCAGCAGTGCAAGCCAAGGCAGTACCGCATGATGATCATTACTTGGTGTCAGGGCAAAAAATCTATATTACGTGGGGCGACCATCAGCAAGTTGAGAACGTAATTCATTTGGTTCTAGCGCGACTTCCCGATGCTCC
>Ga0209383_1000025_pt1 | contig 111255 bp, 115 predicted proteins | sample CoawatmetaG02DNA_FD_187510 | JGI IMG/M metagenome (GOLD analysis project Ga0209383, IMG submission 187510) | Marine microbial communities from the West Antarctic Peninsula - Coastal water metaG029-DNA (SPAdes) (version 2) | ecosystem: Environmental > Aquatic > Marine > Coastal ...
AGCATCTAAGCGGGAAACCAACCTCAAAACTAGGCTTCATTATAGGATCGTGGAAGACCACCACGTTGATAGGCTGGATGTGGAAGTGTGGTAACACATGAAGCTAACCAGTACTAATATTCCAATGCTTGAATTATAATACACAGCGAAAAATTGAAAAATTTTAACTTTAGTATTCTAGTTATAAACAGTTTGTGGCGATCATAGCGGAGTGAAAAAACCTGATCCCATTTCGAACTCAGTCGTGAAGGCCTCCAGCGCCGATGGTACTTAGTCTTAAGGCTTGGGAGAGTAGGACGTCGCCTATTTAAATAGATATCAGCATCATATTTACGATTTTAAAGAAAAATTAATCAATCAAATCAATCATTTTTCAAAAATCAATTACAAAAAAATTTGAAATTAAACCTTCTAGTTAACGGGTTTTGATAAAACTTTATCACTCATTAATATTGAATTATAAATTTTAATAAAGTTCTTAAATTTATTATTTATATCTAAAGTATAATTAAAATAAAGAGGGTTTTTTAATAGTAGTTTCATATTTATATTATCTTTAGGTTTAATAATTTGCCAGTTATGAAAAAAAATGTTGAAAAAAACTCCAGAACTATTGCATCTTTCTATATATTTAAAAATAAAATCATTAGGAACGATAGGAAAATAAAAGGGTGAACCGTAATAAATATTTTTAAAAATATTTTTCAATGAAATTCCAGAATCTTTTGGTAGGGAGGTACCATTATTTTTAAAAAAAGGACAACTAGATATATAAATTTCAGTCAAATCATTATTATAATTAAAGTTATTTTGATTAAAGTAATTTGATTTATATTCGAATCCCTCCTTTTTTAAAATTCTATCGAAAGAAGAATTGTATTGTAATTGTGGGCCTCTAAAACCAGTAGGTTTAAATTCATTTATAAATTCTTTTGATTTTTTAATTTGATCAATAAGAATTATATCAGATTTAAGGATAGTGTGATCGTAAGTATGAAAAGCTATTTCATGGCCAGCTTTCTTGATTTCAAAAATTAAAGAATTTTTCCACTCTAATTGTTGAGAAACAACAAAAAAAGTAGCTTTATTTTTAGAATCTTCTAATAATTTTAATAGTTCATAAATTGAGTGATTAAGATACCCAGCGTCTAAAGTTTCTCTTTCTTTTGAAGTTAAGGAAATAAATTCTGGTAATTCTGGATATACCCAAGATTCTAAATCGAATGATAATAAATTTTGCAAATGTTTACTTTTTTTTAAAATTAATATACATAAGTAATCAATATGAATAAAGATATAAATAAAAAATCTGAATATTATTGGGACAATAAAATCTTAGAATGGGAAAAGTCTTATTTTGATAATGGCTTAGACACAAAACCAAATTTCATAGAAAAAATAGCATCTAAATTTAGAGGACCTCTAATCATAAGAAAGCAAAACCTTATAAGTCTAATTTCAAGCAATATAAAAGATCTTAGAATATGTGAGTTTGGATGTGGAACGGGTGATTTAAGTGAAATACTAATTCAAAAAGGAGCTGCCAGTTATGTGGGAATAGATATATCGCAGTCAGCAGTCAATTTTGCAAATAATAAATTTTTAAAAAATTCTAAAATCTCTTTTTCAAAATCAGATGTTGCAGATTTAAATAATATTCCTGATGCAGACTTATATTTTGGCTTAGGTTTTATAGACTATCTCACTTTAGAAGAAAATATTAAGCTTTTCGGATATTTAAATAATAAAAAATTTATTTTCTCTTTTCCTGAAAAAAAAATAAATATAATTAATATTTTACAAGAAATATATTTAAGAATTATGTCTTGTCCAAAATTTTTCAAATTTAAAAAAAAATCTTTTGATCATTTGAATTATGAATTTACTGATATTAATAATCAGGTATACATTAAGAATTTTTAACTAATAGTGAAGTCTGTTTCATTTGTAATTCCAACTTATAATTCTTCTAATTATATAGCTGGATGTCTAAATTCTATAGTAAGCCAGAATGTTTTAGATTACGAAATAATTATTGTAGATGGTGGTTCAAGTGATAATACACTTGATATAATTGCAAGTTATAAAAATGTTAAGGTATTTGATAATGCTTTAGTAACAGCTGAATCGGCAAAAAAAATAGGCATATCTCATTCAATAAGTGAATATATTTGTTTGATCGATTCTGATAATTTACTTTCTGACGATTATATCAGAAGGTCTATAAATTTATTTGAATCAGATAAAGAGATACAAGGTGTTGAGCCTATTAAATTTACCTATAATGAAAATTTAGGTATAATTGATAAATATTGTTCACTAATGGGTGTTAATGATCCAATGAATTTATATTTTGGTAATTATGATAAACTTTCAGTGCTTTTTAATAGATGGACTAATATTAATTTTGAGGTAACTTTTAGTAACAAGCAAAATAAAAATGATAAAGTTTACTTGTTTGATGGGAGTAAAATTCCAACTTTTGGAGCAAATGCGACCTTATTAAAAGGAAATGATTTAAGGAAATTTGTACATAACCTTCAAATAGATTATTATTTTGATAACGATTACCTGTTATATCAATTAGAAAAAAATAATTTTAGATTAAAGTTTGGTAAAGTAGATTTAGGTGTAACACATTTTTATTGCGGCTCTAGTTTTAAAAGATTTTTACAGAAACAAAATAGAAGAATTAGAGATTATATATATTATTCAGATATAAGACTTGCTTCACCAGTCAAAAAAGACAAATTTAAAATACTATTATTTATTTTTGATAACTTGTTAATTTTACCTTTGCTTTTTAAAACATTATTTCTTTTTTTCAAGACTCGAAAAATTTTTCTTCTAGCTCATTTTCCTTTATGTATTATAACTTTTTATGTATACACAATTAATTCGATTTTATTTTTTTTCAAAGGAAGAAAATATTTTTATAGAAAGTCTTGGCTTAAGAGCTAATTACAAGGTCAATTATTTTGAATTTCAATAAGAAAAAAGCTTACTGATTTATTAAGTATGTTTGGCACAAATTTTAATCTCACTAGATAATATTTATTAGTATAATTTTTTTAAAACATTCCAAGTGTATTTAATGACTTTTCAATTTTTTTCTTTTAAATTTCATTTTGTACTATGAATTTCAAGTTACATTTATCATAATAGATTTACAATAATCTTTCAAAAAAAGCACTCTTAAAAGAACAATTATTATAAAAGTTAAAGCTAAATAGGGCGCATACTTTACAATCTTATTAGTTAGATTTGGGCTACTTATTAGGTAATAATATTTTTTTTTTAAATTCAACATAGTTTTCTATAATTAATCAATCATTTTATATTTTATAACGGCATAAAAAGCTCTTACACCATCTAAAGTTGATATTTTTTTTCCATCTTGGAATTGTCTGCCATTATAATTTATCGGAACTTCTATAATACTTTCTTTGAGTTTTGATGCTTTTGTTGTTATTTCTGGACAAAAAGCAAATCCTTGTTCTTTTAGTTCAATTTTATCAAATACTTTTCTTGTAAACATTTTATAGCAAGTATGGGCGTCTGTTAATTTTTGTGTATTAATAATATTTGACCATATTGTTAATACATGATTAAAAAATACTCTATAAATATTGATAAAATTATTTTTTTGTAAATATCTATTTTTACCTAGCACTCTTGATCCGTATACAATATTTGTTTTACCTTCTTTTATCATTTTATACATCTTAATTAAATCTTCAGGGTCGTATTCTAAATCTGCATCTTGGATAACTACTATTTCCCCTTTTAAAGCCTTCTTACCGCTAATTATAGCTGCTCCTTTACCCTTATTTACCTTGTGGTAAATCACAGTATCAATTTTTGACTCTATCTTCTCTTCTAGAATTTTTCTTGATCCGTCATTAGATCCATCATCAACAACAATAATCTGCTTATCTCTTATATTTAAAAGTATTAATTTATCAATTAGCCTCTCTATAGTTTTACATTCATTATAACAGGGTACTATTATTGAAATTTTCATTATTTTATTATTATATGTAAAATTATTTAAAATTACAATTATTGCAAATTAGTCTAATTCCAAAGTCCTCATCCATTATTTCTTTACCCGTAAACATCCTGTATGCAGGATTATCTGTCATCCAGCTAGTTAGGTAAGAGCCACCTTTTAGTATTATCTTGTTTTTTGTTGGATAAAGGTAAATTTCTTCTTTTATATTATTGTACATTTGAGGATCCACATAATCGTAAGTATATTTCTCCATTGTGAATAAATACTTAAATTCTGGCATAGCAAATTCCCACATGCCACCAATAAAATTAAACGAATTGCCATTTAGTGTATCGTCACGAACGTCTATTTTATTTTCTATCAAATTATTATTAAAAGGCTGTCTGTTAATTAAAGAGTTAGTCAATTCTTTTGATATATTATAATCATTATTTTTTATAAAAATATTATCAAATGCATATTCCCAATGAAAATTTGAAGGAATAGAGAGGTTATAACCCGTTTTATAAGAGAGCCACTTTGAGTAAATAAAGGCATCACTATAGCTTATTCCTGAAATAGGTATTTTATTTTCATGATCGTAAATAAATCTAGATTTATAATTTTCTAAATTTTCATTTATTGATTTATTAGTATCATACCATATTGGGTATCGATGTTTTGTTTCATCCAAGAATAAAAAATAGTCATTCAAGCTGACTTCATTTTTCTGAATATGAAAATCTTGTATATCCACTTTAATTTTATTTGAGCCACGAATAAGTATATAATTCATACTTTTTGGTTCATAAGAACTTCCATTTTTAGGCTCTTTTATTACAAAAAAATCATCCTCAGTCACTAAATTTTCAAAACTTGTTTCATCTAACTGTTTAGTAAAGAATGTTTGAATGTTATTAACTATAGGACCTTTTACCATGTTATTTTCAATTTCAACAAATTCAAAATTTAAATCTTCTTTATAGCTAGAATAGTGACGGTCATTGTGGTTAGAAATTTTTGAAGTTATTAATTGATTTAAATGTATACAGCCAATAAAAAATAAGCTGTAAAGAAAAAATAAGTAGTATTTTTTTATTAAAATAAAATTTTTATTAAACAGCCTACTACCTGTAAATATAAATCTATAAAAAATAAAAAACATAAATATTAAATAAAAATTTTCTATTGCCATTCTAAATCTAAAATTAGCTGGTTTGGAAACAACGGCAGCAAAAACTGTATAAGAAATCAAACTAAGTATTATCGATAAGAGCATAACTTCTTTAAAATTTCGTCTTCGAATCAACTTAATCAATAAGATCAAATAGGAAAAAGCTAATAGTGTTATAAACAGACTTTTAATATCAATTTTTACATACTCTAATTCAATTTTATCTGTTACTAATTTTTTATCAAAAATTATTGATGCAATGACATAAATTTGAGAATGAATGGGTATTAGAACTTCAAAATTTTTTATTTTATAATAAACCTTATTTAATTTTATACCTTCATCCCATAAATTTTGTATTTCTATTACATTTCCCCAAAAATTATCATAGGTATTTCTAAAAAAATTAATATTTTTCAAGTAGTCATATTCATTAAAAATTTGGCTTTTTATAATAGGTCCAAAACTATTACTAACTAAAGCCATATTTTTGCTTGACCAAGGTGCTTGGCAATTAGATAGGCTATCAAGTATTTCTATACCAGTCTCTTCTGCTACAAAGCCTAGTTTTTCATGATCAGCAGGCATTCTCCATAATGGAGGCAACCCATTCTTATAAATCATTTTAGTTTCATTGCTCCAAGATTCATATACTTCATTATTTTCAATAACAATTGGACTGTGAGAAAATCCTAAATGTAGTATTCCTTGGGTTTGAGAAGAAAAACTATTATGAATAAAAAAATTCTTAAAAAGTAATGCTAATATTATAAGTAAAGTGGGAACAAAGAACTTTTTTAAAAATAAAACTCTATTTGATATTAAGAAGATTGGGATAGATAGTAATAAAAATATATGAATTGAAAATGTAGATCTTAGCAAGACAAGTAAAACAAATGAAATTGAAAGAATAATATAGTTAATGCTTTCATCTTTGTTTTTATAAACTTTATATGCAGCTAGAGTAAAAGAAAGTATAAATAATTGAAAGTAAATTTCCCAACCAAGAATAAATTGCAGCCAAATATGAGATGGATTTAATGCTAATATTGCAAAAAATAATAAATAAACAGCTCTTTCTTTTATAAATAATTTTATTAATTTAAGCTCAAGTATAAGGATAAATGTGGCCGCTATTGTATTTAAAATAAAAAAACCATTAGGGTATAAATTTAGCTTTAAAAACATCCCAATTATAAAAGGTATTAGAGGTGCCTGAGAGTGAGAATAAAAAATTGTCTCAATTAATTTACTTTTCCAGGGATTGAGACAGAGACCTTGATAACCATTTATATAGTAGTCACCGTAATTTACATAAATATCAAAATTTAGTAAGAAATCATTAGTAAGGAAAATTAAGATTAATAAGTTAAGTAGGTAAAAATAAATAAAATGTTTAATATTATTCTTATTAAAAAGTGTAAAAAAATCTAATTTATTCATATTTATTATTTAACTTGGAGTAAATAATGGAATTTATAGTATTTCTTTCTTTTCTCCAATTCCTCTTTATAAGCCTATTATTTAGAAGATCGTAAAACTTTTCTTTATTTCCAAAACTACAAAAATAATTGTCATCATTGCAAAGCTTATCATCATAAAAAATACTACTAGTTGTATCTAATATCAATATTTTACCTATGTTTTCATTGAACATATTGTCCCCTATATTTAAGAAATTTAATTTTTTGTTACTTAGAAAATATCCATAATTATTCATTACATATATATCTATTTCTTCAATGTCTTCAAAATTTTCTTCTAAGTAAAATATATTGTCATTTATAATATTTTTTTTTGTGAGAAAGTTTTTATAATAAATTTTTGAATGATCATTGAGAAAAAAATTATAATTAAAAGGGAAATAGGAAAATAACAATAGCCATATAACATTTATTATAACAGCAATTTTTTTCGCATTTTTACTTAATTTATCTCTCTCGACATATAAATAATAAACTGCCGGTATTACTAAAAATGAGGAATGATGGCTGAATATCGATAAATTACTTGGGTTATCTGTTATGAGAATAAATAATACATAAGGTGCAAAAATTAAAAAAGCTTTTAAGTTCCATAAATTAATAAATAAAAAAGATGAACTTATAATCAATAAGACAAAAAACTTTTTGATAATCAGATCAAAAGAAATTCTTTGTAATACCGTATTAATTGTAACCAATATTTGCTCCCCACTAATCAATATAAATATTAAAAAAAAAATTCCAAAAATAATACCAAATACTTTATTTATATTTAAGAATGATTTAGTTTCAAATAAGTCAATTATTACAATTGTAATAATGGTAATTAAATAAATATCTTTTACAAAAACTATAGGTATCAGAAACAGATAAGATATGTAGCTATTATGTTTATATCTAATTATATAAAATATAGTAAAAAAAAAAATAACTAAATGTTCATAGTGAAAATCATTTGTTAAATTTGACCAAAATATAAAATTGATTCCTAAAATTAGAGATGTAAATTTATTAAAATATCTATAAAAAGTGATTAAACTTATTATTAATATGACGCTTTGAGCAAACATCAATATATGGGAGCTTATTAAATTATTTCCTTCAGGTGTGATTATTTTATAAACAAAATATATACACTTTTCAAAATTATTTTGAATTTTAATAAATTCAATATCATTTAAATTTTTAAGTATTAACCCTAAATCATAAAAGTAATTCAATTTTTGAAAAGTTATAAGTTGTGGAAATAACAATCCTATTATGGACATAACTATCAATACATATTTTACTTGAATGTTAAGTTGAGGCAATTTAGGAATTATTCTCCATTGACTTAAAAGCTTTATCAAAATGTATATCTGAGATGCATTCCTCTTTTTTAAACAATTTAGCATTATTACAAATAGCTTCATATTTAGAGTCATCTTGATATTTGATAATTGATTTAAATAATTTGTCTTCATTATATTCTATAATTACTCCAGCTTTAAATTCTTCAATTTTTTTTGAAATTAAAACATTATTACTTATTATTATCGGTGTATTAAGAGAGTAAAATAGCTTAATTTTACCAGGTTCAGCAGAAAGAGAGTGATTTGACTTTAAGTTAGGAAACATCGTTATTCCAAAGGTAACTGTTGATAGCTCTTTAGCTAAACTTTCTAGTTTTAAAAATCCTGTAAAATAAAAATATTGATCTAAATTTAATTTTACTACTAATTCTTTAAATTCATTTAAATATGGACCCGTTCCAACTATCATAAATTCTATATTCCCTAATTTATTTTTATATTTTTGTAATAATTTTAATATTAAATCTAATCCTTGATTTTTTGAAACCACTCCAATTAGTGCATATCTATTCTTCATTATATTTTTTTTCTTGATTGAAGTTTTATTATATTCTTCATGAAACAGTTTAGAGTAACCGAGAGGTACTGAATATTTTTTTCTAATTTTTAATTTTTTACCTAATATTTTTTTTCTTGTCGCTTCAATACTCTCAGTTAATTCCCAATAAAAATCTGCTTGTTTATATACATAAGAATCAATTCTATAAAAAATATTTATCATAGTTTTTTGAAAAGAAAGAAAATCACCTAGATAATTAGGTTGGTTTAAATAATAATCAATTGAATAATAAATTGTTTTGACCTTACTAAACGTTATTTTTTTTAAAATGATATTACAAGCACTTAGAAAAGTCCCAACCGAAATACTGTAATCTAAATTATCTTTAATATGTCTTATTGATTTTATGGTATTTATTAAATAATAAAAAAATACAATTGAAACTAATGGATATTTTAATCTTGTAAGGTTTTTAATTGTAAAGCTTTTATATTTAACTTTTTTGATTAATTTACCAAATTTATAATGTAAAAAACTACTTTCTTTATTGGCAGCATAAGGTCCATCGTAAACAATTATATAAAGATTTTTAATTTTATTTTTTATAAAATAATCTCTGATTACTTCCGTTCTTCCATAATTAGCTACTCCTAAGATTAGTACAGATTTCTTTTTAAAAGAATTGTTTAATTTGCCCATTTGGATAGTATATTAATGATGCAAAATATAATTAATATAAAAAAACTGAATATTCTTAAAGAAAATAAATGTATTATAATTACAACTCTAAGAAATAAAAATTACTTTAAGTCGAAATTACATAGTGACATTAAAATAATTATTACAAGCAACATCGTAGATTTTAATTTAATCAATAAAGTCTATAAGAACTTAAGTAGCGTTATTGATAATTATGATTATATTTTTTGTATTGGTAGTGGTCGTATTATAGATTTAGCAAAAATTATTAAATTTAAATTGCTTGAACACAATAAAAAAATTAAATTATGCACAATACCTTCTTTATTAGGTTCAGGCGCAGAGTCTAGTAATTCAGCTGTATACTATAAAAATAAAAGTAAACAAACTATTTCAAATTCAAAATGTTCTTCTGATTTTATATATTATGATGAGATGCTTTATGATTTTAATAGTTCCGCAGCAAAAATTTCTATGTTGGATTGTTTTTGTCAATCTATAGAATCTATTTGGTCTAAAAAAAGTAATAAAATTAGCATAACTAAAGCATATTTATCTTTAGATTTAAGTTATAAAAATTTGAGTGAAAAGAGAACTAATCTCTTTAAAAATTCTGCTAAGGCTTCTTATTCTATCGGTCTGGCTATGAATATAACTAGAACAACTGGACCGCACGCGCTGTCTTATTATTTGACTATATTCAACAATATACCTCATGGACAGGCAGTGACAATTCTTTTGATTGCCTTCTTAAAAAAGCACTTCATAGAAAGATCAGACAATATTAAAAAAGATAAAGAGCTTTTAATTTTAAAAGCCTTGAAAATAAAAAAAATAAATGAACTATATTTCTTACTAATTAAGATACTAATTAAATATGATTTATATAAAAAAGTTAACTTAAGTAATAAAGAAATTCAAAAAAGTATAAGTTTCATTAATTCTGATCGTTTAGCAAATCATCCATTTAAATTAAACAAAAAAACTATTAAAGAGATTTATTCCGAGATTTAGTTTTTTTTTAAACAAAAAATTATAGAAACAAAAAATAAAATAGCTATTGTCGACGTGAAATAATAAGAAAAATCAATTATATTTTTGCTAAATTGTGAAGTTAAAGGGAAGCTCGCAGATATTAATACTAAGATTAATAAATTCTTATAGCTATTTCTTGCGACAAGCTGTGTCACAACAATATTTATAAGAGAATAAAAAATCATTCCAATCATTAAAATAATTAAACATTCTTCATTTATTTGATCTGAGTCTCCTAAAAGAATTTTAGAAAGAGATTCATCGAAATATTTAATAAAAAAAAATAAAGCAACTGATATTAATGCAGTTAAAGCTAGAGAGCTTAAAAAATAAAAATTAGCGTTTTTTTGTAACCCAGAGTTCTTACTTAGTAAAAATATGCTTAATGGCGCAGGTAAGTAAAATACCAACTTTGATATAATTGAAGTTTTAATATAGATACTATTAATTTCATTTGGAAAAAGATTTTTTACTATTATTTGATCAATAAAAAGATAATAAAATAGTACTGAAAATAATATTACTTTCGGCAGAGATTTATATATTACTTTATACAAATTTGAAGAACTTTTACTCCAAAAATTTTTGATTATAAATATTTTAAAAAAATTTTTCTTTTCATTGAAAATGCAAAATATTAATAAAGTAAATAATATAGCTAATGGTATGGTGTATAAAACTGTATATTGGTTAAATGATACTATAAATATCAATAATGCTAACATTATTAACCTTAATAAAAAATTTAAGTTAGACATAAAAACATATTTTATAAATTCTTGTCTTGCCTGAAGGATTGACAAATATACGTTAAAATACATATTACAAATGATTGTTAGTGGAATAAATAGGTATAAAAAATAAGGATTTTCTATTTTAAGATATTTAAATATTATAGGAAATAAAAAACTATAAAATATTAAAATTATTAATATTAAAGATCCTATAATTTTTTTTGAATTGTTTTCAGCTTCTAAATAATTTTCTTTACTAATTTTATACTCCTCTGATAAATAGTTTACAATTATTTTTGTTACAACACTTATTGGTATATTTATTAAACCAAACATTGCTATAAGTGATAAAGTTATTGAAACTTCATTGTAATTTAGATTTCGTAAAATGATAATTTGTGATAAAAATGTTACGAAACTTCCCAAGTGTGTTCCGCCAAGTATAAAAAAATTTTTAATATAAAAATCTCTAATCATCAATAAATGCTTTATAGAGTTCAGAATTAGCGTTATCTCTCTTTAGTAGCCAATGATAAACAAAAAATAAAATAATAGATCTTATAAATGAGAACAAGGCAAATGGTATAAGAATGAAGGGTTTTAAATTAAATATAATACCTAAAAATAGATAATACCTTAGAGTAAAAAATGAACTATATGGAAGTCTGTTGGGACTGACAATATTTAATAATACTTGTTGTGAAAAACTAAGTTTTTCTTTTTTAATACTTTTTTTTCCTGAATACTCATTAACCGAATATTTATACTTAAACGATAGACCAAAATACGAGTTTATAGATTGAAATATAATGGATATAAAGCACATAAAAACTAGTACCTTGCTCTCAAAAAAATAAAAAGAATTAATAGACAAGGCGACCATTACAATCAATAAATAGAGGTAGTCAAGATTTGCATCTATTTCTTTTCCGTATTCACTTTCCTTATTTTGATTTCTTGCAAAATTTCCATCCAGCATATCTATGATTGTATAAATAGATAATAAAACGAAAGAAATAGTACTGTAAATTATACCATTATTTAATAATGACATAAAAATTAGTGGTACAAAAATTATAAATGAATAGCCAGTAATTTTATTTGGATCTAGATTTAATTTCTTAATTAATTCAAAAATAGAGTCACTTATTTTTCTAATTAAGCTAGCAAATAAATCAGGATCTCTTATAGACATAATTAGACAATCCTATTTTTAATAAGAATATTTAGATATTCTAGATCTATATCAAGTAAATATTTTTCTTTTTTTATCATTTTTTTAACTTGAACAGATGATATCCAATTATTAATTAATGCTATTTCGGTAAGACAGAATATTTCATGAATATTTTTTTTTCTATTTTCTATTAATATATTTGCCAGATTATTCATATCTTCGTATGTACCAGTATCTCTCCATATAGCTGATCTTCCTAAGAAACTCTCTTTTAAATTTCTATCTTTGATATATTGATTTAAAATTGACGTTATTTCTTTTTCCCCTCTTTTAGAAAGATTTGCTTTTTTACTATAATCAATTGCTTTTTTATCAAAAAAATACAATCCAGTCACAATTCTATTTGATGGAGGTGATTTAGGTTTCTCAATTATGCTCTTAACTGATTTATTTTTATTATACTCTACTACGCCATAGTCACTTGGGTTTTTATGGTTTAACGTAAATATTTTAGATCCCCTCTTAAAATTTTTAATTTCGCCGATCATTAAATCTGATAAATTCGATGAATGAAAAAAGTTGTCCCCAAGGAGTAGAATAAAATTATCATCTTTAACAAAATCTTTTGCTAGATAAGGAATTTCACCTATGCCTAAAGCTTTAGGTTGAATTTTGTATGTAATTTTGACACCAAATTCATTTAAGAAACCTAATATTAAATTATAATTACTCAAATCCTCTTTATTGCAAATTATACAAATATTTTTTATTTTGGATAACAAAAGCAATCCAATTGAATAAAAAATCATTGGGCGTTTATAAATTGGTAAAAAATGTTTGTTAACAACTTTCGTTGAAGGGAAGAGCCTTGTTCCTGATCCGCCGGCACAAAGAACAGCTTTTTTGATCATTTCTTAATTATTCCAATTCTATTGCCCGAGTAATCTTTATAGGATTTAATCTTGCTTATATTTTCTTTATACCATTCTATTGTGTAATCAAGTTTTGCAAAAAAATCTTTATTATTCATTTTTTTTGATTTAAATTCTTTTTTATATAATTCATTATTTAATGAATATCTTTTATCATGAGCGGGTCTGTCTTTTACGTAATTGATAAAATCTTTATATTTTGGATTGCTGTTATTTGTCATTCTTGAATAAATATATTTAACCAGTTCAATATTAGTAATCTCAAATTCGCTTGTTACACAATACTGCTTATTTTTATTTTTTGAAAATGAAATGTTGAATATCGATTTACAAAAATCTTCTACAAAAATCCATTCTCTTTTATTTTTCCCATTTCCATAAATATCTACTTTTTCATTTCTTAAAAATTTTAAAACAGATAAAGGTATGAGTTTTTCAGGAAATTGATGAGGTCCAAAATTATTAACACAATTTATTATTACTGAGTTAATATTGTATAAGCTTGACCACGATTTAACAAATAGTTCTGCGGAAGCTTTTGTTGTTGAGTAGGGTGAGCTTGGATTAAGGGGCGATTTTTCATTAAAGCTACCTTTTGATATTGATCCATAAACTTCATCAGTTGATATTTGTACAAATTTAATTTTTTTTAAAAAAGTCTTATTTTTTCTTATTATTTCTAGAAAATTATAAACACCAATTAAATTTGACTTTAAAAAATCATCAGGCTTATCAATTGATCTGTCAACATGACTTTCGCTTGCAAAATTTATAATAAAATCAGGACTAAAAGAATTTAATATGACAGATAGTTTTTTTTCATTTGAAATATCACATTTTATAAAACTATAACTCTTAGAAGGAATATTTTTCTTAAATTTATCAACAGAAGAGTATGAGATTTTATCTATATTAAGGATTTTAAACCTATTGGAATTCAATAGTAGTTCTATAAAATTTGAGCCAATAAATGAAAGACCGCCACTTATTAATACTTTAGATTTTCTTGTATTTTTCATTCTTTGTTATTATTCTATGTTTAATATATAAATAGTGCAAATTTCAATGAATAGTTTTTTAAAAGTAGGCATACCTGAATTTGATATTTCTAAATTATATATCAAAGATTTCAACAAGGTAATTGATTCAAAAATATTAAGCAATAGCGGACCAAGACACAATTTCTTTATTTCTAAGCTTAAGAATCACCTGAGAACTAAGAAAGATATAGCTTTGTACTCGAATGCCACTCTAGCCCTTCTGGCTGCATTAAAAACTGTATATAAGGAGGGAGATGAAGTGATAACAACATCTTTTTCATTTATCGCAACAAACAGCATACTGAAATTTTTAAATATTAAGGCAAAGTACTGTGACATCGACCCACTTACATACAATATTGACATAACTAAATTAAAAAAAATTATAACTAAAAAAACTAAAATTTTATATATTGTAAATGTATTCGGCAATCCATGCGAATTACAAGAAATTGAAATAATATGTCGAAAAGAAAAAATAATTTTAATAATTGATAATGCTGCAGGTTTCGGAACGGTTTATAAATCTAAATCAAGTTGTGATTATGGCGATATTAATATTACTAGTTTTCATGCAACTAAGATATTTAGCACAATAGAAGGTGGAATGGTTATTTGCAAAAGTAGCTACTTTAAAAAAATTAATGCAATAAAAGAATTTGGATACAGTAAACAAAAAATAATTTTAGATTATGGTTTAAATTGTAAATTGAATGAAATACAAAGTACTATCGGAATACATAATTTAAAAAAAAACAACACTGTTATTAAAAAAAGAAAAAAAATTTACAAATATTATTTAGAGAACCTGATTAATAAAAAAATATCTTTCCAAAAAATTAATACAAAATTTTATAATTACTCTAATTTTGCTATGACTATTGATAACTGCGATATTAATAAATTATTATCTCACTTATTAGAAAATGAAATTGTAGCAAAGAGATATTGGAATTATGTATTTGATAATAAAAGCACTAATGCTGTTATAATATCAAAAAAAATTATTTGCTTGCCATTAAATTCTTTTATGAAAAAAAAACACGTAGTTTATATTTCTAAAAAAATATTAGAATTTTTAGATTAGAATTATGAAAAATATATTATCAATAGCTCCATTTTACCCACCCGATAAAGGGGGCGCTGAATCATTTGCCAAAGATATTTCTGATTTTTATTGTAAAAATAATTTTAAAGTTAAGCTTATATGCTTTAACTCTCTCAATGATAATGCTGATAAAGTCAATGAAAGCAATTTTAATGAAAATTATGAAAATAAAACTATTTATAGAATTAAATGGTTTGGTAAATATTTATTTGACAAAATAAAAATTAGATATGTTCTTTTTCTTTATATTTTTCCTGCATTATTTTTTACTTCACTCAAAGTCTTATTAAAAAATAAAAATGATATATCTATAATAGAATGTCATGGCTTATTGGCTTCTTTTTGTGGATTAATATTTTCTAAATTATTTAAAATCAAATACGTCTGCCATGTCTTAGCTATATATAACTTTAATGATTATTTTTTAAAAATTATTTTTAAAATAATACTAAATAATTCAAAGAGAGTTTTTATTGAGAGAGGTCTTTCAAAATATAATTTAATATCTTTAGGAATAAAAAAAAACCTACTTATTGAATATAATCAGCCTGTTGATTTAGAAATGTTTTACCCATTAAAAACTAATTTAAAAAATATTCTTAAATCTAAATTAAATTTAAATTTTGATAAAAATATAATTTTTGTTGGGAGAGGAATTAGAATTAAAGGTCATGATTTTTATATGAATTTATGTAAAAAATTCCCAAATATTGGTTTTATTATGGTTACTAATAAGATTGAAAAGGACTTGTTTGATGATATTGAAGATTTTGAAAAAAAAAATTCCAATTTCTTTGTTTTTAAAGACATCGATTATTTAAAGCTAAATCAATTTTATCAATGTTCTGATTTAATTTGCATTCCTTCAAACTATGAAGAAAACTCTGTTAGAGTTTTAGGGGAAGCTTTAAGTTGTGGTTTGCCTGTTATTTCTTCTGATAAAGGGTCATTGCCATTTATAGTTGATATCTCAATAGGTTATTATCTACCATTAGAATTAAATAGCTTCGTGAATAAATTAAATTTAATACTATCTGATGATGAATTTTTAAGTTCTTTAAGTCAAAACTGTATTAATAAGGCTTGTAAAGATTATACTTATAAAAATTTTGATAAAATTCTTCTTAATTTATAATCTCTATTGATCAATTTCTCACCAACATAGCTTAAAAAAATAACAGAAAATAAATCATCTATGAGAACTGAAATAAAATTAATTGGCACAAAGTATGATAAAATAAATAAAATAAATAGTGCTAGCAAAGATCCAGCTATTATTAAATCTGCTATTTTGTTATAAATGGAAAAAAAACTTGCAAGTAATAAACATACATACACTTTGTATGAAATTATATAATATGAGAATGGTATTGAAAAAACATTTATTATTGTTAAAGAAAATATTGTTATTATTAAAGTAAGAAAAATTTTAATTTCATAAGTTTTAATTTTCGATGCTCTGCTAATTAAAAATAGAAATAAAAAAGCAAATAAAGTATATAAAAATAAATGATAAAATAATATTTCGTATCTTTTCTCAAGATAAATATAGGTTTGGATTTTATTATCTTCAATTTGTTTAATTTGAGGAACTTTACCTGATTTATAAAACACATAATATATTATAAAGTCTTTAGATAAATATTTATTTAAAGAATCTTCACCAAGTGAAATTTCTAAATCTTCATTAACTTTTAGATTTGTTTTAATATCAAAATATTTAACATTAATAAATCCAATCCCATCTTTATGCTCTCTAATGTATTTTATAAAAATCTCATTATTCAATTTTTCTGTAAAAAATACCTTATGAATATCTCCTCTTTCTATAATGCTAGCTTTGCCATAAAATAAAAGATTAATTATTGTTCTATAATAATCCGAACTACGATTAATACTTTTAAAAGCTATAGAATTAAGAGGCTTATAAAAGTTTTTCTGGGTATGTGGGTTATTGGTTTCGAAATAATTTAATTCTTGTAATTTATTATTAATATTAGTCTGAACTCCATCTCTCACAATCAAAGCATAAATTGCTATAAACAATATAATTAATAGTCTAATATATATTTTTTTAGAATATGAAGAAGTCATTGATTTAATCATAATTAACCTTATAAACCTCAAAATATAAATTATCTTTTATTTTTATAAAATTGCCTTGAACTACACCTTCTTTAAAAATTGTTAATTGCTCAATAGTTTCATATATTGGAATATCTTTATCTTTATGAAATAAAACATAATTTATATTAAAATTTTTAAAAATATTAATGATATTTTGAGAATTAATTTTTTGTCCATATTCAAGGTAGGGATAAAAATAAGATATGAAAGGGGCGTTAATATAATTTGAAACAAAATTATAACCGTATGCACCCCATTTAAATCTTTCCCAAGTACTAGCTGAATATTTAATTGGAAATATTGCTACCATAGAGTTTTTTTGATTATTTTGAAAATTAATTTCTCTAAGCTCTTTATATTCTTTAGGTGTTTCAATAAAATGTTCTTCCCCAACACCACTATATAATAACCCAGTTATAAGAAATAAATAAAAATAGTATTTTATAAACTTAAAATTTTGTTTACTTATGCACATCAAAAATAATATTGGTAAAAATAAATTAGTTTTTTGATAGTTCCTTATTGTTCCTAAAATTAAATTATTAAAAATATCTAATATGATTTCAACATTTATAATCAGAATTAATTTAGTAGTTAAAACATAGAATATTATATAAATAAAATGATAGTAGTTGATGCTATTGAAAGATTTAAGAAAATAAAAAACAATTGGTATCCAGAAGGCATATAAATAAGCATGTTTAAAAATAAAATGATTTTTTTCTGCAAAAAAAGCTGTACTTAAATAATCAACTGTATTGCCACTAATAAAATCTTTGTTTTGATTTAAATAAATTGCTGTGTCTAATTCTGTTAAGGCGAGGAACATGATTAGCGTGGTTTTTAATGTTAATAAGATTATTAGAATATTTAGAGTAATGATCTTCAAAAAAAATTTTTTACATAAAGTAAAATGTTTAATAGATAAAATATTTATAAATATTAAAGAACTTATGAAATAACCTGGATTCGTTATCCCATAATTAAAAAATAGAAAAAGAATAATAAGCTTTATGTATATTAATCTATCAGAACCATCAGTAAAAAATTTATTTATAAGTTTAATTGTAATAGGTAAGAGGCAATATACTAAATTAACCCAAAAGTTATAATAAAAAAAATAAAAAAAAGTTAATGGATTTAATGCATATATTAATGAATAAGTATTTTTATTTATATTATTTCTAAATAAGTATCTAGCTGATAGAAAATTAATCAATGAAAAAGTAGCAAAATTTAACTTAAACAATATATCAATAGGCACACCCAAGTTTTTAAAAATAAATTCATTTACAACATAGATAGGAAAATAATTGAATGCGATATTCATTGAATCTAATCCGGGTGTGATTGTATTTATAATTGTATTAAATTGGTGGTTAGTGTGAGTATAAAATAAAAAATCACCAGCTAAAATATCTTGATATTGATAATGATTAAAAAAAAATATGTAAAAAAATGATATTAATGGAAAAATAACTATTGCATAATTTTTGATATTTTTGATTTCCATATTACAAAAAAGATTAGTAAACATATAATATAAATTTCAATATAGCTAAACAATTCAATTATCATTCCTAGTAAGTTAGCCATAATATATTTTTCATTCTTTTCTAAATCTTCAATACATGTAGATCCTATTTTAGTTTTAATAATTTTATTATTATTTATTTTATCTTTATACCAACTCTTAATAAAAGTATAAATTATTACTAGTTTTTTATCTTTTTTAATTTCTTCATATGATCTGTTATTAATTTTATAATAATACCAATACTTTGAATAGTTCATTGAAAAGGTAAAAAAATTATTTTCTTTAGTGTCGATAACAAACAAATGAGAATTAATTCTATATATATCTTTATAATTATAGTTATCATCTAAACATTGAGAATTTAATTTAGATGTGAAAAAAATAAAGAATAAACTAATTAAGATATTTTTGTAATTCATTTACCTGTTTTTTAAAGGAAATATCTGGTCTACCTAGATTTTCTATTGTTCCTTTTTTTACTAATATTTCGATAAGTATTGGTCCTTTTAATTTGGTTATTTTTTTAACAATACTTGATAATTCTTGTTCATTTTTAACTCTAAATACTTCTTTAAAAATACCTAATTCAGAAAGACCGGTGAAATTAAAATTAGTATTTGAAGTTTTTTGTCCTCCGACAGACTCATGTGCTCTGTTATTTATTATTATATATATTATATTCATATTTTTTTCTAACTGAGCGACTCCCCCTAGGTGCATCAGACTTGAGCCATCACCATCTATGCACAATATTTTTTTTTTAGAAAATTTAGCTATACCGACCGCTATAGATAAGCAGTGTCCCATACCACCGACATTATAAAAAATATTATTATGTTTTAATTTTTTATTTTCTTTTAAAGTAAAGACTTCTCTGGATATAAAGCCAGTTGTTGTTACAAGAAAGTTTTTTTTATCATAGTTATCTAATATCTTATTTAAAACTTCATATCTTTTTAAAACTAATTTTTTATCTAAAGTATTTTTGTAATTAGTGATCTTTGGAAAAATACCTTTTTTTACCAAGATGAATACGGGTTCTTTTTGGTTTTTTTTATTTAGAAATTTTTTTGTGAAGTCTAATAAATCTTCATATTTACTTACAATTTGGACTTTATACCCCAGTGAGGAAATCAACTTATCTGATATTTGTCCCATTTTGGTATGTTGCGGCTCGTCATGTATTTGTTTTCCTTTATTCATCTCACCTCTCCATCCAATTATTATTAACATCGGAATGGAGTATAAATTTTTATCTGCTATTGATGTTAGAGGATTTATTATATTTCCCATTCCGGAGTTTTGTAAATAAATTATAGGTATTTTTCTAGTAGCTAAGTGATATCCAACGCCCATCGCTAAAGCGCATCCTTCATTTGAAGTTACATTATTATTGAATCTTTTATCACAATCAATATCAGAAATTAAATTTTTTAATAGGCTGTCCGGAACCCCAAAAAAATCATTTATGTTTGCTTTATTGAGTAATTCTAGAAATTTATTTTTTTTAGTTATCACTAGCAAAGGGTATCAAATTAATTATTTCTTTAACTTTTGTTAAATATTTTGAAGCTTCTTTGGATCTACCATTTTTTAAAATTAATTCTGATGTTTTTTGCATAGCTGGATATATACTTCTTATAAGTTGATTAGCGTATATTATGACGTTCACACCTAATTTTTCTAATTCTGATTCGTATATCGAGTTATAAGTTGTGGGGACTACTATTAAATATGTTTCAGAATTTTTTCTCCTAAATTCTCTACAAAATTGTTTTATTTCTTCTGGGCTTTGCTGACTGCTATGAATCATAATTCCATCTGCACCTGCTTTTACATAAGCATATGATCTTTTTAGAGCGTCTTTCATACCTTGTTTTAGAATTAAGCTTTCTACTCTTGCTATCACAACAAATTCTTCTGTTATTTGAGATTTTTTTGCAGCTTTAATTTTCTTACTAAAATTTTCAATGGAGTCTTGATTTTGTTTTGCTTTAGTTCCAAAAAGTGAGTTCCTCTTAATCCCTTTTTTATCTTCTATTATAATTCCTGATACTCCTGTTCTTTCAAGAGTTCTGATTGTATAGGGAATAATATCAGTAGTACCACCATTATCCCCATCGTATATTAGGGGTTTTGATGTTACCTCAAATATTTCATTAATAGTCCTAACCCTATCTGTTAAGCTAACTGATTCATTGTCTGGCTTACCTCTTACAGTAGAATCTACCAAACTACTTGACCAGAAGCCGTCAAAGTAACTTACATTACCGTTTTTATGTTGAACAAAAGATTTTTCTGCAACTAATCCAGAAAGACCGCTATGAACTTCTATAAGCTTTATACATTTCTTAACTTGAAGATATCTTCTCAACTTACCAATTCTAATATCTGCTGTACTTCCATTTGACAAAAATTCATTAAGAATTTTAGTTGATGAAATATTTTCTGTGTAAGGTATTTCTATTAACTTACCATTCCACTTCTTAAGAGTTTTAATGACTTTGTTTCTTGTTTCTTTTTGAACTCCATTTTTCCAATCATCACCGTGGAGAACAAAATCAGGTTTAATTTTAATCAAATTTTCTGTGTAGTCTAAGCTTTGTTGAGGAATTACTTTTTTGACAGATTTAATTGACATCAATATTTTTGATCTATCCTTAAAATCTAGAAAAGGAACTCTTTTATAAGAGGCTATAGCTCGATCAGTCAATAAACCAATTGTTAAATCTCCATATTCAGCTGCTTTTTCGATAATATTAACATGACCGTGATGTAAAAAATCACTAGCCATAGCTATATAAACTTTTTTGGATTTTATCATAATATTATGTATTGTTGCTGTGTATAGCAGAAAAAAAATAGAATCACAATAAAAACTACAGTTTCCTATTACTAAAAATCCCAATTATAAAACCTAATCCATAGATAAGATGATTTATAAAAGTTATAAAAAAAGAAAATAAGCAAATTATAAATTTTTCTCTTTTTCTAAATTTAAATTCTAAGTGAACTGAAAAATTTAAAAGAAAATAAATAATTAAAGGAGCTGAGTATAATGGGATATCAATTAAACCTAGGCTTAAAACGTAAAACAAAAATAAGGATGGTATTAAAAATTTTAATTTATAGCTATTTTTAATCTTTTTTCTAAATAACAAACCTCTGGTTGAGCTATAACCATATAGTTGTTTTATGTGACTGCTGATATTTATTCTTCTTTTGTGATGTACTAGGATATCATTAAAGTAATTGATATTCTTACCTTGTAAATTTAATTCATTGCATAAAAGAGTGTCTTCTCCAGGCCATATTTTATAGTCAAACCCTTTTGTTTTTGAATATGTATATTTGTCTATAACAAAATTTACGGAGGGCCAATCATCAACTATTTTATTTTTTTGTTTACTGTATCTCTCGGGAAAGCCACCTAATATTTTTAATTTATAAAATAAACTTAAAATTTTTGGTATAAATTTTTCATCTGTAATATCAATTGCGGGGCCTCCTAATACCTTAAAGCCTTTTTTTATATAATCATTTATATTTTTAAGCCAATCATGTTCTGGATAGGCATCATCGTCAATGAAACAAAGAACTGAACCTTTAGATTCCAAATACCCAGTATGTCTTTTTTTACCAGGGTAAGTTTCATCAGTTTTTATAAATCTTATATTATAGCTAGTAACTATATTGTTTTCATAACTATTTTCTGAAACTAGTAAAACTTCAAAGTTCTTATTTTTTTGAAAGTTAAGTTCATTTAATAATTTTTTGAGACTCTCACTCTCTTGTTTGAAAATTATGATTATGCTAAATATTGTGTTATTATTCATTTATATGAAATTAAAATTTATTTACTCTTATAGCATAAATGTCAAAATTAATTAAAATAATTAAAGTTAAAATTTTAGGTTTTATTTATAGTTACTTATTACTATTCTTATTTAGAAATATTAAATCTTATAAAGTGCTTTTTGGAGAATTAAAAGGTTACACGCTCTATTCCTCTGTAGTGTTCAATCAAATATTTGGTGGATACGAAAAAAACGTAGAAAATTTTCTAAAGAAAGAATTGAATAAAAACTCGGTCGTTATTGATATTGGCGCTTATAATGGATACACGGGTTTTTTATGTGACAAGATATTACAAAGTAAAGGATCATTAGATCATATGGTATTTTTAGTTGAAGCTAATAAATCTCTATTTGATAATATTTTAAAAGCTAAAAAAATAAATAAAGCCAAAAATACTCTCCCTTTAAATTTATTTATAACGGCTGAACCTACCTTAAAACCTTCTTTTTATGTAGATGGCAGCGAGATGGTGCAAATTGATAAATCCATTTATCCTTTAGAGGGCAATCAAAGCACAAATTACGTTGATATAGAAGAACTGATAAATATGGTTAAAATCCAATATAATAGAATCCCAAACACACTTATTATGGATATAGAAGGATTTGAGTATGAGATCATTAAAAATAAATTAGAAATACTAATTAGATATTTTAAAATTATAGTTATTGAATACCATTCAGAAAAAATATTTAATTTGATAATGCAAGGCTTTAAAAATCTAGATTGTTTTTATGAGCATAGGACTATTAATGATACAATCTACAACGGTCACTTTTTTATAAGAAATCAGACAAACTAAACAATGAAAAAAAAATTAGGCATAATACTACCATGCTTTAATGAGTCAGAAATTATAGATAAATCTATAACTAAACTTCTTTCAGTCATAAGTGATTTAAAAGATTATAAATCTACAATTGTGTTAATTGATGATGGTAGTTCTGATACTACTTGGTCCAAAATATCTCAGGCCTGCTCAAAAAATGAAAAATCTATTACTGGTGTAAAGTTGATACAAAATGTAGGTAAAGATAAGTGTTTGATTGAAGGTATAAAGTCTTTTAAATTTGATATTTATATTACTATGGACATAGATGGAGAGCATCCTTTTGAAGGTATAAAAGATTTAATTAATAGATATGAAAAAGGCTCAAATTTAGTTTTAGGGGTAAGAGAAAACTTTAATGACAGCTTTTTTATCAAACAATTAAAAAAGTTTTACTACTTTATATTTAAAGCTATCAATTATAAAAAATATCAATCTTCAGATTTTAGACTCTTTAGTCATGGAGTTAAAGAGATGACAATTAGTCATTTTTCCCATCTTAATTATTATAAACCAATTTTTGATTATATTAACTTAGATGAGGAGTATTATTTTTATAATTCAAAAAAAAATACAGATAAGAAAAAATCAAAATTTAATCTTATTAGTTTGGTAAATTATGCTTTTACAAACTTGACATTTTATAATGTAAAATTTTTAAATATCTCAATAATGATTTCAATTTTAATTTGCTTCGTATATTTTATTAATATAATTTTAACTTCTATTGGTATCAATGAAACTTTTATTGGTTTATTGAATAAGCTCTCATTATTATTGACATTCTTCATGCTTTTGATATTTACTATTTATCTTAAAAACATTTATGAAATTTTACTTTCAAATAATCGTTCTAAGATAGTAGAAATTATTAATAAAAATAATGCGGAATAATATAAATATAAATAAAATTAATCTAATTGGGCTTGGCAAGCTAGGGGCTTGTATGGCTGTCTGTTTCGCTGACGCTGGATTTAAAATTTTAGGATATGACATTAATGAAGATACTGTTTCAACTTTAAAAAAATATAAATCTCATATCGTGGAAAAAGATTTTCAAAAGTATTTATCTAGAAGTAAGAAAAATCTAAACTTTACAACAAATATAGATGATTTGTCTTCTCACTCATCTTTAAGTTTTATTATTGTGCCGACACCAAGCTTGAAAGACAATTCTTTTGATAACTCCTATCTAATAGATTCCCTGAAAAAACTCTGTTTATCTCTCAAAAAAAATAAAGTAAAACAACACCATTTTTTTATTAATTCAACTGTAATGCCAGGATCTTGTAAAAAAATATTTATTCCTTTAATTGAAAAATATTCAGGATTAAAATTTATGAAAAATTTTACTTTGTCGTACAATCCAGAATTTATAGCCTTAGGTTCAGTTATTAAAAATTTTTTAAATCCAGATTTCCTTCTAATTGGCAAAACCTCCAATGTTGATACAGGTATTTTAACAAGTATTTACAATAAAGTATGTAAGAACAAACCAAGATTTTGTGACATGTCATTAACAAGTGCTGAGATTACAAAAATTTCACTTAACTCTTATATAACCATGAAGATTTCCTTTGCTAACATGCTTAGTAATATATCTGATAACTTTGATGATGTTTCTTCAGCTGACATTGCTAACGCCTTAGGCTCTGACAAAAGAGTGTCTCCTTATTACATTAATCCAGGTCTTCCATTTGCTGGGCCATGTTTTCCTAGAGACAACAAGGCTTTTAATAAATTTTTAAATAGTATTAAAGTTAATTGTTACTTACCAAGAGAAACTGATAAATATAATGATAATTATAATAATTATTTAGTGAATAAGGTTATTACAATACTTAAGAAAAATGAAAATAAAAATATTAAGACTATTGGTTTGTATGGAGTAAGTTTTAAAAAAGGCACTAACGTAGTTGAGAAAAGTATATCCATCGAATTGATTAATAAATTAAAATCTAAATTTAAGATCATCATCTTTGATGAAGCTTTTGATATTAATTATTTGGGTTATGAAGTTGTTAATGATTTAAGAAAGTTTAACAAACAATCGGACTTAGTTTTAATAAATCATTTAGAAAATGATTTATTTTTAAAAAGTAAATTCAAGAATAATTATTTAAATCTTTGGAAGTTTTAGACTATTTTATTCTTAAAATATTCTATTGTTTTAATTAGACCTTCATCTAATCCAACTTCTGGACTCCAATTTAATATGTTAGATGCCCTAGTTATGTTAGGCTTTCTTTGCATAGGGTCATCCTCAGGCAGCTCTTCATAGCTAATTTTAGATTTTGATTTAGTTAGTTCTATAACTCTTAAAGCTAATTCTTTAATTGTCATCTCATTATCATTCCCAAGATTAATAGGATGCCCATCATAATCGATATCTTCAGTTAAGTTTGAAATGCCCTTTACTAGGTCTGATACATAACAAAAAGATCTAGTTTGATCTCCTAGACCAAAAACATTCATATCCTCACCTCTTAATGCTTTAATTATAAAATTTGACACTACTCTACCGTCATTAATGTCCATGTATGGCCCGTAAGTATTGAATATTCTTATTACTCTCACATCGCTATTAAACTGCCTTCTAAAATCAAAGCATAATGTTTCAGCAGCTCTTTTACCTTCATCGTAACAAGACCTTATGCCTATTGGATTTACATTTCCCCAATAACTTTCTTCTTGAGGGCTAATATTCGGATCTCCGTATATTTCACTTGTTGATGCTTGCACCATGGGAATTTTTAATTTTTTTGATAATTCCAGCATATTTAGAGTGCCATTGAAGCAAACCTTGATTGTGTATATTGGATCTTTTTGGTAATGAATAGGGGAGGCAGGGCAAGCTAAATTTATAATAAAATCACATTCTATATCAATGGTATTGATAATATCGTGTTCTATAAAATTAATTTTATTAGAATATTTTTTAATATTTTCTGATGTCCCGGTATAAAAATTATCAATCCCTATTATTTCGTGGTTTTTTTCAAGTAAAATAGGTATCAGGTTAGTTCCTATAAACCCAGCTGCACCAGTAATTAAAATCTTCATAGATTAAATTAACTTAGTTTCTTTGATAGAGGATTTGTTTTTTTTGTAGAATTTTTAGTTAAATTAAAAATGTGCTGTCTAACTCTTCTTATAGCTCTTATTCCGTAAGTAAAAAGGAATTCCCAGTCACGAATATTAAATCTAAACAAAAATATTATTTGTCTTATGATAAATTTGGGATGAAATGCTATAGAGTAAATTTCTTTAACCGCCTCATAATACACATCGTGACTCTCTGGCGTTTCAACAATAATTTTACTCATGTCATGATCATTATAATTTTTAGTAAGAATTTTACCGCTTTTTATTACTTCTTGATGATAAGGAGTGAAATCCAAAGGGGTACATAAAGTTACTTGAAGGGTTCTGGCATATCCTTTAAACATAAGTTCTTTTACAAGTCTAATAGTATCATTTAGCATTTCTTTAGTTTCCCAGTAATAACCAACCATAATTGTTAAGTGAGGGTGCAGGCCATGTTTAGACATATGCATTAAATTTTGTTTTATACCTTCAGCCGTATATCCTTTATTTAACATATCTAAAGAATAGTTACTGCCCGATTCAAGACCTATAAGAATAAATCTAAAATTAGCTTTAGCTAACCATTCAATTGTAGTTTCATCTAGATATTCAAATCTAGTGTTAATTCCGAAATAACAACCTCTTTTATGAAGTCCTCTTTTTATTATTTCTTTTGCAAAACTAATAGCTTCTTTTCCTCTATACCATACGCCTGAGTCATCGAATATTTCTTTAACACCATGTTCGTTAATCAATTTTTCGTATTCATCAACACTTTTTTTAATAGTCATGGCTGAAAAAGTCAAATCAGGCCCATTGTATCTGCAGAAAGTGCATTTTCCAAAATAACAATCTCTAATTACTGAAGTTGCGTAAGTACCTGGGGTTCTTAGGAAATTTCCATTTTCATATGCGTAATTCTTCCACTGAATTAGATCTCTATCAACAATAGCTGAGTCATCAATTTTTTCAACAAGTTGGAATTTTCCATAATCACTTATGTCACCATTAACTTTTTTAGTTATTCCGTCTAATTCTAAATTACCTAAATCTTTATCTTTTTCTAGTTTCTTACATAATTTTAATAAAATGAAGTCTACATGATTACTTTTGATAACAATATCCACTTCTGAATTTAAAAGTGTTTCATGCGGAGATCTCATGGAATGATAACCAGTCATTACAATAATTGATTCAGGTAGAATTTTCCTAATATCTTTACTTGCCTCCCACATTGCTTTCATAACAGGAGTGGTAGACTCCAAAACTATTAAATTTGGACTATAGTCTTTAAGATCAATTAACCATTTGGCATAATCCTTTAATTGTGAGTTAGCATCATCCCAAATTACATCAAAATTATTTTCTTTTAATATAGAGGCAGCCTGAGCATGAACTACTGGTAAGAGATAGGTAGGCTTCTTAAAATATTGGACATTTCTATTTTGAGAAACCATAGCTTTTTGACCAAACTCATTCATTAAAGGTGGATATGTAATCGTAATTTTCATTTAAAAAAAAGTTTCAGAATCAATTTTGTCACTTGAAATTTTATGTTTTTCAATAAGTATTTTATATACGTCAGCAATCATGTCTTTATTCCCGCATATAAAATATAAATTATTATTTGAAAAAATATCATCCGAAGTTTCTTCTAGATATTTAGTGACTCTTCCATTGAAATAATTATGCTCATTATCACCACTAACACAATAAGTTACTGTGCCTTTATCAAAACTTCCATCATCGATTATATCTTCTTTTTTTCTAATTCCATGGATTAGCTTAAAATTAGTAATATTCTCTGATACAGCCAAAGATCTAAAAGGAGCCACTCCTGATCCTGATGAAATTAAAATTAAATTATTATAATCTCCACTTTCAAGGTCTAAAAACTTACCAAAAGGACCATGAAGAAAAATCTCATCACCTTCAACAAGTTCTTTTATTTGATTTGATACTATTCCGTCGGTGACTATTTTAATCAAAAATTCAATATATTTTGAATCTTTTGAGGAAAAAGTTGAATATTCTCTATTAACAAACTTGTTTTTAATAGATAGGCTGAAATGCTGACCTGGTTTAAAGACTATTTCACCTCTTTCTACTCTTATAGAAATTAAAGAGTCATTATAATATTTTTTACTATGAATTTTTCGAATATGCATACTAAAGACTTATATTGCTCAATTACCGGTCAATCAATATAAAAAATATTTTTTTCTATTATGTAAAAAAAGTAAAAAACTGATAAAAGTCCAATAATAATAATAAATGCTAAATTTATATTAAAAAAATTAAATACAATCAAAATCCCAAAATTCAAGCTATTAAATATAAAATAAAACAAATTAACCCTGTTACTGTTCTTATCCAAATCAAAATTCTTCAAAAATACAAAATCTCTATGTCTAACTATTATACTTTTTCCTCGTAAGATTCTTTTAGAGGCTGAATATATAATATCTGAAGTATAAACAAGACTTATGAATACAGTCTCTATTAAATATCCTTTGATTATAAAGTAAATAAAAAACCATCCAAGTAAAAAACCAATTGGCACACTACCAACATCTCCTAAAAAAAACTTATTTTTTCTTTTTGTAAAATAAAAAATTATAAATGAATATGCAGACAATATTAAAAGAATTACTAATAAAAAATTAGATAAGTTATTTATATAGCATAAATATGAATACATTAATGAAGTAAAGAATATTTTTATTGATGCATGTCCATCGATACCATCATGAAAATTATTTTCATTAGTCATGAATATCCATATATAAATAAACATTAATATACTAAGTTTATAAGGAACAGAAACTCCCATTATAGAAAATGAATAAGACGCAGGTATAGGAAGACTAGTAATAGAGAGAAAACATAAAGAAAACTGAAAAAATAATCTAAGATATGGATTAATCTCAACTATAAAATCATCAATAAATGATATAGCGATTAAAACAAAAACACTTAAGTACAAAGTCCAAAATCTAGCTATATTTTCATTCAAAAAATTAACTTCAAAGACATTTTCTATAATTTTTAAAATGATAACAATCGATAAGGTAATGAATAATCCCATACCTTTAGGATAATTTTCCTTATGAGACTTTAATTCACTCGGCATATCAAAAATTCTATTTTTATAAAGATAATTATATTGAAAAAAGATCAATATTATTGATACTAGAAATATAATAGAAAATAAAAAATACATTACTCTTGAAACAACTTAACGTAACAAATATTACATTTTATTGCAATTTATGAAAAATAAAGAATCTATATTTATAACTGGTGTGGCAGGCTTCATTGGTTATCACACCGCATTAAAACTACTAAATAATGGCTACAATGTAACGGGGATAGACAATTTTAGCTCTTATTATGATACTAATTTAAAAAAAGATAGAGTAAAAATTCTTCAATCTTTTACAGCATTCTCTTTCCGTAAAATTGATATAAATAATGTCAATAAAAATGAATTTCTAAAAAAAAAATTTTTTTCATCTATTATTCATTTAGCAGCTCAACCTGGTGTGCTGCTCTCTAAAAAAGAACCTTCTAAGTATTTTGACTCTAATATCTCTGGGGCTTTTGAAATAGTTAAATTTATACAAAAAAAATCTATTAAAAATATTATTTACGCTTCTTCAAGCTCTGTTTATGGTGATACTAATTCTAAAATTTTTAATGAAAATAAAACTGGTAATCCAATTTCTTTTTATGCTTTAACTAAAAAGTTTAACGAAGACTTATTCAATTTTTATTTTAAAGATAATGTCAAAGTCTATGGACTAAGATTATTTACAGTTTATGGACCTTATGGCCGACCTGATATGGCAATAAATAAATTTATTAACTTAATTGTAAACTCAAAAACTATTACTATTAGGGGTAATGGGAAAATGAAAAGAGATTTTTCATATATAGACGATGTAGTAGAATCTGTTTATTTACTTTTTAAAAAACAACTCAAAATTAAAAGTAGTTTTAATAAAGTTATAAATATAGGTTTTAATAAGACTCTTAGTCTTAAAAAAGTAATTTCAATATTAAAATCAAAATTAGATTATAATATTAAAATTAAATTTGAGGATAAAATCAAAGAAGAAGTATACATAACAAAAGCTAATCCTGAAATTTTATTTAAGGAAATAAATAAAAAGATTAAACCTACAGAAATGGATATTGGAATTCAAAAAGTCATTGACTGGTATTTTAATTATTACAAATAATAAATCATTGATTTAAAGAAATAGAGTAAAAGTTATTTTCAAATAAGTTGTCTTTAGATTTATTTTTTGCTTTAATATTAATAATATATTTGCAATTTAGTTCACAAAATATTACTGAATTTTTATTAATTAAATAATTCAAGATGTACCGACCTTCTACATCCATATCATCAGAGGGCTCTAGTGATTCTAGGTATTTTTTATCAATTATAAAATCTTCATTGTTATAATTTTGATAATTAAAATTATTTTTTATGTGCTCATAAGTAGTCATAGTCACTAGTAACACTAAAATTAAATATTTTCTATTTTCTAAACAGTATCTAGAAAAATAAATCCAATTTATTAAGTAAATAATATCTATAATTAGAAAAACCCTACTAACACTTCTAACCATAGGAAATAAATAATAATTTAACTTAACGAGACTAAAAAAATAAAAACTATTTAATGTCAGAATTACAATACCTAAAATTGTAATTATACTTATCCAAAATAGACGAGATTTTTTGCATAAAATTAGATTCATAAATAAAAGTATTATAAAATTTATTCCATAAAAAAAAGTAAACTCTGGTCCATTAGCCCCATAATTATCTATGTAACTCTGAAATTTTATAATGTTTATATTCAAATATTCGTTGTCAATTAAATTTGTCAATATAGGATAGATCCCATTAAATTTATAAAATATTTCAAGTGGATTAATTATTGAGTACTTGTTTATTGTTTCTATTGAATAATATCTTGTTGGTTCATAAATTTGATATCTCAAACAGCAATATAAAACAAATACTATGAACAAAAATATCAATGTTTTTTTAAATCTTTTTATTATTTGAATATCAAATTTATTTATTAGAACTATGTAAATCATTAAAATCATACAGTGATAGATAAATAATTGTCCATGTAAAAAAAATGAAAATGATATAGCTAATAAGGAATATACTATGTATTTTGAGTTCTTATTTTCAAAATATTTATTTATAAAATTTAGATTTAAGAATATATGACCAAGTATCATTAAGGTAGTATGTCCATAATAAAATCTATAATTAAAATATGGCATTAGGCCATATATATATATTATGATTAATAGAACTAAATAGTTTTTGTTATAATAGCTTGCAAATAATGACAGCCCAATTAAATTGAATAATAAAATAATTATCCCTTTTACCTTAGTGATAGTTATCTCTTCTAATGATTTTGAAGATAGAAAGTTATCAATAATACTCGATGATAAGCATGTTCCTTTTTGGCATTCTAGAATATTAAAATACTGTCCAATTATATCATATTGATTAAAGTATATTCTCATTTCTTCAGAATATATTGCAAAGCAATAGTAAGTGATTAGTAATAAAATTATTATTAATTGAATTGTTACTTTTCTATTCATTTATTTTATTTTTAATATATAACTTCTCTGAATATGAAAATACTTGTTACAGGAGCTGGCGGTTTTATTGGAGGTCATTTAGTAAAAAGATTACTGCATTTAGGTTATGAAGTTAAGTGTGCAGATGTGAAGCCGGTAGATTTATGGTTCCAGGTGCATGAACAATGTGAAAATATTTCTATTGATCTACAATTGTATGAAAATTGCCTTAAAGTTGTTGATAAAGACATTGACGGAGTCTTGAATATGGCTTGCAACATGGGAGGAATTGGTTTTATTGAGTGGAATAAAGCTAAATGTATGATTTCAGTTTTAATTAATACTCATATGTTGTTGGCTTGTAGAGAAAAAAATGTATCAAAATATTTTTTTTCTTCAAGCGCTTGCGCTTACAATAAAGATTTACAAAATGAAAATTTTATTAGTGGTTTAAAAGAGAAAGATGCTTATCCAGCAAATCCAGAGGACGGATATGGTTGGGAAAAACTTTTTAGTGAAAGAATGTGTAGGCATTTTAATGAAGATTTTGGCATGGATACAAAAGTTGCCAGATATCATAATATATTTGGTCCATATGGTACATTTGATGGCGGAAGAGAAAAATCACCAGCAGCTTTATGCAGAAAAATAGTTCAAGCAAAAATTGAAAATAAAAAAGATATAGAAGTTTGGGGAGATGGAGAGCAATCAAGATCTTTCCTTTATATAGATGATTGTGTTGATGCAACTTTGTTATTATTTAACTCAGATATTACTGGACCTATTAATATAGGAAGTGAAGAGCAGGTATCTATAAATGAAATGATATCAATGATTGAAAAAATATCTGACTATGAAGTCAATAAAGTTTACAATACTAATATGCCTGTTGGAGTTAGAGGCAGATCTAGTGATAATGAATTAATTTTAAAAAGTTTAAAATGGCAACCAAAACTAACTTTATCCCAAGGTCTAGATAAGACTTATGAATGGATATATGACAGTATTAAGAATAGGTATAATCACACTTCTGTATTCAGAGTATCTTGAACCTAATAAGCAAATCTAACTTATTAACTTATTTAGTATTTTTTTATGTACTTAGCTACGTACTTGGACCAGCTGTAATCAATATTTATGTTACCCTATTATCAATTTTTGGTTTATTTTTTTTAATTAAAAATAAAAAGATATCTTTTCTTAAGATAGATTTATTTTTTACATTAATTATTTTCTACATACTTATTAAAGAAATTTTAATTTCAAATTTTAATTATGATTTTTTTTCTTTTTTAAGATTTTATATTATATTTATATCAATAAATTATTTTTTTATTGATTCTAAGATTAATCTTTGGCCAATATTTATTATTGTTATCCTAATTTCATTTGATGGAGTGTATCAGTACTTTAACAATACAAATATCTTAGGTTTCAGTAAGTATGAAAATTACAGACTTACAGGAGTTTTTGACGATGAACCAATAATTGGTTCATTTTTAATGAAATTTTTTTTTCCATTATTTTTTGCCACATCAATACTTTTTATAAAAGAATATAAAAAAATAATTTTATATTTTTTTTTATTTTTAATTTTTTTAACTGTTGTGATAAGCGGTGAAAGAATGCCATCTATTCAAATTGTAATAGGATCATTTTTTCTAATATTAGTCACAGTTAAAAAAACAAATACTAAACTGTTTCTTATATTTTTTTTAGGTGTTTCTATTGTTACTTCGTATTTATCTTTTAATGATGTTATAAAAAATAGAATGAATTCAACTGCGCAGGAATTAATAACCTTAGGAAAAAATTTTAACAATATTGATAATTTTGAACAGTTCGGATCCTTAAAAAATTATATATATAATTTTAAATCAGGTATCGAGTTATGGAAAAATAATCCTTTATTTGGAGGTGGTTATAGATTTTATAACACAAATTGTTCTAAAATAATTGAAGATGAAGTTATTTTGAGAGGTTGCTCAACTCATCCCCACAACATTTATATAGAGATTATGTCTGATCATGGATTAGTAGGTTTGTTTTTATTTATTCTTTTTTTCTTATCAATTTTAAGAAAATATATTTATTCTAATAATCCCAACTTAGGAATTTTAACTACTTTTTTGATATTAGTCTTTCCATTTTTTACTTCTCAAAGTATTTTTTCTAGTTATTTTGGTTCTATATTTTTCTTTTTCATATTTCTAATTAAATTAAACTCTGTTAATTCTAAAAGAGCCAACTAATTGTATTTAGTAATATGATATTTATACTTTTTAGCAAATTTAGAATCTATATTTATTAATAAAACAATATTATTAATATTTTAAAATTTATTGTCACATTAATTCATATTTAAATTTGGTTAAATTAAACATATAATACTCATTAAAATAATGTCAAAAAAAAATATTAAAGTAATTGAAAATTTTTGGAATGATCACACTTGTGGTATAAGAGAATTCACTCACAATAATCTTAGTGATTATTACAAAGATTTATCTAATATTAGATATAAAGAACATCACGAACTTCATTCATTAGTCGATTTTGGAAAATTCAAAAATAAAAAAGTATTAGAAATAGGATTAGGTGTTGGTAATGATGCGTCAGAATTTGTTAAGTATAAAGCAATTTATAATGGAATTGACTTAAGTAAAAATGCCGTTGATTTTTGTAAAAAACGTCTAGATTTTTTATACAAATCAGGTGAAATATTACAAGGTAACGCTGAAAATTTACCCTATAAAGATGAAAGTTTTGATTTTGTTTATTCTTTTGGTGTAATACACCATACGGAATATCCAAATTTAATCGTCGATGAAATTCAAAGAGTTTTAAAAAAAAATGGAAGTTTTTTTGTTATGGTTTACAATAGATCATCTATCTTTTATAAACTTGAAATTTTAGTTTGCAGAAGACTGCTTTTACTTATGTGTTTTTTAAAATTAAATATTTTACTTACATTTCTATTAAAAGGTAATTTAAAGATTAAAGCCATAAATTATTTTCATAAATTAAAACAAAGGTACAAATCAAATCCTTTTATTTCAAATCAAGAATTATTAAATCATTCTACTGATGGTGTAGATTGTCCCCTTTCAAGAGTTTATAATAAAAAAGAGTCTTTGGAGTTATTTTCAAAATTCAAAAATTTAAAAACACATTGTTTTTTTATGGAAAAAAAACACTCAATTATTTGGATTTTCTTCGGGTTTATCTTAAATAAATATGAAAGTTTTCTTTCAAAAAAATATGGATGGTTTAGAATTATTGAAGGAAAAAAATAAGATTGATTTATTACATTACTTTGAATTATGTAACGGAATTAGTTTTACTTAAATTCTATTATTGTTAATAACAGTTGATTTTTATCAAGTCTTTAAACTCTTTTTGTTAAATAAGCACTAATTACTTTTTTTGTCATCGGCCAAGAAAATAATGTGTTATTTGACATAGCACATTCATATGTGCATTTACATTTAGTATCTTTAATCCTTTGTCTTAATTTTTTTGCTTTTTTTGAACTAAATAAATCTTTTTCTATATAATCACTATTAACATTTCCAATTGTATCATCTAAAATTTCACATGGATTTACTCTTCCATCTTCCCAAACTACATATGATAAAGTACCTGCTGTGCATGGTGTTACAAACTTATCATGTTTAGCCACGTCATATATTAAGTCTTTTTGTAAAGCTTCTTTAATGCGCATTAACTTAGCACCAAAAAAATTATATTTTTTTAAAACATTTTTTTTCATATAAACTTCATATCTTTCAACTGCTAATTTGTATTTCTCAATTGTTTTTGACGGTAAGGGTGGGTGAATATATTCAGAGTATCTGAACAAATTAATATTAATTTGATTTGTACCCATAGCTATTAGTTTATCAATAAATTCAGGGTAAATATTATAATTTTCATTATTGACTACAGTAATAATTGAAAAATATAAATTTTTATAGATATCTTGGAGTGGTTTTAGTCTAGCAATACTATCTTTTACTTTTTGAAAAGATTTATTACCTCTAATGGAATCATGCATTTCTTCTTCTCCGTCAATGGAGAATTGAATTATGATTGAACCCTCTCCCTTGGAAAGCTGAAGCATCCTTAGAGTTGTTTGAAAATTTTTTTCTACGTACCAACCATTAGTAGGTATTGTAAATATCTTAGGCCTATTATTTTTTTTAACAATTTTATAAATTTCATGGAGATCAGATCTTATAAAGGGTTCACCTCCACCTAGTGCATACCATAATATAGAACCAAATTCTTTCGTATAATTATTAATTCTTTTAAGGTCTATTTCGCCAGGATCTTTGGAATCTAAAGTATTTTTATAAAAGCAATGATTACATCTTAGATTACATCTAGCTGTAATAAAGTTTACTATTTGAATTGGATCACCATTCCTAACAATGCTTTTATAGAATATTTTTAAATAGTCATAAATTGAAATAAATATCATGCTAGTTTTATTAGTCATTCCGAAAACTAATCCAATTGTCACCCCAGCTATAAAAAAAGAACCAATAATTAAGTTATTTATAAAGTAGTAGGTAACTAAACCATAATTCAAATTTTTGTATATATTATTTGGTATCGTAAAATAAATTAAAGCTATATAAACAAAAACAATTACTCCAAAAATATTTAGAGAAATAATATTTAAAAAAGATAGTGCTAATCCTAAAATTATTAAAGGCGTCAAAATCATCCATTGAAATAGTAATGCCCAACCAATTTGAGATGAAGATTTATTAAAAATTTTAGGCTCTCTTATTTTTACTTTAACTGCATGAAAAGGCTTAATAAAGTAATCTTTAAAAGCATCAAATTTTTTCAAATGTATTGCAGTAAAGTCATTATGAATAGAATTATTCACGTTAAGATAGCTTGCTCTTATTGCAAAATCGTTATCTTCTCTAATTGCTAAATATGGATTAAATCCTCCAATTTTTTGAAAGGTTTTTTTTGTTAAGAATACATGTGAAGACTGTCCACAATATATTTTAGGGTTTTTTAATTTTTGTTTGTTAGTTTTTTTTGAAAATCTAAACTTTAGAATTTCATTTTGTAGTTTTTGGGTATAGCTAAATTCATCACTATTTTCATATATACCCCAATAAATATTATTTTCTTCAATTGAGCTACCAAGAATCTTACTTATAAATTTTTTTGAACTGTCTGTTAGCTTAACATCACTATCTATGAATAGCAGATTTTCTTTAGTTGATTTTAATACTCCTTGATTTCTAAAATATCCCGGATTGTTTTTATTATTAAAATTTAAAAATTTTACTGCTTTATATTTCTCTTCTAATTTTTGAGTTTTTTCTGTCAAAAAGTTTGAAACTATTATTTCTTTTACCCCAAGTCCTATTGCGCTTTTAATAGATTCCTCTAGGTATTCTGATTTATAATCAGGTATTATTACTGAGAGATTTTCCATTTTTAAACTAAAATTATAGTCTTTTTAAAAAAAATAAAATAGAGATTAGTCGAAATGATATCTTTATTTGAGCTTATATCTTTTGAGTATGATATTCATACTTTCTAGGGACTAAAACAATAGGATTAAGAGGGTTTTCATTTAACCTCTTGGCACCTAGCATTATTTGAACCAAGCAACATCGGATAAGTATTTTTTAAAATATTCATACACTCATCAAAATTACCCCATTTATCATAAGCAAAAATCAAAAAAATTTTATTCCAAGCAGTCGATTCGCTTAAACTTCTAAATTCAAGCCATACTCCATGTTGCATATAATCATTATCCTTAACATCCTTTATGAATTCGCTTTCATTTTTTTCATAATCATCAAATTTATGCTCGCCCCAACTCAAACTAGGGACTAACAACAATAATATTAAGAGTTTTCTCATTTCCCTAAAAATACCAAATTATACAGATGAGTAATAGTCTGAAATTCTGAGCTTATTTGCGTTATTTATGATAGCTGATTATTTAAGTTGCCTACTCAAGAGGAAAGTTAGCACAAACTATTTATCATTAGCGTTCGAAGACTTCTATAAATAAACATTTTAGCTCGAGCCCACCTATATTAGGTACACCATAGCCCTTGGGACATGCATGGCCTTTTGTAATGTCGTAGAATAATCCAGACGCAGTAAAATAAATTGTCGTAATCTGGTCGCAATTAGAATTGTTATTTATCGTCAGAGACTATTTTAAATAAATATGTGGTTGCATGAATCTTCATATGCTATATTAAAATACGATTAAGTTTACTGACCTTTTGTAGAGATATGAGGGGACACATACGATTGGCCTCGTGCTGGAATGGTAGACAGTCTGGACTTAAAATCCAGTGGGATTTATCCCGTGCCGGTTCGAGTCCGGCCGAGGCTACCATGCTATTATTTATTTCTTAATAAATCTGACTTCATCATCATTACCGCAAGTTCTTGAACTTTAATTTTTGGCTCCCATTTTAGGTCTTTTTTTAATTTTGTTATATCAGCTTTAAGATAGTTAACTTCTGTTGGTCTGTAATGCTCTTTACTTATTTCGATAAATGCTTTGCCCGTTTTCTTGTCAATACATTTTTCTTTAACGCCCTCACCAGTCCATTGATAATTGATCTCAAGATAGTTTAAACAAAACTCTATAAATTTCTTTATAGTTGTTGTCCTTCCAGTTCCGACCACATAGTCAAAATCTTTTTTCTTATTAATCATTTCCCACATTACCTCTACATATTCTCCAGCAAAACCCCAATCTCTTTTTGCATAAAGATTGCCTAGATGAAGTTTATCATTTCTATTAGTATAGTAACTAGCTAAAAAATTAGTAATTTTCCTTGTAACAAATTCATAGCCTCTTAATGGCGATTCGTGATTAAAAAGTATTCCACTATAAGTATCCATATTAAAAGCTTCTCTGTAATTTAAACACATATTATGAGAATAAAGCTTTGATACACCATAAGGACTTCTTGGATTAAAACCAGATTTTTCATTTTGTTTTGTGGAATTAATATTTCCAAACATTTCAGAAGTTGAGGCTTGATAAAAACTAGTATCAAGCTTTAGTGTTTTAATAGTTTCTAAAAAAAATAAAACTGCAAGACTATTAATTATAGTTGTTTGATAAGGATTATTAAAAGAAGATTGGACAAAACTTTGAGCCGCTAAATTATAAATTTCATCAGGTTTTATTTTGTTTAAATAATAATGAACTTCTAATTGTTCAGTTATATCCAAGTCTATAACTGTAACTTTATTAAGTATATCGAAATACTTTAGTCTCCAAAAATCATTAGACGAATTTCTTCTATAAAAACCATAGACTTTATAATTTTTACTTAATAAAAAATTTGCTAAATATGCTCCATCTTGGCCATTTATACCAGTTATAATTGCTTTTTTTAACATTCTACAATTGGAATATAAAGCAAATTATAAATAATAAAATATTTTAATTACTTAGAATTTTTAAAAAATTATCGCAGTATATTTTATAATCATATTTATTTATAAAATCACTAAAAGCTGATTGTTCTAATTTTTTTCTTGTTTGAATATGAGATTTTAATTTAATAATTGAGTTAATTATTTCATCAGAATTTTTGGGTAGGATAACCAAGCCAGTTCTATTATTTCTATTTATAGAGCTAGTTCCTGTATTTAGCTCTGTTGTAATTATAGTTTTTTTTTGCGAGAAGGCTTCTAGTATAACTATACCAAAAGCCTCATTTTTAGATATGGAGGGCAGAATTAAAAAATCACTTTTTTTAATTAAGTAGTTTTTTTCTTCATTATCTAAATTTTCAAAATGCTGAAAATTATACTTACTTTTATCAACTTTTTTTAACTTGCCATATATATCTTTCCCGCAAATTATAAGATTAAATTGATTTTCTTTATTGGCCTTTAAGAGATATTCGATACCTTTATAAGTTCTTAAGGCTCCAAGAAATAAAACATAATTTTCATATTCTAATTTAACTTTTTTATATCTATTATTTTTCTTAATTCCGTATGGCATAATATGTATTTTTTTACTATTTATGTATTTTCTTATATTTGAATATTTGTAATAGTTATTTGTAGAGAAAATAAATTGTCCAACTTTATTCAGAAACTTAATTTGAATTGGTTTATATATGTAATATAAGAATTTTTGTCTAATGATATCTGAGTGATGATAGCAAATTATATTTTTCTTTTCAATTTTTATGAAATTTACTAAAAACTCAAAATATGGTGCAGGTGAATGTACAATTACTTTGTCATAACTATTTATAAGTTCTAAAATATGAAAGATCTTATTGATAGATATATTTGCAGAGGAAAGCCCTATATCTCTTTTAAAAAAAAAAATTTTATTTTTTTTATACTTTATAACTTCATTTTCTTTAGCAATTGATATCACATCTTGTTGTATTTCTATATTGTCAATGAGGGTTTTGATTACAGTCTCTATTCCGCCATATGAGTAAGGTATATAATTGTTTGTAAGATGAATTATTTTCAAATTAATATCATATTATTTTTAACGTATTTATATCTAAACTTATTTTAAACCTTTAAGTTTAAAAATAGGTATAGGTCTCATTTTATGTAAATTATTTTTTCTTATATCCATATATTTTTTATAATTCTTATTTTTTGGATTTACCATAGCATCTTCTAATTCTTTATAAGTCATACCTAGCTGATCTTCGTCAGTTCTACCATCATTCCATAACCCGTCAGTAGGTGGTGCATCTATTATTTGTTCCGGTATCTTTAAATATTTTCCAATTTTCCATACTAGTGTTTTGTTACAATCTGCTATTGGAGAAATGTCAACGCCACCATCCCCATACTTTGTAAAAAAACCAACTCCAAAATCTTCAACTTTATTCCCTGTGCCTACAACTATTCCGTTGCTTGAAGCGGCAATTTGGTAAAGCGTAGTCATCCTTAATCTAGCTTTTGAGTTAGCAAAACCTAAATCAGAGTTATATTTTTTAATCAGAGCTTTATTAAAACTTAAATAAGTATTACTAAGGTCTATATTATGTGTTTTTACATTTTTAAAATTATTTTTTAACCAATTTAATTGTTTATTAGAAAGGGAATGCAGAGATTTAATTTGGTTAATAGGCATACTTAATGCTATTACATTTAGGCCAGTTCTTGCACAAATTGCACTCGTAACTGCTGAGTCTATTCCACCAGAGACTCCTATTACTAAAGTTTGGATATTATTTTTTATACTGTAATCTTTAAGCCAATTAGTTATAGACTTAGTTATAGAGTTTACATTCATTGTCTTTTTAATTATCTTAAATCACCTATTATGTCAAAAGATAACTTTAAAATTAATGTTGTTCATGATTTTTTTAATATTAAAGGTGGGGGTGAAAGATTAGTCCTTATGATAGCGGAAATATATAATTCAAAAATTTTTACTTCTTTTAAAAGTAATTTATTTAATGAAGAAAAGAACTTATATCTGCCAAAATCTAATTTGTTTGTGTTCAATAAAAAACTTTTTTCTTTTATCTATTTTTTTTTTATTTTCAAAAAAAATTTAAAGGAAGAATATTTTTTCTTTAGTGGAAATTATAGTTTATTTTCTGCAAAAAGAGTACTGGCAAAAAGAAAAATATTATACATTCACTCATTACCTAGAACTTTTTTTTGGTTTGAATATTCAAATATAAATAATAAATATTTGATTTATTATTCAAAATTTTTAGTAAAAATAGTAGTTTTTTTTTATCAAAGAGCTTTCAACCGTTTTGATTTAATACTTTTCAATTCAGAATTTACGAGATCTAAATTATTTAAATATTATGTTTTTGATAATTTAAAACATGATGTATTACATCCTTTTTACGATGAGACAATTTTTAATACTAAAAATACTAAAAAAAAAAAATTTGCTTTATTTAACTCAAGACATGAATTAAATAAAAGAATACTTGATGTAATAATTTATTATAAAAAACATAATTATAATAATTTAAAAATTACTAATACAGGCACTCTAACTAAAAAAATAAAAAAATTAATTGAAAAATCTGATAATATAGAAATGCTATCTGTGCTTAATAGTGAAGATTATGTTAATTGTTTAAAGCAGTGCTCATATGTTATTATGATACCCAAAAATGAAGATTTTGGTATGGCAGCTATTGAAGCTTTAGCCTGTGGTAAACCAGTTATTTCATCTAAAGAAGGGGGTTTATTAGAGATTTTTGGTAATAATTATAAATATTATACAGCTCTTAATCTTGAAAATGATAGTTTTGAATTTGAAATTGTAATGCAATCTTTGATTCAAGATATTGTATCTAAATTAGACTCTAATAAGACAAATGAAAGTTATTTTCAATCTCTTGCTTCGAGTTTTACCACCCGTCGTTTCAAAATTAATTTTACTAATATATTAAAGAAAATAAGTAATTAAAAAATTTTTATATTTTGGTTATAAATAATATTTTTGTTCTTATTAGCTATAAAATCTACCAGGTCATTTGAAAAATTTTTTTTTATAAAAAAGTTGTCTTTAATATCTATATTTTTTATATTTTTATTTTTTTTTAATAGTAAATTTCTGTAATCTTCTGAGATTTTATCATTATCACTAATTTCATATATTGATAAAGGACTAATTCCTAAATCAAAGTATTTTATTAGCATTTCTCTATTTGCGGGTTTTATCAAATAGCATAAAAAATTATACCCCACTTCGTTATTAACAACTGCAGAAAATCCAAAAAAAGAATTATGTATATTGTCTGTTAAATCAATAAATTTTCCAATTTTAGCATTCCAAACTTTTTTATTATTAGGGTAGTAGATAAAATCTTTTTTTTCTTTGTAAGCAAATCCATCTGTTTTAACATAAAAAATATTTTCATCATTTAAATAAGACGTTAGTAAATCATTATAATTAGATAAAAATGTATTTTTGTTTAATAGAGAGTATTTTTTTCTTTGTTCAAAAATAATTTTTTCAAATAGAGGATGTCCTATTTCTAATTTATTATTCATGGTTAGATAATTTAAAAATTTTATATTTTCATTATCTGAAATAAAGCTTTGAGATAATGTATATTTTGATGCTTTATTAAAATTATATAAGTCTTCTTCAAATTCTAAATCTTCAATTTTATTTTTAGATATTAAAATAAACGTATCTAAATCTAATGGATGTAAGTTTGATTTCTTTTCCTTGTTTTCAATTCCATTGATATTATAAAAATAATTTATTTCTTTAGGTATTTCGATATTGTTGTCATCTATTATTTTCTTAAGTGTTAAATAATCCCCAAATATCAAGTCATTTTGTGAATCTATATTAGTATTAGTATCTATTATTTCTAATCTATATTTTTTATCATTAACGTTTGTATAATTTCCTAAAGCATAATGAAGGTAATCTTCATATTTGTAAAATTCATCTGTAATTAATGTTGCCTTTATATTTTTTATTTCATCAGAACATTTTGCCTCACTAGAGTGAAGATAATTGATATGTGATAAAATTAATAAAATTACTCCGATAAATACATACATATATGTTTTATTATCTTGGTTTATTTTGAGTTAGTAAACATTTCTTTATAAACACGATCCTCAATTGTATGATCATTATCTAGAAGTAGTGGTATTTCCATTTTATCTGCCATTTCAATTTCTATTGAAATTACATCTTTGGCTTCAATATGATCTGCATGTGCCACCACTGGTCTTTTGGATGGATTAATATTTGTTATTTTAATTTTAGCATTATTAGATAATAGTCCTCCTTTCCAGTGCCTTGGTCTATATGAACTAACTGCTGTTAGAGCAATAACATTACCTTCTAATGGAATAATAGGACCTGAAGCTGAATAGTTATAACCTGTACTTCCGACAGCTGTTGATGCCATTATTCCATCACACACTAATTCTTCCATCCTTGTAACTCCGTCAATTTCTATTTTAAGTTTGGCTGCCTGGTATTTTTCTCTTCTAATACTGACTTCATTAATTGCAAGTGCTTTAACTTCTTGACCTGTAGGATTAATAGTTTTCATAATTAATGGCTTTAATCTTAATAGTTGTGCTTTTTCGATTCTTTCTTCTAAATTTTCAATACTAAAAGAATTCATTAAAAATCCAACATTACCAAAATTCATTCCAAATATAGGCTTCGATAATTTTAAGTATTCATGCAAGGTCTTTAAAACAAATCCGTCTCCACCAAGAGCGACAATAATATCTGCATCTTCCGCTTTATGAATACCATATTTTTTTTCTAACTCTTTTTTAGCTTCTAAATTTTTTTCCAATGGAAAAGATGTAAATGCAATTTTCATAACTTATTATCCACCTGTTTGATTCATATATCTATTAATATAACCATTAAAATCATCTTTTTTTATTTCAAAATCATGTGATTTTGGTTTAATTGTCATTGCATATTCAATCATTTTAATTACATCTTCAATTTTCTGCTCCCTAAGAGGGTATTTTAGATCAACAAAATCATTTTGACCTAAACACATAAAAAGTTTTCCAGTACAGGTTAATCTGATTCTATTGCAGGTATCACAAAAATTATGAGATAAAGCAGATATAAATCCTATTTTTTGATTAGAGTTCGGTCGCTCAAAATATCTAGAAGGACCATTAGTTCTGTATGTGCTTTTTGAAAGAGATAATTTTTGTATTAGTTCTTTTTCTACTAAGCTCATTAGTTTGTATTGATCAAACCTTTCTTCGCCAATAGAGCCTATAGGCATAACTTCAATTAGAGAAACATCTACGCCTTTTTTTTCTGACCAATTAATAATTTCTATTAATTCGTCGTCATTAAAATCTTTAGTAACTACAGAATTAATTTTTACTTTAATTCCCGCTTCTAAAGCAGCTTGAATACCATCTAAGACTTTATTCACATTACCCCAACGTGTAATTTCTTTAAATCTTGAAGCGCTCAAAGTATCTAAGGAAACATTAATACGCTCAACACCATTTTTTTTTAAAAACTCAGAGTATCTATGTAAGTTTGTTCCGTTCGTTGTTAGTGTATGTTCTTTAATAGATCCTTTTATTTTTAATGTATTTAAATATTCAATAATATCGACTATGCCTTTTCTAACTAGCGGTTCTCCACCTGTTAGTCTATATTTTACAACTCCAAGATTATTAAATACCCCGATTAATTTTATTAATTCTTCAATGGAAAGAACTTCCTGCTTTGGGAGAAATTCCATATCTTCAACCATGCAATATGTACATCTCAAATCACACCTGTCTGTCACAGAGACTCTTAAGTATTCAATTTTTCTTTTGAAATTATCTATTAGCATTTTTTTCAATTGTTCTAAGATCCGACGAATCTAGATTTAAAACTTTTTTTCCAACATTTTCAAAATTTATTGTCACTTTACCGTTAATACAAGATTGAACTTGTCCCATTCCCCAATTAGGTGATTTTATATTTTCTACCAATGTCCCTGGGGGTAAGTCTAAATTATTTTTCTCTATAATCATTATATTTGTTGTTAATTTGATAGCAGATATTAGTATCTAGTACTAGAGAATCTAATGGATAAAAAAGATAACTTAAATAAATTAAAAAATGTTATTGCTAATATAGAGAGATCATATGGCAAAGGTTCAATTATGATGTTGGGTAAAATAGATCATGACATTAACGTTGAAAAATACTCTACAGGGTCTCTTGGCCTTGATATGGCTTTAGGCATTGGAGGATTACCAAAAGGTAGAGTTGTTGAAATTTATGGACCTGAGGCTTCTGGAAAAACATCTTTAACACTGCATGTTATAGCTGAAGCTCAAAAAGCAGGTGGTACATGTGCTTTTATTGATGCAGAGCATGCTTTAGATCCATCTTATGCTAAAAAATTGGGTGTAAACATTGATGAACTCTTAATCTCCCAACCTGATACTGGAGAACAAGCTTTAGAAATTACTGATACTCTTATTAAATCTGAGAGTGTTGATCTTATAGTCATAGATTCTGTTGCTGCATTAGTGCCAAGAGCAGAATTAGAAGGCGAAATGGGAGGTTCACTTCCAGGACTTCAGGCGAGATTAATGAGCCAAGCACTGAGAAAACTAACTAGTTCAATTTCAAAAACAAATACAATGGTTATCTTTATTAATCAGATAAGAATGAAAATTGGAGTTATGTTTGGAAGTCCTGAAACTACAACGGGCGGAAATGCTCTTAAATTTTACTCATCAGTGAGGTTAGACATTAGAAGAATTGGAGCAATCAAAGATAAAGATGTGATTACCGGTAACCAAACGAGAGTAAAAGTTGTTAAAAATAAAATGGCACCTCCTTTTAAGCAAGTAGAGTTTGATATTATGTTCGGTAGAGGAATATCTAAAGTAGGTGAAATTGTTGATCTTGGTTCACAAGCTGATATTATTGAGAAGTCAGGGGCTTGGTATGCTTATAATGGTGAGAAAATTGGCCAGGGAAGAGAAAATTCTAAGAGATTTCTTGAAGAAAACCCTGCCATCATGGAAGAAATTGAAGCAAAGATTAGAGCTAGTCAAAGTGCGGTAGAGGAAATAATGCTTGATGGAGATAATCTGACCCCTATAAAGCCAGAAATAGCTCCGGAAGAACCGGAAGATAAAAAAAAAGAAGACGTTAAAGTTTAGTCGAAATTACTCTATATTCATCTCTTATGAATTCAGCTGATGTTAGAAATACATTTATTGATTATTTTAAAAAAAATAATCATGAGCATGTAAGATCAAGTCCTTTAGTTCCAGATAACGACCCCACCTTAATGTTTACTAACTCAGGCATGGTCCAGTTTAAAAATATTTTTACAGGGTTAGAAGCAAATAAATTCAATAAAGCAACAACATCACAAAAATGTGTCAGGGCAGGAGGTAAGCATAATGATTTGGAGAATGTAGGTTTTACCACAAGGCATCATACTTTTTTTGAGATGTTGGGTAACTTTTCTTTTGGAGATTATTTTAAAGAGCAAGCAATTTATTATGCCTGGGATTTAATTACTAAAGAATATGGAATAAATAAAGATAAACTTCTTGTTACTATTTATCATAATGACGAAGAGTCATACGGCTTCTGGAAAAAAATAGCAGGACTGGGAGATAATAGAATCATTAGAATTGCCACTTCAGATAATTTTTGGTCAATGGGCGATGTTGGTCCATGCGGACCATGTTCTGAAATATTTTATGATCATGGGGATAAGTATCAAGGTGGACCTCCCGGATCCCCAAATGAGGATGGTGATAGATTTATTGAAATTTGGAATCTTGTGTTTATGCAATTCGAACAAATTAATAAAGAAACAAGAACAAATTTACCAAAACCCTGTGTAGACACAGGTATGGGCCTAGAAAGAATTACAGCTCTTCTTAATGAAAGTAATGATAATTACTCAACTGATTTATTTACTAATGTTATGGAATTGACAAGTGAAATTATTAAAGCACCAATTACTATCAAAAATCAATCAAGTTTTAGAATAATTGCTGACCACCTAAGAGCATCTTCGTTTTTAATTGCTGATGGAGTGCTGCCTTCAAATGAGGGTAGAGGTTATGTCTTAAGGAGAATTCTTAGAAGAGGAGTTAGGCACGCTTATACTTTAGGTTCTAAGGAACCTATTTTTTTTCAATTATTTCCTGAATTAAAAAACCTAATGTCGTCCTTTTATCCGGAACTTAAGTCTGCAGAAAATTTAATAATTGAAACTTTGCAAAATGAAGAAAGTAAATTTAGAGAAACTTTAACTAAGGGTCTAAAAATTTTAAATGAAGAAATTGAAACTATTAAGGACAATACATTAAATGGAGATGTTGCTTTTAAGCTTTATGACACATTCGGTTTCCCCTTGGATCTAACTCAAGATTTTTTAAAAACTAAAAATATATCAGTTAATGTTAAAGAATTTGATCTGTCTATGAATGCTCAAAAAATCGAAGCTAAAGCATCTTGGAAGGGAAGTGGAGATCAAGGGACTGATAAAATATGGTACGAATTATCAAAGAATATTAAGCAAACTTTATTTGAAGGCTATGAAAAAACTAATTCAAAATCAAATATATTAAGAATAATTAAGGACTCTAAGGAAATTTTAGAATGTTCAAATTCAGACGAGCAATTAATTCTCATAACTGAAAATACACCTTTTTATGCTGAAACTGGTGGTCAGATTGGCGATAAGGGGCATTTTAAAACGGATTCAGCTACATTTAAAGTAAGTGATACACAGAAGACACCACTTGGTCTTTATTTACATTTTGGGCGTGTTTTAAAGGGGAAAATAAGTTTTGGGGATAATATTGAAATGATTGTTGATAGTTCTAAAAGGGAGCTCATTAAAAAAAATCATTCAGCTACACACTTACTCCATGCATCATTAAGAAATAATTTAGGTAAGCACGTAGCTCAAAAAGGCTCTCTAATAAATGAAGATAAATTAAGATTTGATTTCAGTCATAACAAATCAATAGATAGAGAAAGTATTTTAAAAATTACGAATGAAGTTAATCAAATTATATCACAGTCATCTAATGTTATAACAGAAGTTAAAACTCAAGATGACGCAGTAAAGGATGGAGCAATGGCTTTATTTGGAGAAAAGTATGGTGATGAAGTGCGTGTTGTCTCCATGGGTAAAAAAAATGAAGCTGCATATTCAATGGAACTTTGTGGAGGTATACATGTCTCCAATACAAATGAAATACAAAAATTTCACATTATAAAAGAAGAATCAATTGCTTCGGGCGTAAGAAGAATTGAGGCTATCACTTACGATAAAGTTGATGAGCATATTTTATCTTTAGAAAAAAATGCGAAAGAGACAGATTTGCAACTCGACCTAAAAATTAATTCTTTAATTTTAGAAATGAATAAACTTGGGCATGCCTATAAAAAAGAAGAAACCTTAGATAAAAATATTTTAGTGAAAAGTTTAGAAAATAAGTTACAGCAACTTAGAAAAAAATTTATTTTGACTAGTTCAGATAAAAATAAAATAGAAATAGATGAAATTAATAATTTGAGAATTAAAAAACAAATTGTTTATGATCTTCAATCTAAGGACTTGAGGTCATTATATGATGATTTTAAAAATGAATTTGATAAAGCTATTTTTATTTGTGCTTGTATTAATGAAGATAAAGTAAGTTTAGTAGTTGGTATTACTCCTTCACTTCTCGAAACCTATGATTGCAGAGCTTTAATTAAAAATGCTTTTGAGCCTTTAGGAAGTAAGGGTGGTGGTGGTAGGCAAGATTTTGCTCAAGCTGGAGGTTCTAATATTAATGGAATTGAACTAGCTTTTAAAAGTATTGTAGAGAATATTTAATTAAGTTTTTTTTGAAGATTGCTATCAATGCAACTTAAAAAATCTTCCGTATTAAGAAATTTCGAATCTTTGCCAATGAGAATAGAGAGATCTTTTGTCATTTGCCCAGATTCAACAGTTTCTATGCAAGTTTGTTCTAGTTTTTGAGCAAAATCTTTTAATTCTGAATTTGAATCCTTTTCACCTCTAAAAGAAAGCCCTTGAGTCCAAGCATAAATAGAAGCTATTGGATTTGTGGATGTTTTTTCACCTCTTTGATGCTGTCGAAAATGTCTTGTTACTGTTCCATGAGCAGCTTCAGATTCAACGGTTTGACCATCTGGTGTCATTAGAATACTTGACATCATACCTAATGAGCCAAATCCTTGAGCAACCGCATCGGATTGAACATCCCCATCATAATTTTTACATGCCCATATAAATTTACCAGACCACTTCAGAGCAGAGGCAACTAAATCATCTATTAGTCTATGTTCATAAATTATATTTTGCTTTGCGAATTTATCTTTAAACTCATTATCAAATATTTCTTGAAAAATATCTTTAAAATTTCCATCATATTTTTTAAGAATTGTATCTTTAGTCGATAGATAAACAGGCCAGCCTAATTTTAAGCCATAATTAAAACAAGCTCTGGCAAAACCTGCTATTGACTCATTGAGATTATACATTGAAAGAGCTACACCGGGTGAAGGGAAGTCAAAAACGAGTTCTTGTCTTTTGTCGCCATCATTGGATTCAAAGTTTAATGTTAGTTTTCCTGGTCTATCAATAACCATTTCAGTTGCTCTATATTGATCGCCAAATGCGTGTCTTCCGACAACTATAGGATGGTCCCAAGTTCTAACTATTCTTGGAATATTTTTACAAATAATAGGCTGTCGAAAAACAGTACCATCAAGAATATTTCTTATAGTACCATTGGGAGATCTCCACATTTCTTTAAGTTTAAACTCTGTCATTCTATGATTATCTGCTGTGATTGTTGCGCACTTAACACCAACACCATATTTTTTAATAGCATGAGCGGAATCGATTGTTATTTGATCGTTTGTTTCATTTCTTTTTTGTATAGACAGATCATAATACTTAAGATCAATATCAAGATAAGGTAAAATAAGCTTATTTTTTATGAAATCCCAGATTATTCTGGTCATTTCATCTCCATCAAGCTCTACAACTGGATTTTTTACTTTAATTTTGGACATTATTATTGATTAGGATATATATATCAGTTATTAATCATCAGCAAGTAACTCTTAAAAATAATGTATTTTAGATTTCATAAAGAGATTTCGATCTCAGCAATAATTGCCCTTTTACTAATAGTATTTTTTTATTTTATTTACGTTCCTTTCTTTGTAATTTTTTTAATTATTCTTCTTTTTATTTTGTATTTTTTCAGAGATCCGATCAGAACTGTTCCTTTAGGTGACGATATTTTGGTAAGTGCAGCAGATGGAATTATTACTAATATTTCAGAAATCAAAATTGGAAAAAAAAATTATACAAAAATTTCAACTTTTTTAAGTGTATTCGATGTTCATATCCAAAGATTACCAACTAATGGAAAAGTTGAAAAAATTGAATATTTTGAAGGAAAGTTCTTAAATGCAACTCTTGATAAATCTAGTGAAGAAAATGAGAGATTAACAATAACTCTTAAAAACTCTAAAGGCTCGATTTATGTAACTCAAATTGCTGGTTTAATTGCAAGAAGGATTATGTGCTATGTTAAAGAGAATGAAAATGTTGAGCAAGGTGAACAATATGGCATTATTAAATTTGGCAGTAGAGTTGATATTTCATTTCCTGAAAATTATGTAACTGCAGTCTCTATAGGTCAAAGGTGTGTCGGGGGTGAGACTATTATGGCTTACGACTCTAAGAAGCTTGACCATAATAGAAAATATAAAAAGATATAATCTTAATAGTTTAAAATGAAAGACGTCCCATTTATAAAATTTGCTCCTAATTTCATTACCCTAGTATCTCTATCTTGTGGAATCAGCGCTCTTAAATTTGCATTTCAGGAAAATTGGAATTTTGCAGTTCTGATGATTTTATTAGCAGCCTTCTTTGATTTTTTTGACGGTTGGCTGGCAAGAAAACTAAAAAAATCTTCTCAATTTGGTGCTGAGCTAGATTCTCTTTCAGACTTTATTAGTTTCGGTGTTTCTCCAGCTGTATTACTTTACTTATGGTCAATTCAAGAATTTGAAAGAGTGGGTTGGGTATTTTGTCTCTTCTATATTATATGTGCAGCATTAAGACTAGCTAGGTTCAATATTGAAAACCTAAGTTCCCCTTCAACAACATTTCATGGAATACCTTCTCCAGCAGCTGCCGGTTTATTGCTGATCCCATTTTTTTTTAACTTTATATTTCCTGAATTATTTCTAGAATATTATACGATTATTTCAATTTTTTTGCTTTGTTATAGTGGAATCATGATGATCAGTAGAGTTCCTACATTATCTTTAAAATCTCTAAAGTTTTCAAATTCGAATAGTAGTTATTTTGTAATTTTCATCGCACTGCTTATTATATTTCTTATTAGTTTTTTTTGGCAAACAATATTAGCTATATCAGTTTGTTATTTTTTATTTAGCCTGGTTAGTATGTTGAAATATCTACTTACTCTTAGAAAATCTTCTAAATAAATTAGAACCTGCCATGAGAGCACAAGGTGTCACTAGAAGAGTTAAAAAAGTTGAAAAGAGTAGACCAAATACTATAGCACTAGATAAATCAACCCACCATTGAGTGCTCGGGGAATTATAAGAATAATCCATTTCTAAAAAATTTATATTTAACTTAAGAACCATAGGGAGAAGACCTAAAACTGTTGTTGCTGTTGTTAGTAGTACTGGTCTAAGTCTCTGAGCTCCCGTCATTAAAATAGCTTCTTTGACGGTAGATGCTTTGTCTTTTAATCGATCAAAAGTATCTATAAGAACAATATTATTATTAACAACAATTCCTGCCAACGAAATTACTCCGATTCCACTCATCACTATTCCAAATGGCCTACCTGTAATCATTAGTCCGAATACCACACCTACTGTTGACATAATTACAGCGAATAGAATTAATAAAACACTATAGAAACTGTTGAACTGAGTTAATAATATTAATGCCATGATGAACATAGCTATTGCAAATGCCTTTTGAAGAAAAGCTTGAGATTCTTTTTGACTTTCATCCTCGCCTTTAAATTCAACTATGACTTCAGGGTTTATATTTGCAGATCCAAATTCAGGTATTTCTAAATTAAATTTGTTAGGGATATCAAATTTTTCAATGCCGAGCCAATGCTTTACTAGTCTCACATAGGCATCAGTTTGATAAAAATTTGAAATATCAGCTTTTACGGTTTCTGTTCTTTTTGAGTTAATTCTCACAAGGTTACTTGTCTTTTGTGAGGCTTTAATTGTTGTAAAATTAGATATTGGAACATAACCACTTGAAGTTGGTATTTTAATATCGTTTAACTGATCGATTGTTCTTTGATTTTCAGGCAATCTAAGAAAGATAGGAATTGACTCATCGCTATCATCAGGTCGATATTCACTTAATTTTAAACCACTTGTTAAAAGCTTGATGGTATTTCCAATAATAGAGATATTAGCACCATATTTAGCTGCTTCTTCTCTATCGACATAGAGTTGATATTCAATACTAGGGGATGGGCTGGAATCTTCTAAGTCTCTTATATTTTCTAATTTAGATAAATAGTTTTTGATTTTTTCCATTTCAGCTGGGATTAAGATTGCATTGTCAGAAGCTAGATTAATTTCAATCGGCTTACCGCCTGGAGGGCCCGCTCTTTGTGTTCTTGTTTCAACTTTAATACCAGCAATATCTTCTGTAGATCGCCTGATTTCATCAATAATTAAATCTGCCTTTCTCCTCAAATCCCAATCAGTAAATTCAATATCAATAAAACCAATGACATCATCAGAACTTTCTTGTCTATTAGAAACATTTCCAGATGTTGTGTATATAGATCTAAACTCATTATTATTTTTTTGAATATTTAAAATTTTATCTTCAACTTTTTTGACTAAATCATCTTTTTCTTTAATGGAAAGATTTCCTCTTGCATAGATTACTACTTTTGTATTTTCTGCATCCACAGAGGGAAAAAAGTTTACTCCATTACCATACTTAGAGTAGGTGACATATATACTAACTAAAAGAATTAATGAAAAAGAAATTATTTTTAAGGGGTGATTCGTAAGAAAAGATAAAATTTTAATATAAATTTTTGTTAAACCTTTCACTTTTGATAAATCAATTAGATCATCTTCATCATTACTTTTTTGCGTTTTTATTTCCTTCTTTTTATTATTAAAGAGCTGAAAAAAATTACTTTTATATATCTTGTAAACAAGAAAACTAATGCTTAGAACTAGAAATAATTTAACAATAGTCTGTATAATAAAACTTAATCCTAAAATATTTAATAAATTAAAAGAAATTGAGCTGAATATTCCTATGGTAGCAATAGGTATGATGATATATAAAAATAAACCTCTAATCTTTAGAGATTGAGACCCTACGGTCGGTAGTATTACTAATGCCATAAGAAGAGATGAAGACAGTACTGCAACTAAAGTTATGGGAATGTATTTCATGAAGCCTCCTACAGTCCCAGGCCAAAATAACAAAGGAACAAAAACAGCAATAGTTGTTAGGGTGGAGGCAATAATTGGAAGTGACATTCTCGAAGATGCTTTTAGGTAAGCTTCTGAAATTTTAGTTCCTTCTTGAATTTTTCTTTGTGCGTACTCCACAACAACAACAGCACCATCAACCAGAAGTCCAACCGATAAAATTAAACCAAAAAGAACAACCATATTAACTGTATAGTCCAGGGCGTTAAGAATTAAGATAGCTAATAAAAAAGAACTTGGTATAGCTAGACCAACCAAAAGACTAGACCTAATACCGAGAAAAAGAACAACAACACTCATTACTAGAATTATTGAAAAGATGACGTTATTTTGAAGATCTCCCAACATATTCTTAATGCCTACAGAGTCATCTCCTGAATAGTTGATATTAATTTTTGATGGTAGTTTTAATTTCTCTTCCTCAACTATTGTTTTGACCTGATTAACAGTATCGACAATATTAGCACCAATTCTTTTAGATATTTCTAATGTAAATGAAGATTGCCCATTAAGTCTTGCAAAATTTTCAGAATCTTTAAATTTTCTTTTTAACTTAGCTATATCTTTAAACTTAATTGCTTTTTTATCATTAATTTTAATTGGCGTATTGAATATATCATTTAGGTTTTCATAGAGGCCAGGAATTTTTATAACAAATCTTCCATCTCCCGTATCTATACTACCCGCAGATACAATTTGATTATTGCTCTTAACGAAAGATAAAATATTATCAAGGTTTAATCCATAGCTTTCAATTTTATTTTGATCGATGATGATCTCAAGTTGCTCTTCTCTTTCACCTCCAATTTTAACTTCAAGTACATTAGGAAGTGATCCTATTTTATCTTTAAGATCATTAGATACTTTTTTAAGAAGAAAATCAGAAACCTCACCACTTACTGAAACGACTAAGATTGGAAAAAGACTTAAGTTTACTTCACTAACTACTGGCTCGTCTGAATCTGATGGAAGGTCTGATTTTACTCGATCAACTTTTTCTCTAGTATCAAGCAAAGCCTGATCGGAATCAAATCCCGATTCAAATTCTAATAATACATTCCCACCATTTTGGTAAGATGTACTTTTAATCTCTTTTTTTCCTTCAATATTTTTAACTTCTTCTTCGATGGGTTTAATTAATAATTTCTCTGAATCTTCGGGCGCAATTCCTGTAAGATTCATGGACACATAGATATAGGGAAGGCTCACATCAGGATTAGATTCCTTCGGAATGTTATTAAAGACTAAAGATCCTGAAATTAAAATAAATACTAGGATGGAAATAGTAGTTCTATAATAAGTATTGGCTATATGAACTAAGTTCATTTTATTCTGTTTCTACTTTATCGCCTGAAGAAACATATTGTTGACCAATAGTAATAATATTTTCCTTATCTTCTAATCCGCTAATCAACATATAATCAGAAGTATCTTCGATAATTACTATCTCCTTAAATACGACTTCATTGTCTTGATTTAAAACTTTAATACCGATATCACCATCGTCCCCTAAAGATAAAACGGATGGAGAAATTTTATGTACTTTAATTTTTTCTTTATAGATTTTTAGTTCTGCAGACAATCCATCTCTTATTGATAAATCTAAATTATCAAAAATGACGCTAATCTCAAATGTCTTAGTATTATAGTCTGCTATAGGAGAAATATAATCAATAGTTCCTTCAATGATTTTATTTAAAATGTTCACTTCAACTTTATTTTTAATAGTTATTCCTTTAATCTCATTTTCATTTAGATAGCCGACTATTTTAATTTTAGACAAATCAATTATTTCATAAACAGACGATCCTGGAGTTACAAGCTCTCCTTCAATTTTATGACCATCAAGAATTATGCCATTAAAAGGAGCCGTAAGTGCAATTTTATTAAATTCATTTTTTGAAATCAAATCATTCTCAAATAATTTTTTATAAGAGTCAAACTCTTCGAGTTTAATAACTATTTGTCCTTTATCAACAAATGTTCCTTTCTTTTTTATAACTTTTTCAATCTTAGAAGTAACTTCACTTTTTACTTCGATTTTTCTATAGGCCTCACTTGTAGAACTGATACTGACAGTTTTATTTATTTCTGTTGATAATGAAATTAAGGATTTAACCTTAAAAAGATTTTCACTGTAAAGGATGTTAAAACTTAAGAATACTAATCCTATAATAATTAATACTTGTTTTATTATGTTGTTGTATGGTGTCATAACTTGATGCGTGTATTTACTTGTTTATATGTATACAGATACATATCAGATCAATGGTTAAAATGAAAGAATGGTATAAAAATAGGCAAAAAGAGCATTATTATAATGAGGCAAAGAAAAATAATTATATTTCTAGGGCTTTTTATAAATTAGAAGAAATAGACCAAAAACATCGAATATTAAAGAATGGTCAGTCTATATTAGATATAGGATGTTCACCAGGGGGCTGGATACAATTTATCACAAAAAAATACCCTAACTCAAAAATACTAGGTATTGATTTACTGGACTTAAAAATTCCTAAAAATAGAAATACAGATTTTTTAAAACAGGATCTAAATAATTTTGAAGAAATTTCAAGATATATAAAGGATAAAAAATTAAATTTTGATAATGTAATTTCAGACATTGCTCCAAATACTTCAGGAATTCAATCGGTAGATCAAAATAAAAGCTATCAACTTTGTGAGATTTGTTTTGCCTTCGTAGATGAGCATTTAAAAACTAATGGAAATTTCTTAATTAAAAACTTTCAAGGTGAAGACACACCTTTGCTTTTCAATACAATTAAAAAAAAATTTAATAAAGCGATTTATGTAAAGCCCAAAGCTTCAGAAAAAATTTCTAAGGAAATTTATATTTTAGCTTTATCAAAAAAATAGTTTTTAAACCAATAATTAATCAGATTTATATCTGAAAAATTTATCTTTTGATGATTATTATCAATTTCTATGTAGTCTTGATTATTGATCTTAGAATATTTAATTTTAATTATAGGGTACCAAAAACTTTTCTTATAAAATATTACATTGGCATATTTATTTTTATTACCGTTTCCAATTTTAATGGAATAGTTCTTCCATAAATTTTTAGAAATCCCGATAGAGTAAAAACTTAAAACTAATTGAAAAAAACGCTTAGGAATAAATTCACTTGATGTTGAATTATTATTTAACTTTAACATTTTCAATGTTATACATGATAATAATGCCTATAAATTCTGCAAGTTGTAAATTTAATTGGATTCCTAAAAATTTTATACTGAAAGATTTAAATGACAATGAAGTATGTTTTTATGATTCTTTTGGTGAAAATGGCTTAGTTGTTATGTTTCTATGTAATCACTGCCCTTATGTTAAGTCGATTGAAAAGAAAATAAAGTATGAGACAGATATGCTCCTTTCCATTGGTATTAATTCGTTGGCTATCATGTCAAATGATCAAGATTTATATAGCGAAGATTCTCATATAAATTTACGAGATCAGGCTAGTAAAAATAACTTCACTTTCCCTTATTTAATAGATTCCGACCAATCAATAGCAAAATATTTTAATGCTTTATGCACACCAGATTTTTTCGGCTTTAATAGAGAAAAATCTCTTCAATACAGGGGGAGATTAGATTCATTTGGTAAAGATGAGAAAATAGGTAAAAGAGAGCTATTTTATGCTATGAATGAGATAAGAGAAAAAAAGTATACAAATTATGAACAGTTTCCTAGTATGGGTTGCTCAATTAAATGGAAATATTAAAAAACATAAATATTAAATACTTGGCCTTATTGGTTTTAGTTCTATTGGGAGTCGGCTTATTTTATGCATATATTAATTACTCAGATACCAATAAAACTAAATCTTATTTTGATTTATATTTAGCAAATACTTATAACAATTTAGACCAGGATAAAATTAATTCTAATTTAGATTTTCTATCAAACAATGAAAACCCAGATATTAAATTTTTTGCTGATTTAAAACTTACGTCTACTGATAACCTTGAAGATTATAATAAATTTGAACAAGATTTAATTTTATTAAAAAATGCAATTTTAAAAAAAGATCCCTTAATGCTCGAATCTTTATCGTTAAGTAATTCATTTAAAGAGACATCATTAATATATTATTTAAATAATGAATTAGAAAATATTAATATAGAAGAGTTTAGTAATTATAACAAAAATAATTTTTTTTCTAATGCCGTTAGTTTTTTCCTTAATGATATTTAGGGTAATCATATTTTCTCTAATTTTATCTGGTTGTGGAAATAATTATTTTGGAACTGTTGATGATGATTACACCCCAACAAAAAAAATTATATATTTAAATAATTATGAAGTAGAGTTTTCTGTTAATAAATTAGAATTATTACCAGAATTATTATTTAAAAACTTTGATATATTTCAATCACCTAAATTAAATTTCAAGACAGTTAATTTCAGTAAAATAAAAAAAATTTTTAAAAACGAAAGTATCTCAAATATAGTAGATTTTGATAATAGCTTAATCTATATTGCTAAAAACTATTCTTTAAAATCATTCAGTAATAATAAAATTTATTCAAAATCAGTTTTACCAAAAAATTTTAGAAAGAATAATAATCAATTTAAAATAGTTTTAGAAAATAATAAATTATTTGTTATTTCTGATTATGGTGAAATTTTTAAAATTAGTCAAAATTGGTCTTTCGAACCACTTGCTTCAGCTAATAAAAAAATTAACTTTATTAGTTCTCATGAAGGAAAATTTCTATTTATAGATCTTAAAGGCACTCTTCTTACTTTTGATACAATTCAAAATACATTTAATTCATCAGATATCATTGATGTAAATTACGGATTTAATAATAAAAATTATGACATACTTAATTACAATAATTCATTATTTTATAATATTAATACAAAAACTTTTGCTATTATTGATCTTAATAATTATAAATTTATAAATAAGTATGTTCTAGATAGTTTAAATATTCTCTCATCAATTGGAGATGTCGAAGGATTAGTTAATACTCCTTTTATAGTTGAAAATGGAGTTATATTTGTAAGTGAAAAAGGTAAAATTTTTAATTTTGATATTAATAATGATGAAATTATTTGGGATCTAGATTTAAATGAAATTATTATTGATTTTATCTCTAGTCCTAATGGACTAATTTTAATTACTGATACTAACATACATGTATATGAAACAATTAATGGTAAATTAATATCAAAAAATAAACATAATGTTTTTAATCCCACATTAATTTCATTAATTAATTCAAAATTACTTTTAATTGGGCAAAATAATTTAAATTTTATAGATTTTAATCCTTATAATCTTGATACGTTTAAAACTATTAAATTTAAAAATAATAATATTGATTCTATTGGTTATTCTAATGGTAATTACTTTCTTAAAAATAAAGATAATATATATATATTAAGTGAATAATTATTTAATAATAGGAAGGACCAATGTCGGTAAATCTTATTTTTTTAATCTATTTACCAAAGATAGAAAAACTATTTCAATAGATCAGCCTCATACAACAGTCGATATTATCAAACAAAAAATTTTAACAAAAGAGTCATCATTTAATATTTATGATACCCCAGGTTATGATGATTTAAAAAATTTTAATTTAATATTTAATAGAATTAAACATTTAGATTTAAGTAATATAGAATTTATATATGTGGTTAAAGACGAATTTAAAGATATAGATTTACAAGTCTCTAAAAAAATTCATGCTTTAAACTTTCCGTTAATGCTATACTTAAATAGTAAAATTAAAAAAGAAGAAGATGTTGTAACTAATATTTATAATTCTATTTATAGATTTAATGAAGATGGTTTTACTGAAATCCGTAAAAATATAATTTATGATAAAAAAAACATACTTAAAGAAGATGAGGCAATCAATAAAAGTGTATCTATTTTTGGAAAAGAAAATACTGGTAAATCCACACTATTCAATATCTTAGTTAATAAAGAATTAGCCCTCACTCATAATTCATTACATACAACTAGAGATGCTGTAGAGTGGGCAATATCCTATAAAAACTTAAATTTGGATATTATTGATACAGCTGGTTTTATAAGGGCTAAATCAAATAGAAAGAGAGGCGTCGTGGAAAGTCTTTCAATAAAGCAGAGCGAACAATCCTTATACAATTCAGATTTAATCATATTAATGCTTGAAGCAACCAGTGAGTCAAGACTTGATTTAACTCTCATAGGTGAACTTCAGAAGAAAAATAAAGATTTTATGTTATTAGTAAATAAAATAGATTTAGTTGATGATCGGAAGGCATTTCAGGATAGATTTTTAAAACATTTATCTAATAACCATAATTTTTTCAGTAGTTTAAATATTTATTTTATATCTGCTCTGAATACATCACAGGGAAAAATATTAGAACTTATCTATAATAGAATAGTACACCCTTTCCAATTTAAAACCTCTTACTTAAATAAGATTGCTATAAAAATGAATATTGAGTTATCTAGAATAACGTTACACTCTAAAGCTTTTAAGATATTTTATATAACTGCTTTTTCGGTTAATAATAAAAATTATTTTAAAATTTTTACTAATTTTAAAAATGATTCTATTAAGCCTAACGTTAGAACTTTCATAAGAAAAATGCTAATTTCTGAATTTAAGCTAAAGGGACAGGCATTTAACGTCCTATTTAATTAATTTAGTTTAATTTTAATAGTGGGTTCCAGGTCTTTTTGTAATGCATTTAAAAAATTATTTATTGAAATAACCCAATTTTTATTATGAATTTGATAATGACTAAAATTGCTTGATAGCATTTTAATATTAATCTTCTTGTTGAAAAAAGGTATTAGAACACTTAAAAAATATATTAAATTTGCTGTTTGGTTAAAATATAATTTCCTTAAAAATTCATAATCAAATTGATAAGAAATCATATTTAATTTCTGATTGTTATAAATAATATTAATCTCATCTATTTTTCCAAAATCAATTTTTATTAATTCTAATGCTTTTAAAATTTCTTCAGGGTTTTCATAATTAATTTGTAACCACTTATTAACTAGGTCTTGATCATCTTCTGGTTCTTTATTGCTAATCACTATGTAGTTTGATTTTTTATCAATTTCTAAAACTAGCTGACCTTCAACTACAATTACTAAAATATTTTTATTAGTCATCTAATTTACTGATGCTTGACTGAGAAAAGATAGTTGAGTAATTTTATCGTCTCTTAAGTGATCACTTGGTGGAATTGGGTAATCCCCCGTAAAGTAGTGATCTGTAAATTGAGGCGAAAGGTCATTTCTTTCTCCTTTTCCAAGTGCTTTATACATTCCTTTTAGTGATAAAAATTTAAGTGATTTAGCTCCAATATGTTCACACATTTCTTTATTTGATTTATTAGCGGCTAGGAGTTCTTGTTTTGTAGGCGTGTCAACCCCGTAGAAATCAGGATATCTAATTTCCGGACAAGATATTCTAACATGCACTTCTTTTACTCCAGCATCATAAAGCATTTTAACAATTTTATGACATGTAGTTCCCCTTACAAGTGAATCGTCAATCAAAATAATTATTTTATTTTTAATTGATGTTTTGTTGGCATTTAATTTTAATTTAACACCAAGACTTCTTATATGTTGGGAAGGTTCTATAAAAGTTCTTCCAACATAATGATTTCTAATTAATCCTAATTCAAAATTGACTCCAGTTTTTTGACTAAATCCTATAGCGGCAGGTACTCCAGAATCTGGTACTGGTACTATTACGTCTGGCTTAATATCACATTCATCTGCCAATTGAAAACCAAGATTTTTTCTATGATCGTAAGCGCATATTCCATTAAGAAGACTGTCAGGTCTTGAAAAATAAATATATTCAAAAACACATGGTCTTAATTTTTTAATTGGTAAAGGTTTGATACTTGTTAATTCACCATCTTGAATTAAGACTATTTCTCCATTCTCAACATCTCTAATATATTGAGCCCCAATTATATCTAGAGCGCATGTTTCAGATGTTAAAATATATGAATTATTTAATTTACCAATTACAAGAGGCCTTATTCCAAATGGATCTCTTACTCCAATTAAAATATCTTTTGATAATATTGTTAGTGCATATCCACCTTCAATTTGTCTTAAGGCATCTACTAATTTATCTTTGATTAAATATTGTTTTGATTGAGCGATGAGATGGACAATTGTTTCTGTGTCTGACGTTGTATGAAAGATAGCTCCTTCTTTAACTAATCTTTCACGAAGCATTATGGCATTCGTTAAGTTTCCATTATGAGCAATACTTATGCCGCCACCATGCAAATCTGCAAAAAAAGGCTGAACATTTCTCATTGTATCACCGCCTGATGTTGAATATCTATTATGTCCAATCGCAAAGACACCTGGTAATCTTTCTAAAGTTTTTTCTTTTGTAAAATTATCACCAACTAAACCTAATCTTTTTTCAGAATGAAAATTCTGACCATCAAATGAGACTATACCACAACCTTCTTGACCTCTATGTTGTAGTGCATGAAGACCTAATGCTGTTAAGGCTGCCGCATCTTTACTGTCACTAATACCGAAAACAGCACATTCTTCTTTTAGTATTGATTTGTGGGGATGCTTAGTTTTAAATTTATTTAAAAAAGAGCTTTTTTTCATCATTAAATTTTTTTAATATATTTCATTCTGTTCTTCGAATTGAATTGTTTCTGACTCTTGTTTCGAATCAACCTCATGTAATCTCAGACTATCGTAAAGATCAATATTATAAATCATTATTTTATTCATATTACCTTCATTTAAATAACTTTTTAAAGTTAAATTAAATATAACATAAAATAAAATACTAAAAATAAATAAACCGTACATACAACCAAGAATAAAATCTATAATATTAATAGTAGAATTTTTAACAAAATTAATTCTTAGTAGTTTTTCAAAAATGCCAAAAATAAAATATGATAACAAGAATATAATTACAAAAACTATAATTTCGCTAATAAGAGGGTATTGTGCTATTAAAGAATTTAAGAAATCATTATTTGAAAAATAATTACTTAAAGATACTAAAACAGTTTTATAGGTCATAAAGGGTAGGGTGATTGACCCTATTATCTTTAAAGTAAATCCTAATGACTTAAGTATTCCCTTAACTCCAAAAAAAAGTGTAATAATAATTAGTATTATAAAATAAATAATTTCATAAGTTGTGAAGTTAGATAAAATTTCCATAATATTTTATTTTTCTCCCTTTAAAAAATAATTTAATTTATTGTTTGTTGTTTTAAATAAATTATTACAAGTGTCAGAGGTTTCTGTTATTCCATCCTCTAAATAATAAAAAAGATCTCCCGTTTTAATAGCGCTTTTAATGTCATGGGTAATAGTAATGGCTGTAATTTCTTTTTCTTTTATTGTTTTTACAATTAATTCGTTTATTAAATTACTATTAATAGGGTCTAAGCCTGTTGTGGGTTCGTCTAAAAAAATCACTTGAGGTTTTTTAAATAAGGCTCTTCCTAGTGCGACTCTTTTTTTCATTCCCCCTGATAATTCTGACGGGTATCTATAAAAATTATCACTCGTTAAACCCAAACTTTCCATGTTTTCTAATACTTTTTCTTTTAAATTATTAATGCTGACATTTTGTTCATTAATAGCTTGGAATGCAATATTTTCCCAAATTTTTAAGCTATCAAAAAGAGCACCATACTGAAACAGCATTGCAAATTTATTGATATCGACATTTTCTTTAGAATCATATTTTACTATTCCCGAATCTTGAAAAATTAATTTATATATTATTTTTAATAAAACTGATTTACCGCAACCAGATTTACCTAAAATAATAGTAGATTTCTTATCAGGTATTTTAAGTGTTACTCCTTTAAGAACTTCTTTTCCTTGAAAATTTTTATGAATATTTTTAATATTTATTTCCATAATTTAAAAAAATACCTCAGTTAATATATAATTAAAAACTAGTATAAGTACTGAAGATGAAACAACAGCATTAGTAGTTGCCGACCCCACTCCAAATGAGCCTTTGCCGGTATAGAGTCCGTGATAACAACTCATCAGCGCTATTATAAAACCAAAAACTATAGATTTAACCATTCCAGAAAAATAATCTTCAAAACTAACAAAACTAATGGTATTTGAAATATAAATTGTTTCATTAAATCCAAGTCTTAGAGTGCTAATTAAGTAACCTCCATAAACTCCTATTATATCTGCAAATGTTACAAGAAGAGGCATTATGATTACTAGTGCAATTACTCTCGGTGTTACTAAATAGTTATAAAAATTTGTATTAAGAGTTTTGAGGGCGTCTATTTGCTCTGTAACCCTCATTGTAGCTATTTCAGCAGCAATAGAAGCACCAACTCTTCCAGCGACCATTAAACCAGCTAAGACAGGCCCTAATTCTCTTGTTAGCGTTAAAACAACTATTTTTGGAATTGCTGTTTCTGCAGAAAATCTTGAAAATCCGGTATATGATTGAAGTGCTAAAACCATTCCTGAAAAAATGGCCGTTAGAGCAACTATAGGAATAGAACTTAATAAAATTTTAATTAAGTAGTTAAAGTTAGAATTAAGATAAAATCTTGGAAAAAATAAATATTTAAAAGTTAGAAATATAAAATAACTAATTTTACCTATTGAGCGAATTGCTTCTATAAAAAAATTACCTATAAGTTCAAAAAAAAGCATAATAATATTTTATCAAATTATATCTCTATCTCTATCTTTAGCTTTATTAGAAAACTTAGTCAAATCACCATTAAAATGTAAATCTATACTTCCTGTAGGACCATTTCTGTGTTTAGAAATTATTATTTCAGCATCATTCATTACATTGTTACATTTTTCTTGCCATTCCGCGACTCTATCTTGAAAAGTTGAATTATTTTCACCTTCTTTTCTTTTAGGTTCACTATTTTGTAAATAATAATACTCACGGTAAACAAAGATAACAATATCAGCATCTTGCTCTATGCTTCCGGACTCTCTTAAATCAGATAAAAGTGGTCTTTTATCATCTCGACTTTCGACTTGTCGTGATAATTGTGAAAGTGCAAGAACGGGTATATTAAATTCTTTAGCTAATTGTTTTAAACTTCTTGTAATTTCTGATAATTCATTAACTCTATTATCCCTATTTCTTTCAGGTTTAATCAATTGAAGATAATCGATTACTATAAAACTAATATTATAATTTTTTTTATATCTTCTTAATTTTGATCTAAGCTCACCTACAGTTAGGTTTGGGCTATCATCAAAATAAAAACCTAAATTGCTTATTTCCTGAAATGACTTCTGTAATTTTGAACTATCTTCAGAAGTTAAATCTCCTCTTCTAAGTTTACTACTTTCAACTTTTGATTCCTCGGCTAAAATTCTTAAACCTATTTGTTCAGCAGACATCTCGAGTGAAAAAAATAGTCCTGATTTTTTAGAGTCTTCTTTCTTAAAAATTTTAGCAGCATTAAATGCTATGTTAGTAGCTAAGGCTGTTTTACCCATAGAAGGTCTTCCAGCTAGAATTATTAAATCAGAGTTTTGCATTCCGCCCAATTTATCATCTAGATCGATAAAGCCAGTTGACACTCCTGAAATCTTTCCTTTTTTTTGAAAGGCTTTTTCTATTAGTTGTAAGGATGAGGTCCCAACTGATTTAAAATCTTTAATTTCAAAAGTATCTTTTTTAAAATTTGTTATTTCAAAAATTTCTTTTTCTAATTCAATTATTATATCTTTGACATTTTTGTCTGTAGTAAAATTTGAAATCTCTTGATTTTTATTTTGAGTTGTTTTAAAAATTTCTCTTCTAAGGTAAAGATCCTCTAAGTCTAATACATAGTTTAGAAACGTATCTTTTGAATAAACTATAGTGTCTACTTCCTTAACTAACTCTTTAACAGTTTCTTGGGTGATTTCTGGTAGATAATTTTTAAGCGTTTCAACTGTAATATTTTTTGAATTTTTTGAAAATTCATTTAATACATTGAGGATTTTTTTATACTCAGGGTTATAAAATATTTCATCATTTAATTTATCGTAGTACTCATCTAGAAATTTGGGGTGCTTGATAAGATAAGACAAAACAATAATTTCAATTTGATTATCTCTAAGATTTAAAAAAGGATCAGCCACAAAAAGAAATATAGGGGATTAAAATAGAAAAGTAATTAATTATAGTGATGATTTAGGGGATAAGATATCAATATTGAGTGAACAACTTATTTCTGGATGTAAATCAATATCCACCTTATGGTTACCAGAAGTTTTAATTTTCGCTCCAAGTTTAATCATTTTTTTTTCAACACTAATACCTTGCTCTGAAAGAAAAGAAGAAATATCTCCAATAGAAATTGAACCAAACAGTTCACCATTGTCTTTAGCTGCAATTTCTTTTGTGAAAGTCAGTCCATTAATTTTTACAGAAATAATCTCCTGATTTTTTATAAATTCTTTATCTTTTTCTTCCAAAGAAGCTTTTTTCTTCATTATGTCTTCAATATTATCTTTAGTAGCGATTTTAGCTTTTCCAGTTGGGATTAAGTAATTTCTAGCAAAACCATTCTTCACAGATACAATTGAGCCTATGTCCCAATTTTTTTTTATTTTTTCTAAGACTACAACTTTCAACATTTTATATTAAAGATAGAAATCTTGCCTGTTTAATTGCCTTAGCTAATTTAGTCTGACCTGCTCTTGTAGTATTAAGAACTCTTTGAGGAATTATTTTTCCATTTTCATTAATAAATCTTTTTAAAAGATGGGTATTTTTATAATCAAGCTTAATAAAGTCTTCCTGAGTAAATTCATTGTTTTTTTTCATCATAATTTTTTAGTTAGCCTTATTTATTTGTGGTGTTATTTCATCAATTTTTTGAGAACTTTTGGAAATTAGGTATCTAAGACAGTCAGTATTGTATTTAAGAAAAATATCGAGTTTTTTAGGAAAATCTGATCCTGATTCAAATCTAAAGAACTTAAATGATCCTTTGGAATATTTTCTTATAGTGAATTTTAGATTTTTAATACCCCAGTCCTCCTGATAACCAACAGAAACACTATTTTCAGCAAAAAAATTATTTATTGAAATAAGTAGATCTTTTACTTGATCGTTACCTAAGTCTGGTTTAACTATAATAGTAGTTTCATATAATTTAGACATCAGGAGATTTGTCTACACATATATAGCGATTATGTCAAATAAAAATATATCAATAATTTTCACAGGCCAGGGATCTCAGCATGAAAGTATGGGAATAGAACTCATTCAGAGCATGGAATGGGTAAAACATCGTTATGAGATTAGTTCTGATATCTTAGGATATGATGTAATTAAGATCCAATCAGACCCTAGCAAAATTAACCTCACCCAATTTAGTCAACCTCTCATATTCATCTACTCTTCTATTTTAATAGATTTATTCAAAAAATCATTTGGTAAAACCATTTTAGAAAATAATATAAGTTTGGCAGGACATTCTTTGGGTGAGTATTCGGCACTTTACTTTTCTAACTCTCTTGATTTTGAAAGTATGTTAAAACTTGTATCTTTAAGAGGTAATTCTATGGCCAATGTGTCGGACCCTAATAAATTTGGAATGTTTGCAATTTTAACAAAAGAAAAAATTAATACTGAGATATTTAATGAGAATGTTTTTTTAGCAAATGTCAATTCAGACAAACAAGTCGTGATCTGTGGTACTAAAAAAAATCTAGATGACTTTAAGGAAAAAAATAAGATTGGAAGGTATATACCTCTAAACGTTTCAGCACCTTTTCATTCAAGACTAATGAAAGATAGCTCTAATACTTTTTTAAGTTCCGCAAAAAATTTTACATTTAAAGATTCTTCTTACGACTTAATATCTAATCATAATTTAATAAATTATAAAAATTTAAATACTCAAGATTATTCAAAACAACTAGCTAAGCAGATTTTTTCGACTGTTGAATGGAGTTCTACCATCAATAATTTTATTTCTAATGGAACGAATGATTTTTATGAAATTGGACCAAAAAAAACACTATTAAATTTTTTACCAAGAAAAGATGAGATAAAAACTTATCCTTTTTGTTCATTTGAGGATATAAATAATTATGTTTAAAGATAATACGGCTTTTATAACAGGTGGAACTGGTAGTATAGGTGAGGCTGTTTGTAAAAATTTTATTAAAAATGAATGTCTTAATGTTCATGCTTCGACTACAAACCTAGATAAGATTAAGAATCTAGATCAAAAAATAAACTTTATTAATCTAGATCTAAGAAACTTTTCTCAAGATCAGTTAAAAGAAAATATTAATTTTGAACCTGATTTTTTAATTTTAAATGCAGGACTTAATAGGGATAATTTATTTTTAAGGATGTCAGAAGAAGAGTGGGACGACGTCATTGATGTTAATTTAAATTCTACTTTTAAATTAGTTAAGTTTTTTTTAAAAGGAATGATTAAAAGAAGATTTGGAAGAATAATATTTATTACTTCAGTAGTTTCATTTACAGGTAACCCCGGTCAGACAAATTATACTGCCTCAAAGTCGGCTTTAACGGGTTTTTGTAAATCTTTATCCTTAGAGGTCGCTAGTAGAAATATTACAGTTAATTGCATAGCCCCTGGTTTTATAGCCTCAAATATGACGGATAAATTATCAGATGACCAAAAATCCCTAATTTTAGACAAAGTACCTATGAAAAAGTTAGGAAACCCATCAGATATTGCTAATACTGTGAATTTCTTATGTTCAGATAAAGCATCCTATATTACAGGCCAGACTATCCATGTAAATGGCGGCCTTGCTTTAATATAATTATATATTTGAATAATAATAATTATGTGATACGTAAGTTTGTAAATTTAATTTATTTAAGAAGGATTTAAAAATGAGTGATATTGAAGAAAGAGTAAAAAAAATAGTTGTAGAACACTTAGGTGTTGACGAGTCAAAAATTCAAAGTGATTCAAAATTTATCGATGATCTAGGTGCTGATAGTTTAGATACAGTAGAGTTAGTTATGGCTTTTGAAGAAGAATTCGGATGTGAAATACCTGATGATGCTGCAGAGAAAATTGTTACTATGAAAGATGCGGTTTCTTTTTTATCTGCTAACTCTAACTAAATACTTTTAATATTGAGAAGAGTAGTAGTTACTGGGCTTGGAGCTATAACTCCTTTAGGCAATAGCGTAAAAAGTAATTGGGAATCACTACTATTAAATAAAAGTGGCATTAAAAAAATTACTAAATTTAATGTTGATGGTTATCCTTGCACTATAGCAGGAACAATCGAAGACAGTCTTATTGATGAACAAATCATTTCTCAGAGAGATCAAAGAAGAAACGATAGGTTTATAACTTTAGGAATAATTGCTGCTAATGAAGCGTATCTTGATGCAGGCTTTAATCCAAATGAAGAAGAGGCGAACAGATACGGAGTGATTATTGGTTCTGGAATTGGAGGTCTGGATTCAATTTATAAAAATTCCTTAATATTAAATGAACAAGGAATTAGAAAAATATCGCCTTTTTTTATTCCTTCATCTCTAATTAATTTAACATCAGGGCAAGTATCTATTAAATACGGTCTTAAGGGTCCAAATAGTTCTCCCGTCACCGCTTGCGCTACTGGTACTCATGCTATCGGAGACTCTTTTACTTTGATAAAAAATAATAAAGCAGATTTGATGATTTGCGGAGGTTCTGAAGCAGCGGTTTGTCCAATTGGTATGGCCGGTTTTTCTGCCGCAAGAGCTCTTTGCGATACCTTTAACGATAATCCTGAATCTGGATCTAGACCTTGGGATAAGAAAAGATCTGGTTTTGTTATGGGGGAAGGTGCTGGCGTTTTAGTTTTAGAAGAATATGAACATGCAAAAAAACGAGGGGCTGAAATTTATGGCGAAATTAAAGGATATGGCCTATCAGGAGACGCATTTCATATTACTAAGCCATCAGAAGATGGAAATGGTGGTTTCAGAGCAATGGAAATGGCGGTTAAAGAGTCAGAATTATCCTTAGAAGACATTCAATATATTAATGCTCACGGAACTTCCACACCAGTTGGAGATTTAATTGAACTTTCAGCTGTAGAAAGAATGTTTGAAAATCATAAAAATATATTCATGAACTCTAATAAATCTGCCATTGGTCATTTATTAGGAGCTGCTGGTGCTGTTGAAGCTGTATTCACATTAAAAAGCATTCAAAATTCTATTTTACCAGCCACATTAAATTTAGATGAACCTGAAAGAGAAACTTTTATTGATTTAGTCCCTAACACCCCAAAAGAAGCTAAAATAAAAAATGCAATTTCAAATTCATTTGGTTTTGGTGGAACTAATGCCAGTCTAGTAATAGGAACGATTTAATTATATTTAATAATTGTTTATTTAAAAATTTATTCCACCTATTATATTTCTATATTAGATGCTCAAACATAAGAATTTTTTAATAGTACTTTCTTCTCCTTCTGGAGCTGGAAAAACATCTATATCTAGACAGTTAATAAAAAATGATAAGCAAATAGCCCTATCTATTTCTTGCACTACAAGAGCTATAAGAAAAGGTGAGAAAGATAAAAAAGATTATGATTTTATAAAAGAAAAGTCATTCAATGAAATGATTACTAAAGATGAGTTATTAGAGTATGCGAATGTTTTTGGGAATTTGTACGGTACACCAAAAAATAAAGTACTAGCTCTCACTAAAAAAAATAAAGATGTTTTATTTGATATTGATTGGCAAGGATTCCAACAATTAAAACAAAATGAATTTGATGTAGTTGGTATATTTATTTTACCTCCATCTAAAAAAGAATTAGCTAGAAGACTCGATAAGCGTGGTCGTGACACAAAAGAAGAAGTAGGAAATAGAATGAAATTAGCACAGAGTGAAATTTCTCACTTTTTAGAATATGATTATATCGTTGTAAACGATGATTTAGAAAAAAGTGTTAAAAATATTTTAAGCATTATTGAAACTGAAAGACACAAAAGAGACCGACTTATTAATCTAACTAAATTTATTGATAAGTTCAGGTTTTAGATTTTTAAATAAATTTATAAAATCATCTAAACTATATTCTTCGGCTCTCATCTCGATTTTTTTTAAATTATCTATTTGAAATTTATGTTTTTTAAGAATTGTAGATATTTTTTTTCTCTTATTAACAAAAATCATTGATTTAAAATGAGAAAAAAGCCTTATATCACAATGATCAATTAAGGAATTATTCCTCTTTTTAAAAGTGACTACACTTGATTCAATTTTAGGTGAGGGGACAAAAGAGTTCTTAGAGATATGAAATTCTTTTTTTATTTCATAAAAACAATTAATGAGACAATTTAAATTATTAAGTTTATTTGAGGTTAATCTTTCAGCAAACTCTTTTTGAAACATAAGTATCATCATATTGAAATGAAAATAATTGTTTATTTTAACTAGTACTTGAGAGGATATATTGTATGGAAGATTTGAAACAATAGTAGTTTCCTTATTATACTTTAATAAATCCACAGATAAAATATCCTGATTTATTAATTCTAAAAATTTGATTTTTTTATATTTCTCCTCAAGAACTGGAATAAAATCTTTATCAATTTCAATTAATGTTATTTTTTTCATATTCCGATCAATTAAAAAGTCTGTTAAATGACCAATACCAGGCCCTATTTCTAAAATATCTTGATTATTTGATGGAATAAGATTTGATATTTTTTTTAAAATATTTTTATCTACTAAAAAATTTTGTCCAAATTTTTTTTTTAATTTAACATGCATTGTAAATAAGAAGTATTGTCAGATAAATTTTTAAAAATTATATCTTCAGCAGTACCATGTGCAGGAGATAGTCTATTAAATGATAGTCCAATAGTATGATTTAAAGATTTTTTATTGAGAATTTTAAAAGGTATAAGAGCTTGATCGTGATAGTAGGAGATGAAAAGTTGTTTTTTATTAGTTGATTGAAATGCACTATCTGCAGATAAAGGACCTTGAATATTTTTAAAATTGAAATTTTTAATAACCTTATTAATAATTTTTTTCATTATGATTTCTTCATTACCTAATGTTCCATTTTCTCCAGCATGTGGGTTTACTCCTAGCACTATAATTTCATTATATATAATTTTTTTATCCTTAATAAGAAAGATAATTTTTTTTAATTTATTATAAAAATCTATTTCATTAAAATTATTCAAAATATTTTTAAATTTAATATGAGTCGTTAGGGGAATTATTGAAAAGCTCTCCCCTTTCATTAGCATAAGAGTCTCTCGATTATTAATTTTTTTAAAGTGCTCGGTCATGCCGTTAAATTTATAATTTTTTTTTATTACTGATTTATTTATCGGCATAGTTATAAGATCAAATGAATTTATTTTAGACAAATTATTACTTATATTTACTTGATTGATAATAAGATCTGATTTTACTAATTGCTTAGATTGCAAATCAAATATAAATATCGCATTTCTTTTAATATAAAAAATATCTGTAAAATTTAATACTTCAATTATTTCAATACTATTAATTTTGATTACAGAAAAATATTTTTTAATCTTAGTAATATCTCCAATTAAAATATATTTTATTTTTTTTTTAACTAAATAACTATGACTATTAGCAATTATTTCTAAATTAATTGATTTTAGATCTCCGACATATACTAATTTTATTTTATTTAATTGTTTTAAAAACATATTTTAAAAATTCTTCATAACCATTTTTTGCTAAAATATTATTAAGAGCATTATCAATTTCTTCAATATTTGCTGTGTTCAAACAAGCGTATTTATTATTTTCCATTAATATTTCCTTACTAGATATATTAGTTATTATACTATATTTATCTGTTAAGATTAATTCATCAAATGCTAAACTTATTTTATTTGATTTACATTCTTTATCTGCAAAAAAATCTATTTTAATCTTAAGAATTGAATTAAGCTCTTTAAAGTTATTCCTTGTAATATAACTATTTACATAGTCTTTTCGTAATAAATGATACCTTAAAAAATATTCTAAAATATACCTTGAATATCTATCTTTAAATTTAATAACATCAGCTTTAATTAGTCTTTCTGAATTAATAATAAAGTTAGGATTTATCTGAATTTGTCTATCCACTATTTTATATGTCACATAAAGATTTTTAATGGCACTACTTTTTGAAATTTCCTGTTTGTAAAAATCTTGATATAGACTTCGATAATTTTTTAAATCAGTATTTGTAATAACTATATTATTTTTTTGAAATATAATTTCATTTGTAGAGGCATTATTTATAAAAAATATGGATATGATAACTATAGGTAAGTATAATAATTTATTATTATTTTTAAAAAAAATCACTTAATTTCTATTACCCTATAAATCACTAAGTAATTCCGATAAACCTAAAAAATTCATTTGGTAATTTATTTCAAACGTTTTGTTTGGTTTTAATTGTTTCCCGTCATTATAATTATCTATTGAATAATTAAAACTCAAAGACGAGCATTCATCAAAAAATTCTAATCTATACTCCTGTTTAAATGATTTTGTTGTTTTGTCATTCAGGTCAATTTCACTTTCATATATAAATCTACTATTTGAATTAAACTTCCTTCCATATGCTAATGTCATAAAATGTGATGATTTAGATGTTGAAAATGCATTTTTATCAGTAATATTTTTATTAACTACAAATGAATTTTTATTACCTTTAAATTTATAACTTAGAAAATCTTCTTTTAATTTAAAATTCTCATTATCATATCTTGAACTGTATTTAATTTCATTTTTCTTATAATCTAATGACATATCAATTAAATGATCACTTAAATTTGAATTTTGATTAATGTCTTCCATTAAATTATTTTTATCACCAATATTATATGTTCTTCCATAGTTCATTTTAAAATCAATTCCTTGTTTTGTATTGTAGCTTTGTTCTATTGAGGCTATAACTCTTGATCCATTTTCTTTTTTGTCTGACCCAAAGTACCTATTTTCCTCAAATAAGTTATTATAGTCAAACGATAATGATTGACTATTATCATTAACATTTAGTTGCTTTGATTTTGATGAACTTTCAATAATTAATTTAGTACGTGGTTTTATTTTATAGGCATTATTTATTTTAAAAACTTTATTTATTTCACTCGACGCATATGTTGTAATTTGATTTGAACTGCCGGGTATAATATTTGTATCTACTTCACCTTCTTCTACAGAAATCCCACTAGTATCAAATATTAATTTATTTATTAAATTATAATTTTTATTTATGATAAAATTTTTTTGAAAACTGCTTAATATGTTTGATCTAACAATTCTATTTGGTAAATAGTTAGATGATAATTGTCTCGTTATTAAATCAACTTTTATATCATTGCTTAAAATCAAATCATCTTTAAAATTTATATAGTTTATATATCTTGACGAAAAGCTATATGGATTACTCGTATTTGTAGTATTTGTTAAATTTTTTGAACCAGAAAACTTTGATATAAATAAATCGTTATTATTAATAAAATTATACGAATTTAAACTTATATTAGAGTTTAAATTGGCAGCTCGTGTATCTGTACTGTTTTTATATTCAGAAATATTAGATGCGTAATTAAAGTTTACAGACATATTATTTTTTCTATTTAAATTTAAATTTGCCGAACTAGCTATTGTATAACTTTTTTTTATCTGACCAAGTTTTCTGCTATCATAATGATTGCTTAATATTAAATTGACGTCTCCTTCACTAATCTTGCTTTTAATTTCAATTTTATTATTAAAATAATTCGTAAAACCAGTTTCATAGTAAAAAGTAGGTGTAATTTTAATATCTGTACTTTCACTTAAAGGCAAATAGTAGGGCGTTGTAATATTTCCCCCTAAGAGCACATTAACTAATTGTGTTTTAGGTGTTAAAAAACCTCTTTTTCTTCCTGCTTTTGATCCGTAATGTGATAAGTACGGTAGGTACATCACCTTTCTATCTGCTATTTGTATAAATGTATTAAAATGTCTAAAGTAATCTTCTTCAATATTGTAATTTGTTTTTTTTATTTTCAATGCCCATGTCGGACAATTAAAAAATCCCTTTATATCACAAGGTGTAAGAAAACTTTCTTTGAATATCATATAGTTACCTTTTTTTTCAAAAGTTTTTGAATTTATTTTCAAATTTTTTTGAAAAATATAATTTATATTTTTAGCTGTGCCTTTTTTAAAATTTAAATCTGCATTTAGAAAGTTTCCTTTCATTATATCTCCTAAATGATTTAAATAAAAATTACTATTAATCTTAATTGTTTTATTTTTGGTATCAATTATTCCTTCATCTGTGCTTATCGATGTCGTTTGATAATTTAATAGAGAGTTTTTACCCAAATAGATTTTTTCTGCTTTTTTATCATGGTATATATTTTCTGAATTTATATAAACATCTTTAGATACTTGTTCTGAATTTATACCGTAAGTTAAAAAAGATAAAAATATTATAATAAGAAACTTATTCATTGATTAAATTTTTATATAAGTAAACTAATAAAGTTAATAGAACAGATATATGGAAAATTGAATTATAACTTTGTAAATGTATCTGAGTTGTTACAAATGAATAAATAAATATCATAAAAGATATGCTTATATATTTTAATGTACTAGAGTTTTTTGGAATAGCATTCTTTGATAGGAATAAAGAAACATAAATGAAAAGTACAATTATTAATGCAGCATTATTAAGTACTTTAGGTTTGTCAAACTTTGTCTTATTTGTAATATTTATTTTCATCTTATTATTATAAAGATCTTCACCATATTTATCGATATTTACAATATGTTCTTTTCTCATATCCTCAATTAATGATGATTTAATTATTTTTGATTCTTGCATAATTATTTTTTTTTCAATTAATTGATTTTGATTTGAAGATATTGAATCTATAAATTCATTATTTTCAAACCTGAATATACTAACTTCATCAATAATATTTTCTTTTAAATTTAATCCAGATAATTTTGTTATAGTTAACTTTTGATCATCAAAATAATAAAAAATTTTTTGATTAATCTTATCTTTAATAGAATTTGATAAATAAATATCTTTAATATTTTTTATATATGAATTTAAAGTATCTTTTTTGATCTCTAATATTGAAAATATTAATATAAACACAGACAATATTAATATTAATTTTTTTAAACTTATATAATGCCTTATGATTATTAATTCATTTGTGTTTTTAATATTATTCCAGAAGATAATAAGACTCATTATAAAAATAATATTTGGAATAGTTAATAAAAGTTCTAAGGTATTCATTAATCCAAGAACTAAAGTATCTGCCATTAGGTAACTTTCACCTAATAATTCTATTATTGAAAAGATATATAAGACTGAATAAAGAATCATAATACTTAAAATAATCGAATGACTCATCTTGGTTAATATAAATTTATAAAAAATCATATTTTTTCTTTAATATTAAATTTGTTAAAATAATTGTTAAGATAGAAATTAAGTAAAAGATAACTAATGTTATTTGTTCAGATATGAATAATTTATTTAAAAATGCTAATAAGGTGAAACTTATTAATATTATCAATAAGTTGAATGAATAATTTGCAATTAAATTCTTTGATCTTTCATTTATAAGAATTAATTTACCTGATATTCCTAAAACTAGAATTAAAAATATTAAATCTATTACTTTCCTGTGGGCAGCCTTATTAAAATCTTTTCTCTTATGTTTAAATAAATCTACTGAATTGAAATTTTCTTTACTTAATGTTAACTCACTATTATTATTATTAACAATACTATATTTTAGTTTTTCAAATTTAGTATAACTTTTTTCTTTATTCGATGAGGATATTCTTTCACCTTCAATAAAAATAAAGTTTAACTCTTCTTTTGATTGATAATATCTTACCTCTTTTGATTTTATTACTACATTCTCTTCAATTAAATAAGTTGTTACATTTTTTAAATTACCATTTTCACTATTTTTTTTTTCGTATAATAAACTTATTTTTCCATCTATATATATCTCATTCTTAATATCTTTTATTTTAAATTGATTTCTAAAATCAATTTCTTGAATTTTATATTCATTATAAGATTTTACAGAAATTACTTCTGTATTATATAAATATACTAAAACTATTGCTGAATATATTAGTAGTAGCATTTTTTTTATTTTTTTTTCAGATAGGTAATGTGATGCTATGCTAAGTTCATTTGTTTGGTTTATATGTTTATTAAAAAAACAACTAGATATGAAAATTATAATAGGCATGATTGCAGTCAATGCATTTGGTAGTAAGTGTAAAGTTATCATAGCTACTTTGTGTAGTTCTATTGAAAATGATTCATTTAATCCTATATATCTGATTACTTGAGCTATCCATATTATGCTTATAAATGTGAAAACCATAAGAACTATGTACTTTACATAACTTATTGTTAGATATAATTTAAGTTTCATAAATGATCAGCATTTTTAAAAATTTAGACAAGACTTCTTCTAATATAATTCTTTTTATTAAAATAAACATTGAAAATAGTAAAAAATCTAATTTAAAGTCTTTTAAAATCAATAATGAACTCATATTCAATTATTCGATTAAAACTAAAAGTACGGGTATCGAGGTTATTATCTTTATAAAAACCTTACCAGGACCTCTAAACTCAAATTATATTGGTGCTTTCATTTTTGATTTTTCCCAAAAATTGATTTTCTCAAAGATTTCTATTCAGACGAAATCTAAAGATGTAAGTGATTTTATAAATTTTGGCTTTATAAGAAAAGATTTTATTTTTAATAAATATCTTTCAAAAGCCAAATCTAGCCAATTTAAACTGCAAGGAAGATTGTCTAAATACTCAAATTCATTAAATAATTCAATTGTAATGTTGAAAAACCTTGTTTCCGAACCTTCAAATATTCTTTATCCTGAAAGCTATGCTGATTTTATTAAAGATAATTTAGCTAAAAAATTACCTATTAAGATACTAAACAAAAAAGACATAACTAAAATAGGCCTTAATTGTATTTTAGCAGTTAATCAAGGAAGTCAAAAAGAACCTCGTGTTGTAACTTTTGGACCTAAAGACCCCAAAGTAAAAGAAGTTGATATCTTGTTTGTTGGTAAAGGTGTTTGTTTTGATACGGGAGGTATTTCAATAAAGCCCTCAAACGGTATGGAGGAAATGAAATGGGATATGGGTGGTTCTGCAGTTGTTACCGCTTTGATGGATTTATTGAGTTCCATTAATCCTAATTTTACATATGCGGGAATTATTGGTTTAGTTGAAAATATGCCTAGTGGAACCGCGTATAAGCCCGGTGACATTATTAAATCATATAAAGGCATTAATGTTGAAGTTTTAAATACTGATGCAGAAGGTAGGTTAGTGCTTGCAGATTGTATTACTTATGGATCAGAATTATATAAACCTAAGGTAATTATTGATTTTGCAACATTAACTGGAGCAATATTAGTCGCTTTAGGCCAAAATTATGCTGGATTATTTTCTAATGATGACGAACTTTCCGAACAACTTTACAAGAGTGGCTTAAATACAAATGAAAAAGTATGGAGAATGCCTATGGACTCAGATTTTGACAAAATGATGAGTTCACAGTTTGTTGATTTAAAAAATATATCTAGTGGAAGATATGCGGGTGCAACTACGGCAGCTCAATTTATCAAAAGATTTGTTCCGCCTAAAACTAAATGGGCTCACCTTGATATTGCTGGAACCACTTGGAAAAATCAGGGCGATGTATTTAACAGGCCTGGAGCTACAGGATTTGGATTGCTTTTAATGGCAGATTTCGTATACAACTATTTTAAAAACATAAAGGAAAAATAAAAAATGGAACGTACACTCTCAATAATTAAGCCAGATGCTGTAAAAAGAAATCTTACTGGTCACATAAATCAATTAATTGAAAAAAATAATCTTAAAATTCTTACCTCTAAGACCCATAACTTAAGTAAAAAAGAAGCCGAATCTTTTTACGGCGTGCACAAAGAAAGGCCTTTTTTTAATAGCCTAGTTGAATTTATGACTTCAGGTCCAGTTCAAATTCAAGTACTTGAAGGTGAAAATGCAGTAGCAGGCTATAGAGAGATTATGGGTGCTACCAATCCTGCAGAAGCTACAGACGGAACTATCAGAAAACTTTTCGCTGAATCGATTGAAGCTAATTCTGTTCACGGAAGTGACTCTAGTGAAAATGCTTCTATCGAAATTGCATTTTTTTTTAGTGGCTTAGAGCTTATATAATAGAGCACAAATTTTTTTTAAGGCCTTGTAAACATTATCATGCTCTAATTTTTTATGGGCCTTATTTAGATCATATTCATTTGAATTTTTTAATTTTGATACTTTTTGAAAAAGTATTTCTCCATCATCGATCGATTCATTAACTTTATGAATTGTAAAGCCATAATATTTCTCATTATTCATAATCATTCTCTTATGCGTCATTAATCCTTTATAATTAGGAAGGATGGCAGGGTGAAGATTGATTGTTAGGTATTTGTCAAAAATATTCTTTTTTATTTTTTTCATATAGCCAATTGAAAATATTAAATCTGAATTGTTAAAATCAATTTTATTTAAATTGTGGATATTTTCATAAATTTTGATGTTTTTATCAATTTTTTTGGATTTATTTTTAATATCTTTGATAATATCTTTATTACTCAAAATCAATGAGGGTATGAAATTTGAGCTTGGATCTTTTTGAAGATTAAGAAGAACTTTTAATAAATTAGACCCGTAGCCCGAAATAAGAAAGCCAATTCTAACTTTAGATAATTGATCCAATTAATTTAAAATTCCTTCTCTTAATGAATTGAGTCGCATATTTTTTTTCAACAACAATAGTAAATCCAAAACCACAGTTAAAAACTTCTGATACTTCTTCATTGGTCATACCGGTGTATTTCTTAATAAAATCATATTCAATAGGAAGTTTTTTAATATCTAATTCAAATTTTGTTTTAGACGGAAGTGTTCTTTTAAAATTTGCAATTAATCCACCACCAGTTATATGTGCCATAGACTTAATCTTAAGAATATCTTTATCATTAAGATATCTATGGTACAGCTCGGTAGGCCTCATCAAGAAAGATGATAACTTCTCTTTACCTATATAAATATTATTTGGGTTAATTTTATTATCATTAATTATTTTTCTTATAAGTGAGTAGCCATTAGAATGAAATCCATTCGATTTGATACCTAATATTAAATCACCTTTTTTTATAATATGTTTTTTAGTTTTTCCTTTTAAGGCAACTAAAAATCCAGCTAAATCAAAATGATTTCCAGTATAAAGAGATGGCATTTCTGCAGTTTCACCTCCAATAAGAGCGCAATTAATTTTTTTACATGCTTCAGTAATACTTCTTAATATTTTTAGATATTGACTATCTTTAACTGAACCGCATGAGTAATAATCTAAAAAGAATAAAGGTTTTCCATTATTACAAAGTATATCATTTGAACACATAGCTACTAAGTCTTGTCCTATCCCTTTATAGCTTTTTAGTTCAGCTGAAAGAATTGATTTGGTGCCAACACCATCAGTTGCGGCACATAGTGTAACATCTTTATTTACTTTGTATTCCGCGCTGAATCCTAATTTACCGCCTAATACATTCTTATTATGGCTAGTTTTAATAAATTTTATCGCATTTAGGATTAATTTATCAGTTTTTACTACATCTACGCCGGATTTTTTATATAGTTTGCTCAATGAAATATTTATTTATTCTAATTTTTTTATTTAATGTTACCTATGCAAAGAATTTATCAGCATATTATGAAGTTTCTATAAAAAACTTAGATGATAAATTAACTCAGAATCATTTCTCTAATAAAATAAGATCTAAGCTCACCTCACTCACTCCTAATCAAATTGATCTGGACAAGTTCTTTTCTAACTTCTTTTATGATAAGCTAGAGCAAGTTTATAAATTTGAAATCGACATTAATAGCCTAACCGAAAAATTAATTTTAGAAAAAATTTACTTTAATTTTAATTTTTTAAATTGTTCTTTAATGGATGATTTCTTTTCTTTCAATTTTGATAATTCGGAAAATAATTGCCCTATATTTAATAGTATATCTTTAGATAATAGTTATTACATCTATATTAGCAATTTTAGTACATCTTTTAGAATTCAAAAAGTTAGTTCGATTAATGATAATACCTTAAAAGAAATATGGGTTAACTTTCTTTCAATTTCAGAGCCTTACGATAGGGAATACTCTTTAGAATATGATCGCTACTTAGACTTAACTAAAATTATTAATTATCATCCCGAAATTAATTTATATAAGGATAAGAGTATTTTGTTAAAAATTAATCACTTTTATTCAAATGATGAAATTAATTTCCTTTTAGGATTATTATGACACAAAATTTTTTTAATCTGAATACAGAAAATGATAAAAAAATTATTGAGTCTTTTGAAAATAAAAAAATAATTTTTTTATTAAAAAATCTGAATTATAAATTATCCTATATTTCAGGTTCTAGCAAATCAGGTAAATCTACTTTGGTGAATAACTTTGGAAAAATACATAATGCAAAAATAATATTAAATTCAAGTGATTTAAAATTTTCAACAGATGATAAAATATATTTTATTGATCAAAATATTTCTCATTTTGATTCTGAATTATTTTTTCACTTTATCCAAAATGTTATTACTCATGACTGCTTCTTATACATATTCAGTGAATTTGATCACAATCAACAGCCGACTGGTTTAGCAGATTTAGACTCAAGATTAGCACTGTTTAACAAATTTAATCTTGAAGAACCAAGCGCTGATTTAATGATTATTTTATTAAAGAAATATTTAGAAATGTATTCAATTTCAATTAATGAATCAATTATCCTTGAATTACCAAAATTTATAGATCGAACCTATTTAGCAGTTTATAATTGTGCTAATGATATTAATCGTTTGCTTTATCAGAATAACCATAATATTAATCTGAGACTTATAAAAGAATTCTACAATGCAATATAGAGATCATTATTTAAATAAAGTTAATAAGACACTAACTGATAAAAAGATAAAAGTTAGCGGTTGGGTCAATCGTGTGAGAGACCATGGCAATTTACTTTTTATTGACCTCAGGGATTCAACTTCATTATTGCAATGTGTCGTCGATAATAGTTCTAAAATTTTTGATAATTTATCTAAGTTAAAAAATGAAGATGTGATTTCATTGGAGGGTTTAATTTCCGATAGAACAATAGAAACTATTAATAAAAATCTTGATACGGGTGAAGTTGAATTAAAAATTGAAAATTTTGAATATTTAAGTAAATGCGTAAGAGCTCTACCTTTAGAAGTTAATTCTGAAAAAGATTATGGCGAAGAAGTTAGATTAAAGTATAGATATTTAGATTTAAGAAGACCTAAAATTGCAAAAAATATTATATTAAGATCCAAGCTTATAGATTTTGTTAGATCTTTTATGAAGAAAGAAGGTTTTATGGAACTTGCGACTCCAATTCTAACTGCCCCTTCACCAGAGGGCGCTAGAGACTATTTAGTTCCTTCTAGAATTCATAAGGGAAGTTTCTACGCTCTTCCACAAGCTCCTCAGCAATTTAAACAGCTCTTTATGGCTTCTGGTATTGACCGTTATTTCCAAATAGCTCCATGTTTTAGGGATGAAGATAGCAGGGCAGACAGATCGCCCGGTGAATTCTATCAAATTGACATGGAAATGAGTTTTGCAACTCAGGAACAAGTATTAGAAATTATTAGTAATTTATTATTTGAAACTTTTGATAAATTCAAATTGGAAGGAAAAAAAACTAATTCATTACCTTTTCCAACTTTTTCTTTTAATGAATCTTTAATTGAGTTCGGTTGTGATAAACCAGACTTAAGAAATCCCTTGCGTTTAAAAAATGTGACTGAAAATTTTAAAAATTCAGGTCTTAAAATATTCCAAGACTTAATTAGTAATCAGGGAGCAATAGTAAATTGCATTCAAGCGAAAGGCTCACAAGGTAAGCCAAGAAGTTTTTTTGATAATCTTAATAAGTGGGCAATAGACGAAGGTAAAAAAGGTCTTGGTTATATTAATTTTGAAAACAAAGAAGCTAAAGGTCCTTTAGCGAAAAATTTTAATCCCGAAGCACTAAAAGCTATGATTGAAGAATTTGGATTTAATCAAGAAGATGGACTTTTATTTGTATGTGATCAGCCATTAGATTCTTATGATTTTGCTTCAAAGGTAATACAAAAATTAGGTATTGATTTAGATTTATTAAATAAAAATGAATATCAATTTTGTTGGATCATTGATTATCCAATGTACGAAAAAAATAGCGTAACAGGTGAGATTGATTTCAGTCATAATCCTTTTTCAATGCCACAAGGAGGTATGGATGCTCTTTTAAACAAAGATCCATTAGATGTCTTGGCCTATCAGTATGATATTGTTTGTAACGGAATAGAACTGTCATCGGGCGCTATCAGGAATCATCAACCTGAGGTAATGTTAAAAGCATTTCAAATCGCAGGGTACAAGGAAGAAGATATCAAATCAAAATTTAGTGCTTTATATGAAGCTTTTCATTATGGCGTTCCACCACATGGTGGATGCGCTCCAGGTTTAGATAGAATTCTAATGCTTCTTACTGATAACGAAAATATTAGAGAAGTGATAGCTTTTCCGTTTAATCAAAAAGCTCAAGATTTAATGATGAATGCTCCAGTCTTAGTTGATGAAAAAAATCTAAAAGAATTGGGATTAAAAAAAATTACCGAGAAGCCTTAAGAATTCCTTCAACATCTTTGATCGTGATATTTTCTCCATCAATTTCCGGAGGTATCTTATAGTTCATTATACCAATTTTAAAATAGTACTTACCAGTTTTGCCTTTATAGAGATTTGCCTTCTGTCTTCTTCTCTTTAAAACTCCTATTTCTCTTACTTTATTTGTAGGTTTATTTTTTTTAATATCAATTAATTCTATTGCCTCTTTTAACCCTATTTCTAAAACGTCATATTTTCTTCCAAGCGAAGCAAAAATATCTTTATATTTAACGTATGGTCCATAGGCACCAATGTTCGCAATAACTTCATCCTCACTTTCAGGGTAGAGTCCAAGAGTTATAGGAAGTTTAATTAATTGACTTGCTATATTCATACCAATATTTATGGCATCATAATTTTTTGTTAAAGTAACCCTTTTAGGTTTGTCTTCATCTTGATCAGTTCCTAATTGAAGATAATATCCATATGGACCTAAGTGAACTGCTATTTCTCTGTTAGTGTCTGCGTCTTTTCCAAGGACCCGAGGAAAAACTACTATATCTTCACCTTCACGATTTTTAGGATTAATTTCTTTTATAAAAGCACCTATTGAAACTGTATATTTGCATTCAGGATAATTGGAGCAGCCTATAAAACCACCCATTTTTCCCACTTTGACACCTAAATTTCCTTCACAATCTTTTGTATTAGCCCATGATGAACATTTTAAATCTACTTCCCCCCCAAGTTTTTTAAAAATTACAGGCGACAACTCATCATTAATAACATCATAAACTTCTCTATTGGCTTTACTCATTACTTCGTTGATGTAAAACTCAAAATCTTTCCAAAAATTAAGAACTATCGTTTTCCATTCAGCCTTGTTAATAGCGACATCGTCCAGTTGATTTTCTAAGTCTGCGGTAAATTTATATTCTAAAAATTTTTCAAAATAGTTACATAAAAATACATTAACGACTCTACCCCTATCATTCAGTAAAAAGGCTTTACCATTTTTCAAAACATACCCTCTATTAACAATTGTTACTAGAATTGAGGCATAAGTAGAAGGTCTCCCAATATCTAATTCTTCTAATTTTCTAACCAGACTAGCATCAGTATATCTTGATGGAGGAGATGTAAAAGACTCAATAGACTCAATAGAATTAATATCAAATTGATCTCCCACTTTTACTGAATCGAGTATCGAAAGAACCTCTTCATCATCATCATCTTGAATATTGTAAGCTCTTTTATAACCATCAAAAATTAATTTCCCGATCGTTGCTTTAAGAAGAATTGTATTGCCATCATTAGAAATTCTAATAGTTGATAATTTAGTTTCTGCATTAACCATTTGTGAAGATATTGTTCTTCTCCAAATCAAATTATAAAGCTTATATTGTTCTTCTGTTAAACTCTCTTTAATTGAATCTGGATGAATATTGATATCAGTAGGTCTTATAGCTTCATGCGCTTCTTGTGCACTTTTTTTCTTACTTTTATATATAATTGGATCTTTGGGAATATATTTTTCACCATATTCAGTTTTTATTTTATCTCTTAGAATAGTAATGGAGTCATTAGATAAAGATATGCTATCTGTTCTCATGTAAGTAATTAGGGCTACCGTTTCTATTCCTATATCAATTCCCATATATAATCCTTGTGCAACAGTCATTGTCTGACTCGCACTAAAATTGATTTGGCTATTTGCAGTCTGTTGAAGCATAGAGGTATTAAACGGAGCTTTTGGTTTTCTGGAAACACTTCTCTCGTCTATTGCTTTAATTGAATAGGACTCATTTTTTATCTTAGATACAGCAGACAAGGCCAACTCTTCTTCTTTAAAGAACATCTTATCAACTTTGCTGCCTTCAAATTCTGTTATAGAAGTTTCAATTAGTTCATTATTAATTTTTCCACTAATTAATATTTTAAAAAATCTATCTGGCTCAAAATTTTCTATTTCAATTTCTTTTTCATAGATAAGTTTTACTGCCACTGACTGAACACGACCAGCTGATCTACTGCCTGGCATTTTTCTCCATAAAACTGGTGATAAATTATATCCAGCTAAATAATCTAGACTTCTTCTTGCCATATAAGCTGAAACTAAATTTGTATCAACATCTCTTGCATTTTCAAAGCTAAGTAAAACAGCTTTTTTAGTAATTTCATTAAAAGTTATTCTTCTAAACTTTTTTAAATCCACATCCGCTTCCAGAGAATTCACTAAATGCCATGTAATAGCTTCTCCTTCTCTGTCGGGATCGGTAGCTAAGTAAATTTTTTCATAATTTGCTGATTTTTTTTTAATGCCATCTAGGAGTTTCTCTCCTGCAGTTGTAGTTTCCCAATTTAGAATTACATCTTTTTTGTCATCTGATATTACAACTCCATTTTTTTTTGCTAAATCTCTAAAATGACCAACCGTAGCAATCACTTCAAATTCATCACCTAAGTACTTATTTATTGTTTTGGCTTTTGCGGGGGATTCAACTATTAAAAGGTTCATTAGAAATCAATTTTATTTTCATTTCTATTGATGAGTCTTTTGATATTTTCTTTATGTTTATAGTAAATAATTATCATCAATAGCAATACAAGTGTTTTGTTAAAGTCACCATCTATAAAAATAAAATTTGCTATTGTCAAAATAAATATTGAAATTAAAGCTCCTAATGAAGATAACCTTGTTAATTTAACTGTTAAAACCCAAGTTATTATTGAGAAAATTGCTGAATAGGGTTCTAAAAATAAAAAACCTCCAAATAGTGTAGCAACTCCTTTACCACCTTTAAATCTTAGCCAAAGGGGGTATATGTGACCAATTATTGAAAAGAAGACTATACCTACCTTATATTCTTCAAAAAAATCAGCGTCATAATTCATTATAATTAGTAATGCAATAATTGGCTTAATTGCATCGAGCAATAAAACTAAAGTTCCTGTCTTTTTTGATACAGTTCTAAAAACATTTGTTGCACCTATATTACCTGAACCTTCTTTTGTGATATTTTTTCCTGTTAGGATTTTAGTAATAATTAAACCAAAAGGAATAGAGCCAATTAAATAAGCAAATGCAAAAAATAAATACTCCATAAATTATATTTTAAAAAAGAAACTCTAAGCATGCCATTCTGACATACACACCCATCTTTACCTGATCCAAAATTAAAGACTTATGATAAGTATTTAAAACTTGATCACTAATTTCAATATTCCTATTAACTGGTCCGGGATGCATCAAGTAGGGGCTAGATTTTAAATGGTTTAGATTTAAGCAGTAGTGACGCTTGAACTTAGTTACTGAGGATTTTAAATTTTTACTAATTCTCTCTTTTTGTATTCTCAGCATCATTATTACATCTAAATTATTGATATTATCCAAACTATTACGATAGATTATATCTTTATTAATTTCTAATAAGCCTTTTTTATCTAAAAAGTAATCAGGCGCAATTAATTCAATATTATATTTAAGTTTGGTGAATAGCTTAATATTAGAATGAGCTACTCTACTGTGTTTAATATCCCCACAAATACCAATTGTAATTTTTTTATTACCAAATTTTTTCTTTAACAGTGCGTAATCAAGCAAGGATTGAGTGGGATGCTCATTCTTTCCGTCTCCCGCATTAATAACTGGAATTTTGTAGTTATCATATATCTCTTTTGGTGAAAACTCTTTTTGGTCTCTAATAATCAAAGCATCAGGATCCATACTTACTAAAGTAGCTATTGTGTCATTAAAAGTCTCGCCTTTAGATAGAGAGCTTTTATCAAAGTTGATATTAATAATATTATGACCGAGCTTTTTAGCGGCCAGTTCAAAACTCACTGTTGTTCTTGTGGAGGGTTCTAGAAACAGATTAAAAATATTCTTTACTTTAGTTTTTTTTATTTTTTTTTTATTTAAAGAAAAACTAATAGCATTGTCAGCAATTTTATTAATTTCCTTTAGACTTAAGTCGTCAATAGATGTTATTTTTTTAATCATTTTTGTAATTCTGGTATAAAGCTAAGAAATCATCAAGGATTAAACAAGCACTTTTTTCATGAATGTGCATTTTACTAATTCTATCATGCCTCTTATATTGTTTACTACTTAGCCTCTCATCTATGAGATAAATAGGGATATCTTTAATCTTCAGTAATTTTTGAATAAAAATATTTACGTTTTCTATCATTTTTGATGATGATCCATCTAAGTTATAAGGTTTTCCGATAATGAATCCATAAATATTTTGCTTTCTAATAAATACTTGAAACTGAGCTAATAATTCTGATTCATTGAGAGTTTTAAAAGGAATGGCAATTAAGTTGGTATCATCACTTATAGCCAGCCCTAAATACTTTAACCCAAAGTCTATAGATAAGAATTTTGATCTATACTTATTGTTAATTAAAAATTCTGATATATTATCTATCACCATATTTATGTCTGATATTAATATTAAAAAAGTATCTTATCTAGCAAAGCTTGAACTTAATAACGAGAAAGCTGCTTTATATGAGAAATCATTGAGTGAAATTATAGAATGGGTAGATAATTTGAAAAAATTAGATACCAAAGGTGTAGAGCCATTACATAATATAACCGAAAAAAGTCAAAATTTAAGAAATGATGAGGTTTTAAAGAATAACACAGCTGAACAAATCTTATCTAATGCGCCTGAGAAAGCTCAAAATTTTTTTAGAGTTCCGAAAGTAGTTGAGTAAATTTTGCCAACAATTAAAGAACTTAAAAGCCAATTATCCAGTAAAAATATTAGTGTACGTGAATTATATGATGATTATTATGATAAAGCAAAAAACTCAAAACTTAATAGTTTTAACCATCTCTTAGGTCCTGAATATAATAAAGAAAATATTAAAAATTCACAGTTAAGATATGATGAAGGAAAAGATCTCTCTTTAGACGGCATTCCTTTAGGAATTAAAGATTTATTTTGTACAAAGGGAATTCCCACAACTGCCTCTTCTAAAATATTAGAAAAATTTATTCCAGAATACGAATCCTATGTAACGCAAAATTTACTAAATGATGGATCCCTATTCTTAGGTAAAAATAATTGTGACGAATTTGCAATGGGATCTTCAAATGAAACTAGTTTTTTTGGACCTGTTATTAATCCCTGGAAAAATAAAAATAGTTTAGATAGTCAATTAGTACCTGGAGGATCATCGGGAGGTTCTGCATCTGCTGTTGCGGAAGGAATTTGCGTTGCCTCAATTGGAACTGATACTGGAGGATCAATTCGTCAACCAGCTAGTTTATGTGGTGTTGTCGGACTTAAGCCAACTTTTGGATCATGCTCTAGGTGGGGTGTGGTAGCATTTGCATCTAGTCTCGATCAGGCAGGACCTATAACTAATTCAGTGGAAGATGCAGCCTATTTATTAAATTCTATTAGCGCTCATGATTTAAATGATTCTACTTGCTCAAATCATAAAAGAGATAATTTTTTAGAAAGTATTGGAAAAAGTTTTGATCGCCCTATAACTATAGGCATTCCAAGTGATTATTTAAAAGATATAAACTCTGATACTGTTGAACAAATTGAAAATACAAAAAAGCATCTCGCAAAACTGAATATTAATGTCATTGATGTTGAATTTACAACTACAGATTTTGCTTTATCTACTTACTATATTATTGCTCCTGCAGAAGCTTCCTCAAATTTAGCTAGGTACGATGGTATTAGATACGGCTTTAGAGGTGATGGTAATTCCCTAGAAGAGATTTATGTTAATTCTAGATCAGAAGGTTTTGGAGAAGAGGTTATAAGAAGAATTCTAATTGGAACTTATGTTTTATCAGCTGGATATTATGACGCTTATTATCGAAAAGCCCAAAAAGTAAGAAGACTCATCAAGAATGACTTCCAGAGAATATATAATGATGTTGATTTCATTCTTACCCCAACTACACCTAACGAAGCATTTAAAATAGGAGAAAAATTAGATCCAATATCCATGTATATGAATGATATATTCACTGTTCCTACCAGTCTTGCTGGTTTACCTGCAATTTCAATTCCATCGGGTTTGAGCAAAAATGGACTCCCTTTAGGGGTTCAATTAATTGGCAATTATTTTCAAGAGAAATCTTTGTTACAACTAGCCTCTCTTTTGGAAAAGGAATTTTGTTTTAATGAATAGTGATGACTGGGAAATCGTTATTGGTTTAGAAGTTCATGCACAGTTAAAAACTAAGTCAAAACTTTTTTCTTCTTCTCCAAATCAATTTGGATCAGATCCTAATAGTAATGTGAGTTTCATTGACGCTGGTATGCCAGGAATGCTCCCTGTAATGAATTCAGGATGTATTGAAAAAGCTATTAAGACAGGTTTTGCATTAAATTTTCAAATAAATCCTTATTCTGTTTTTGAAAGAAAAAATTATTTTTATGCTGACTTGCCACAAGGTTATCAGATTAGTCAATTTGAGTTTCCTATTTTAACTGAAGGTTTTATCGAAATTGAAAGTGAAAATAAATTAAAAAAAATTCGTTTAGAGAGAGCCCATCTTGAGCAAGATGCCGGAAAAAGCATTCATGACATAGATCCCAAATATAGTTTTATTGATCTTAATAGGGTGGGAACTCCTTTGTTAGAAATAGTATCTTATCCTGATTTTAATTCAGCTGATGAAGTCATCAGCTATCTTACCTCTCTAAGACAAACCCTTATGTACATCGATGTATGTGACGGTAATATGCAGGAAGGATCTTTAAGGGTGGATGTTAATTTATCTATTAAAAAACCAAATGCTGAATTAGGAACTCGATGTGAAATAAAAAATATGAACTCTTTTAAATTTATCAGACAGGCGATTGAATATGAATCAAAAAGACAAATGAAAGTTTTGGAATCTGGAGGAAAGATAGATCAAAACACACTTTTATTTGACACTACTACTGGCGAGACAAGACCTATGAGAAGCAAAGAATTTACTCATGATTATCGATATTTTCCTGATCCAGATTTATTACCAGTTCACGTCTCCAAAGATCAAATTGAAAAAGTTAAATCTACAATTGGAGAGTTACCTCAACAAAAATTAGCGCGTTATTTAAGTGAATTTAAATTAGAAAAAGATGTAGCTAAAATTATTATTTCTGAAAAGTCATATGCGGAATTTTTTGAAAATTTAATATCTGCTAAATTAATTAAACCTAAGTTGGCAGCTGCTTGGCTAATAGGTGATATTTTTTCTTTTATTAAAGATAAAAATTTACAAATAATAGATATTGTAGATAAATCTTCTAAAATCATTCAACTACTAGAAATGATTGAAAGGGGCACTATTTCAAGTAAAGTTGCTAAAGATATTTTAATTGAAATTCTTCAAAATAATATAGAGCCAGGATTGTTGGTAAAAGAATTAGGGCTTGAGCAAGTTTCTGATAATAATGAATTGGGTAAAATAGTAGAGGAAGCCTTAGTGGGTGAAGAAGATAATATTGAAAAATTCCAGAGCGGTTCAGATAGAGTTCTTGGCTATTTTGTTGGAAAGTGTTTAAAAGCTACTAAAGGTAAAGGTAATCCTAAAGTAATAAATGATCTTTTATTGAAAAAATTGAGTAAATAGCTTTTTATTTATTTACTCTAAATATAAATAATACTATTTATATAATAGCTAATTAAAAAAAGGACAGATGGGTGAGTGGCTGAAACCAACGGATTGCTAATCCGTCGTACTTCGTAAGAGGTACCGAGGGTTCGAATCCCTCTCTGTCCGCCAAAAAAAATATGTTAACAGGATCTATACCAGCAATCATTACCCCCTTTAGAAAAGGTGAAGTTGACTATGACGATTTTGCAAGATTGCTAAATTGGCAAATTAAAAATGGAATATCTGGAGTAACCGTTTGCGGTACTACCGGTGAGTCTCCAACTTTATCTCATCAAGAACATATGAATTTAGTTGAGTACGCAATCAAGATTGTAAAAAAAAGAATTCCTGTAATAGCAGGAACGGGATCAAATTCAACTAAAGAGGCGATTGAGTTTACTAAACATGCCTATAACGCTGGAGCTAATTATGGATTAGTCGTAACCCCATACTACAACAAGCCTAATCAAAAAGGCCTAATCAATCACTTTAAGTTAATAGCCAAAGCCACTCCATTAAAACAATTAGTTTATAATATACCAGGAAGATCAATTGTTGACCTTTCTTTTAATAGTTTCAAAGAGCTTAATAAAGTTTCAAATATAGTAGGAATAAAAGACGCATCAAATGATTTAGTAAGACCTTTAATAATGAGGACTTTTATGAAAAGTAGTTTTAATTATCTCTCAGGTGAAGATGGAACTATTGCGGGATTTTTAGCGCAAGGTGGACACGGATGTATTTCAGTTACGGGTAATGTTGCTCCAAAATTAACTTCAGAACTGCATAGATCTTGGCATGATAAGAAGTTGAAAAATTTTGATAAAATCAATCTGCAACTTGCACCTTTGAGTAATGTATTATTTCAAGAACCCAATCCAACCCCAACCAAATATGCTCTATCACAAATGGGATTTTGCACTGAAGAAGTTAGAGCGCCTTTAATTGAATTAAGTACAGAAACAAAAAAAGACATTAAGAAAGTACTTAAAGTTTTAAAACTTATATAGTTACTTTGTCCATTCAAAACCGTAGAGCAAAATTTGATTACGATTTAAAAGAAATTTATATTGCGGGAATAGTTTTACAAAGCTATGAAGTTAAACCACTTCGTTCAGGTAAAGCCTCTATACAATCTAGTTATATTAGTGAGATTAAGGGTGAGATTTATGCTAATAATCTGGAAATCATAACTGCTAAAAAAGATTTTGAATCTAGTAAAACTAAAACCCACATAAAATTACTACTCAGTAAGAGAGAGATTAAAAAAATAATCGGATTACTCAAGACCAAAGGTTATACGGCGGTCCCAATGGAAATATTTTTTAATGAAAAAGGCTTAGCTAAGATGAAATTTGGTGTAGGTATTGGTAAAAAGAAGTTTGATAAAAGAGAAACAATTAAAGAACGAGACTGGAATAGAAAAAAACAAAGAGTTCTAGCTAAATAGTTTTTATTTTGTTGTATTTTAGATCTCTTTTGAATATAACCTCCTCATGGCAAGAATAACTGTAGAAGATTGTACAAAAAACGTAGATAGCTTATTTGATTTAGTCTTAGTAGCCTCACACAGAGCAAAAGTCTTAAACTCTGGTAATGAAGCCTATGTGCCTATAGATAATGATAAAAGTACGGTCGTAGCATTAAGAGAAATAGCTGAAGAAAAAATAGATGTTAAGCAGATTCAAGAAGATATTGTTAAAAGCCATCAGTTGATTCAGGAAAAAGAAGAAGAAAACGAAGATCATCTTCTTGATGATACAAATTTATCTTAGTTTACTATATTATATTAGCTGATGTTTACATCTAGCTCCTTCACAGACAATTATTCCAACTTTAAAGAAGCATTAATTAAGAATGATAAAAATTTTAATGAGGCTCTTTTTATTAAAGCAATTCACGTTGCGGAAAAAGCTCATAAAAATCAATTTCGTGCTTCCGGTGATCCTTACATAATTCATCCTTTTGAAGTATGTAAATCATTAATAGATTTAAAACTTGATACTGAATCTGTAATTACAGGATTACTTCATGATGTTATTGAAGATAGTGATATTGAAAAAAAAGAAATAAAACTAATTTTTGGTGAATCTATTTCTAATTTAGTAGATGGCCTTACAAAAATTGATTTTTTAGAAGAAAAAAAAATTACTAAATCAGAAAAAGAAGCTGAAAATTTTCGTAAACTTTTAATTTCTACAGCCAAAGATATAAGGGTTTTGATTATCAAGCTAGCTGACCGACTACATAATATTAAAACAATTCACTTTATTAAAAATATAGAAAAAAGAAAAAGAGTTAGTAATGAAACTTTATTAATCTATGCCCCATTAGCTCAGAGGCTAGGCTTAGAAAATTGGAAAATAACTTTAGAAGATGTCTCTTTTAAAAACCTTCACCCTGATATTTATAATAGAATTAACGATAAGATCAATAATACTTTTAAAGACTTAGAAGTATCTTTTTATGAATTGAGAAATACTATTTCTTTAAGAATTTTAAAAAATAACCTAAATGCAGAAATTTTATATAGAAAAAAAACCCCATATGCTATTTGGAAAAAACTTAATAAAAAACAAGTTGAGTTAACTGCTATTTCTGATGTGGCGGCTGTTAGAATTGTTACAAATAATACCAGAGATTGCTATAAAATATTAGGCATTATTCATAGGAACTTTGCTGCAAAAATTGGACGTTTTAAAGATTATATTTCAAGTCCAAAGCCTAATGGATATAGATCTATTCACACAGATGTATTTTTTGAAAATAAAATTTTTGAAATTCAAATAAGGTCAAAAGCAATGCATATGATTGCTGAAAATGGTGTAGCTGCACACTGGAGATATAAATATATAAATCAATCTTCTGTTAAGGATGAGAATTTATATAAGTGGCTTAGAGACACAGTTAATTATGTTGAAGAAAATAATAAGGAGGACTATTTAATTAATAAAACTTCTCACCAGTTTTTTGAAGAGCAAATATATGTCTTTTCTCCCAAAGGTGATTTATATACCCTACCAAAAGATTCAACATTAGTTGATTTTGCCTACACAGTTCATACCGATATAGGTGATAGATGCGCTGGAGCTAAAGTTAATGGTATTGAGATGCCTTTAAAAACTAAACTCAATAGTGGTGATCAAATAGAGATTATACTCGATAAAAATAAAGTCATTTCTCCTCTTTGGATAAGATTTGTAAAAAAAGAAAAAGTCAGGGAAAAAATAAGACATTTTTTTAAATCAGATAGAAGAAAAGAATTTGAAAAATTAGGTTTTGATATTCTATCTAATATTGGAAAAACTAAAAAAATTGAAATTAATGAATCTATAATTGCGATCATGCTCAAAAAATCTGAACACAACAATATTAATAAATTATATGAGGCGATTGGTAGAGGTTTCTTAACTAGAAAAACAATCAATGATTTATTTGCTAATACTGATAAAAGTCTAGTTAATTATGCTAATACTTTAGTGAGTTTTAAAGTTAATTTACCTCCTATTAATATAAATAAATACGAAATTGGTATTGCTGTAAACTTAGCTAACTGCTGTTCACCAATCAATGGAGATAGTATTATTTCTATAATTTCTCATGGAAGGGGTTTGGTTGTTCATAGTACAATGTGTGATAGTTTAAGATACTATCATAAAGATAATTTCTACAACTCTAATTGGGGTTCTAAGAAAAAGAATTTAAAATTTTTATCAAGAATTGAAATTATTATCAAAAATCAACCCGGTGCATTAGCTAGGATTACATCGATATTTGAAAAACATAAGATTAATATAGAAAATATAAGAATTGCCGACAGATCAAAAAAAGCATACACATTTTTAATAGATTTAGGAGTTGAAGATACTGATAAGTTAAATTTTCTTTTATCTGAAATGAAAACATTAACTGAGGTGGATAAGGTAAAAAGGCTAAAAATTAAATTTTAATTATGAAACTTGGAATCAATATAGATCATATTGCAACAATTAGAAATGCTAGAGGTTATGACGATCCTAGTTCATTAATTAGAGCCGTAAAAATATGTGAAAAAAATAAAGTCGACATTCTTACGGTCCATTTAAGAGAAGATAGAAGGCATATCAAAGATAAAGATCTCTTAGTTTTAAAAAAAGTTTTAAAATTACCCCTTAATTTAGAAATGGCCCTAACTCAAGAGATGATAGATATAGCTAAAAAAATTAAACCTTCTTATATTTGTCTTGTTCCTGAAAAAAGAAGAGAGGTTACAACGGAGGGAGGTATCAATATTCAAAAATTATCTAAAAAACTTTTTATTTCTTTGTATGAAATTTGTTTAAAATACAATATCTCGCTTAGCGCTTTTATTGATCCTAGTAAGGAGCAAATACTCATGGCAAAAAAATATGGTTTTGATACAGTTGAGATTCATACTGGGTCTTTGGAGAAGAAAAAAGTTTCTAATAAAGAAATTCAAAAAATTGCAAGTTCAATTCAATTTGCTTATGAGCAAAATTTAATTGTAAATGCTGGCCATGGTTTAAATTTTAATAATATCAAATACTTAAAAAATAAAAAATTAATTAATACAATTCATATTGGGCATTTTATTATTTTTGAATCAATTTTTGAATCTCTAGACAAGGTCATTGCTAAATTTAAGAGGATTATTAGATGATCGTAGGACACGGCGTAGATATTTTAGAAAAGAATCGATTTAATAATCTTTTTGAGAAATATCCTTCAAGATTAATTAATAAATGTTTTTTATATGATGAGATTGATATAGCTAGTGCCTCTTTTCTGTCTAATAATTTTACAGCTAAAGAGGCATTTTCTAAAGCCCTAGGACTTGGCTTTAGGTACCCCTCATACCCTAATTTGATTATTATAAAGCGTAATAATCTAGGTAAACCTTTAATTACTCTAAAAAAAGAACTTCATGAGTATGTGATAGAAAAATATCAGAATTATGTTATTCATTTATCTATAAGTGACACTAAATATTTATCTATATCTTCAGTAATCATTGAACAAATTTAAAAAATCATTAATTAGTAATCTAAAAGCTCTTTTTTGGGCATTGATTATTGCTGGCTTTATAAGATCTTTTATAGCTGAACCATTTAAAATTCCCTCCGGTTCAATGAAACCTAACTTATTAGTGGGTGATTTTCTTTTTGTATCTAAGTGGGATTATGGATATTCAAGATACTCATTTCCTTTTGGTTTACCTTTCTTTGAAGGTAAGTTTTTTGAAAAATATCCTGAAAGAGGAGATATCATTGTTTTTAAATTACCAACTAAAGAAAATATTAATTATGTCAAAAGATTAGTCGCTCTCCCTGGAGAAACCATCAAAATTTTAGATGGAATGATTTATGTAAAAAATAAAAATTCTAATAAATTTATAATATTCCCTCAAAAAGAAATTAAGCCTTTTTATGATGATCAACATAAAGTTAACGTTATGAGACTTAAGGAAAATAATTATGAATTAAGTTATGATATTTTGAATTTAACTAATTCCGCAATGTTGGATAATACGAATGAATTTTTGGTTCCTGAAGAACATTATTTCTTTATGGGTGATAATAGAGATAATTCTTCAGATAGTAGAGATATTAGAAATACAGTAGGCTTTGTTCCTAAAGAAAATATTATAGGAAAAGTCAGATTTATATTTTTGTCAGTTGATACCGACTTCAAACTTTTAAAAATATATACAATTTTTAATCATCTTAGATACGAAAGATTTTTTAAAAAAATATTATAAAAATTTGATTAAAAATAAAAATTTAGAAAAATTAAAATCCATTAAAGGATATGAAGAATGTCTGCTGCATGACAGTTTTATTAAAATTAAAAAAAATAAAGATAAAAAATTCCAGAAGTTTGAATTTTTAGGTGATAGAGTTTTAGGTTTAGCTATATCAGAATACCTGATTCATAACCACATGAACGATTCTCTTGATGATATTTCAAGAAGATTTATTTTTTTAGTAAATAAGAAAACATTATCAGATCTATTTAAAAAAAATCAATTTGACTCTCTTTTATCTCATGATCTTGATGTAACAATGAATAAAAATTCTGTTTATTCTGATGCACTTGAGTCTATAATTGGTTTTGTGTATATTACTAAGGGCTTAAACTTTTCTAAAAAATTTATTTATGAAATCTGGTCTGAATTGCTGGGCACTTTGCCAGAAAAAGATCCTAAGACCTATCTACAGGAAACTTCACAGCGATTATTTAAAAAAATTCCTTCGTACAAGACCATATCTCAATCGGGTAATCCCCATAAGCCAATGTTTAAAGTAAGTGTTACCATTAAAGATTTAGAGTCTTTCGGAGAGGGTTACTCTAAACAGAATGCTGAAATTAAAGCAGCCAATAATTTAATCAAATTAATTAAAGATTATGATTAGGACAAGAGGCTTAATTACAAATGTCCTGCCTTATAAAGATAATCACTTAATTATTAATATTTATAGTCAAGAGCATGGAAAAAAATCTTTAATTATTTTTGGGGGACAATCAAAAAAAAAAAGATCTAGTATTACGGTTGGATCAATTAATAATTTTGAATTTAATAAAGATAATAATGTTTGTAAATTGACAGAAGTTGAATTAACTCATAATTGGTTTCTTTACAGCAAGTATCAACTTAAATTAATAGATTATTCTTGTTATATGATCAATAGATTGCTTTTTGTAGAAGACGATAGCTCATTAGTGTTAGAATCTTATGAGGACTTAATTCATAAATTAAATAACAAAGAGGATTTTATGGTTAGCTTTTTCATATTAGAATTAAATATACTGAAATCCTCTGGCTATGAACCTAATCTCTCATATTCAATTATTAGTAAAATATTACCTGTTGAGAAATATATAGACCAAAATTTATCAATTTTGTTTGATTTAATTTCTAAAAATACAGAATATCAGTTAATATTTTTTAACTTTTTGGGAAAAATTATTGAGAGAGTATTACAAAACCTTAATATAAAAATACCACTAAGTAGGAATCAGATATTTGAAAAATCAAACTGAAATATATATAGCATCAGATCATGCTGGATTTAAATTAAAGAGTAAAATTTTAGAGTTGTATTTTATTGATAAGCCAAATTTTATCATTAAAGACTTAGGAGCTTACTCTGAAGAATCTGTTGATTATCCCTTATTTGCTCAAAAACTATGTAAAAAAGTAAAAAAAAATAATTTTGGAATATTAATCTGTGGAAGTGGGATTGGCGTATCAATAGCAGCAAATAGATTTAATCATATCAGGGCTGCAGTATGTAGTACTGTGTATGATGCAAAAATGACCAGAAAACACAATGACTCCAACGTTATTTGTCTTTCAGGAAGAGGTTTTGTAAAAAAGAATATATTTGCTATGTTAGACACCTATTTTAATACCGCTTTTGAGGCGGGAAGACACTTGAGGAGAATAAAAAAGATATGACACAACATGAAGGTTTTTTTTCACATTCGTTAGAGAGAGCTGATAACGAGCTTTTTAGTACAATTAAAAATGAAATTGAAAGACAGAGCGATCAAATAGAGTTAATCGCATCTGAAAATATAGTTTCTAATGCAGTTTTAGAGGCCCAAGGATCTATAATGACCAACAAGTATGCCGAAGGTTATCCTGGTAAGCGTTACTATGGTGGTTGTGAATTCCATGATATTGCAGAAAATTTAGCAATCGAAAGACTAAAAAAACTTTATAAATGTAACTACGCAAATGTTCAGCCTCACTCAGGTGCTCAAGCTAATCAAGCTGTATTTTTAGCCTTACTAAAACCGGGTGATACAATTTTAGGCATGTCTCTTGATGCTGGAGGACATCTAACTCATGGGTCAAAACCTAACCAATCTGGTAAATATTTTAATGCTGTTCAGTATGGTATCGATCCCGAGACATCTTTAATAGATTATGAATTATTAGAAAAGCAAGCAGTTGAATGTATGCCAAAAATGATTATTGCTGGAGGCTCAGCTTACCCTAGAAATATAGATTTTAAAAAATTTCGTGAAATTGCAGATAAAGTAGAAGCTTATCTATTAGTAGATATGGCCCATTATTCTGGTCTGGTCGCCGCAGAAGAATACCCTGATCCATTACCATTTGGTCATGTTGTGACTTCCACAACTCATAAAACCATAAGAGGACCAAGAGGAGGTATGATTTTATCTAACGACTTAGATTTAGGTAAAAAGTTCAATAGTGCGGTTTTCCCTGGACTACAAGGTGGACCATTGATGCATGTAATTGCAGCAAAAGCTGTTGCTTTTGGAGAAGCGTTAAAGCCAGAATTTAAAGTATATATAAAACAAGTAAAAAGTAATGCTAAAGTCTTGAGCGAAGTCCTTATGAAAAATGGAATTGATATCGTAACCAACGGAACAGATTCGCATATGATTTTAGTTGACCTGAGATCTAAAAAAGTAACTGGTAAAGATGCTGAAGAAAGTCTTGAACGAGCAGGTATGACATGTAATAAAAATGGAGTATCCAATGACCCCAATCCTCCAATGATTACATCTGGAATTCGATTAGGATCCCCGGCTGCAACGACGAGAGGATTTAAAGAAAAAGAATTTGAATTTATTGGAGAAAATATATCTACAATAATAAATACACTTTCAAGTTCTAATTCCGATATTACTATGCTCGAAAAATCTATTAAAAAAGAGGTTTTTGATTTATGTCAAAAATTCCCAATTTATAAAAATTAAATTTTATGAAATGCCCTTTCTGCAAAGATAAAGACAAAGAAACCTCAGTATTGGACTCTAGACCTACTGAGGAGGGTTCTGTGATTAGACGAAGAAGAGTTTGCGGATCTTGTAAAGAAAGATTCACCACATTTGAAAGAATTCAATATCGAGAGTTTTTGATAATTAAAAAAAATGGTGAAAAGTCAGTTTTCGATCGAGACAAGATAACTAAGTCAGTAGATCTAGCATTAAGAAAAAGACCAGTAGATTTTGAAACTAAAGAAAAATTTATATCTAAAATTGTAAGGGAATTAGAGGGAATGGGCGAAAATGAAGTCAGTTCAAGCGTTGTAGGTGAAATGGTAATGAAGGGACTTTACGTGTTGGACAAGGTCGCTTTTGTGCGTTTTGCATCTGTTTATAGAGATTTTAGAGAAGCTAAAGATTTTGAGCATTTTCTAGGATCTATTGATAAGAGCTAGTCTTGTTGTCGAACATAGATTTAGATTATATAAGATCAGTACAAAACCTTTCGTTAAAAAATTTAGGACTTACGAAAGAAAATCCTTCCGTCGCATGTTTAATTGTGGATTTTAAAAATGATATTCAGGGAAAAGTATTGAGTTATGGATTAACTTCAATTGGTGGAAGGCCTCATGCAGAAGTTAACGCCTTAAAAAAAATCCCAAACAAACAAGATTTTAAAAATTCAACTGCTTATATCAGCTTAGAGCCATGTTTTAAGAAAAATTTAGTTTCATGCTCATCCCTTTTACTTAAATCAGGCATCAAGAGGATTGTAATTGATTCGCTCGATCCCAATCCTATTATTCATAATAAGGGTTTTCTGTTTTTAAAAGAAAAAAAAATCAAAGTATTTTTTTCACGACCACTATCAAAATTCAAAGAGTTCAATAAATATTTTTATAAAAATAGTATTAATTCTAAACCATATATAACTCTTAAATTAGCCATATCTAAAAATGGCTATACAAAAGATTATAATTCAAAAGATATAACTTCAAAAGAAACACAAAAATACCTGCATTACTTAAGAGTAAGGCATGATGCTATTAGTGTTGGATACAATACTTTTATTGAAGATAAACCTAAGCTTACATGCCGACTTAAGGGGATCGATAAGAATTTGAAAAAAATTATATTATTCAAAAATAATTTGATTGATAATAAGAATAATAAATTTGAATTTATTAAATATAATGAAACTAAAGATTTTAAGAAAAATATTTATAGTGAATTATTAAAATTAAACATCAAGTCTTTGCTTGTTGAGGGGGGTCTATCAATTTTTATGGCTTTTTTTGATACTGGGTCTTATGATGAAATTATAATAAGTCGATCAAATCACAACGTAGTTTCTTCTAAAGCTAAATACAGAATTAAAAAGCATTTATTAACTAATTTACTTCAATATTCAAATAATAGTTACGGCAATGATCAAATAATAGTTTATAAAAATAAATAATGTTCAGTGGTATTATTCAAGATGTTGGTAAAATTGTATCTTTAAGTAAATTTGATAATTTTATTAGAGTTTCTATTAAATCAAATATTAAAGGCTACAAGATAGGATCTTCAATTTGTTGTTCCGGCATTTGTTTAACTGTGACTTCAATGCCTGATAAAAATATTTTTACAGTAGATGTATCTCCGGAAACATTAAAAAAAACAAATGCAAATTCTTGGGCTAAAAATATAATAATAAATATCGAAAATTCACTTAAATTGGGAGATGAGATATCTGGTCATTTCGTCTTTGGGCACATTGATGAGATTGGGCATTTAAAATTAATTAAGGAAGTTTCTAATTGTTGGTTAATTAAAATTCAAATACCTAAAAATTTAAAAAAATTTATAGCCAAAAAAGGCTCCATATCTCTTAACGGCGTCTCTTTAACAATTAATAAGGTAGCGGGGGATATAATTGAGCTTATGTTAATACCCCATACTTTTAAAAATACTACTTTTGCTAGCTCAAAGCAGAATGATTTAATAAATATTGAAGTTGATATGTTAGCAAGATATTCTCTATCTAGATAAGTGATGACTAAAATTTCAAAAATTGAAGATATTATCGAAGATGCTAAGAATGGAAAAATGTTCTTATTGGTTGATAGTGAGGATAGGGAGAATGAAGGAGATTTAATTATACCTGCACAGAAATGCACTCCTGAAGCAATTAGTTTTATGGCTAAACATGGCAGAGGCTTAATTTGTTTATGTTTGACTGAAGACAGAGCCAAAGAACTTAAATTGCCCTTAATGAACCCAAATAACTGGGGAAAAAAAACTACAGCTTTTACTATTTCTATTGAAGCCAGTAAAAACATTACCACCGGTATTTCTGCATTTGAAAGAAACATAACTGTCCATGCAGCAGTTAACCCAAATTATAAGGATGGAGATATTTCATCACCCGGCCATATGTTCCCTTTAATAGGTTGGGATGGAGGAGTTCTTACTAGGGCCGGTCATACTGAGGCGGCAATAGATATATCTCGATTAGCAAATTTAGATTTATCTGCAGTTATTTGTGAAGTGATGAAGGATGATGGTCATATGGCAAGACTTCCAGATCTTATGACTTTTGCTGAGGAAAATAATATTAAGATAGGTACTATCAGAGATTTAATTGCATATAGAATTAACAATGACCTAGTTGTTAAGGAGATATCTACAAATTCAGACTTTGGGTTTAATAATACTATGACCGAAGGTTTCATCTTAACATTATTTGAAAATTCTCTAGATGGTTCTAAGCACGCAACTCTTCATCTGGGTGATTTTGAAAAAGATGAAAGTGTCTTAACAAGAGTTCATCCTATTCAAAGTTTTGATGATATTATTTTTAATTTAGATAATCCTAAGACAAAGGATTTAAAATCCTCTTTAGAAAAAATTAAAAAAAAAGGTAATGGCATGGTCGTGCTAATTAACAATCCAATTCTTCAAGGAATTAGTAATTTAAATATGGATGAAGAGCTCAAATATTACGGCCTTGGGGCTCAAATGATTAAACATCATAATATTAATAATATAATTATATTATCAAACTCTAATTATAAGGGAATAGATCTTTCTATTTACGGAATAAATGTAACAGGTGTTGAAGAAATTAATAATGATAAATAAAAGAAATATCCATATTGAAATCATCATAGCTGATTATTATAAAAATATAACATCTCCAATGTTAAAAGCGGCTTCAGATATATTAAAAAAAAATAAAATTACTTTTACAACAACTTTTGTGAGCGGAGCTTACGAAGTCCCTCAGATCATTAAGCATAAAATAAAAAAAAATAATCTAAATCTTTTTATTGCTCTTGGATGCATAGTTAAGGGCCAGACATATCATTTTGAAGTTTTGTCTAATTCGATAGCTAAGTCACTTCTCGATCTATGTCTTCATAATAAAAATACTTTTATTGCTAATGGTATTTTAAATGTAAATAGAATGACCCAAGCAGTCGCTAGATCTTCGAATAAAAAAAATAAAGGAATTGAAACGGCAAATGCCATGCTATCTATAGTTAAATGCATAACATAAATATAAATAGAAACTCTAGACTTTTTTTTTTTCAGTATATTTTTCAAAGAGATTACTCAATGGATACAAATCTTGATGAGTTTATGAAAAGCAACTTGAAGAAAAGTGCATTTAATAAAAAAAAAATGAGAGATCTCTTTGAAAGCTACTCCACTAATATCGATCTGATAAAAAGCCTATGCATAGAATCAGAATCCGAAAAGTATAACAAAGTCAGTGTTTTTCTTCTTCGTTCATTTTTTTCTGAGTTCTTATTATTACCAAAAAGGCAAAAAATACTTATGAATGAATATATTGAGATATCTAAAAATTTTTTGACTAAGCAAGAAGTAGGTTATTTTAATCATTTACTTGATAAAATCCTGAAAAAGTATCTTGAAAATAAATTTAAAATAGAATAACAACTTATCCTATGTCCAATATACATTATATCCAATTAGTGCTTGGAGCAGCGGTTGTTGCTATCCTTTTCGGTATTTTTACCACTAACCAAATTTTAAGCTTACCTAAGGGTAACAAAAAAATGCAAGAGATTGCAAAAGCTATCCAGGAAGGGGCAAGCGCCTACCTTAATAGGCAGTACACAACTATCGCCATTGTGGGGGCTATAATATTCGGACTATTTTTTGTCATTCCTTTTGAAAACACTTATGATGTTCCGGTAGGTTTTCTCATTGGTGCAGTTTTATCGGGTATTGCAGGATATGTTGGAATGAATGTATCTGTCAGAGCAAATGTTATTACAGCTCAAGCATCAAGCGTATCTTTAAAAAAAGGTCTATATGTTGCATTTAATTCAGGTGCCGTAACTGGACTCCTAGTTGTGGGATTAGCTCTTATTGGAATTGCAGGCTATTTCTATTCTTTACATTACGGTTTTGATCGAACTGGGAGGCAATTAATAGAGCCACTAGTTGCTTTAGGATTTGGTTCTTCTCTTATTTCAATTTTCGCTAGATTGGGTGGTGGTATTTTTACTAAGGGAGCAGACGTCGGTGCTGACTTGGTTGGTAAAGTTGAAAAAAATATTCCAGAAGATGACCCAAGAAATCCCGCAGTTATTGCAGATAATGTTGGTGATAATGTTGGTGATTGTGCGGGAATGGCAGCAGACTTATTTGAAACTTATGTAGTTTCAATTGTTGCTACAATGGTTCTTGCTATTATTTTTCAAGATGGCGTAGTCTCTTCTTTAGTCATCTATCCATTATTAATTGCAGCATCAAGTATCTTTGCAACAATCATTGGGTCAAAATTTGTTTTCATTTCAGGAAAAGGTAATTCTATTATGGGAGCGCTTTATAAAGGCTTATTTGCTACATTGGGCATTTCCGTTGTCTTATTTTATTTTATTACCGATCTTTATCTTGGCTTTGGTACTAATTTTGCTATTGGTGAAATATTCGTTAGTGGGCATGCTTTATTTTTATGTGCCGTATACGGCCTAGCTATCACATTAGCTATAGTTTTCGTTACTGAATATTACACTGGAACAGACTATAGACCTGTTCAAAGTGTTGCTAAAGCATCTGAATCAGGACATGCGACAAACATTATACAAGGTCTTGCCATGGGCATGGAGGCAACAGCAGTACCAGTGCTTATTATTTGTATTGGAATTGGTGTTACTTACGCTACTGCGGGATTATTTGGAATTGCCATAGCGGTCACTTCAATGTTAGCCCTAGCAGGAATGATTGTAGCTCTTGATGCCTATGGTCCTGTGACTGACAATGCTGGCGGTATTGCCGAAATGTCAGGACTCCCTGAAAAAGTTAGAAAAAATACTGATGCTTTAGATGCTGTAGGAAATACCACTAAAGCTGTAACTAAAGGTTACGCTATTGGTTCAGCCGGTTTAGGAGCTCTAGTATTATTCGCCGCTTACACTGAAGACCTTAAATATTTTTATAAAGAAACAGGAAACGAATCATACAATGTTAGTTTTGATCTTTCGGAGCCTTATGTAATTATAGGTTTATTACTTGGAGGTTTATTGCCTTTCTTGTTCAGCGCAATGAGCATGACTGCAGTTGGTAGAGCTGCAGGTTCAGTTGTAGAAGAAGTCAGAAAGCAATTTAAAGAAATTAAAGGAATTATGGAGGGTACAGCAAAACCTGACTATGGTCGATGTGTAGATATTTTAACTAAATCCGCAATTAAAGAAATGATTATACCATCTTTACTCCCGGTTCTTTCTCCTATCGTAGTTTTCTTTGGAGTCTTCTATCTTACTGGTGATGCTGGAACTGCATTTCAAACTTTAGGAGCTCTTCTCATTGGTGTTATTATTACAGGTTTTTTCGTTGCAGTGTCTATGACTGCTGGCGGTGGAGCTTGGGATAATGCTAAGAAATATATTGAAGATGGTAATTTAGGTGGAAAAGGCAGTGAAGCTCATAAAGCTTCAATTACAGGTGACACAGTAGGTGACCCATATAAAGATACTGCTGGACCAGCTGTAAACCCAATGATTAAAATAACAAATATAGTTTCAATATTGTTATTAGGTATCGTTGTTCACTTAAATATTTTTTAAAGAGATATTTCTTTAATGTCGTATAAAATACTATTTAAGAAATAAAGTTTTAGAGTTTTATTGTAAATTTTCTTTTTGAAAGTTTCATTTCCATGATCTTTAGAACTTGAATAAATCCATAGGTCGCCATTATCTTCTATTACTAATGGCGCTCCTAAAGAACTAAGAATTATTTTTTTAGTATAATTTTTAAATTGATATGTTGAAAGTAATTCCTGAAATACATTTTCAGAGACTCCAGAGTAAAAATACTGCTTTGAACAAGAGGAGACTGATAAATATAATAATAAAAACGGTATTAAAATAAAGATTTTTTTTAATTTATTCACAATAAAAAGAGATAAGGTATAAGGGTATCTATAGCAATTAAAAAAATGACAATCGGACACAATAAATTTGTAATTAATCTAGATGTTGATGGTGGAGATAATGCGCCTATTTCTGTTCTAAAAGGGGCTGAATTATATCTCAGCACTAATAATAATGTTAATTTCAATTTATACGGTAGAGCGAATACCATCAATTCTTATATTGAAAATTTCCCACTTTTAAAAAGATATTCAAAAATAGTTGAATGTGAAGGCGTAATAGATGGTAATTTAAAACCTGCAGAGGCTATGAAAAAACAATTCCGTAATAGTTCTTTAGCGAAATCAATTTTTTCTTTAAAAAATCAACCACTTCATGCAACAGTTTCTTCAGGCAATACAGGGGCAATGATGTCTTATTCAAAAGTATTTTTAAGAACAATTGAGAATATCTCAAGACCTGCAATTGCCTCTTTACTTCCATCTAAAATCCATCCTGTATGTTTCTTAGACTTGGGTGCGAATGCTGAATGTGATGAAAATAATCTTGTTGATTTTGCTGTCATGGGATCAATTTACTATCAAATTCTTTTCCCTGATAGTCCGTCCAAAGTTAGTCTGCTCAATATTGGATCTGAAGAACTTAAAGGCAATACTATAATTCAAAAGACTCATGAATTATTAAAAAATAATAATTCTATTAATTATAATGGCTTTATTGAAGCTAATGAAATCACTAATACAGAAAATAATATAATTGTGACAGACGGTTTTACGGGCAATATTGCTCTTAAGACCGCTGAAGGAATTTCAAAATTTATTACTGAGTCATTAAAAGAACACCTTCTCTCTAGTTTATTTTCTAAAATTCTTACCTTTTTTTTAAAAAAAAATTTAAAATCTTTTAAAAAATCCATAGATCCCAGAAACTTCAATGGTGGTATACTTCTTGGAATAGATGGTATTGTTATTAAAAGTCATGGTAATGCTGATGATTATGCATTTTGTAATGCTATAAGTTTTGCTGTTAAATGCCTCAAGTCTAATTTACTTAAGAAAATAAAAGACAATGCAAGATAAAATTACAAGAAATAATATAGCTAAAGAATTAAGTGAAGAGTTTGGTATCCCTTATGTTTTAGCATATAAGAAAATTGAAAAAATTATCTCATATATGTCTAGCAACCTTCAAAATAACCTTTCTATATCTTCTTTAGGTAGTTTTTCTTTAAAAGAAAAAAAAAGTAGAATGGGTAGAAATCCTAAATCTAAGGAAGAATTTATTATTTCCTCTAGAAAAGTAATTTCATTTAAGAAATCTAAAAAATTAATTTTATAATGCTTAAAAAATATTTTAATATTGATGAAATATCTAAATTAATAAAAGAAAAAAAACACATAATTCGTTTTTGGGAAGATAGAATTGATAAATTGGTTATATTGAGAACTGAATCAGGTCACAGGTTATATACTTATGAGAATTTTTTAATTATTAAGAAAATTCAGTTATTAATTAACATTAAAAAATTAACCTTAGAGGGAGTCAATGCCTATTTTAATTCAAAGCAAAACAATACCTTTTTGAGCGAAGCTGTATCTATTGAATTGAAAAAACTCCTTAAGACTCTAAAATCATCAATTTAGTAGATTATTTAAGGGTTTTATTATTTGCTAATATAGTTTTTATACTCTAATAAACTTGATTTTTTGTCTAATTTACTTATATTCCCTCTATCGTGAAAACTTCAGTATTAAAAAAAGCTCAATTTGAGAAAAAGTGGCATTTAATCGATGCAGAAAATATATCTGTCGGTAGATTAGCGTCTAGAATAACTTTAATCCTAAAAGGAAAAAATAAACCGCAATTTTCACCTCACTTACCTGTTGGAGATGGGGTTATTGTTATAAATTCTGACAAAATTAAATTTACTGGTAAGAAGAATGATGAAAAAATGTATTACAGACACACAGGTCATCCAGGTGGATTAAAGGAAACAACTCCTAATTTACTTAAGGATAGAAAAAAATCTGAAGATATTATTAAGAAGGCTATCAAGGGCATGCTCCCAAATACACCTCTTTTTAGAGAGCTGATGAAAAATAGTCTAAAAGTTTATAAAAATTCTCAACATCCTCATGAATCACAAAATCCAACTATAATTGACTTCAAGCTTATTAGTAGAAAGAATACTGTAAATGCCTGAAATGATTTATAGCACTGGAAGAAGAAAAGAATCTATAGCAAAAGTTTGGATTTGTAGTGGCACAGGGCTTATTACGGTCAATAAAAAAAAATTCGAAGATTACTTTAAAGACAACGCGTTAAGAATGATAATAAATCAACCTTTAGAAGTAGCAAAAAAAACTGATTCTATTGATATAAAGATTACTGTTTTAGGTGGTGGTATGTCGGGTCAAGCGGGTGCTGTTAAGCATGGAGTAAGTAGAGCTATAGTAAAAATAGACCCTAATACTAAAGACGTCTTAAAAAAAGGTGGGTTTTTAACTAGAGATTCTAGAACCGTTGAAAGAAAAAAATATGGTAGAGCAAAGGCCAGAAGAAGCTTCCAATTTTCTAAGAGATAAATTCCCCTTATTATTTATTCTTATATTCATTACTTATGGCTGCGAAAGCTCTTTTAAGGATTTTGATGATGATTTAATTGATAGGCAAATTGAATTGAAAGACTTTGGTGAAAAAAGTACTGTACGTAAGGTTGAGATTTTAAATAACATTGATGAATAAAATTAATATAGCAGTATTCGGTCTTGGTGTAGTTGGAAGTTCTTTAATAAAAATTATTGAAAAAAATAAATTTATAATTAATGAAAAAAAAATAAATATAGTTGGAATAAAAGCTAGTAATAAGAATAAAAAAAGAATCTTTAATACAAAAAAATATTATTGGATTGATGATTTATCGTCATTAGATGATATGAAGTTGGATTTAATTATAGAAGTAGTAGGAGGGACAAATAAGTTTGTAAATTCTATTTACAAATATGCTGTAAAAAAAAAAATATCTCTTATCACTGCCAATAAGGCCCAATTAGCTGAAAAAGGAAATTTGTACTATAATTTATTTGATAAAAATAATTTATTTTTAGGTTTTGAAGCTGCGGTTTTAGGTGCTGTTCCAGTTGTTAAAGTAATTTCAAATTCAATATTACCAAAAAAAATTAAGTCAATTTATGGAATATTTAACGGAACAACTAACTATATATTATCGCAAATGTATTCTAATAAAATTAGCTTTAGAGACTCATTAAATTTGGCTATCAAGAATGGCTTTGCAGAGCAGAATTCATCTAGTGATTTATCAGGAAAAGATGCGGCTCATAAGTTAACTTTACTATCCAATTTATCTTTTCATCAAAAATTTCAATTTAAGGATTTATCTTACGATGGTATTGAAAATATTAAACTAATTGATTTAGACTATGGTCTCCAATTAGGATATAAGCTCAAATTACTTTCTATTTCAGAAAAAATTGGTTTAAAATTTTACTCTTCTATAGCTCCTTGTTTTATTAAGGAAAATAGCATAATTGCAAATACTGAATTTGAAGACAATCTTTGTGTTATTGAGGGGGATGACTTCGTTCAAACTTGTTTAATGGGTAAGGGTGCCGGAGGCTTCCCAACTGCTACTTCTATAATATCGGATATTGCCTCGTTTATAACTGGTAATATAAATGGAGTTTTTAATGCTGATTATGCTTCAATGCCATTAGCTACTTATGTTAATGATAATACAAGAAATAGATCTTATTATATCAGATTATCTGTCGCTAATAAAGTTGGTGCTTTAAAATCTATAACTCAATTATTTGCTAATAAAACAATTTCTATTAAATCAATTATTCAACTTAATCCTGAAGATTCTAATACTGTTCCGATTGTCATTATTTCCAACGTTGTTAGTCAAAAAAAAATTATTGAAATAACTAAAATTTTAAAAAAAAATAGTTATATTAAGAAAGAAATATCTACTATTAGAATCGAGGATAAAATTGGATAGGAATTTAGCAATAGAACTTGTAAGAGTAACCGAATATGCAGCTTTAGCTGCAGCAAGACATATTGGAAGAGGTAATGAAAAACTAGCTGACCAAGCGGCCGTAGACGCTATGCGAAGCACACTGAATGCCATGACGATAGATGGCACAGTAGTTATTGGAGAAGGTGAGAGAGACGAAGCTCCTATGCTCTATATAGGTGAAAAAGTAGGAGAAGGTGGACCTAAAGTCGACATTGCTTTAGACCCTCTTGAAGGTACGACTATTACTGCTAAGGGGGGGGAAAATGCGATGGCTGTTATAGCCTTAGCTCAAGACGGAGGCTTCTTAAATGCTCCT